>Ga0194128_10000572_pt1 | contig 67259 bp, 78 predicted proteins | sample TA2KigCa65mmetaG_FD_148650 | JGI IMG/M metagenome (GOLD analysis project Ga0194128, IMG submission 148650) | Freshwater microbial communities from Lake Tanganyika, Tanzania - TA2015037 Kigoma Deep Cast 65m | ecosystem: Environmental > Aquatic > Freshwater > Lake | place: Tanzania: Lake...
CGGTCTTGGGTTTCGTACCCAAGCACACGATTCGAGACGCGATCGTCGACATGAAGTCGGCGCTCGAGGGCGGGCTATTGCCGAATTCACTTACCGACGACAAGTATTTCAACATCAAACGCATGCAAGCGAAGGGTTTTTGAACGTGAAGGTTCGGTATTCATACCTGGCTCAACAGTTTGCTGATTGTGATGATCTTTGGCAACAGTTGAGAGAGTTCGTAAAGACTGGTGACTTTACCCTCGGCGCACCATTAACCGAATTTGAAACCCGGTTTGCCAATCTGATCGGTACAAGATATGCGATTGGTGTCAACTCCGGTACTGACGCGATCAAATTGGGTCTGGTTGCCGCCGGAGTTCAGGCAGGAGACGAGGTAATCACTGCCGCCAACACTTTTGTTGCCACGGTTGGAGCGATCGCTGAGATTGGCGCCATTCCGGTGTTTGTCGATTGCGATGACACATTCTGTATGAACGTCGATCTTGTGGAAGCGGCTATAACAGAAAAGACCAAAGCGATCGTTCCTGTTCATTTCACGGGCTACATGACTGATATGAGAAAACTGATGCCAATAGCCGACAAATATGGTTTTTCGATAATTGAGGACGCTTGTCAGTCGATTCTCGGGGCAATCGATCATCGCAAGGCGGGCACTTGGGGTGTCTGTGGGGCCTTTTCGCTTCATCCGTTGAAGAATTTGAATGTTTGGTCAGATGGCGGATTGATTGTCACGGATGATGAACAATTTGCGAGCAAATTGCGTCTCTTGAGAAATCATGGCCTTGTGAATCGTGACGAAGTAGGTATTTTGGGGTACAACTCGCGGCTTGATACTTTGCAGGCAGTCGTTGGAAATTGGTTGATTCCCCAAACTGTGAATATTGCAACAAGGCGAATCGAGAACGCGGCGAAATACGACGCGGGCCTGGGGGCGATTCGCGGTGTCGTGATTCCGCCGCGACCCGCAGGCTACAAAATCGTTTATCACCTCTATATGGTTTTTGCAGAAAAACGAAATGAATTACTCGAGTATTGCCTATCAAAAGGAATTGAGGCCAAAGTGCACTATCCAATTCCGATTTATCGCCAAGAGGCCTTGAAGAAGTTTGGTTCGTCGGTGCGGTTTCCGGTCACTGATAGGCATGCAGATACCGTCATTAGCTTTCCATGCGACCAGCATCTTTCTCAAGAAGAGATCAATTTTGTGATTTCGACGGTTGCCGACTTTTACGCGGGCGTCAAGTGACTCGAAACGAAATTCCTTATGTAAATTTCAAGGCACAGTGGGAGAGTGAAAAGGCCGAGCTGTTGCCAATCATCGAGGAAGTTTGTGCGAGTGGCACATATGTCGGTGGAGAGATAGTCGAAAGATTCGAGCAATCGATCAATTCTTACCTCGGATCGCCATACTGTGTTGCGGTCAATAGTTGCACAGATGCTCTAGTGTTGGGGCTCGCCGCTCTCGGCGTCAAACGTGGAGATGAGGTGATAACGCCGCCAAACTCGTTTATCGCATCAACCGCGTCGATAGTTCATTTAGGTGCGACACCGGTTTTCGTCGATGTGTTGCCGTCGCAAAGCATTGATCCGGATCAAATTGAAGGCGCCATAACGAAAAAGACAAAGGCGATAATGCCGGTTCATCTCAGTGGTCGAATGTGCGACATGGATCGAATTACCGAGATTGCGACTCGTCATGGCTTGGCTGTGATTGAAGACGCCGCCCAGTCGATTGGCTCGACTTTCAATGGCAAACCCAGTGGAACTTTCGGGGAAGTTGGCTGCTTCTCGGCACATCCGTTGAAAAATCTGAATGCCATTGGCGACGGTGGTTTTGTTTGTTTCAAGGATGAAAAGACGGCCGACATCGTCAGAAAATTTCGTAGTCATGGAATGATCGATAGAAACACAGTTGAAGTATTCGGCTATGTTTCGCGGCTTGACGCAATTCAGGCTGCTGTATTGATCTACCGGCTTGGGAGACTTGAGCGCACAATCGAAAAGCGAAGAGAAAACGCGCGCATTTATCGATCGCTCCTTGATCCCGAGCATGTGTTTGTTCCAGATGATGACCCGCGCGAGAGAAATACCTACCATACCTTTGTAATTCAGGTCGATCGCCGCGACGAACTTGTGTCTCACCTCGCCAATAACGGAATTGGCACTGCAATTCACTATCCGATTCCAATTCATCTGCAGCCCGCTTCTAGCTCTCTCGGACATGGTCTAGGCTCGTTTCCCGTAACTGAGCGCCAATCAAGACGGATTTTGACTTTGCCAATCAATCAGCATCTGACTGAAAGTGAACTGAGTGTTGTGGCTTCGGCGATTAACGACTTTTTTGTCGGAAAAGCAAAGTAGCGATGATTGGCGCAAGATCTCAATTGTGGAGTGTCGATGTTGTCTGATGATCTAAAAGTTAGGTTGTTGACAAAGATGCATTTCATGCGGTTGGTTGAGGAAGAAATCGCGTCTCGTTATCCGAACCAACAGATGCGTTGCCCCGTGCATCTTTCAATCGGTCAAGAAGGTGTGCCCGCAGGTTTCGCGCTTGCTGTCAGGAAATCTGATTATGCGGTAAGCACTCATCGTGGTCATGCCCATTATTTGGCCAAGGGTGGCGATCCGAAGGCGATGATTGCCGAAATTTACGGCAGGGCTACCGGATGTTCCAAGGGCAAGGGCGGGTCGATGCACCTAATCGATCAATCCGTGCGTTTTATGGGTTCAACTGCGATTGTCGGTAACAGCATTCCGATCGGCGTGGGACTTGGCCTCGCGAGTCAGATTAATGGTAGTGACGATGTGTCTTGCATCTTTTTGGGTGACGGTGCTGTTGAAGAAGGTGTCTTCTTTGAGTCAGTGAATTTTGCCGCGGTAAAAAAACTTCCGGTACTGTTCATCTGTGAAAACAACCTGTATTCGGTCTACAGCCCTTTGTCTGTTAGGCAACCCGAGGGACGAAATATCGCCTGCATGGTTCAGACATTGGGCGTCGATTCGGTTCGGGCTGACGGCAATGATGTCGAGATCGTCTTTTTAGTTCTTTCTAGAATGTTTGATGAAATAAGAAGTGGCGGTGGGCCACGATTTGTTGAATTCTTAACCTACAGGTGGCGCGAGCACTGTGGTCCTTCCTACGACGATGAGCTTGGCTATCGGACAGATGATGAGGTCGCATTCTGGAAGGCAAAAGATCCGATCGATGTAATGACCCGGCGAATCAATGATTTAAGTCCAGACTTGCTGGCCGACGTTCAAAAGGAGCTACTAAAAATTAGGTTTGAAATCGACGATGCGTTCAGATTCGCTGAGAGGTCGCCATTTCCCTTGCCTGAAGATGCTTATGTCGGGGTGTTTGCCGATGAGTGAAACAACCTTTGTCTCGGCGATCAATGACGCCCTGAGTACGGCGATGGCGATCGATAAGTCGGTCATTTGTTATGGCCTTGGCGCGACAGATCCCAAGAAAATTTTTGGGACGATGAACGGACTTGAGCACAAATTTGGTCGAAGCCGCGTGTTCGATATGCCGACTTCCGAAAACGCGATGACCGGCATTGGTGTCGGCGCGGCGCTCGGAGGCTTGCGACCCGTGATGACCCATCAAAGGCTTGATTTCTTTCTATTGGCAATGGATCAACTGGTCAACTCAGCAGCGAAGTGGCATTACATGTTCGGAGGTCAGGCCTCGATACCGATCACTATTCGTTTGATAATTGGAAGGGGTTGGGGACAAGGGCCGACACATTCTCAAAATCTGCATGCCTGGTTCGCCCATATCCCTGGGCTAAAAGTTGTGATGCCGACAACCCCGGCAGATGCCAAGGGTTTACTTCTAACCTCGATTTTTGATCCAAACCCGGTTGTATTCCTCGAACACCGCTGGTTGCACCAGTCGGTCGGAAATGTCGAGTCAGGTGATGTCCGTGTTCCGATAGGTGTAGCAAACACGATTCGTCATGGCAGAGACATAACAATTGTTTCGTCTTCTTATTTGACGGTTGAAGCGATTCAAGCCGCAAGCTTTCTTGCGGCTGAGGGCATCGATTGTGAAATCATTGACCTTCGCTCGATAAGTCCGATTGACTGGACAACAATTCATGATTCGGTAGCAAGAACAAGAAACTTGCTGGTTCTTGACTCAGGTGCCCAGACGGGTTCAGTTGCGGGCGAAATCATTGCTCGAGTTGCGATGAAACAACATCAAATTCTGCGACTTGCGCCAATGCGACTCGCGATGCCGGATGTGCCCGAGCCAACAAGTTTTGGGTTGACCCGTGGGTTTTTCGTTCGTTCCTCAGATATCTACGCCGAAGTGATGAAGGCCTTCGATAAGAATCCAAAATCAGGTGTAAACCCGATCCAGGAGCCTGTTCCTCACGATGTTCCAGGTGACTGGTTCAAGGGTCCCTTCTAGTCGAGAACCCGATTTGAATTGTCAAAGTAGAATTGGGGCGGGGGCGAGTCAATGAAACGGGATGTGGTGTTCGTGTCGGGCACTTTTAATGTGTTGCACCCGGGGCACGTTCGACTTCTGAAGTTCGCCAAACAAAGCGGTGCAAAACTCGTGGTCGGCGTGTTTAGCGACCGGGTTGCAGGAATCGCGGCCCACGTGCCCGAGGAGTTTCGTCTTGAGGCTGTCACGATGAACGGTTTGGTCGACGAGGCGTTTTTGCTCGATAAGAGTGTCGAAGAAGCGATCGTCGAGCTGAAACCGGGTTTGGTGGTCAAGGGGAAAGAGCATCAAACACAGGAGAACCCCGAACAAAAAGCCGTCGACTCGTATGGCGGCAAATTGATTTTTAGTTCGGGTGACGTCGTATTCACATCGCTTGACTTAATTCGTCGTGAGATGTCGGCACAAGATCAGCGCTCAATTGCGTTGCCGCAACAATTCATGGCGCGACGAAAAGTGACGAAAAGAAACTTGACCAAAATGATGAAAAGGTTCAAAGGTCTGAGGGTCGTCGTGATAGGTGATGTGATTGCCGATGAATACATAACGTGCGACCCATTGGGAATGTCAGAAGAGGATCCGACCATCGTCGTCACACCGGTTTCGAGTAGGACCTTTATCGGTGGAGCCGCGATAGTCGCCGCCCATGCTGCGTCGCTTGGCGCAGAGGTGCAAGTCTTTTCAGTTGTTGGCGATGATTCAACTGCCGAGTTTTGTCGTCAAGAGTTGACTCGGTTCGGGGTCAACCACAATCTTTTTGTCGATGACTCGCGCCCGACGACTTTGAAGCAACGATTTCGCAGTCGGTCGAAGACCTTGCTGCGTGTCAGCCATTTGGCACAACGCTCGATCGAAGAACGGCTTCAAAGAGAACTTGTTACCAAAGTTTCTCAGGCGGTGAAATCGGCGGATTTAGTGATTTTTTCTGACTTCAACTACGGCTTGTTGCCACAACCAGTTGTCGATGGAATCACCGCTGCAGCAAAAAAGACGAAAGCCAAAATCGTCGCCGACAGCCAATCATCCTCGCAAATTGGCGATATTTCCAGATTCAAAGATGTTGATCTTTTGACACCCACCGAACGTGAGGCGCGCTTGGCCTTGCGCAATTCCGAAGACGGTCTTGTCGTTGTCGCCGAGACTATTTGCGAGGCTGCAAACGCCAAAGCGGCAATCGTCAAGCTGGGCGAACAAGGCGTGTTGTTGCATGGTCGGAACGCCAAGTTTTTCGAAACCGATCAGATTCCGGCGTTGAACTCCGCACCTCAAGATGTTGCCGGAGCAGGTGACTGCATGCTGGTTGTCGCATCGTTGGCGATCACAGTCGGGGCGAACATGTGGGAGGCTGGTTTGTTGGGTTCGCTTGCCGCGGCGATTCAGGTGGGTCGAGTCGGAAACACGCCGATCACCCAAGATGAGATTTTGCACGAGTTGTCGGAGTGAGAGCGATTCTGCTGGCCGCAGGACTCGGTACCCGACTTCGCCCGCTCACTGATTCAACCCCCAAATGTTTGGTGCCGATCAAAGGAAAACCACTCTTAGATATTTGGTGCGAAGGCTTAATCGGCGCAGGTATCGAAAAAGTTCTCGTGAACCTGCACTACAAGTCCGACGTTGTGAAAGAACACTTGGCCACTGCAAGATATGCCGACTCAGTCGTCACGGTATTTGAGCCGACTTTGCTCGGTACGGCGGGAACGTTGATCAAAAATCGTGACTTTTTTGGTGGTGATGATGGAATCTTGCTGCATGCCGACAACTACTCGGAGGCAAGCATTTCTGATTTGATTGAGGCGCATCAGCATCGACCAAAACGATGTGATCTGACGATGCTGGCATTTCGTACATCGACACCCGAGACGTGCGGAGTGTTGGAAATTGACGCTGAGAATGTCTTGCTGGCGATGCACGAAAAATCAAAACAAGACCACGGCAATTTGGCTAACGCCGCGGTTTATGTATTGTCAAAGAAGCTAATCAGCGAACTCACCGACGAGACCGATTTCAGCAATCAGGTCATCCCCAGATATTTTGGTAAAGCCTTGGTCGTTGAAACCCGAGAAACCTTCATTGACATTGGCAATCCAGAAAGTTTCGCGCAGGCGCAAAAGGTCGCCAAGATCGTTTAGCAACAACCGGTAAGTTTTGCCAAGCGAGCAAAACGATTCCCGCCGGCGAGCACTATCGTTACAAGCAGTAATCTAGGGCAGTAGCTCAGTTGGTAGAGCGCCGGTCTCCAAAACCGATGGTCGGGGGTTCAAGTCCCTCCTGCCCTGCGACATGAATGAGAATCAAATGGTTCTGCGCAAATTCGACGACTTTTCGAACGATGTCATCGTTGTCGATGGTCTTTGGGGCTCGGGCAAGCAGTTGGTCAGCACGTTGGTTGGTGGGTTCGATCGGGTTGAACACTTTAAATACAACCCCGACTACGACTATCTATGCGCAACGGCGCACCTTGGGGCGATGAGCCAAAATGCGACGACGACCCTTCTTCAGTTGATTGCCGGGAGAAACCAGTATTACAACTTGATTGGTCGTGAGGTAAACCTGCGTTGGCGAGATGAAACCGGTCCACGATTTCATCCCACACCGTTCAAGTTTCTGGCTCGGCTGTTCAGCAAAGATGGCGAAAGAATCGCGAGCACGATTGATCAGCAGAATATCGCCAATAACATCACGACACACTGCATCTTCCCGGTGTCTCGGCCGTTCGTCGACGCTTTTGGAAGCCGATTAAAATTCATCGAGGTCGTGCGTCATCCGTTGCACTTGGTGACTCACTGGTCGAGGTTTCTGGAACCATCTCGATGGCGGCGAGTGCGAGAAATCAACTTGACCGTCGATTTTCAAAACAACAAAGTGCCATGGTTCGCGGCCTCGTGGGCAGAACAATTCGTGAAAGCCAAGACCTTTGATCAGGCCCTACTTTGCGTCGATTTTTTGTGCAACTGGATAATTGACTCGTTAGATGCGGTTGGAAACGATTCTTCAGAGTTTCATTTCGTTCAGTTCGAGAAACTTGTTTTGGATCCGAGCGAAGAACTCGGTCAATTATCAAGGTTTTTGGGTCGAACGCAGACCAAGGGAATCAGAAAAATCATGCGTCAGAACGCGATTCCACGGGAGAATATTGCCGACGGTCCCAAAATGGGTCAGAACTATCGTTGGACGGCCCTGGAAAAGGATGAAACCGTCTACAAAGATGCGATGAAAATGGTCAAGGAGTCCGGTAGTCCAGATTTGGTCGAAACTTTTTTGAAGACCATCGCGCGCTATAACTCAACCTGGAATGGACCTTTGGCCAGATTTGAATGAGCACCGATAAGGTTGATGGTCGGTATGTCAATGGATTTGAATCGTCAACAGAAGCGCGCCATGCAAAAAATGGGCGAGGTCAACGAGCAGGGGGCGCCAATTCGCCAAGCCCGGCCGTCGGTCGCCGCCCAGGTGGCCAAAGAACGAGTTGGCCCGGTGCAGTACGTTCGCGAGGTTCGCGACGAGATGCGCAAAGTCGCCTGGCCGAAGTGGCCTGAAATTCGCCGTTATTCAATAATCGTGCTGGTCACCGTTTTGATAGTCACCGCCTTCGTCGGGGGATTGGACGCTGCATTTGGCATACTTTCAGGCTGGCTTTACAAAGACTAGGCAGCCAAAAATGACCGACGAGACCCTGACATCCCGAATTGAAAGCACCGAGACGAGCGCCGAGTCGCCCGTCGTCGACGCCTCGTTCGACCTCACCGAGAACCCCGAAGAAGAGGAAATTGATCGCCCGTGGTTGCGTCCGGGCAAATGGTATGTCGTTCACTCGCAGTCGGGTTACGAGAAGAAAGTCGACGCCAACCTCAAGGCGCGCATCGCGTCGTTCAACCTGGCAGATCGAATTTACGAAGTCGTGATTCCGATGGAAGACGTAGTCGAGTTCAAACAAGGTCGCAAGCAGACAGTGCAGAAAAAGGTTTTCCCCGGGTACTTGCTCGTGCGCTGCGAAATGGACGATGAAACCTGGTTTTGCATTCGCAACACCCCGGGTGTCACCGGTTTCGTCGGGCAGAGCCAAAAGGGCAAGACGCCCGCTCCGTTGTCGCGCAAAGAAGTCGCCACTTTCCTCTCGGCGAAAGGCGACGGCAAAGAGGCGCCAAAACGCAAGACTCCGAAACTCGACTACGAAGTGGGCGAGGGCGTGCGAGTCAAAGAGGGTCCGTTTGCCGATTTCTCGGGTCAAGTCGCCGAGATCAACGCCGACCATATGAAGTTGAAAGTTTTGGTCAACATTTTCGGTCGAGAAACCCTCGTCGAAATGGATTTCAGTCAAGTCGCCAAGCTCTAAGCACAAGAGGCAAAGAAAGAAACCGTCATGGCAAGAAAAGAAGTCAAAGCAGTTGTCAAGATTCAGATTCCCGCGGGCAAGGCGACGCCGGCACCACCGGTGGGCACCGCGCTCGGACCACACGGCATCCAGATCATGGATTTCGTCAAGCAATACAACGCGGCGACCGAATCGCAAAGCGGCACTGTCGTGCCCGTGGAGATAACGATTTTCGAGGATCGTTCGTTTTCGTTCATTCTCAAGACGCCACCGACGCCGGTCTTGTTGCGGCAAAGGGCAGGTCTTGAAAAGGCGTCGCAGAATCCCGGCAAAGATATTGCCGGCTCGGTGACCGAAAAAGACATCGAAGAGGTGGCAAAAATCAAAATGCCAGACCTCAACGCCAACGACCTTGAGGCCGCCAAGCAGCAGGTTCGGGGCACGGCCCGCTCGATGGGGCTGACGGTAGTCGGTTGATTCAATACGAATAACAAAACCCTGATTCGGAAGAACCTCATCCGGACGGGTCAACAACGAGGGAGGCAATATGCCAAAAAACAAAACGAATAAGGACAAGAATCACGGCAAGAACTACCGCAATGCGGTTGCGTCTTACGACCGCGAAACCCTGCACACCACCGCGGATGCGGTGGCAAAAGTGAAGTCGATGGCCAAGGCCAAGTTCGACGAAACAGTTGAACTCGCCGTGCGCCTGGGTCTTGACCCGCGCAAGACCGAGCAAAGCGTTCGCGGAACGGTCTCGATGCCGTCGGGCACGGGCAAGTCGGTGCGAATCGCCGTGTTTGCGGCGGGTGAGGCGGCCAAGCAGGCGCGTGACGCCGGTGCCGACATCGTGGGCAGCGACGACCTGGCGGCCGAGATTGAACAAGGCAAAATGGATTTCGACATCGCGATTGCCACGCCCGACATGATGCCGCTGGTCGGAAAACTTGGTCGAGCACTCGGACCCCGAGGTCTGATGCCCAACCCGAAGACGGGCACCGTGACGACCGACGTGACGCGCGCGGTCGCCGAGTTCAAGGGCGGAAAGGTCGAATATCGGACCGACCGCTACGGCAACGTGCACATTCCCGTCGGAAAGGTCAGTTTCGAGGCCTCGGCTTTGGCGTTGAACGTCACGGCCGTGCTCGACGAATTGAATCGCACCCGACCGGCCGCGGCCAAGGGGCGGTACATCAGAAAGATCTCCGTGTCCTCGACCATGGGTCCGGGCGTGAAAATCGATCCCGCTCTCGTCTCGGGCGAATAGCAAAGCCGAAATTGGTCGAACCTTCGGTGAATTCATCGGCAAAGCGATGAATCGGGCAAAACAGTTAACGCTGCGTGATCTGACCCTCGGCGGCCCGGCGCTGGTCGTCGCTGTGCTGATTCGGGTGATTAGCCCGTTTGTGAGATTTCGATTCAGAAACTTTCCCGCCGACGAGATCGGACCGATGACCGTCGTCTCGCAGCATTATCTTCGAATCAAGGCGAGTCGCAAAACACGTCGACAGATCGACTTCTGGTATTTGAAGGATTCGGTCAAGGTCGCCAACGGTTACATGCTCGGCTTCGTCGAGTCGCAGATCACAGTTCATCGGTCTCGATTCATCGAGTTGGTGGCGGCCTGGTCAGAGAAACTGCCTCGTGCCGAACGGCATCAGATCGAATCAGAAATTCGAATCACGTTGCTTGAGGGTCTCGGCGCGAAAATGAGGCTTCCGCAAAAAGATCGTGAAACAACCGCCGAATATGTGAAGCAGATCGGCGTCGACCCGAATGCTGAGTTCATCGCCCTGACCGTTCGGGATGGGGCATATAAAAGCGGGGTCGAACAACCCAATACTCAGTCCCGAAAAGACAAGGAGATCTATCGCAACCAGGACATCGGCGACTATCTCGCGGTGGCCGAGAAGTTCGCTTCGATGGGGGTGCAAGTCGTAAGAATGGGCGCGAAAGTCGAGCAGCCGTTGAGGGCCAAGTCGCCGCTTGTGATCGATTATGCCTCGACCGGCAAACGCACCGAAGCGGCAGACGTTTATTTGGTGAGCGAATGCACAATGTGCATTTCAAGCAATCTGGGTTTTGATCACATCGCCGCGATGAGCGGCAAGATGCGGGTGATCACGAATCAGGCCCTAGTCGTGCAGGCCTCGACGCTGTTTTATTCGTCGGATGTGTTCATTTTGCAGCGCTTTCGCGAGAAGTCCAATGGGAGAGTATTGACTCTTTCTGAATCTTTGCAGCATCCTGAAATCCTCAACCTGGACTGGTACCACAAAATTGTGGACCTGGGTCTTGAATTCGTGCGAAACACTCCTGATGAGATCGTCGAGGCATCGATTGAAGGTTGGAAAAGAGTCAAGGGAACCTGGGTGTCGACCCCTGAAGACCAGATGTTGCAAGCCCAATATTGGGAGATTTACGACAAGTATTTCCCGGATCACAAGGCGCGATTTGGCAAGGGTCGACCGCACCTGGGCGCCGATTTCTTGCGTCGCAACGCTTCATGGTTGGCCTGAAATCGAAGTTGCGCGGTGGACGGTTTCCTGTAAGCCGGGTGTGAAGTCTGGTTTTCGCGGATATCGTCGAATGGGCAATAAGCAGCGGTCACAGCGATGTGAAAGTTGCTCACCGCAGAAATTTGGTCTGAGGTTGGTTCGGGCGAAAGCCGGTTCGAATCGCAGATAATGAGCCGGCACCGGTTCGCCAAACGAGGTGAATGATTCTGCACGCGAGTATCGCGTCGGGTAGTTCCGCTCTGCGTCGAGCACCCAAGCATCGTCTATTCACAAGGCGAAAGAAACATGGCAAATGCAAGCGCAGAAAAGGTTGCGGTGGTCAAAGAGGTGAGCGAAAAGTTCGCCAAGTCGAACGCCGCCATCATCACCGAATATCGCGGCATGAGGGTGGACTCGTTGGCAAGATTGCGTCGGGCGTTGCGTCCGCATGGCGCCGAGTACAAGATTTACAAGAACACTTTGGCCCGCTTCGCCGTTCGAGAGTCTGGTTGGGCCGAACTTGAACAGTTCTTGAAGGGCCCGGCGGCGATCACTTTTGTCAACGGCGACGCTTCGGCGGTGGCGAAAGTATTGAAGACCTACGCAAAACAAGATCCATTGCTGGTTTTGATCGGCGGCATGGTCGCAGGGAAGACGGTCAGCGCCAAGGAACTCAAGGCGCTCGCCGACCTTCCCCCGCGCGAGGTCATGCTCGCCCAACTTGCCGGCATGTTGCAGGCCCCACTGACCAAGACGGCGAACATGTTCGCCGCCCTGCCGCGCAAGACGGCCTATGCCCTCAAGGCATTGGTCGAGCAGCGTGAAGCCGCATGACTAAGACAAGATCCAACGGTTAAAGAAACAGACAATAAAAGGAGAAACAGAAATGGCACTTACAAAAGAACAGATTCTTGACGGAATCTCGGAACTCACGGTTCTCGAACTCAAAGAACTGCTCTCGGCATTCGAGGAGAAGTTCGGTGTAACTGCGGCGGCCCCGGTGGCCGTTGCGGCCGCTGGTGGTGCGGCTCCGGCGGCGGAAGCGGGTGCGGAAAAGGACGAGTTCACGGTCATCTTGAAACAGGGCGGCGCCCAGAAGATCGCCGTCATCAAAGTCGTGCGCGAGCTCACCCAATTGGGTCTAAAAGAGGCCAAAGACCTGGTGGATGGTGCACCGAAGCCCGTATTGGAAAAGGCCAGCAAAGACGACGCCGCCAAGGCGAAAGCCAAGCTCGAAGAGGCTGGCGCAACCGTCGAACTCGCCTGATAACTCGGTCTGGCACCCGAACTTTCGGGTGCCGGCCGGGTGTTTCGACCTTCGGGTTGGTGAGTTGCATTGATTCACCGATAGGCTTGAACGTCGCCGTGAAATGCCCCCTGAGTACTTCAAACGAATTATTTAGTGGGTATTTCATCCCATTTTTCTGCTTGCCAATCTAGAACATTAGGAGTAAACTCGTGCCCTTTCGTGCTGATGCACGCGAACGGTATTCGTTCGCAACGCTTACCGATGCAATTGAAATTCCAAATTTGATCGGCGTTCAGCGCGAGAGTTTCGAGTGGTTTCTGACAGATGGTTTGCGCGAGGTCTTCGAAGACATTTCTCCGGTCAAGGGTGTAAGCGACGACCTGCAACTCGAGTTGACTTTCGATCCCGATGATCCGGATCTGAACCCGAAACCGAAGTTCACCGAGTCCGAGTGTCGCGATCGCGACATGACCTATTCGGTGCCGAAGTTTGTCAAGGCCAAATTCCTCAACCGTCCAACCGGCGAAATCAAGGAACAAACCGTGTTCATCGGTGATTTCCCGAAGATGACCGACAAGGGCACGTTCATCATCAACGGCACCGAGCGCGTCGTCGTGAGCCAGTTGGTTCGATCACCGGGCGTGATCTTCGAACCGGGCGAGCGTTTCCGTTTGCGCAACTTGTCGAAGTATCAGCTCGTCAAAGGCACGATCCATCCGTCGCGCGGAGAATGGCTCGAGTTCGACGTCGAACAAAAGCCGGGCAAAGAAGTGACCGCCGGCAGCCGCGTCGCCCGCAAACGACGCATGGGTGTATTCACGATCATTCGCGCGCTGGGTTACGACGAGATCAACGCGCCGGGTTTCATCGACCGATTCGTCGATCATTTCGACTTCCTCGAAGATCAGTGGCGCCGTGAAAAGGTGATCGCCCCGACGCGCGAAGAGGCGTTGCTCGAGATTTACAAGCGCGCCCGACCGAGCGAGCCACAAAACGTCGAGGCGGCCCGCGTCTATTTCGAGCAGGCGTTCTTCGGCGTGCGCTACAACCTTTCGCGGGTGGGGCGCTACAAGTTGAATCGAAAACTCGGCGGCGAGTTGAAGAAGATCCAAGAAATGTTCGGTCTCAAGGTCGGCACCGAATTGGGCAAACTCGACCTTCCGACCGACGACCAAGACGTGTTGAGCCGTTGCGAGGTGTTGGCCACGATCAGCTACATGCTGCACCTCGTCAAGCAAGAACCGGGTTACCGACTCGACGACCAAGACCACTTCGCCAACCGACGAATTCGCGCGGTGGGCGAGTTGATTCAGAACCAGGTTCGCATCGGTCTCTCGCGTATGGAGCGCGTTGTCCGCGAGCGCATGTCGACCCAAGACTCGGAGGCGATCTCGCCCCAGACGCTGATCAACGTGCGACCCGTGGTGGCCGCGATCAAAGAGTTCTTCGGCACCTCGCAGCTCTCGCAGTTCATGGACCAGGTCAACCCGCTGTCGGGTCTGACCCATCGTCGTCGACTGTCGGCCCTCGGCCCCGGCGGTCTGAGCCGCGAGCGCGCCGGTTTCGAGGTGCGCGACGTCCACTTCTCGCACTACGGCCGCATGTGTCCGATCGAGACGCCGGAAGGTCCGAACATCGGCTTGATCGGTGCGCTTTCGACCTACGCGCGAGTGAATCCTTTCGGGTTCATCGAGACGCCGTATCGACGCGTCAGTGGCGGCATCGTCACCGACGAAATCAAATACATGGCCGCCGACGAGGAAGAAAACTATGTCGTGGCGCAGGCCAACACGCCGATTTTGCCCGACGGTCGTTTGCGCGACGATCGAGTTTTGGTGCGTCGTTCACCGCAGGCGGCGAGCCTCGAGGATCTGAAGAAAATGCTCGAAGCCGAAAGTTTCTTCGGCGCGACTACAGACATCGGTTATGTCGAGGCGGCGGAAGTCGACTTCATCGACGTTTCGCCCAAGCAGATCGTTTCGATCGCGACCGCGCTGATCCCGTTCCTTGAGCACGACGACGCCAACCGCGCGTTGATGGGCGCGAACATGCAGCGTCAAGCGGTGCCGCTGATTCGAGCCGAGGCGCCGTACATCGGCACCGGCGTCGAAGTGCGCGCGGCCCGTGACGGCGCAGATCTGCTGCTGGCCAAAGACGACGGTGTCGTCGAGGCGGTCACGGGTTCGACGATCGTCGTCAAATACGAGAACTTGCCCAAGCGCGAGCACGAACACAAGTTGTACAAGTTCCTGCGCTCGAACCAAGACACCTGCATCAATCAGATTGCCCGGGTCAAAGAGGGGCAGAAAGTCAAGAAGGGAGACCTGCTCGCCGACGGTCCGAGCACCGATCAGGGCGAACTCGCTCTCGGCAAGAACCTGCTCGTGGCGTTGATGCCGTGGGAGGGCTACAACTTCGAGGACGCGATCATCTTGTCTGAGCGATTGGTCAAAGAGGACGTGCTGACCTCGATTCATATTCATGAATACGAGGTCGACGCGCGCGACACGAAACTGGGTGCCGAAGAAATCAGCCGCGACATCCCGAACTTGTCGGAAGATATTCTGGCCGACCTCGATGATCGCGGAATCATTCGGGTCGGCGCCGAAGTGGGCCCCGGTGACGTGCTCGTCGGCAAGGTGACCCCGAAAGGTGAAACCGAACTGACACCAGAAGAGCGTTTGTTGCGCGCGATCTTCGGCGAAAAGTCGAAGGAAGTTCGCGACACCTCGCTCAAGGTGCCGCACGGCGAAGGCGGAAAAGTAATCGACGTCAAGGTTCTCAAGCGCGCCGCCGAAGCAGACGAGGAGCCGGGCGACGAATTGCCGCCGGGTGTCAACCAGATCGTGAAGATCCACGTCGCGCAAAAGCGCAAGATCAGCGTCGGTGACAAACTCGCCGGTCGGCACGGCAACAAGGGCGTGATCTCGAAGATCCTGCCCGTCGAAGACATGCCGTACCTCGAAGACGGCACCCCGGTCGACATCATCTTGAACCCGCTCGGTGTGCCGAGCCGAATGAACATCGGCCAGGTGCTCGAGGCCCACCTCGGCTATTGCGCGCGATGGGGTTGGCAAGACGAGAAGAGCGGCAAGACGATCGGCGAGAACGTCGTTCGCGGCACCGAGTCGAAGACTCGCCCGTCGACACCGCCGGCAACTTTCATTTCGACCCCCGTTTTCGACGGCGCCCACTGGGACGAAGAAGATCAATCGGGTGCGCACCCGACTATTCGGACGATTCTCAAAAACCTGACGCCAGAGTCGGTCGACGGCAAGCGTCTGATCGGCCATGACGGCAAGGCCGTGTTGCGCAATGGTCGCACGGGTTTGCCATACGACAACCCGATCACGGTCGGCTACATGTACATCTTGAAACTCAATCACCTGGTCGACGACAAGATCCACGCCCGTTCGACCGGCCCATACTCGATGATCACGCAACAACCCCTGGGTGGCAAGGCCCAGTTCGGCGGTCAAAGGTTCGGCGAAATGGAAGTGTGGGCACTCGAGGCCTACGGGGCGGCGTATTGCTTGCAAGAATTGTTGACGCTCAAGAGCGACGATGTGCTCGGGCGAGTGCGCGTCTACGAAGCGATCGTCAAAGGCGACAACATCCCCGAGCCGGGCATCCCCGAGAGTTTCAAAGTGCTGATGAAAGAGATGCAGGCGCTTTGTCTGGATGTCGAGGTCATCTCGGACGAGGGCAAGCAGGTCGAGCTCACCGACCTCGACGAAGAGGTCTATACGGCGGTGCGCGAACTGGGCATCGACATCAGCCGCAACGAACGCGGTTCGGATGCCGACGACCGAGAACGCGAGCGTCGCCGAGAGAATTTCAACTGAGCATTAGTCGCAGCACAACAAAAGGAACACCATGTCAGATGTAGGAATCGACGAGAACAAGCAAAAGCTGGACATCAACAGTTTCCAGCAGCTTCGAATCGGTTTGGCCAATGCCGACGACATCCGCAACTGGTCGCGCGGCGAGGTCAAGAAGCCCGAGACCATCAACTATCGAACCCTGCGTCCCGAGCGCGACGGTCTGTTTTGCGAAAAAATCTTCGGACCAACCCGCGATTGGGAGTGCTATTGCGGCAAATACAAGCGCGTCCGCTTCAAGGGCATCATCTGCGAGAAGTGCGGTGTTGAGGTAACCCGTTCGAAGGTTCGCCGTGAGCGCATGGGTCACATCGAACTCGCCGCGCCGGTCGTGCATATTTGGTATCTGCGCGGAACACGCAGTTGGTTGGCCTACCTTCTCGGCGGTCTCGAGTCGCGCGACGAAATCAAAGCCAAACAGCTGGAAAAGGTCATCTACTTTGCCGCCTGGTTGGTGAGCGAGGTCGACGAAGACAAACGCCATGTTGAAATGTCCGATCTCGAGAACCAGTACAGCGAAGATCGCGAATTGATGGCCAAGCAGCGCGAAAAGGAAATCAAACAGCGCCAGAAAGACGCCGAAGTCGAGCTCAAGCAACTCGAAAAAGACGGGGCGAAAGATAGCGACATTCGCGCGCGACAGAAGTTGATCGACAAAGACATCCAGATGATCAACGATCGCCACACAAAAGATCTGGACCGCGTCGAACGCGCCTTCGAGACATTCCAGAAGATGCATCCGCGCATGATCATCGACGACGAAGAACTTTGGCGCGAGATCAAAGACCGATACGAGGACTACTTCAAGGGCGGCACCGGCGCCGAGGCGATCAAGGCGTTGATCGACTCGATCGATTTCACCCAAGAAGAAGCCGTGCTTCGCGATGCGATCATGAACGGTCTCAACGGAAAGGCGTTGTCGACGCAGCGCAAGCAAAAGGCGATCAAGCGACTGAAAATCGTCGCTTCGTTCAACCGTCGCGACAGCGACGATCGTCTGGTGAACAACCCTAAGGCGATGATTCTCGACGTGATCCCCGTGATTCCGCCGGAGTTGCGTCCGATGGTTCAACTCGACGGTGGTCGTTTTGCGACATCCGACTTGAACGATCTTTATCGTCGAGTGATCAACCGCAACAACCGTTTGAGCCGTTTGCTCGAGTTGGGCGCGCCCGAAATCATCGTCAACAACGAAAAGCGAATGTTGCAAGAGGCGGCCGATGCTTTGTTCGACAACGGTCGTCGGGGTCGTCCGGTCAGCGGCCCGGGCAATCGCCCGCTCAAGTCGCTTTCAGACGGGCTCAAGGGTAAGCAAGGTCGCTTCCGACAGAACTTGCTCGGCAAGCGCGTGGACTATTCGGGTCGTTCGGTGATCGTCGCCGGCCCGACTTTGCGACTGCAACAGTGCGGTCTGCCGAAGTTGATGGCTCTCGAATTGTTCAAGCCGTTCGTAATGAAGCGTCTGGCCGACCAACAACTCGCGCAAAACATCAAGTCGGCAAAGCGCATGGTCGAGCGTCGTCGCCCACAAGTTTGGGACGTGCTCGAAGAAGTGATCAAAGAGCACCCAGTGCTCTTGAACCGCGCCCCGACGCTGCACCGACTCGGCATCCAGGCTTTCGAGCCCGTGCTGGTAGAGGGCAAGGCGATTCACCTGCACCCGCTGGTCTGCACCGCGTTCAACGCCGACTTCGACGGCGACCAAATGGCGGTTCACCTGCCGTTGTCGGTCGAAGCCCAGGCAGAAGCCCGCGTCTTGATGCTTTCGGCGAACAACATTTTGTCGCCGGCGTCGGGTCGACCGATCGTTACTCCGCAGCAAGACCTCGTAATCGGCGGTTTCTATTTGACTCGCGACGACGCAGGTTTGGCGGGCGAAGGTCGCGTGTTCAAGTCGATGTGGGAAGTCACCCGCGCTCTCGACGAGGGAAGTCTGGACCTGCACGCCAAGATCAAAATGATTGAGTCGGTCGATGGTCCGTCGTCGCGATTCGAAACGACGGCGGGTCGATTGCTGTTCGAAGAGGCTTTGCCGGAAGACTTCACCCAACGATTCGGTCACATCACTTCGCCAATAAGGAAAAAAGAATTTGGCGTGATCGTCGAACGACTCAGCGACAATTATCCGAAGGCCGCGATCGCCTCGTCTCTCGACGCGATCAAGAACCTTTGTTATCGCTACGCCTCGCAGTCGGGCTTGACCGTTTCGGTTGATGACGTGAAAACACCGTCGAACAAGCGAACGATCTTGGACGGCTATGAGAAACAGGCCGAAAAAGTCGAGACCCAGTTTCGTCGCGGCATCATCACCGATGGTGAGCGTCGAAGCCAGGAAGTTCGCATTTGGACGCAGGCGACCTCGGATGTGCAAAAAGCCATGGAAAAAGAGTTCGAAGAACTCCGCTTCAACCCGGTCGACATGATGATCAGTTCTGGTGCTCGTGGAAACATGACGCAGATGCGTCAGATCGCCGGTATGCGTGGTTTGGTCGCCAACCCTCGTGGTGACATGATTCCGCGTCCGATCAAGAGCAATTTTCGCGAAGGTTTGCAGACCCTCGAATATTTCATCTCCACGCCAGGTGCGAGAAAGGGTCTCGTCGACACCGCGTTGCGCACCGCCGACTCGGGTTATTTGACACGTCGTCTGCACGACGTAGCACAAGAACTAATCGTTCGCGAAGATGACTGCGGCACCACTTTGGGTGTCTGGGTTGAAAACGTCGGTGCTGACACCGCCAACGCTCGCGCTTTTTTGGAGACGAAATTGTTTGGTCGAGCATTGCTCAACGATGTTGAACTCTCCGATGGTTCGGTAATGCCGCGCAACACGATCGTCGGCGACGAAGAACTTGTCAAGTTGCGCGACGACTCGAAAGTCACCCGTGTGCGGGTGCGCTCGGTAATGACTTGCGATGCCGAAGTTGGCGTGTGCGCCAAGTGCTATGGGCGATCACTGGCCACCGGCAAGGACATCGAACTTGGCGAGGCGGTCGGAGTAATTGCCGCCCAGTCGATCGGTGAGCCGGGCACCCAGCTGACGATGCGCACCTTCCACACCGGAGGTGTGGCGGGCAAAGACATCGCCGGTGGTTTGCCACGCGTCGTTGAACTGTTCGAGGCGCGCAATCCGAAGGGCTCGGCACGTCTCGCGCCAGTCACCGGGGTCGTGCGAATTCTCGAAGACGAGGGCAAGGGTATTCCGATCAAGTTCATCGATGATCAGGGTCAGGAGACCGAAATCGTCCTGCCGACGGGTAGCCGGCCGCAGATCAAAGACGGACAAAACGTCGAGGCGGGCGACCATATCACCGACGGCCCATTGGATCCGAAGGAACTGATGCAGATCAAGGGCATTCGTGAAACACAGCAATACCTCGTCGAGGAAGTGCAGAAGGTGTATCGCGATCAAGGCGTGTCGATTCACGACAAGCACATCGAGCTGATCATTCGTCAGATGACGCGCCGCGTGAGCGTGCAAGAACCTGGCGACACACATTTCTTGCCCGGTCATCGCGCCGACTCGAAAGAGTTCCGCGATGTGAACCGCGCGATCGTCGAACAAGGAAAGAAACCGGCCGAGGGTCGCCCCGAGTTGATGGGCATCACCAAGGCTTCTTTGGCGACCGAGTCGTGGTTGTCGGCGGCGTCTTTCCAAGAGACGACCCGCGTGCTCACCGAAGCGGCGATCGACGGCAAGTCAGATCACCTGGTCGGTTTGAAAGAAAACATCATCATCGGAAAGTTGATTCCTGGCGGCACCGGCATGGATCGCTACAACCTGTTTGATGTCAGCGCACCCGACTATGTGCCGATGCCCTATTACTCGAGTGACGACGAATCAGACCCGGCGGCGTATTTGGCCGGTTTGCAGGGCAACTATGTTGCCGACGAGCAGACCGACGAGTACCCGGGCGAAGCATCCGTTGATTCGGCGTCCACCCAAGACGAGGCGGTTGCGACCGACTCCGACGATTCATCCGATACGGGTATCGCCCAATAACAGTTCGTCGTCGAGGCCGGACAGGTTGCCGAGCCGAGGCGTTGAACCGTAGTATTTATCGTCCCGTTTTCGGGCGGAGTCAGGTAGTTAACCGTTATCCAAGCAATTTGAGAAAAGGTAGTTCGCGTGCCCACAATTCAGCAGTTGATCCGCCAGGGTCGGAGTTCGAAGTTTTCGAAAACCAAGACCCCCGCGCTCAAGGGTTCACCCCAACGTCGCGGGGTCTGCACGCGTGTTTTCACCACCACACCAAAGAAACCGAACTCGGCGTTGCGCAAGGTCGCCCGTGTGCGTCTGACAAGTGGCGTCGAAATTACCGCCTATATTCCGGGCGAGGGTCACAATTTGCAAGAGCACTCGATCGTTCTCGTGCGCGGAGGTCGTGTTCGCGACCTGCCGGGTGTGCGCTACAAAGTTATTCGTGGCGCGCTTGATGCCGCCGGTGTGAAAGATCGCAAACAGGCTCGCAGCCGTTACGGCGCGAAGAAGAAGTAGGGAGTCATGCCACGCAAAGGTCCCGTCGCCCGTCGCGAATTCGCCGCTGATCCCGTTTACAGGTCTGCGCTCGTAACCCAGATCGTCAACAAAGTCATGCTGCACGGCAAGAAGAGCATCGCCGAGTCGATCGTCTACGACGCGATGAAAGTAATGGAAAAGAAACTCGGCTCCGAGCCGCTGACCGCGGTGAAGCGTGCGATCGACAACGTCAAGCCACCGCTCGAAGTGCGCAGTCGACGCGTGGGAGGTGCGACGTATCAGGTTCCTGTCGAAGTCCGTCCTCGTCGAGCCACGACTTTGGCGATTCGCTGGATCGTCGAAAACGCCCGCGATCGTCGCGAGAAGACGATGGCCGATTGTTTGGCCAGCGAACTTATGGACGCGTCGAACGGGCTTGGTGCATCGATGAAGAAACGCGAAGACATTCAGAAGATGGCCGAGTCGAACAAGGCCTTCGCCCACTACCGCTGGTAATCAGCAGCCCGAGCAAATAGGTACACCCCCATGCCATCACGCGAGTATCCACTTGAGAAATATCGAAACATCGGCATCATGGCCCACATCGACGCCGGCAAAACCACCACGACCGAGCGCGTGCTCTATTACACGGGCAAGACCTACAAAATTGGCGAGGTGCACGAGGGTGCCGCCGTCATGGACTTCATGGTGCAAGAACAAGAGCGCGGTATCACCATTACTTCGGCCGCCACCACCGCGATGTGGCGTGACCATCGGATCAACATCATCGACACCCCGGGTCACGTCGACTTCACGATCGAAGTAGAGCGCTCGCTGCGCGTGCTCGACGGTGCAGTCGCGGTATTCGACTCGGTCGCGGGTGTCGAGCCGCAAACCGAAACTGTTTGGCGCCAGGCCAACAAATACAGGGTGCCGCGCATGTGTTTCATCAACAAGATGGACCGCACGGGTGCCAACTTCTATCGAACACTCGAGATGATCAAAGATCGCCTGCAGTCGGTGCCCGCTGTTTTGCAACTTCCTTTCGGTGCCGAAGCGAATTTCAAGGGCTTGATCGACATCGTCAAGATGAAGTCGATCGTTTGGGAGGGCGACGAGAAAGATTCGCCCTATCACGAGGAAGAAATTCCCGCCGACTATCTCGACAAGGCGAAAACGTATCGCGCCGAGTTGCTCGACCTCGTCGCCTCAGAAGACGAACAACTGATGGAGAAGTTTCTCGCCAATGACGACCTCAGCGAAGAAGACCTGCGCGCTGGTATTCGCAAAGGCACCTTGGCTTTCAGTTTCGTGCCGATTTTGTGCGGTTCGGCGTTCAAGAACAAGGGTGTGCAACAGATGCTCGACGCGGTCGTCGATTACCTGCCGTGTCCGCTCGACATTCCGCCGGCGGCGGGCACGAGCACGAACGGCAAGGAAAACCTCAGTCGCGAGGCCAACGAGAAGGCACCGTTCTCGGCTCTCGCTTTCAAGATCGTCGCCGATCCTTTCGGTCGTCTGACATATTTCCGCGTTTATTCGGGCACGATCACCAAGGGCGACGAGGTTTACAACTCGGTCAAAGAAAAGCGCGAGCGGGTCGGCCGACTTCTGTTGATGCACGCGAACCAACGCGAAGACATCGAGTTCGCCATGGCGGGCGACATCGTGGCGGGCCTCGGTTTCAAAGACGTGACGACCGGCGACACGCTCTGTGATCGAAGCAACCCGATCGTGCTCGAGCGAATGGTTTTCCCTGAGCCGGTCATTCACGTCGCAATCGAGCCCAAGACGAAGAACGACCAGGACAAACTTGGCAAGGCGTTGAAGTCATTGTCGGACGAGGACCCGACGTTCAGGGTTCGAACCGACGAAGAGACCGGCCAGACGGTCATCTCGGGCATGGGTGAATTGCATCTTGAAATCCTCGTCGACCGAATGCAACGCGAGTTCGCCGTCGACGCCACCGTCGGCAAACCGCAAGTCGCGTATCGCGAAACCGTCACCAAGAAAATCGAGAACGTCGAGTATCGACACATCAAGCAGACGGGTGGTTCGGGTCAATTCGCGGTCGTCAAGGTCACGATCGAGCCGAGCGGACCTGGTGGTGGTTATCAGTTCGAAGACGAAATCACTGGCGGTCGCATTCCGCGCGAATACATTCAGCCCGTCAACCATGGCATTCAGTCGGCGCTCGATACGGGCGTGCTGGCGGGATACCCGACGGTCGACGTGAAAGTGTCGCTCGTCGACGGCCAGTATCACGACGTTGACTCGAGTGAAATGGCGTTCAAGATCGCCGGTCAAATGGTGTTCCGCAAGGCGGCCCAGTTGGCCCGACCGATCCTTCTCGAGCCGATCATGGCCGTAGAAGTCGTGACCCCCGAGGACTACATGGGCGACGTAATCGGCGACCTTTCCAGTCGCCGAGGCCGTATCGAGGGCATGGAAGCCAATGGAAACGCCCAAATCGTGCGTTCGCAGGTTCCGCTTTCGGAAATGTTCGGATACAGTACAGACCTGCGTTCTCGCACTCAAGGGCGTGCGACCTACACGATGCAGTTTCACTCGTATCAGCAGGTGCCCGAAGCAATATCAACCGAAATCATCAAGCGGGTGCGGGGCGAATAACCGAGCAGGCCAGAGTCTAAAGAAAAAGCGATAACAGGAGAGAAGAAAAATGAGCAAGGCAAAATTCGAGCGCAACAAGCCGCACGTAAACATCGGCACGATGGGTCACATCGACCACGGCAAGACGACTCTTACTGCGGCGATCTCAAAGACGCTGGCGAGCAAGGGTCTCGCCGAGTACACCCCGTTCGACCAGATCGACAAGGCCCCCGAAGAGAAGGCCCGCGGTATCACGATCTCGATCGCTCACATCGAGTACAACACCGAGAAGCGCCACTATGCGCACGTCGACATGCCGGGCCACGCCGACTACATCAAGAACATGATCACCGGTGCCGCACAGGTAGACGGCGCGATCTTGGTCGTCGCCGCGACCGATGGACCGATGCCGCAAACCCGTGAGCACGTTTTGCTCGCCAAGCAGGTCGGTGTGCCGTACATCGTCGTCGCCCTGAACAAGTCGGACATGGTCGAGGATGAAGAGATGTTTACGCTCATCGAAGACGAAGTTCGCGACCTGTTGGAATCATACGAGTTCGACCGCAACAGCCCGATCGTTCGCGTCTCGGCGCTGAAAGCGCTCGAGGGTGATGCCGCCTGGCAAGAGAAGATCATGGCGTTGATGACGGCCTGCGACGAAAGCATCCCGGAACCGAAGCGCGAGCTCGAAAAGCCGTTCTTGATGCCGATCGAAGACGTGTTCACGATCACCGGTCGTGGCACCGTTGTCACCGGCAGGGTCGAGCAGGGCAGGGTCCATACCGGCGACGAAATCGAAATCGTCGGTTTGCGCGACACGCAGAAGACCGTTTGCACGGGTGTCGAAATGTTCCGCAAGTTGCTCGACGAAGGTCGGGCCGGCGACAACATCGGCGCGCTCTTGCGCGGCACGAAGAAGGAAGAAGTCGAACGTGGTCAGGTGCTTTGCGCCCCGGGCTCGATCACTCCGCATACGAACTTCGAGGGTCAGGTTTATGTATTGAAGAAGGATGAAGGCGGTCGTCACAAGCCCTTCTTCAACAACTACCGACCACAGTTCTTCTTCCGCACCACAGACGTGACGGGCACCATCGAGTTGCCGAAGGGCACCGAGATGGTCATGCCGGGTGACAACGTGACGATGACGGTCGAACTCGGAAAGGCCATCGCGATGGACGAGGGTCTGCGCTTTGCGATTCGCGAGGGCGGTCGTACCGTCGGCGCCGGTCGGGTAACAAAGATCATCAAGTAGTTCGACCCGCAAGGCAAACGCTGATGGCACAGAGCATTCGCATCCGTCTCAAGGCGTTTGATCACCAGAACATCGACGATTCCGCGAAGAAGATCGTCGAAACGGTGACTCGGACCAGTGCGACGGTGCGAGGGCCAATCCCTCTGCCGACCGACAAGCATCGCTTCACCGTCACTCGTAGCCCGCACGTCGACAAAGACTCGCGCGAGCACTTTGAGATGCGCATTCACAAACGTTTGATCGACATCGTCGACCCAAACGCCAAGACGATCGACAGTTTGCAGCGTCTCGAGTTGCCCGCCGGCGTCGATATCGAAATCAAGATTCAAAACGCCTAGATTCTTTGTCACATCGACACCTGGGTCGCTCGGGCGAAACGGTAAATTTTGATCATGATCGAATTTGAGCAACTCGCGTCGCCATCTCAGTTGCCGCCTCCGCAATTGCCGGGCTCAGGCGAATCACAGAACGGTTACGAAGGTTCGCGGGCCGATCGTCGAGCTCGGCGAAGATTGGCGATCGTTGCGATCGCCGCAGTATTTGGTTTGCTGGGCGGGATTCTCGGCGCATCGGTCGCCCAAGACCTGAATTTCGGAGTGTTCGGCGAAAGTCCTGAATCGACGACGCAGATCACCTCGGCGCCCGTGGTCGTGGCGAGCGGAGATGACCTCGTCGGTGAAACAGCGATTTCCAAGGTCGCCGAGCGCTTGGCGAACAGCGTCGTGACGATTTCGACGGTCGTAGACGATGATTCAGGTGGCGGTCGAGCAGTCGGCACGGGGGTCGTGCTGACTTCGGATGGCGAGATCTTGACAAACGCCCATGTGGTTGAAGACGCCGCGGAAGTGGTGGTTCGATTCGCCGGTGAGACCGAACCCCGTGAAGCAAGAGTATTGGCGAGTGATCCCGGCAACGATCTGGCCCTGATCAAGGTGAACGCCACGGGCCTGATTGCCGCCACGTTTGCCAAACCGGGAAGCGTGCGCATCGGCGACACAGTGGTCGCGATCGGATATGCGTTGGCGCTCGACGGCGGGCCAACCGTGACTTCAGGGATCGTCTCGGCTCTCAAGCGAACGATCGAAACAGATTCGGGTGCATTGAACAGTTTGATTCAAACCGACGCCGCAATTTCATCGGGTAATTCGGGCGGACCATTGGTCAATTTGAAGGGTGAGGTCGTCGGCATCAACACGGCCGTGGCGCGCGGCGACTTTGATTCGGCGGCCAATAACATCGGTTTTTCGATTTCGGTCGACGAGGTATTGATCGTGATCGAGCAGTTGCGCGATCAAGCCAAGGGCGTCGAGCGCATAGAAGGCTTTCTGGGTGTGGGCTTGGCGGCACGCGAAGACGGTGGGCAAGGCGCAATCATCACCAATGTGCAGCCTGGTTCGCCTGCCGACAAGGCGGGCATCTTGGTTGACGACGTCGTTTTGGCGGTGGACGGTGAACCGATCGACGGTCAGGCCGGTTTGGTCGCCGCGATTCGCGATGCCGCGCCCGGTCAGACCGTGAAAATCCAGATTTTCCGCGAAGGCAAAAGGCTTGTTTTTGAGGCCACTTTGATCGCCCGATCCAAATAGAAATGCGGGGATAAAACCCCAAAAACCGGCGTATTTCTTTGGTCGTCGGGTTTTGGGTGACGATTTTCGGGGGATAGCGTTATCACCTCGTTCGCAGTTTGGCTGTGGGCGAAATGTCAATCCAAAAAATTGATGTCTGTGTGCGCCCGCGTGTTTTGCGGGTACCTCACAGCGAAAACGAGAAAAATGCTCCGCGCGGCCAAGGCCTGCGGAGCATTTGTGTGATTAAACAGAATTTCAAGAAAAGGTTTTGCCTCATGGCACAAAAAGCGATCGTCGGCGAAAAGGTCGGCATGACACAGGTTTGGGGGGACGACCAACGCGTCGTGCCCGTCACCGTGTTGCGCGTCGAGCCCGCCCGCATTGTGCAGGTGAAGAACGGTTTGACCGACGGATACTCGGCTCTGCAGGTCACCTTCGGTCAACGCGACGCGAAAAAATTGAGCAGGTCTGAAGCAGGTCACTTCGCGCCCAAGAGTGGCGCCCGCAATGTCGCCGCTGGTCGCCGTCTTGTCGAGTTGCGTCTCGACTCTGTGGATGGCTTCGAAATCGGTCAAGAGATCAAAGTCGACACTCTCGCTGTCGGCGAACGGGTCGATGTGACGGCGGTCAGCCGCGGCAAGGGCTTTGCGGGCACGATGAAGCGACACAACTTCAGCGGCCAGGGCGCGAGCCACGGCAACCACAAGCACCACCGTTCCCCTGGTTCGATCGGTTCGTGTACTTTCCCTGGTCGAGTCTTCAAGGGTTTGCGCATGCCAGGTCACCTCGGTCATCAGCAGGTAACGACGCTGAACCTCGAGGTCGTGCAGGCGGACCCCGAGAAAAATCTTCTGCTGGTCAAGGGCTCGGTGCCGGGTCCAAACGGAGGCGTCGTGATCATTCGCAACGCCGTCAAGGGATCGAGCAAGGGGAAATAGTCGAACATGGCAAAGATTGAAATGAAAAATGCCTCGGGCAAGAAGGCCTCTGCGGTAGAGGTGGCCGACGCGGTTTTTGCGATCACCCCGAACATTCCGGTGATGCACCAGGTCGTCGTCGCCCAGTTGGCCCATCGCCGTTCGGGCACCCAGAGCACCAAGAACCGTGCCGAGGTCAGCGGTGGCGGCAAGAAGCCTTTCAGACAAAAGGGCACGGGCAACGCGCGTCAGGGTTCGATTCGCGCCCCGCAATTCAGCGGAGGTGCGGTTTCGCTTGGTCCGACGCCGCGGAAGTACTCGCAGCGCACGCCGAAAAAAATGGTGCAGTTGGCGATGCGCTCGGCGCTGTCAGACCGCATGACCGAAAACAAAGTCGTCGTCGTCGACGAGTTCGCGTTCGCCGAACCGAGCACGAAGTCTGCCTCGGCCGCGCTGAAGAGTCTGGGCGTGGGCGATCGAGTGTTGATGGTTCTCGAGCGCGAAGACGAGACGACCTGGAAGAGCTTCAGAAACTTGAAAGACGTTCAGGTGATTTCGACGGGCGAATTGAACGCCTACGACATCTTGTGCAACGACTGGATCGTGTTCACCAAGGCCAGCTTGCCGAGATTGGAGGGTGCAAAGTGAAAGACCCGCGCGACATCATCCTTCGACCGGTGGTCAGCGAAAAGAGTTATTCGTTGATCGACAAGGGCACCTACACCTTCGAGGTCAACCCGCTGGCGACCAAGCCCGAGATTCGGGACGCCGTGCAATCGATTTGGGGCGTCAAGGTCTTGCGGGTCAACACCATCAATCGCGCGGGCAAGCGTCGCATCACCCGCGGAACAAACCGCATCGGCGTGCGCGACGGTTCGAAGCACGCAATCGTGACATTGGAAGCGGGCAATCAGATCCCGCTGTTCGAGAACTAAGAAGGACGACCCCAGATGCCGATTCGCAAACGCCGCCCGACCAGCGCAGGTCGTCGCTTCCAGACCGTCTCCGACTTCAGCGAGATCACCAAGTCGACCCCGGAAAAATCTCTGTTGTCGCCGAAACCGTCGCGAGGTGGTCGAAACGCGCAGGGTCGAATCACCTCACGCCACCAGGGTGGCGGTCACAAGCAGCAGTATCGCAGCGTCGATTTCAAGCGGGGCAAAGACGATTGCGTGGCCAAAGTTGCGGCGATCGAATACGACCCGAACCGCACCTGTCGAATCGCGCTGTTGCACTATGCCGATGGCACGAAGTCATACATTCTCGCACCGAAGGGTCTTGAGGTCGGGGCGAAAGTCGAGAGCGGTCCGAAGGCCGACATCATCGTCGGCAATGCGTTGCCGCTTCGCTACATGCCCGTGGGTACGACCGTGCACAACATCGAAATGCGACCGGGACAGGGTGGCAAGATCGCCCGCTCGGCGGGCATGGCGGTGCAACTTGTGGCCAAAGAAGGTTTCTACGCGACGTTGCGCATGCCGTCGAGCGAAATGCGACGCATTCCAATCGACTGTCGGGCGACCGTGGGCGAAATCGGCAACGCTGAACATGAACAGATCAAGATCGGCAAGGCGGGTCGAAATCGTTGGAAGGGTGTGCGTCCGCAATCGCGCGGTGTCGCGATGAACCCGGTCGACCACCCGCTCGGTGGTGGCGAAGGCAAAACTTCGGGCGGTCGTCCTCCGGTTTCGCCGTGGGGCAAACCAGAACGCCGCACCCGCGACAAGAACAAGGCTTCACAACCGATGATTGTTCGTCGTCGCCGATCGGGAAAGTCGAGAGGTTAATCAGATGTCACGCAGTTTGAAAAAAGGCCCGTTTGTCGACGAGCATCTGCTCAAGAAGGTCGACGAGATGAACGCCAGTGGCGATCGCAAAGTAATCAAGACTTGGTCGCGACGCAGCACGATTATTCCCGACATGCTCGGTCACACTTTCGCGGTGCACGACGGTCGCAAGCACGTGCCCGTATATGTGACCGAATCGATGGTCGGCCATAAACTCGGCGAGTTCTCACCGACCCGCACTTTCAAATTCCACCAGAGTCAAGAGAAGGCTGCGGCCGCCGCGGCCGCCGCCGCGGCACCCTTGCCGGCCACGTCATGACCGGTCCAAAGTTGAACGAAGCGACCCGGGTCGCGGATGCGTCGAGCGGTTTTCGCGCTTCGGCACGCTTCGCGCGCCTTTCACCGTCGAAAGTTCGCGTCGTGTTGAACTTGGTGCGCGGGATGGACGTGCGATCGGCCGACAATTTGTTGCGATTGACCGAGCGCGACTCGGCCCACATCGTGCGCAAGCTTCTGGCCTCGGCGGTCGCCAACGCGACGAACAATTTTCAGCAGAACGCCGACGAGCTCTACATCAAGGCCTGCTATGCCGACGGTGGACCGACCTTGAAGCGTTTTCGTCCGCGCGCCAAGGGAAGTTCGGCGGCGATTTTCAAGCGCACCAGCCACGTGACGATCGTTGTCGACAAATTGAGCGAAGCCGCCTTGGCTGCCCGCGATTCGCAGAGCGAGTCGCGAGGTGGTGCCGATGCGGCGAAGCGCCGCAGCCGCGTCGAGGCGAGCCGTGCACGGGCGCAAAAGTCAAAACAAGCATCTGAAAAAGCCGAGGCTTCGACTGATGCCGACAGAGAAGCGACGGAGAAGTAAATGGGCCAGAAGATCAACCCGTACGGCTTTCGCCTCGGTGTAACCACCGACTGGAAGAGCAAGTGGTTCAGCACCAAGGACTACAAGGCCTATCTCACCGAAGACTGGAAGATTCGCGATTATCTCAAGGTGCAGTTGGCCGACGCCGCGGTGAGTCGAATCGAGATCGAGCGCACCCGCGACAAACTTCGCATCGACGTGCACACCGCACGGCCGGGCATCGTCATCGGCCGCAAAGGGCAGAAGGCCGAAGAGCTTCGCGCCGGACTCACCGCGCTCACGGGCAACAACAAGGTGCAGCTCAATATCACCGAGATTCGCGACGCCGAACTTGACGCCGCATTGGTGGCCCAAGGCGTGGCTGATCAACTCGTGAATCGAATCGCCTTTCGACGCGCGATGAAGCGCGCCGTGCAGAACGCGCAAAAGCAGGGCGTGCAGGGCATTCGAGTTCAGTGTTCGGGTCGTTTGGGCGGGGCAGAAATGTGCCGTCGTGAGTGGTATCGCGAAGGACGCGTGCCCCTGCATACTTTGCGCGCGAACATCGATTATGGTTTCCGCGAAGCGGCGACAACCGCCGGTCGAATCGGCGTCAAGGTTTGGCTGTACAAGGGCGAGATTCTGCCCTACAAGAGCCAGACAGACGATCGCATCGCTCGTGAAGCGGCGATGGCGGCGGGCGAGACTTCAGGTCACTCAGACGCCGCGCGCAAAGTCGTGACTTCAGCCGGCCCGAAAGCCGCGGATCTCGAAGACTTGGCGTTGGCACCGTTGGTCAAAGAGGCCGACCCCGAGTTCGAACGTCTGTTGGACGAAGAAGAGGACATCCAGCGTCGCAGTCACGACAGTCATGAGACCCCTCACTTCAAGCGGGAGGTTTGATCGTCATGTTGGAACCACGCAAAGTCAAACATCGCAAACACCACCGCGGTCGAATGAACGGCATCTCGAAGGGCGCCAACGAACTTGCGTTCGGTGAATACGGTATTCAGGCTCTCGAGCCGGGTTGGATCACCGCGCGCCAGATCGAAGCCTCTCGAATCGCGATGACCCGTCACATCAAGCGTGGCGGAAAAGTCTGGATCAACATTTTCCCCGACAAGTCGGTGACCAAGAAGCCCGCCGAAACTCGAATGGGTTCGGGAAAGGGCAACCCCGAGTCGTGGGTCGCCGTGGTCAAGCCCGGGCGCATTCTGTTCGAGTTGTCGTACCCGACCGCGGAAACCGCCCACCAGGCTTTGAGTCGCGCCGCACAAAAGTTGCCGATCAAGACCCGAATCATCTCTCGAAGCGAGGCGATCTGAGATGGCACGCGAACTGACCGAACTGCGCGAAATGGATCTGGCCTCGCTCGTGGAAGAACTTCGCGCGACCAAGCAGGAGGCCTTGAACTTGCGCTTTCGAAACGCGACCGGTCAACTCGACGACACGGCGTCGATCGGCAAGGCGCGTCGACAGATCGCCCGAATCAGCATGTTGATTCGTGAACGAGAAATCTTGGCTGCAGAGGCCGCAGGGAAGTGAGCGAGCAAATGTCTGAACCAACCGCAACAGAAAGAAATGCGCGAAAGTCCCGCGAAGGAGTCGTCGTTTCCAACAAGATGAACAAGACGATCGTCATCGCCATCGTCGAGCGAATCCGCCACAAGAAATACGAGAAATTCGTGACCCGAACCAAGAAACTTTATGCCCACGACGAGGCCAACGACGCCAAGGTGGGTGACCGCGTGCTGGTGATGGAGACCCGACCGATGTCGAAACTCAAGCGCTGGCGCGTGATCGAAATTTTGGAGCGTGCAAAGTGATTCAGCAGGAAACTCGTCTTCGTGTCGCCGACAACAGCGGCGCGCGCGAAGTTCTGGTGATCAAGGTGTTGGGTGGCACTCGTCGCCGATACGCCTCGATCGGCGATGTTTTCATCGGCACCGTGAAGGACGCGATCCCCGGTGCAGCCGTGAAACAGGGCGAGGTTGTTCGCTGCGTCGTCGTGCGCGTCGCCAAGGAGAAGCGTCGTCCCGACGGCAGTTACATCAAGTTCGACGAGAACGCGGCGGTTTTGATCAAGGAAGACCTGATGCCGCGTGGCACCCGAATTTTCGGTCCCGTGGGTCGAGAGTTGCGAGACAAGAAGTTCATGCGGATCATCTCGCTCGCCCCGGAGGTGTTGTGAAATGAAGTTCAAAAAAGGTGACAGCGTGATCGTTATCGCGGGCAAAGACAAAGGTGCGACCGGCACGATCTCGGCCGTGATGTCGGCGACGAACAAGGTGATCATCGACAAGGTGAACGTTGCAAAACGTCACACGGTCGCACGCGGCAAAAATACCAAGAGCGAGATTCTCGAGAAGCCGATGCCGATCCACGCCTCGAATGTGGCGATCAACCAGGGGGGCAAGCCGTCGAAGATTGGTTACAAAGTCGACAAAAAAGGCAACAAAGTGAGAATCGCCAAGAAGACCGGGGCTGAGATCTGATGGCTACCACGACGAAATATGTGCCGCGCATGAAGGCGCACTATTTGAACACGGTTCGCGACGACCTGATGAAGGGTCTCAAACTGAGCAACCCGATGCAGGTGCCGACGATCGAAAAGATCGTCGTCAACATGGGCGTGGGCAAAGCGACACAACAGGCCTCGTTGCTCGATGGCGCCGTGGCCGACCTGACCGCGATAACCGGTCAAAAACCGCTCGTGACCAAGTCGCGAATCGCGATCGCGTCGTTCAAGTTGCGCGAACACCAGGCCATCGGCTGCAAGGCGACCTTGCGTGGCGATCGAATGTGGGAGTTCTTCGATCGGTTGTTGTCGATCGCGATTCCCCGTATCCGCGACTTCAGAGGTTTTTCGGGCAAGTCGTGGGACGGCAACGGCAACTACACATTCGGTCTGAGCGAGCAGTTGGCGTTCATGGAAGTTCGCATCGAGCAGGTCGACGCCCCGCGCGGCATGGACATCACGATCGTGACCACGGCCAAAGACGATGTCGCCGGCAAGGCGCTTTTGGACGCATTTGGTTTTCCATTTCGCAAGGGCGAGGAACCGAAATCGGTGACCAAGGCCAAGAAATTGAAGAAGAAGTAACGGACGAGCAACGGAGAAAAGACTCTTATGGCAAAAAAATCATTGAGGATCAAAGCAGAGGCAAAACCGAAGTTCAAGGTGCGCGGCTACACCCGCTGCCAGCGCTGTGGCCGAACCCGTTCGGTCTACAAAAAATTCGGTTTGTGCCGCCTTTGTTTCCGTGAGCTCGCGCATGCCGGAGAGATTCCCGGCATCACCAAGGCAAGTTGGTAGCCGCCCATGATGACCGACCCGATCGCCGACATGCTGACCCGCATTCGCAACGGAAACGTTGCGATGCGCAGCGAAGTGTTGATGCCCGCCTCGAAACAGAAGTCGGCACTGGCCGAAGTTCTCAAGCGCGAGGGTTTCATCTCCGACTATGCCGTCGTGCAAGACCCGAACACCTCGGGAAAACTGTTGAAGATCACCATGAAATACGGTGTCGATCGTCAACGCACGATTTCGGGAATCAAGCGAGTTTCAACCCCTGGTCTGCGCGTCTATCGAGCGGCCGCGGAGGTGCCGCGAGTCTTGGGCGGTCTCGGAGTTGCAGTGTTGTCAACAAGTCACGGGCTGATGACAGACCGCGAGGCGCGCAAGCGCAAAATCGGCGGCGAAGTCATGTGCTTCGTGTGGTAGGTCGAGGGTCGAGCAGGGAGACACGATGTCACGCATAGGAAAATCAGCACTCGCAGTGCCGAGTGGGGTCGAAGTGACGATCTCCGGCGCCGCCGTGACGATCAAGGGGCCAAAGGGCACCCTGAGGCGCGAGTTGCCCGTCGGTGTTTCGGCGCGACGCGAAGAGAACAATCTCTTCGTCGACCGAGCCAACGACGAACGCGACGTGCGTTCGCGCCACGGCATGGCCCGAACCTTGTTGTCGAACATGATCGTCGGCGTCACCCAGGGTTACACCAAGGCGCTCGACATTCAGGGCGTCGGTTATCGTGCCGAGGCGCAAGGCCCGAACAAACTCAAGTTGGCGCTCGGTTACTCGCACCCGATCGTCTACACGGCACCCGAGGGCATCACATTTGAAGTGACGGCACAAACCCAGATCGTGATCAAGGGCAGCGACAAAGAAGTCGTCGGCCAGGTGGCGGCAAACCTGCGCAACATGCGCAAACCCGAACCGTACAAGGGCAAAGGTGTTCGTTATCTGAACGAACGCGTGCGTCGCAAGGCCGGCAAGACGGGCAAGAAGTAGCAACAACTAGGGGAACGAAATCATGGCCAATAGAACAGCAAAACGACATTCATCGCGCTTGCGTCGTCAGCGTCGGGTGCGAAAAAAGATTCATGGCACCGCCGACCGCCCGCGCTTGGCCGTTTTCAGGAGCAACAAGCATCTTTCGGCGCAACTTATCGACGACGATGCGGGTCGCACCATCGCCTCGGCGTCGTCGCTTGAAGCAGAGTTTCGCAAGTCGTCGGGCTCTACCGTCGAGGCCGCCGCGCGAATCGGCAAGGCCGTCGCGCAGCGGGGCAAGCGGGCTGGCGTAACAAAAGTTGTCTATGACCGCGGCGGTTTTTTGTATCACGGTCGCATCGCAGCAGCAGCGCAGGCTGCCCGAGAAGAAGGCTTGGAGTTCTAGATGAGCGACGTGAACAAGGTTCCAGATAGCTCGGGCAAGGAGCCGACCGAGCGTCGCGATCGTCGTGACCGTCGCGAACCGCGCGAGAAGCGTGAACCCCGGCCACCGGCGAAGGTCGGCGAGATCGGCGATTCGCGAGTCGTGCACATCAATCGCGTGGCCAAAGTCGTCAAGGGTGGTCGCAGGTTCTCGTTCACCGCGTTGGTGGTCATCGGCGATCGTAACGGTCGAGTTGGTTTGGGTTACGGCAAAGCCAAAGAGGTTCCTTTGGCGATTCAAAAGGGCACCGAAGAGGCGAAGCGAAACATCTTTCATGTCGCTCTCGCCGGTTCGACGATCACACACGCGACGATCGGCGTAAATGGCGCCGGACGCGTGATGCTCAAGCCGGCGGCGCCTGGTACCGGCGTAATCGCAGGTGGCGCGGCTCGGATCATCCTTGAAGAAGCAGGCATCAAAGATGTGCTGGCCAAGGTTCTTGGTTCGTCGAACGCGATCAATGTCGCGCGCGCAACGATCAACGGCCTCAAAGGTTTGCAGCGTCCCGATGAGGTGGCCAAACGACGCGGTCTCGCGGTCGATGAGTTCGTTCCGAAGGGCATGTTGCGCGCTTACACCGAACGCAAAAAGACAACCACGACCACCGGACCGAAGTAACCATGACCGTCGCAAAGAAAACCCCGAAACCGGCGAAGAAGGTTGCGGCCAAAACCAAGTCGGCCAAGCCGACCCGCAAGGAGAACACGGGTCCGACAGTCGTGGTCAAACAAGTTCGTTCCCAGATCGGCATCATGCCCAAGACCAAGGCGACACTGCGCGCCCTCGGTTTGCGCAAGATCGGTGACGTCAACACCCTTCCCGATCGCCCCGAAATTCGCGGCATGATCGCCAGGGTTCCGCATCTCGTCGAAGTGACACAAAAAGGAGCATGAACATGCGCGTCGATCAAGTCGGGCCTCGTCACGGAGCGCGAAAAAAGCCGAAGCGCGTCGGCCGTGGTATCGGTGGCAAAGGCGGCAAGACGGCGGGCCGAGGCACCAAGGGTCAATTCGCACGCAACACGGTGCGTCGTGGTTTCGAAGGTGGACAGATGCCCCTCAAGCAGCGCGTTCCGAAACTGAAAGGGTTCAACAACCCGTTTCGTGTCGAATACTACGCGGTGAATTTAGACGCGATCGAGGCGTTGGCAGTCAGCGAAGTCGACCCCGCGAAACTCGTCTCGGGCGGCGTGGCGCACAAGGGTCAGATGATCAAAATCTTGGGTCGCGGAAAAATAACGCGCGCGGTGAAGGTTTCGGCGCACGCCGTTTCGAAGTCGGCGCAAGAGGCGATCGTCGCAGCAGGTGGTTCGGTGGTCATTTTGCCACCCGCTTTCAAGGGTGTTCGCCCGCCGGCCAAGGGTAGTCAGTTCACCAACCGCTAGATTATGCGAACCGTTCGCTTCTAGATCGACAGACGAGGTAACTTCGTGGCAAAAGTCGGAAACATCTTCAAAGTCGAGGAGCTTCGAAACAAGGTTTTGTTCACCTTGGCGATGCTGTTGATCTATCGATTCGGTGTGGCGCTGCGGGTGCCGGGGGTCGACGCGCAGGCGGTCAGCCAGTTGCGCGAGGCATCGAAGTCCCAGGGCGCCCTCGGTTTCTTGAACCTGTTCTCGGGTGGTGCGTTCGGTAGTTTCTCGATTTTTGCGCTCGGCATCATGCCGTACATAACTTCGAGCATCATCATGCAGGTATTGACCGTGGTCATTCCGAAATTGGAGCAATGGCAACAAGAGGGTGCAACGGGACAACGAAAGATCACCCAATGGACTCGCTACGTCGCGATCGGTATCGCCACGTTGCAGGGCGCAGGTCTCACTTTCATTTTCGGTCAGGGCAGGGGTTCGGCATTTTTTGGTGCAAGCGCGAACGCGCCAGACGTCGTGCTGTTGGATCCGTTCATGCCACGGGCGCTGCTCGTGATTCCATCTTTGGTTGCCGGCACGGCGTTGCTGATGTGGATCGGTGAGTTGATCAGTCAGCGGGGCATCGGCAACGGTATGTCGGTGGTGATCTTCGCATCGGTAGTCAGCGATCTGCCGTTCGGTTATTACTCGTTGTTGCAGACGAAGAAAAACATCGTCTTTGCGATATTGATCGCGCTCACGTTGGCGATCATAATCGCCGTCGTTCGGGTCGAATTGGGGCAACGCCGGTTGCCGGTGCAGTTCGCCAAGCGGGTGGTGGGTCGAAAGATGTACGGCGGTCAGAACACATACATTCCTCTCAAGGTGAACCAGTCGGGTGTCGTGCCGATTATCTTCGCCAGTTCGGTGTTGCTGTTGCCGGTGTTGCTGTCGAACATGCTGGGAAGCGCCGAGGGTTGGCGCGGCTCGATCGCCCGATTCGTCGACCAATACCTGATCAACAGCCAGAACCTGTTGTATGTCAGCGTGTTTTCAATCCTGATAGTCGCCTTCGCCTATTTCTACAACTCGATCGCCTTTGACCCGATTCGCCAGGCCGACCAGTTGCGCAAGCAGGGCGGGTTTATTCCCGGCATTCGTCCCGGGCAGCAGACCGAATCGTTCCTGGCAAAGACCGTCAACCGAATCACATTGCCGGGGGCGATGTTCGTCGCGGTGGTCGCGATCTTGCCGTACATCGTGTTGTGGGTCGGCAATGTTTCGTCGTTTCCGTTCGCCGGCACGACCGTTTTGATCGCGGTGGGCGTCGCACTCGAGTTGATGCGTCAGATCGACAGTCAATTGATGCAGAGAAATTACGAAGGTTTCCTGAAGCAATAAACTTGGCGACGGCAGGTTTGTCGCAGAGATTCATCCGCATGAGGATCGGAAAACACTTATGAGTACCGGGGTGAGGATCATCATGTTCGGTCGTCAAGGGGCGGGCAAGGGCACCCAAAGTTCGCGACTTGCCCAACACTTCGGTGTGCCGCATATCTCGACTGGGGAGATGCTGCGGAACGCCGTCAAACAAGATTCAGTCGTGGGTCGGGCGGCAAAGACGGTGCTCGAACGCGGAGAACTGGTGGACGACGAACTGATGGTTTCGTTGGTGCAGGGAAGAATCGGTCAAGAAGATGCCCGAGTCGCCGGCTATGTGCTCGACGGATTTCCACGGACGATCGCCCAGGCGACCGCGTTCGACTCAATAACCCGGGCCCGACCCGTGAACTTCGTGATCGACCTGGATGTGACGCGAGACGTGGTCGTCGGGCGACTTTCGGCGCGTCGGATCTGCGACTCGTGCGGGGCGATCTACACCGCCGCGGGGGGCGAACCGGCCGACTGGAAGTGCGCAAAGTGCGGTGGTCAGGTGACTCAGCGCCACGACGACCGACCCGCGGCGATCAACCACCGACTCGATGTCTATGAGACCCTGACGGCACCGCTGATTTCTTATTATCGGGGTCGCGGATCGTTGCACGTGATAGACGGTCTGGGTTCGCCCGACGAGGTGTTCGAGCGCCTAAAAACGGTGGTTGAAACCGGCCTGCGCCGATAACCTGATTAGTCGCCCTAAACGGTCTTTGGTCGTCGGGCGATAAGAGAAAAAACCAAACCCGTTCGGAGAAACTTTGCCCAAAAACAAGGAAGATGCAATCGTGCTGGAAGGCAAGATCACAGAATCCTTACCCAACGCAATGTTTCGAGTCGAGTTAGAGAACGGTCATACGGTCTTGGCTCATATTTCGGGGAAGATGCGAATGAACTACATTCGAATCCTTCCCGGCGACAAGGTGCAAGTGGAGCTGACACCTTACGACCTCACCCGGGGTCGAATTACCTATCGTTTTAAATAAGAGGGCGTGAAGTGAAAGTAAGAACCAGCGTCAAAAAAATCTGCGAGAAATGCAAAGTCATCCGTCGGCACGGTCGTGTGATGGTGATCTGTGAAAACCCACGGCACAAACAACGACAAGGCTGAGCGAGAAAAAAGATGGCACGTATTTCAGGAGTCGACATTCCACGCGAGAAGCGCGTAGAGATCGGTCTCACCTATATTTTTGGTATCGGTCGTTCGACCTCGAAGAAGTTGCTCGGCGAGACGGGCGTCAATCCCGATACACGAGTTCGCGACCTCACCGACTCGGAAGTCAACAAGATCCGAATTTACATCGAGAACAACCTCAGCGTCGAGGGCGACCGCCGCCGCAATGTTCAGACCGACATCAAGCGCAAGGTCGAGATCGGCTCTTATCAGGGCACGCGTCATCGCAAAGGCCTGCCGGTTCGCGGTCAGCGCACCCACACCAACGCCCGAACGAGAAAAGGCCCGAAGAAGACGGTCGCCAACAAGAAGGTCGCGGTGAGGAAGTAATCATGGCCGATCCGAAACCCGTAACTCGCAAGCGCAAACGAGAGCGTCGCAACGTCTCGTCGGGCATCGTGCACATCAAGAGCACCTTCAACAACACGATCGTCTCGGTCACCGACACCGAGGGCAACGTGATTGCATGGGCGTCGTCGGGTGGCGTGGGCTTCAGTGGTTCGCGAAAGTCGACGCCGTTCGCCGCACAGATGGCCGCCGAGAAAGCCGGTCGCGCCGCGATGGAGCTCGGACTGCGTCGCGCCGAGGTGCACGTCAAAGGTCCGGGTTCGGGTCGCGACACCGCACTGCGCCAAATTCAAAACTTGGGCATCGAAGTTTCAGGAATCAAAGACTTGTCGCCGATGCCGCACAACGGCTGTCGTCAGCCAAAGAGAAAGCGTCCGTAACTCATGGCCCGCTACACAGGTCCCAAAGTTCGTTTGTCGCGTCGCTTGGGCATCAACGTCTTCGAAAACTCCAAGGGCTCGAAGGCACTCGAGCGTCGTCCGTTTCCGCCGGGTCACCACGGTCGTTCGCGTCGCAAGGGTGCGGGCAGTGAATATCTGGCCCAGATGCAAGAAAAGCAGAAGGCGAAGTTCATTTACGGCCTGCTCGAGCGTCAATTTCGCAACCTGTATAAGAGGTCGGTGCGCCTGAGCGGTCCGACGGGTGAAAACCTTTTGCGCCTGCTCGAATTGCGCCTCGACAATGTCGTTTACCGAGCGGGTTGGGCGGCATCTCGTCCACAGGCGCGGCAATTCGTGAGCCACGGCCTGATCAAGGTCGATGGCAAGCGCGTCGACATTCCGTCGTACACCCTGCAAAAGGGCGAAGTTGTGACGTTGTCCGAAAAGGGCGGAAACATGATCGTCATTCAGCACAACATCGACACGCTCGACCGTAAAGTCGTGGCCTGGTTGGATGTCGCCGAGGCGGGCAAGCAGGTAACCGTTCGCGAACTGCCCGTGCGCGAGCAGATCGACGTGCCCGTGCGCGAACAATTGATCGTTGAGCTCTATTCAAAGTAAAAACCAAAAAGAATGGTCTGAGGAGAAATCATGCTCGTAATCCAGCGCCCGACAGTAGAACCGATCGGTACGGAAGAGAACAACCGCCAGAAATTTTCGGTCGGTCCGCTCGAGCCGGGTCTTGGCCACACAATCGGCAACTCCCTGCGCCGCATGTTGTTGTCGTCGATCCCCGGGGCGGCGATCACATCGGTGAAGTTCGAATCGGCGTTGCACGAATTCGACACGATCGAGGGCGTGCACCAAGACGTGACCGAGATTATCCTCAATTTGAAAGACATCGTCTTGCAGTCGACATCAGACGACCCGATCGTGCTGAGCGTCGACGTCAAGGGCCCCACCGAGTTCACCGCGGGCGACATTCAGTGCCCACCCGAGGTCGAGATTCTCAACAAGTCGCAAAAGATCGCCAGCCTTTCGAGCAAAGGAAAACTGGCGTTCGAACTTACCGTCGAGCGTGGCAAGGGTTATACGACCTCCGATCGTGACAGCGCGCGCAAGACCATCGGAATCATCCCGATCGACGCGATTTTTTCGCCGATTCGTCGGGTCTCGTTCGAGGTCGTGCCGACGCGCGTAGAGCAGTCGACGAACTACGACAACTTGATCATCGACATCGAGACCGACGGTTCGATTACGCCGATCGAGTCGTTGGCTTCGGCGGGTGCGACATTGCGTTCGCTGGTCGATCTGGTCGCCAATTTGACGGCCGAGCCGGTCGCCCTCGAATTGGGCGAGGTTTCGGGTTACTCGAGCGGCTCGGGAGAACTCGACCTTCCGATCGAAGACCTCGATCTTTCGGAGCGTCCGCGCAACTGTTTGAAGCGTGGTCAGATCAACACGATCGGCGAATTGTTGACCCGAACAGAAGAAGACCTGATGAACATCACAAACTTCGGCCAAAAGAGCCTCGAAGAAATCAAGCAGAAGCTTGATGAGCGCGGTCTCTCGCTTCGGTCTTGATAGCGGTAACCATCAAGAGATTGATCAAGGAGACGATTCGATATGCCAGGCAGACCACGTCGCGCAAGAAGTTACGGCGGTAGTTCGTCGCACGAAAAGTTGATGATGGCCAACCTCGCCTCGTCGCTTTTCGCCGCCGAGGGCATCGTCACCACCGAGTCGAAGGCCAAGGCTCTTCGACCCATCGCCGAAAAGCTGATTACCAAGGCGAAAAAGGCCCAAGGCTCGAGCCCGATGCGAATTCATCGCATTCGCCAGATTCAGAGCTACCTGCGCGACAAAGAAATGACGAACAAACTCGTCAACGTCGTCGCGCCACGATATCTCGACCGCAACGGCGGGTATCTGCGAATTCTGAAACTGGGTCCGCGCCATGGTGACAACGCACCGATGGCGCGCATCGAACTGATCTAGCCAAACCTCAAACCGATGCGTCGCGTGCGCTTGGTTGTCGCCTACAACGGCGGAACATTCCACGGTTTTGCCGTGAACCCGAAAGTGAAAACGGTGGCCGGCACGCTTTCTGGCGCGCTGCAACAAATTTTTCAACGAAACATTCCGCTGGTTTCCGCGGGTCGAACAGACGCCGGCGTGCACGCCACGGGCCAGGTGATCGGCTGCGATGTCGACGCCGACACCGTCTTGCCGACATTGCGCAAGCAGTTGAATTCGCTTTGTGGCCCCGAGATCATCGTCAAGGAGATTTCGTGGGCGAGCAACGACTTTCACGCGCGCTTCTCGGCGATTTGGCGTCACTACCAATATTTCGTTTACAACTCCGATTTTCCCGATCCGTTCAAGGTTGCCTCGTCGTGGCACGTGATGGCGCCGTTGAACCTGCATGCGATGCAGTTGGCGTGCGACCCGATCATCGGCACGCACGACTTTTCGGCATTTTGCCGTCGACCCAAACCCGGCGGCGAACCCGATCTCGAGGGGCCCGAATTGGGCGATGCGAGCGGCGGGCCGAGTCGCGAGAAGTCTTTGCGTCGTTGCGTGATGGTTGCGAACTGGAAACAAGTCGGCGACTCGACGTTTCAATTCGACATTCGGGCCAACGCGTTTTGCCATCAGATGGTTCGTTCGTTGGTCGGCACATTCGTCGAGATCGGTGCCGGCAAGCGACCGAGCAGCGACATGATGAGCCTTGTGCGCTCGGGTGATCGCGCGGAGGCCTCGCAGTTGGCGCCACCGCAAGGTCTGTTTTTGACCGCGGTCGGATATCCGGCCGATGTGACGGCGACGTTCACCGCCTCTTGAGATAGCCGAGTCTCGACCCGCATGCGCATCGCCTTTGCATCGACACCGGTGGGGCCGCTCGGTTCGGGCGTGGGCGGCGGTGTCGAACTGACGCTGGAGATCTTGGCCAATGGGTTGAAAAAACTCGGACACTCGATCGAGATCTTCGCCCCGTCAGGTTCGGTGCTCGCGGGTTTCGCCGTGAATCAGATCGACGGCACGCTGCAGACGCCGACCCAAGACGCGGATCGCGGTGAGCCGATCTCGATCGCCAAAGGCTCGGTATTGGAAAACATCTGGGACAAGATTTGGCGCGAGCAAGACAAGTTCGACGTGGTCTTGAATTTCGCCTATGACGCTTTGCCGATGCGGCTCACCGGTCTGTTTCGTGCGCGGGTCGTGCATTTGGTTTCGATGGCGTCGTTGACCGACGCGATGGACGGAGTCATCGTCGAGACCTCGATCAGGTACAAGGCGGCGATTGCGATGCACAGTCGCGCCCAAGCGGAAAGTTTTTCAGGCTTGTCGCCAGACGTGCGGATCGTCGGCAGTGGCGTGGCGCTCGACAACTATCAGTTCAACGGTTCTGTTGACGGCGCGCTGGGTTTCGTCGGCAGAGTCTCGGCGGAGAAAGGCGTCGAAGACGCCGTGGCGATTGCCGAGCGCACGGGTCTGCCACTGAAAATCTGGGGACTGCTTCAAGATAACGATCATTTGCAACGGGCGAAATCGCGATATCCGCGAGCATCGGTCAGTCATGAAGGTTTTGTCACAAGTGCGCAGTTGGGTCGCGTGCTCGGTCAATGTCGGGCGTTGTTGGTGACTTCAAAATGGGTCGAAGCATTCGGCAATGTGGTGATCGAGGCGTTGGCGTGTGGCGTGCCGGTGATCGCTTACCGACGGGGTGGACCCGCCGAAATCGTGGTCGACGGTCAGACTGGTTTCACGGTCGAACCCGACAACTTGACGCAGATGGCCGAAGCGGTGCGACGAATCGGCCGAATCAAGAGGGCCGATTGTCGCGCGCACGTGACGAGCAACTATTCGTCCGAGAGTTTCGCACGCAAAGTCGAAAACTGGCTGCTCGAGGCTCTGGCGGCGATCTGATCGCGGTCTGATTGCTCGGGTGAAGTCTTTGGTTCTGGGCTGATCGACCCGGCTCGGTGCCGTTTGATTCGGCGCACCACGATTGTGAATTCAGGGTTTTTGACCGTATCCTTACTAGGCCGTCAAAACGAGTGCTTCTGGCAATCCGACGGTCAAACGTTTGACGAGGATTTCAATGCGTACCTATTCAGCAAAAACAACCGATGTGCAAAGGGCCTGGCACATCATCGACGCCGAGGGTTTGGTTCTCGGTCGGTTGTGCACAGAAGTCGCCACGTTGTTGCGCGGCAAGCACAAGCCGATGTACACCCCGAGCATCGACACGGGCGATCATGTCGTGATCATCAATGCATCCAAAGTCGTCCTGACGTCGAACAAGGCGAACACAGAAATTGTTTACGATTATTCGGGCTACCCGGGCGGTTTGAAGAGCGAGACTTACGCGCACCTCTTGGAGCGCAAGCCCGGCGATGCGATTCGTCGCTCGATTCGCGGAATGTTGCCGAAAGGGCCGCTGGGTCGCCAGATGATCAAGAAGTTGCAGGTCTACCCGGGCGCCGAGCATCCGCATGCCGCACAGTCACCAAAAGTTTTCGAGATCGCACAGGCGAAAGCTCGCTGACCGACGACAACAGAAGGAAGATAACTCGTGGGAACAAAGCCATTGACTCAGACCACAGGCCGTCGCAAACAGGCGGTGTGTCGCGCTCGTCTTCGACCGGGTAGCGGGATCGTGAAGATCAATACCCGTGCATTCGCCGAGTATTTTCCGTCAGAAGTGCAACGAAACTCGTCGACCGAGGCGCTGCGCATCACCAATACTTTGGCGAGTTACGACGTCGACGCCGACATCGTGGGTGGCGGCATCGCCGGTCAGTCTGGTGCATTGCGAATGGCGATCGCCCGCGCGCTCGTAGAAATTGATCCGTCGCAGCGACCAGTTCTCAAGAAGGCGGGTTTGTTGACCCGCGATTCGCGTCGCAAAGAAAGCAAGAAATACGGTCTTAAGAAAGCACGCAAGGCGCCGCAGTACACAAAGCGTTGAGCCGTGTTGAAATTCGGCACTGATGGTGTTCGTGGAAAGTTCGGCAGCGAACTAACCGAAAGTTATGTCGCGAATCTGGCCGTGGTCGTGGCCGAAGTTCTCGACGCACCGAAGGTGCTTGTCGGTCGCGACACCCGCGAATCTGGCAGCGTTCTCGAAGCCGCAATCACGCGTGCGCTGACGACCGCAGGCGTCGAAGTCGGTTTGATGGGGGTCGCCCCGACACCCGCGATCGCATTCGCCGCATCGACCCAAAACGCCGTCTCGATTTCGATAACGGCGTCGCACAATCCCTATTCGGATAACGGAATCAAAGTGTTCGGTCGGGGCGGTCGAAAGCTTTCCGAGGCCGAGCAACAAGAGATCGAGCACGAACTCGTGTCGAGGCTCGGTTCTTCGCCGACCGGCGATTCGCACGACAAGAACTCGTCGGTTGAAGCGAACAAGGCGGCGAAAACGGTTCGGTCAACCCGGCCGACGGATCAGGCTTCGCTGGTGCAAGAATACTGCGAGTTTTTGCTCGACGCGGTGGGCCGTGTGTCGTTGAAAGATCTGCATGTCGTGCTCGACTGCGCCAACGGTGCGTTCAGCAAGATCGCATCGACCGTGTTCGTCGGTCTTGGGGCCAAGATCTCGACGATCAACGACAACCCGGATGGTCGCAATATCAACCTCGATTGCGGCGCGACACATCCCGCAGCATTGAGTGCCGCCGTAAGAAACGCCGGGGCCAATTTCGGTGTCGCCTTCGACGGTGACGGCGATCGACTGATCGCCGCAGATGAAAACGGCTCGATCGTCGACGGCGACCACCTGATGGCGATGAGCGCAATTGAAATGAAAAAGAACGGCGTATTGCGCAACAACAGCGTCGCCGTCACGGTGATGACGAACATTGGTTTTCATCGGGCGATGAAAACCAATGGCATAGCGGTCGTGACCACGCCGGTTGGCGACCGTGCGGTTCTGGTCGCGCTCGAAGAGAACGATCTCGTCTTGGGGGGCGAACAAAGCGGACACATTATTTACCGCGACTTGGCGACCACCGGCGACGGATTGCTCGCGGCGCTCGTCTTGGCGAGGATGCTCGTCGGCACCCGGTTGAAACTGAGCGAGATCGCGTCGAGTTCGATGACGAGTTTTCCGCAAGTGTTGCGCAACGTAAAGGTTTCGAAGCAGGTCTCCGAAGGTGAGCGGTCCTTTGCCCCCGAGCTGGCCTTGGGCGAAAGACTCTTGGGGCAAGACGGTCGAGTGCTCGTACGCGCCAGCGGAACCGAAAATCTGGTGCGGGTGATGGTCGAAGCCACCGAGCAGTCCGTTGCCGAAAGCGTGGCTGCAAAACTCGTCGACTCGATCACGTCTCGGCTCGGCGGATAAAGAGCCGAAAGTAGACTAAAAACCATGTGCGGAATCATCTGCGTGCTCAGCCGCAGGACGAGCCGAAACACGCCGACGGCCAAGGAGATTTTGAGGCTCTTGGACTCGGCGCTCGAGGCGGGTGCGAAGAACTACATCGATCGACTTGCCGCGACGGTAACGACCGTCGACAAATTGCTGCGCGGAGATGCCGGGCAGTTTTGCATGGCCGACAATCACCAGCTCATCGCCTCGATGACATCGCGCATCGATCAACTTGAATCGATGGTCTCGGCATACGAGGTTTCGCTCGAGAAGTCGGCAAGCCCGCAATCAGAAAAATCCGAGCACGTGCTCGAAGAAATCACGAGGGCCAAAGACGCGATTTGGGAGTTGCGCAACGACCGAATTCGCACCGCCAAGTTGGTGGACGCCCTGGCGGGTCAGGGCGCTTCGGCGTCGGCGCGGAGCGGCTATTTTTCGATTCAGCAAGCTTTCTCGGGTTTGGATCGTCTCGAAGTTCGCGGACGAGATTCGGCCGGAGTTCACGTGCTGGTTTCGAATCACGGGTTGAAAGCCACCGACAGAGACGTCGTGGCACTGCTGGCTGGTCGTGGCGACGACGCCTTGTTCATGTCGGGGGCGGTGCGAATGACCGAGAATGCCTGGTCGTTCGTTTACAAAGCGGCGGCCGAAATCGGCGAGTTGGGCGACAACACCCGTGCGATGCGCAATGCCGTGATGGCCGATGATCTGTTGCGGTTGTGCATCTCGCAACCCGATTCGCAGGTGGCGGTTCTGGCGCACACGCGTTGGGCGAGCGTCGGCATCATCTCTGAGCCGAACGCGCATCCGGTAAACAGCGAAGAACTCGAGGGCAAATACGACGACGCCTATCTGGTCGCGGCGCTGAACGGGGACGTCGACAACCACGCCGACTTGCGAGTCGAACACGGGTTGCGCGTGGCCGGGCCGATAACCACCGATGCCAAGGTGATACCCGCGTTGGTCTCGCGTCGACTCGCGGTGAATTCTGATTTGAGCGAAGCATTTCGCGAGACGGTGTCGCATTTCGAGGGTTCGGTGGCGATCGCCGCGGCCAGCGCGACCGAGCCGACGAAACTTTTGCTCGCACTGCACGGCAGCGGTCAAGGATTGTGCATCGGGTTGGCAGAAGATCGATTCGTGGTGGCGAGCGAGCCATATGGCGTGGTCGAAGAGACGATGAACTATGTGCGCATGGATGGCGAGGCGCTCGTCGAAACAGACAACGCTTCGAGCCGCGGCCAAGTGGCGACATTGTCGGCCGAGAAAGCCGGCGAATTGAGCGGCATTCGGCTCCGTTCCTACGACGGTCGTGAAATTTCTTTGGGTCAAGACAATGTGCTGTGCGCGGAGATAACAACCCGCGACATCAATCGTGGCGACCACAAGCATTTCTTGGCCAAAGAAATCGCCGAGGCTCCCGAGAGTTTCAGAAAGACACTGCGCGGCCGCATCGTCGAGGTCGACGGAGTCCTGACCACCGAATTGGGCGAAAAAGTATTTCCCAAGTCGATTCGCAGTCGCTTGGGTTCGGGACAAATCAAGAAAGTTCGCGTCGTCGGGCAGGGCACGGCGGCCGTCGCGGGTCAGGCACTGGCCAAACTTTTGCAGGAACTGATCGGAGTTGACCTGAGCATCGAAGCCCAGTTGGCGAGTGAACTGTCGGGTTTCGGGCTCGAACTCGATATGTCCGACACGATCGTCATCGCGGTCAGCCAAAGTGGCACGACCACCGACACCAACCGGACGGTCGATTTGGCCAGGTCACGCGGGGCGGGCGTGTTGGCGATAGTCAATCGTCGAGGCAGCGAACTCTCAGAGAAGGCCGACGGAGTGATGTATACGTCCGATGGCAGAGATGTCGAGATGAGCGTGGCCAGCACGAAAGCGTTCTATGCGCAGGTTGCCGCGGGCGCGCTTTACGCGTGCGCGTTGTCGAAGGCGATGAACAAGTCGAGCGACAAGGCCCGACACGCGCTGCTGACGGGGCTGAGGCGAATTCCTGATGCGCTCGTCGAAGTTCTCGAGACACGCCCGCAGATCGCCGCGGCCGCGCGACAATTCGCCTCGTCGCGCCGATATTGGACGGTGGTTGGCAACGGCATGAACACGATCGCCGCACAGGAAATCCGCATCAAATTGTCGGAACTTTGCTACAAGTCGATTTCAAGCGACTCGACCGAGGATAAAAAGCACATCGATCTTTCGTGTGAGCCCTTGATTTTTGTTTGTGCCACCGGTTTGCTCGAGGGGACCGCCTCGGACGTGGCGAAAGAAATCGCCATCTATCGGGCGCACAAGGCGTTGCCGATCGTCGTGGCCAACGCCGGCCAGACCAGGTTCGACGCCGCGGCCGCGCTGCTGTTGGTGCCGAATGTCGAGAGCAGTTTGTCGTTCATATTGAGCGTGATGGTCGGACACCTGTTCGGCTACGAGGCGGCGCTCGCGATCGACGCCTTGGCCCGGCCGTTGCGCGAGGCCCGCGAGGTGGTCGAGCACGCCGTTGAAAGAGGCGGTGATGCGAACGAGTTGGTGGGGAAAATTCGCACGGACTTGGGCGTGCCCGCGACACGGTTTACCGACGCGTTGGCGACCGGAAATTATGACGGCAATCTCGAGGCCAGCACGGCGGTGCGAATCGTGACGATGTTGCGCGACACATTGTCGAATGATCCGGTGCAGGCGTATCAACGCAGTTCGGGAAAGATCGCGTCGCCCGAGTTGTTGCTCGACGATCTGACCAGCGCGTTGACCCGCGGCATCGACGAATTGACAAGACCCGTGGACGCGATCAAGCACCAGGCAAAGACGGTGACGGTCGGTATTTCTCGCAGCGACGAGGGTTTGTTCGATCGCAAGTTGGTGAAGAGCCTGCTCGAAGCCGGTGTGGCTCGCGAGCGTCTTTCATATCGGGTGCTGAAGATCGTCGCCGACTTGGATGCCGCGGTCAGTTCCGTCACGGGTTTCACCAGATATCGGATCGACGGGGATGTTCAGGGCTCGACCGCGACGATCGCGATCGTCGATCGTGGCGGAATGTCGAAGAACCTGACCTCGCGCGTCGAAAGAAACTCGAACCTCGTCGGTACGAAGCGCAGAGTGGCCAGCGACCAGGAGGTTTTGGTGGTGCGGGGTCGAAGCGACAATCGAACCGTGATCATGGTGCCCGAGACAAAGAGCGGCCAGACCACGGGCATCACCTTGTTGCACGTGTTGTTTCATGAGCGCCTGCCCGTGACCGCGATGCGCGCGGTGCTGCAGGGCTACGACCGTCGATACGACAGGTTGGTCGACTGGGTGACCGAGACCGAGGGCTCGTTCAGGGAAGATCGTTTGGCCGAAGTCTCGGTGGCCGACTTGTTGATCTTGCCGATCAGCGAGATGGCCGATCTTTGGCGAACGGGCAAGTAGCGACGATGATCGGGCTGGGTGTCGACATCGTCGACGTGCAAAGGTTTCGCGATGCGTTGGCTCGCACGCCCAATCTTCGCGCGCGAGTTTTCACCGACGCCGAAATTGAGTCGCTGACACGGCGCAGCCCCGACGCCGACATCACCGCAAGTTTGGCCGCGCGTTTCGCCGTGCGCGAAGCGGCGATGAAGGCGCTGGGTGTCGGGCTCGGGGCTTTCGATCTGCGCGATGTTTCGGTCCGCAATGAAAAGACAGGCGCACCCGAACTCGTGGTCGTGGGTCGCGCCGCCCAGCTCGCGGCGCAACGCGGTGTCAAGGGTTGGCGCGTCTCGCTCTCGCACACCAGCGATACGGCCGTGGCCGTTGTCGCCAGCATCTAGCGGACAGTTTCATGGTCGAGCTGAATCGTTGGGCGTGGATCGAGGTTGATCTTGCGGCGATACGCCACAACACCGCGCTGCTCGCCCGTCGCGCGGGTCGGGCTCAGTTGTGGGCGACCGTAAAGGCCAACGGATACGGGCACGGCGCGATCGAAGTCGCCCGCACGGCGCTCGAGTCGGGTGCCCAGGGTTTGTGCGTGGCGCTGGCCGACGAGGCCCATCAACTGCGCATGGCCGAGATTGCGGCGCCGGTTCTCGTCGTCAGCGAGCAACCACCGGTCGCATTCGAACAAATGCTGGGCGACAACGTCGTCGCCACACTGTACAACGAGGCGACGATCGCCGAATATGCCAAGACTGCGGCGCGCCTGAAAACCGTCGGCGCCGTGCACTTGAAAGTTGACACCGGAATGCATCGGGTCGGCGCACCGGTCGAATCGGCGATGTCGAGGGTCGAACAGATTTCGTCGTTGTCGTCGTTGAAACTCGAGGGTGTCTATACACATTTTGCCGCCGCCGATTTGCCGCAACATGCGGAGACGGCGAATCAGACCCGACGATTCGCCGAGTTCATCGCCGAACTCGACCGACGATCGATGCGACCCAAGCATGTGCATATCTCCAATTCGGCGGCGACGCTGCGCGACCTGACGGGCCAGACGGACATTGTGCGCGTCGGAGTCGCGCTCTACGGCATAAGTCCGAGTGTCGAAATGCAGGCGCACGCCACCGAATTGCGGCCCGCCTTGGCGTGGCGCGCGCGCGTCAGCCATGTGCAGCGTCTGGCCGCGGGTGAGGGCGTTTCATATGGTCTGCGTCATCGGCTCGAGCGCGAGGCGACTGTCGCCACGCTGCCGCTGGGTTACGCCGACGGCGTCCCGCGCCGTTTATGGAAATCGGGCGGTGAGGTGCTGATCGCGGGTCGGCGATGCCCGATCGCGGGCGTGGTGACGATGGATCAGATGATGGTCGATTGCGGCGACTTGGACGTGAAAATCGGTGACGATGTCGTCTTGCTCGGCGAACAGCTGGGCCAGACGATTTCGGCCAACGACATCGCCACTAAACTCGACACGATCGGTTACGAAATAGTCTGCGCGATCAGTTCTCGAGTGCCGCGCGTCTATCTGAATCAATAGAAGACCGTCTTGATGAAACTGCGTATCGACTCTCTCGGCCAAACCGAGACGCTGGCTCGAATCATCGCCAAACTGGTTCGACCCCGCGACATGATCGTGCTCAGCGGTGAAATGGGCGCGGGCAAGACGACTTTCACCCAGGGCCTGGGCAAGGCGATGGGTGTCACCGAGACGATCACTTCGCCCACTTTCAATCTGCTGCACAACTATCGCTCGCGGCGCCTGGCCCTGCACCACGCCGACCTATTTCGACTCGAGCGCACCGGCGAACTTGTCGATCTGGGTCTCGACGAACTGCAAGACGCGGGCGGTGTCGTGGTTGTCGAGTGGGGCGATGTTGTCGGCGACGAATTGGGTGATGCGTTGGTGGTGAGTTTCAGCCATGGCGACGCCGTGATCGATGAACCGGGCGAGCAAACAACCGAGTCGCGGCTGATCACGATCGAGCCGAGAGGCGCGCAGTGGCTTGGCCGAATGCAGAAATTGGGCGATGAATTGAGCCGCAGTTTCAAGGTTTTGGCGCGAGGCTGAGAGCATGATCATCTTGGCCATCGATACATCTACCGACGCGGTGAGCGTGGCGGTCAACAACTCAAAGAAACTTTTGGCCAGCGCGCACGTGACAAGCGATCGACGCCATGCCGAGCAGTTGGCACCAATGATCGACGTGGTTTGCCGCCAGGCCGACGTCGCAGTTTCCGAAGTCGATGTCGTGGCGGTCGATGTCGGCCCCGGTCTGTTCACCGGCATGCGGGTCGGCATCGCCTCGGCCAAGTCGATCGCCCAAGTTTTGAACGTGCCGATAATCGGCGTCTCCAGCCTCGATATCCTGGCGCGGTCGGTTTCGACGACCGATCGGGTCGTGGTCTCGACGATCGATGCCCGACGCGGCGAGTTGTATTGGGCGTTGTATCGCAACGATGTCGGCTCGAGTCTCGAGGTCAAACCACCGCGGGTCGGAACCTTTGGCGACTGCGTCGTCGACATCGTCGATCGGGGTCAGGACGCATTGATCGTCGGCAACGGCGCCCTTCGGTACAGGAATCAAATCAACGACGAACTTGAAACGACGGCCGTTTCGGTCGAGTGGGCGAGCGAGCAACTCTCGCGACCCGATGCGACCCTGTTGGCGTTGATCGCCGCCGATCTGGCGTTGCACGAACAATGGCAAACCGCGACCCAACTTCAGGCGCTATATCTGCGTGCGCCCGACGCCGAAATCAACTGGTTGACCCGAAGCCAGGTGGGGTGAGCGATGAGCATCTTGGATCGATTCGTTCGCGCCCGAGGCGAAGACACAAGCGAGCGCGCTGCTCGAACCGAAGTCGCGTCGGCAAGCGGCGAGCCACCATGTTTGATCGTCGAGCCGATGCGACGCGCCCATATTCGCAAGATCATGCCGATCGAGCAACAGGTGTATCCGCGTCCGTGGACGGCCCAGGTATTCGTCGAGGAGCTCGAGCAGGTGCGCGCCGGCAAGCGACACTATTTGGTCGGCACGGTCGGCGAAGAGATCGTGGGTTACGGCGGGTTGCTATATGTCGAAGCCGATGCACATTTGACGAATCTGGCGGTGCATCCGCAATGGCGAAGCCGAGGTGTCGCCACCGAACTGTTGCTGGATCTGGCGTGGGAGGCGAACCGTCGCGGTTGCGAGGCGATGACGCTCGAAGTTCGTCACACGAATATCTCGGCGCAAAATCTGTATCGCCGATTTGGTTTCGTGCCCGCGGGGGTGCGCAAAAACTATTATGAAAACCGCGACGACGCGGTCGTGATGTGGTGCGCCGGGGTGCAACGAAGCGAATTCACCGATCGCTTGCGCAAGATCGAATTGAGCCGAATGTGAGGCGCGAACTGCAAGCCGACTCGGCGACGGTCGTGCTCGGAATCGAGACGAGTTGCGATGAAACCGCCGCCGCCCTCGTGATGGGTGGCAACGACGTGCTGTCCTCGGTGGTCGCGTCGCAACTAGACATTCACGCCCGATTCGGCGGGGTCGTGCCCGAGATCGCCAGTCGCGCCCATCTCGAATCGATCACACCGGTTGTCGACCAGGCGTTGGCCAAATCGGGTTTGGGTTTTGATCGAGTTGACGCGGTCGCGGCCACCGTCGGGCCAGGGCTTATCGGCGCATTGCTGGTCGGCGTCTCGGCGGCCAAGGCGTTGGCGCTGACGATTGGCGTGCCGTTCGTCGGGGTCAATCATCTCGAGGCGCATCTCTATGCGGCGTTGCTCGACGACCCGAACGTCGAGTTCCCGATGTTGGTGTTGTTGGTTTCGGGCGGGCACACGATGCTGGTCGAAGTTCGCCGACCCGGCGACTACAAGATCGTCGGTCAGACCCGCGACGATGCGGCGGGCGAGGCCTTCGACAAGGTCGCGCGATTCCTGAATTTGGGTTACCCCGGCGGCCCGGTCATCGACAAACTCGCCAAGATGGGTGACGCGCAAGCCATCGATTTTCCGCGGGCGATGCTCAACGACGGGTTGGACGTCTCTTTCAGCGGATTAAAAACCGCGGTGATCAACCATGTCCGCAAACACAAAACGGCAAAGACGAGCGACATCGCGGCGTCGTTTCAAAGCGCGGTGGTCGATGTGCTCGTGGCCAAGACGATGCGCGCGGCGATCGATCTGGATGCTCGAACCATCGCCATTGGCGGTGGCGTGGCGGCAAACTCGTTGTTGCGCGCCGAGATTTCGCGGGCGTGCGCGACAAGCGATTTTCGTCTCGTGCTGCCGAGCATGGCGATGTGCACCGACAACGCGGCGATGATCGCCTCGGCGGGGTGGCATCGACTCAACTTGAGCGGCGGGTCGCGAATCGATCTCGGCGCGTACCCGAATATGGGTTTGAGCGTCGAGCCGGCATGACGAATCAAACCGCCCCGCCCGTCGTGGCCGCCAAGCCGCTGCAACTCGGCGAGCACAGTGTCTGGCCACCCGTGGTTCTGGCGCCGATGGCGGGCGTGACCAATCAACCGTTTCGCACGCTGTGCCGCGAGTTTGGCCCGGGCTTGGTCTATGTGAACGAGATGGTGATGGCCGCCGCGCTCGTCCACGAAAACCCCAAAACCGAGGCGATGATCGCCTTCGGGCCCGATGAATCGTTTCGCAGTTTGCAGCTATACGGCAGCGACCCGAAAATCATGACCGATGCGATCACCCAACTGGGTCGTCGTCACGCCGTCGATCACATCGATCTGAATTTCGGTTGCCCCGCCCCCAAGGTCACGCGACGCGGCGGTGGCGCGGCCGTGCCTGTGAAGAAGAATTTGCTGCGTGAAATCGTAGAGGCGGCGGTGAAGACGGCGGGATCGTTCGGTATTCCCGTGACGTGCAAATTTCGCATCGGTTTGAACGACGATTTGTTGACCCATGTTCACACCGGCTTGATCTGTCAAGATGCGGGCGTGGCGGCGATCGCACTGCATGCGCGCACGGCCCAACAGCATTACGCGCCGTTTGCCCGATGGGAGGCGATCGCCGAATTGAAAGACGCCGTGACGGAGATTCCGGTTTTTGGCAACGGCGACATCTGGGAGGCCAACGACGCGCTTTTGATGATGCGTCAAACCAACTGTGACGGCGTCGTGATCGGTCGCGGGTGTTTGGGCAAGCCGTGGCTGTTTCGCGACATCATCGCGGTTTTCAACAACGAGCCGATACCCGCCACGCCGAAGTTGGGCTGGGTCACCGATGTGATGTTGCGCCACGCCGTCGCTCTCGAGGCGCACTTTCCGGCCACGCGCGGCATTCGTGAGTTTCGCAAACATGCCGGTTGGTACTTGACCGGGTATCCCGTGGGTGGCGAGTTGCGCCGACAGTTCGGCGAGGTGTCGAGCATCGACCAGTTGCGACGGTTGATCGATCAATGCGACCCCGCGGCGAGCATCGTCGAAGGTGGCGAACGGTTCGTGCGCGGTCACAGCAACGGCCCGGTGAACATCGTTTTGCCGCACGGGTTTCTCCAAAGCCTCGACGATCTCGTCGCCCCCGATGATGCGACCTTGACCTACATGAGTGGCGGATAAAAAATTGGCGCGAAGCTGACCTTCACAATGCCGACAGAAATTGTTCTGGCGTCGCGTTCACCGCGGCGGCGCGAGATTCTCGAAAGACTGAATCTGAAATTCGTGGTCGATTCACCGGAGATCGACGAGACACCTGAAGTCGGCGAAGATCCGATCGCCTATGTTTGTCGGGTTGCCGCCGCCAAAGCCGACGCGGTCGCGGCCCGACACGATCGGTCGTGCGTGGTGATCGCCGCCGACACGACCGTGGCGTTGGATGGCGAAATATTTGGTCAACCGCAGAGTCTCGACGAGGCGCGCGGGATGATCCAAAAATTATCCGGCAAGTCGCATTTCGTTCACACGGCGGTGAGCGTGCGCCACAAAGGCACGAGCGCCGACGGTTGCGACACGGCCGAAGTTGTGCTGCGCGTTTTGTCGCCCGAATTGATCGATTGGTACATCGGCACGGGCGAGTCGTTGGGCAAGGCCGGCGCGTATGCGGTGCAGGGTTTGGGGGCAAGACTGGTGGCAGAAGTGCGCGGTGATCGGGACACGGTTGTGGGTCTTTCGGCGCGACTTTTGGGTCGGCAACTGAGCCAGGTGGGCGTCCAGATTTCGCGGCTGGCCGGCTCTGCCGAGGGGCCGACCGAGCGATTTGGGTTGGAAAAATAGGCGTTTGTCAATAGCCTTGGCACTCGCCCCACTCGAGTGCTAACCGCATCTCGGGGGCGAGAAATCAACGAAACAACCCGAAAGCGAACAAGGAACCAACATGAACCTAAAGCCACTCGATGACCGGATTGTGGTCAAGCCGAACGAAGCCGAAGAGAAGACCGCCTCTGGCCTCGTGATTCCAGATACCGCCAAAGAAAAGCCGCAAGAGGGCACCGTTGTCGCCGTCGGCCCGGGTCGCTGGAGCGATGACACCGGCAAGCACACGCCGCTCGACATCAAAGTTGGCGACGTCGTTCTTTATTCGAAATACGGCGGCACCGAAGTTTCACACAAGGGTGACGATCTGTTGATTCTCACCAGCCGCGACGTGTTGGCGATCGTTTCAAAATAATCACAGGGACACAAGATGACAAAGATTCTTAAGTTCAACGAAGAAGCACGCCGCGCACTCGAAGCCGGTGTCAACAGTTTGGCCGACGCGGTCAAAGTAACGCTCGGGCCAAAAGGTCGAAACGTGGTGCTCGACAAGAAGTTCGGCGCGCCGACGATCACCAACGACGGTGTGTCGGTGGCCAAAGAAGTCGAACTCGACGACCCGTTCGAAAACATGGGCGCCCAGTTGCTGAAAGAAGTCGCCACCAAGACGAACGACGTCGCCGGTGACGGAACGACGACCGCCACTGTTCTCGCCCAAGCCATGGTCACCCACGGCATGCGCAACGTCGCCGCCGGTGCGAACCCGATGGCGCTGAAGCGCGGCATCGAAAAGGCAGTGGTCGCGGTGGTCGAATCGCTCAAGAGCCAGGCCAAAGAAGTCGACGACAAGACCGATATCGCCAGCGTCGCCACGATCTCGGCGGGCGATGCGACGATCGGCAAAGTAATCGCCGACGCGATCGACAAAGTCGGCAAAGACGGCGTGGTCACCGTCGAAGAATCGAACACTTTCGGCATCGAACTCGATTTCACCGAGGGCATGCAGTTCGACAAGGGTTACCTCTCGCCATATTTCGTCACCGACCAGGACCGCCAAGAGGCCGTTCTTGAAGACGCCTACATCTTGTTCTATTCGTCGAAGATCACGACGGTGCAATCGATGTTGCCGGTGCTCGAAGGCGTGATGAAGACGGGCAAGCAACTTGTGATCATCGCCGAAGACGTCGAGGGCGAGGCTCTCGCGACTTTGGTCGTCAACAAGATTCGTGGCACCTTCAATTCGACGGCTGTCAAGGCCCCGGGCTTCGGCGATCGTCGCAAGGCGATGCTGCAAGACATGGCGGTTTTGACGGGCGGTCAGGTGATCAGCGAAGAGGTGGGCTTGAAACTCGAAAACGTGACCCTCGATCTGTTGGGCCGCGCCAAGCGCATCATCATCACCAAAGAGACGACGACGATCGTCGACGGTGCCGGTGACAAGAACGAGGTCAAAGGCCGAATCGGCCAGATCAAGACCGAAATCGACAACACAGACTCCGATTGGGATCGCGAGAAACTGCAAGAACGACTGGCCAAACTCGCCGGTGGTGTCGCGGTGATCAAGGTCGGCGCGGCAACCGAGGTCGAACTCAAAGAGAAGAAGCACCGCATCGAAGACGCCGTCTCGGCAACCCGAGCAGCGATCGAAGAAGGCGTGGTCGCCGGTGGCGGCACCGCCCTCGTGCGCAGTCGCGAGAGCGTGCTCAAGGTGATCAAGGGTCTTGACGGCGACGAGGCCACTGGCGCCCGCAGCGTCTATGACTCGCTGACGGCTCCGACCCGGGCGATCGCCGACAACGCCGGCATCGAAGGCGCCGTCGCGGTGCAGCAGGTCGAAGCGGCCAAGGGCAGCACCGGTCTCAACGCGGCAACGGGCGAATACGTCGACCTGGTCAAGGCCGGCATCATCGACCCCGCCAAAGTGACCCGTGCAGCGTTGCAAAACGCCGCGTCGATCGCCGCTTTGGTGATCACCATCGAATGTCTGGTCGCCGACAAACCCGAGAAGGCCGCCGCGCCAGCAGGGGGCGGAGGCATGCCCGGTGGCGGAATGGGGATGATGTAAGCCATAGCTTCTTTACAAAGAGGTTTTTGGTTACATCAGATTGTCGAGTATCTGATCGCGGCGGCGCTCATCTTGATGAGCGCGCAGTCGCGACACCCGTTCGTCGTGGCGGGTTACGGCATCGCATTGCTGATCAACAATGCGGTCGCCGACGGCCCGCTCAGCGCATACAAACTCGTACCGCGCAACGCGCATCGAATCATCGACTGGTTGTTCGTCGTCGCGCTGTTTGCGGGATCATTTCTGCTCGATGTCGACCAGCCGACGCGCACTGCTTTGTTCGCCATGGCCGTGGCGATCATCGTCATCGCGTTGACGACCAACTACACGAAAAAAGTATTTCGCCAGCCATAAAAATCGCGTCTTCGACAGGCAGTTAGGCTGAGGCAATGAGTTTCGAAGCACCAGCCCCCGACATCAAGAAAATTCTCGCCGCATGGGAGTCATGGGAGCGCGGGGAAGAACAGCCCGGTCGCACCCTGGCGTCGATGAAAACAGCGGGCCTCGCCGTGGTGTTGCAAGATTTGGCCGCGCGTGGTTGGGTGCCGGGCGAAAAATAGCGCGATGCGGGCCGGTGGCGCGCAGGTTATTCCGCGACCGAAGAGTTTTCGGATCATCGATCACAATCCTTGGCTGAATCTCGATACGCGCGCGCTGCAATCGCTCAGCGCCGTCGAGGATGCGCTGCGGGCGTTCGTGCCCGACCAGAACCTGCGTCGCCCGTCGGCCGAAGCCCGGCTCTCGGCGGTGCTGGTCGGGTTGTTCGAATCGCAACGCGGCGTCGAAGCGATACTGACCCGCCGCTCACAATCGATGGAAAACCATCGCGGCGAGATTTCGTTTCCGGGCGGGTGTCTCGAGAATGACGAGAGCGTCGTCGCCGCGGCGTTGCGCGAGACGCACGAAGAAATCGGCATCGAGCCGAGTTCGGCCAGCGTCGTCGGCGAACTGAATGGCATGGCGACGGAGGCCAGCAACTCGCACATCGTGCCGATTGTCGCCACGTACGCGTCGCCGCCCGAGTGGCGACTGTCGAGCGGCGAGGTCGACCGGGTGTTCAGCGTGGCTTTGTCAGACCTGGTGCGCAAAGACACGTATAGTCAGGAACATTGGTCGTTCGACGACCGCGAGTTTAGGATCAACTTTTTTTATTTGGATGACGAGACGATCTGGGGTGCGACCGCCCAAATCTTGTTCCAAGTGATGATGCTCGCGGTCAAACATCAACAACATCAGGGCCCACCGGCCGCACGCACCGTGGTGAAATAGGTCAGCGCCCAGGCTTCGCACCGAACGCGAAACGAGCGCAGTCGCTTGGCGCAACTATTGAGCATGTCGCGATTGAACTGCTCGTCGACCTGTTGTCGTGATTCGGCATTCCAGAACCTGCCGAACGACCAAGCCGCGGAGCTACAGATCGAACCGGCCGCGAGATTCGCGCAGTTGTAGCGCTGATCGAGAAGCTTCAGGTTGCGGTAACCGAAATCGTGCCGTCGACACGCCGCGGTGAAGTTGAAAGACCGACCCTCACCGCCGACGATCGGCACCGAGCAGCCGTCGGACGTCCAGTCGAACCACCTGTATTGGCGGCGCAGCATGAATCGCGAGCGATCGAAGTTGCCGAGTTCGGTTTGAAAAACCATTTTGTGGACGAATTCGAGATCTTTTCGAGCGTCGGGTACGCCGATGGTCGGGGGCGAAGTCAAGGCGGTCAAAACACTCGAGACTGCAACGAGAGCAAAGTGGGCGAGGCCCATGATGACTCCGTTTCGTGGCGCGATTTGCGCGCCGGCGAGTCGAGATGTGTGGTCTGGTCGCTATCTTGGCGCGCGAATCGCCTGCAGCACGTGCCAAGTTTCAATCGCGCCGATCGCCGCCTCTTCACCCTTGTTGCCCGCGCCGGGACCCGAGCGTTCGATGGCCTGTTCGACGTTCTCGGTCGTGAGAACGGCGAAGCCGATCGGCAACCCCGTGTCTTGTTGCACGCGGGCGATGCCGTCGCTGCACGGCCCGGCGACATATTCGAAATGGGCTGTGTCGCCACGAATCACGGCACCAAGCGCGACCAGAACCTCGTAGCGACCAGACGTCGCCATGGTGCGTGCGGCGAGAGGAATTTCGAAGGCGCCCGGAACCCAAAACACATCGACGTTATTCGGGTCGATCGCGCATTTTTCGAGACCGCGATGGGCGCCGGCGAGCAGCGCCTCGACGATGAACTCGTTGAACCGCGAACAGACGATGCCGACCCGCAACGCCCGATTGTCGGATTTCGTCGCGTCAAACTTGAATCTTGTCATTGGATCTCCGTGTCGCTGAAAAAGTGGCCGAGGCGGTCGCGTTTGGTGGCCAAATATGCGGAGTTCTCGGGGGTGCTTCTGGTGATGATCGGCACTCGTTCGACGACGCTCAACCCGTAGCCGGCGATGCCGCCGTATTTGGCGGGATTGTTGGTCATCAGTCGCAACTCTCGCGCACCGAGATCGGCCAAGATCTGCGCGCCGATGCCGTATTCGCGGCTGTCGATCGGCAAGCCGAGTTCGAGGTTTGCATCCACCGTGTCGAGCCCCTCGTCTTGCAACGAATATGCCCGAATCTTGTGCCCGATTCCGATGCCGCGACCTTCGTGACCGCGCAGATAGACGACGATGCCTCGGCCTTCTTTCTGCACGGCTCGCATCGCCGTGGCGAGTTGCGACCCGCAGTCGCAACGACGGCTGCCGAACACGTCGCCGGTCAGGCACTCGCTGTGCACTCGGGTCAGCACCGGTGCAGGGGTGCTCGGATCACCGACCACGAACGCCAAATGTTCGATGCCGTCGATCTTGCTGCGATAGGCGACACATTCGAAGGTGCCCCACTCGGTCGGCACCGACGCCGAGCCCATTCGTTCGACGAGCCTCTCGCTGTGGCGGCGATATTCGATCAGTCGGGCAATCGATGAAATCAAAAGCCCATGTTGTTGGGCGAATTTCTCCAGTTCGGGCAGGCGCGACATCGTGCCGTCGTCATTTTGAATTTCGCAGATCACGCCTGCAGGTTCGCATCCCGCAAGGCGGGCGAGATCGACCGCCGCCTCGGTGTGGCCGGCGCGCTTGAGCACCCCGCCGTCGCGCGATCGCAGCGGAAAAATGTGCCCGGGTCGGGCGAACGCCGCGTGAGAAATTTTGGGGTCGGCGAGCGCGCGCAACGTCGCGGCTCGATCTGCGGCCGAGATGCCCGTGCTCGTGCCCTCCAACAGGTCGACCGAAATCGTGAACGCGGTGCGGTGGCTCTCGGTATTGTTGCCGACCATCATCGGCAGGCGAAGGTCGTCGCATCGATCGCCGGTGATCGGCGCGACCACGACGCCCGAGGTGTGGCGAATCATGAACGCCAGTTTTTCGGGTGTGGCGAATTGCGCCGCCATGATCAGGTCACCTTCGTTCTCGCGATCTTCGTCGTCGACCATGATCACGAGTTCGCCCCGACCGATCGCCGCGACGATCTCCTCGATCGGCGCAAAAACCGTCTCCGGGGTTGTCGCTTTGGCCTTCTGTTTCATCGGCGTTTCTCCGGGTTTGATGTTTTGGGTGCGAGCACTACCTCGATGTCGTCGCCAAGTTGACTGGTCGAGACGATTTTTCCGCGCCACAAGTCTTTCATCGTGGCGATACCGCGCCCCGAGAAAATCGGCAGGGCGTCGCCGCCGCCGCTCAACGCCGGGGCCAGATGAAACACATATCGGTCGACGAGTTTCTCGCGATGAAACGACGCCGCCACGGTCGGCCCACCTTCGACAAGCAGTTGCAAAACATCTTGACTGCCGAGATGATCGAGCAGCCCGGTGAGCGGCCCGCGCCACTGCAGGCACGGATTGACCTTCGCGCTCGGCGCAACCTCGCCGAGCACGACCCTGCGCGGCGATTCGCCGTGAACATCGCGCACTGTCAACCGCGGGTCGTCGGCGAGAACGGTTTTGGCGCCCACGAGCACGGCGTCGCTTTGCGCGCGCAGTTGCTGCACCCGCCGTCGCGCGCTTTCGCCGGTGATCCACATGCTCGTGCCGTCGGGTGCGGCGGTCTTGCCGTCGAGTGTCGCCGCCATCTTCAACACGACGAACGGACGATTCGTCTTTCGATGATGGATATAGGCGGCGAGTTGGTCGGCGATTTGATCGGCACGAACCCCGAGGTCGACTTTGAGTCCCGCTTCGCGCAACCGCGCAACGCCGCGTCCTGAAACCTTCTTGTCGGGGTCGGTGATGCCGATCACGACTCGCTCGATGCCCGCTTCGATGATCGCTTCGCTGCACGGACCTGTTCGACCCGTGTGACAACACGGCTCGAGGGTCGTGTATATGGTCGCGTTGCGAGCCAGCGCACCGGCACTGGTGATCGCCATGACTTCGGCGTGCGGCAAGCCGGGCCGACCGGTTGATCCTTCGAAAATTTCGCCCGTTTTGGCGATAACAACCGCGCCGACCCAGGGGTTTGGGCGGGAGATCAGGCGCGCGCGATCAGCGAGGTTGATCGCAATCTGCATCGCCTGAAGATCGTCCACTTGCATCGCTTTCGTCTCGCGAACAACGCGCAGGGTCGACCAACGAACGGCCGAGCGATGCGCGACGCGCATGCACGACACGATCGCTTCTTGCTTCCATCCGGACTTTACCGTCGGCCCTGGAGTCTCACCAGATCAGTCCCACGATTGCTCGTGAGAGTCGCGGGCTTTCACCGCCGATAGGGAATTGCACCCAACCCTGCAAGAAGTTCTATTTAGTTGTATTTCTAGGATATGGGCAGATCGAGCACAGTTCCACTATGCGCACCCGGGTGTTTGCCCGACTGTGAATCGCCCCGTGCCTCGGCGCGAGACTCGGCGAGACCGATGGCGACGATCGAACCGAGCACGATCACCGTGCCGAGAATCTGAATCGCCGTGACTGACTCGTTCATCAACATCACGCCGATCGAGATCGTCACGACGGCCTCGAAAGTTTCGACCATCGAGGTGACGCCGGGCCCGATGCGTTTGATGCCCGCAAAAAACAGCGCGGTGGCGATGATCGTGATCAGCAGCGCCATCGCCACGACATAGATCCAACCTTTCGTGTTTATCGGAAACTCGGGGTTCAACGAGTTCGGCCCCAGCAACGAGACCAGACCAAACGCACACGCGGCGCCGGTGAGGGCGATCGTCAGCATCGTCAGCGGGTCGGCCTTCTTTGAAACGGTGCCGGCCGCCACGACATAGATCGCATGGGTGACAGCGGAGAAGAGCGTGATCAGCACACCACGGGTATTGCCGTCGCCGACCTGGCCCGCGGTGAGCCACACCCCCGTGAGCGTGGTGAAAAGGCAGACCGTGATCACGCGATTGGGTTTGTGGGCGTAGATGGTCCACGAAAGGATCACGGCCAAGGCGGGATAGATGTAGAAGATCACGACGACGAGGCCCGAGTCGAGATCCTGCAGGGCGACGAAATAGAGCAGCGGCGAGACGAAAAAGCCGAACGCCCCGAGGGCGAAAATTTTCATCGCGTCGTGGAGCGGCGGCATGTTGGCGGTGCCCATGCGCACCAGTCGAAACGCGATCAGCAGTGTCGCCGAGATGACGAATCGGGCCGTGAGAAAACCCATCGGGTTGGCGCCGTTGAGCTCGAGGTTTTTTGCGAACCACGGGCCGGTGCCGTAGCCGCTGCCGGCGAGCAGGATGAACACGACGCCGAACGTGCGCGGTTTGGCGTCGACCAAATGACGAACTTTGCGAATCATGAATCGGGTCGTTGTTTTCTTACTCCGCGGGCGATGCCCAGACCGACGATGACCAGGCCGACAATCATGATGCCGAACACGAGATATTGCAGCGCCCCGCCGCGCTCGCCGGCGTCGGTGGGTTCTTTGCCGCACCCCGGCTTGGGCAGAAAGCCGATGCAGGCCGAGGGTTCGTTGTCGAGATCGTAAGATTCGGGCACCGTCGTCGCGACGCTCGCCACGAGCGCGAAATCGCCTTGTTGTTCGGCCCGAGTCGGTGGAGATGAAACCAGATTCGTCACCGAAAGTGTGCCGAGGCACAGAATCATCGTCACCAACAACTTTTTCACCCGTCAATAGTGCCACTTTTTGGCGAGGTCGGCTCGCATCCGAACTAATCTTGGGCGTCGTCATGGAGAACAAAACTGCGCCGAACACGACACCCGAGCAACTGGTGCTCGTCGTCGATTTTGGCGCGCAATATGCGCAGTTGATCGCCAGAAGGGTGCGCGAGGCCAAGGTGTATTCGGAGATCGTCGCGCACACGATCAGCGCCGCCGAGGTCAAGGCGCGCAGACCTGCGGCGATCATTTTGTCGGGCGGGCCGAAGAGCGTGCATGTAGACGACGCGCCGAAACTTGACGCTTCGATCTATCAACTCGGCGTGCCAATTTTCGGCATTTGTTATGGGGTGCAGTTGATCGCCCAACAACTCGGGGGCGAAGTCGCGCGCAGGGGCAACGGCGAATACGGCCGCACTTTGATGCGACGAATCGCGGGTGCACAGTCGACGCTGTTGCCCGATTCGATTCTCGACCAGTCGCGCGATTTGAGCGTATGGATGAGCCACTTCGACGCCGTTACCCGTGCGCCGCGCGGTTTCGTCGCCACCGCCTCGACACCCGATGCGCCGATGGCGGTGATCGAAAACCCGGCGAAGAAGATCTGGGGCGTGCAGTTTCACCCCGAGGTGATGCACACCGAACAAGGCACCGAGTTGCTGCAGCAGTTCATCTATCGGCTGGCGGGTTGCACGCCCAGTTGGACGATGGATTCGATAATCGACATGCAAGTCGCCGCCGTTCGCCAACAGGTCGGTGGTCAGCGGGTCGTGTGCGGGCTTTCAGGTGGCGTCGATTCGGCGGTGGCGGCGGCGCTGGTGCATCGGGCGATCGGCAAGCAACTGACCTGCGTTTATGTCGACACTGGTTTGATGCGCAAGAATGAGAGCGCGCAGATCGTCGAGACGTTTCATCGGGCGATGGGCATCGAACTCGTGCATGTCGATGCCGGCGCGCGCTTTTTCGAGCGCTTGGCCGGGGTGACCGAGCCCGAGGCCAAGCGCAAGGCGATCGGCGAGTTGTTCGTGAGAATCTTCGAGGAGAACACCGGCGGATTGACGGACGCGAAATTTTTGGTGCAGGGCACGCTGTATCCGGATGTGATCGAAAGCGGCGGGCAAGACGGCACGGCGAGCGTGATCAAGAGCCACCACAACGTGGGTGGTCTGCCCGAGGACATGGCGCTAGAACTCGTCGAGCCGTTGCGTTCGTTGTTCAAAGACGAGGTGCGGGCACTGGGCGCGCAATTGGGCCTGCCCGACGAGATTGTTTTGCGCCAACCGTTTCCCGGGCCGGGGTTGGGGGTGCGGATCATCGGCGAGGTCACGCCCGACAAAGTTGGGGTGCTGCAAGACGCCGATGCGATCGTGCGCGAAGAAATTCGCCTGGCCGGTCTCGAGCGCGAGATTTGGCAGGCGTTCGCCGTGCTCGCCGACATCAGATCGGTGGGCGTGATGGGCGACGAACGCACCTATGGTCGGCCGATAATCGTGCGCGCCGTCACCAGCGAAGATGCGATGACGGCAGATTGGGCGCGGTTGCCCTACGACCTGCTCGAAAAAATTTCGTCGCGAATAATCAACGAAGTCGCCGGTGTGAATCGCGTCGCGTACGACATCACATCCAAACCCCCCGGCACGATCGAGTGGGAGTGAACGAATAACCGTTGTTGTGGCGGGGAATTGGGTCGAAAAATCGGTGTTAGAATAACCGAATCATGACCCGTAGCGCCGTTGGGCGTTTTCGTCGAACGGTGTCACCCCTCGCCGGTGCCATCTGTTGCGTTTCCCTGGTGGTCGGGCTGGCGCCCGCGCAGGCCGGCGCGGCGACCCCCGATTTGAATCGCCTGGTGCAGACCTCCGACCAAAAGCAGCGCGAGGTCGAGGCGATTCTCGACGAACTCGACCGTCTCGAAGAGCAAATGGACGCCCTGGCCGACGACTACGCCGATGCGATCAACGACGGCATCGAACTCGACAAAGAAATCGCAGCCACCGAGGATCGGATCAAAGCCAAAGAGATCGAACTCGCCGCGATGCAGGCTCAGTTGCAAAACATCGCACTCAAATCATTCGTCGGCAAGTCGGTGTCGAACAGCCTGGCCAGCATTCTCAGTTCGACCGGAACTTTGTCTGACGCCGTTCGTCGTTCTTATTTGACCGCGGTGGCGCTGAACACAGGCGTCGGCGGTCTCGACCAGTTGCAAGCCGTGATCGAAGAAATCGCCCGTGAACGAAAGCAACTCGAGAGCCAGCGCACTCGCGCCGGCGGCATCGCCGATTACGCCAAGAAGCGGCTTGCGGCGGCCGAGGCGAGCGCGGCGGCCTACTCCGCCCGTCAGGCGCAGGCTCTGCTCGAGTTGGGCGACTTGTTGCGCAACGAGCAAAGTCGTCGGGCCAAGGCCGCGCTCGAAGAGGCGAAGCGACAAGCCGCCGAATTCACCAAGAAAAAATATTCGAACATTCCCGCGCCGTCGTTGGCCGCCGGCATCGCCGTGAAGGCCGCGTTGTCGCAACTCGGCGTGCCGTATAAGTTCGGCGCACTTTCCCCCGGCCTGGCATTCGACTGCTCGGGTCTCGTCGCCTACGCCTGGGCCAAAGCGGGCGTTGGCATTCCGCGGTCGTCGCGTTCGCAGTATTACGCGTTGACGCGAATACCGACGGGTGCGATACAGCCCGGCGACTTGATTTTCACGCGCAACCCGGTCAGCCACGTCGGCATGTATCTGGGTAACGGACAAATGATCGCCGCGCCGCGCACCGGCGATGTGGTCAAGGTTTACGCCGTCAGTTGGTCGAAAGTGACCGGGGTCGGGCGACCAAAGTGATGATCGGGGCATGATCGCGGCGCTCGAAGGTTGGGCCCGTTCGAAGTTTTCGCACGATCGCATCACAAGAGAGACTTTTCGAAAAGGCGCGGGGCCGGCGGTGATCGTCGTGCACGAGATACCCGGCATAACACCCACCGTCGAGCAATTCGCCAACGATGTCGCCGCCGCGGGGTTCACGGTGGTGATGCCGCTCTTGGTCGGCACCACGGGTGAACCACCGAGTTCAAAGTATCTGGCGACATCGATGGCCAAAGTTTGTATTTCGAAAGAATTCACGACGATGGCGATGAACAAGACTTCGCCGATAATCTCGTGGCTCCGCGCGTTGGCCAAACAACTGCACCAAGAGATCGGTGGCAAGGGTGTCGGCGCGGTCGGCATGTGCTTCAGTGGCGGTTTCGCCCTGGGCATGATGGTCGACGAGATCCTGGTCGCCCCCGTGCTTTCGCAACCCTCGTTGCCCTTCGCCTTTGGTGCGAAAAGAGCAGCCGACTTGAATCTCTCGCCCGATGACGCCGAACGAGTCGCGCAGCGCGCGGCGGCCGGTTGTCAAGTTTTGGGCCTGCGCTTCAAGTCGGATCGTTTGGTCGGAACTCGATTCGACGAACTGCGGCGATTGTTGGGCGACTCGTTCGTCGCCGTCGAATTCGAATCATCGGCCAAATCTGATCACTCGGTGCTAACCGAACAGCGCCAAGAACTCGGCGTGCAACGCGTGCTCGAGTTTTTGCAGTCAAAACTGCTCTAGTATCCGCACCGCAAAGCGCGGGTTTTTAGACGACTTGAGCGCGGCTGCGGGGTTGTTGCTGCCGAGCGCTTCACCGAACATTCCAGAATCGGGCTTGAATCGCGAGCCAGATTTGCCCGCCGTTGCCCCGCCTTCGGAGGGCGGCAACAAGACAATCAGTTTGTTGCGGGCCGTTTCAGAAATGATTCCGCTTGATCGGGCGACGTATTAGTCGCATACGCTGCGCCTAGTCTGCAGGGGTGGCGTCTGGGCAAAACATTTCGATCGATGTTTCTGCGCTGAACCCCGACCAGCAAGACGCGGTGTTGCACCCGAGT
>Ga0194128_10000582_pt1 | contig 66048 bp, 72 predicted proteins | sample TA2KigCa65mmetaG_FD_148650 | JGI IMG/M metagenome (GOLD analysis project Ga0194128, IMG submission 148650) | Freshwater microbial communities from Lake Tanganyika, Tanzania - TA2015037 Kigoma Deep Cast 65m | ecosystem: Environmental > Aquatic > Freshwater > Lake | place: Tanzania: Lake...
TGCCGGGGAGCACCTCCAGGCAGCCGTTCTCACGGGTGGAGGGTTCGAGGGCGATGGTGATGGAGGCGACGACAATGGGGTCGAGGCGCCCCTTCCAGTATGCCGAGTCCTCGTGCCAGGGCACCCGTTTGCCGATCTGTGGCGGCTTTTGCAGCAGGTGGCAGGCAAAGATGGCGATGTCCGGTCCGATGAGCGGCTCGACCAGGTCGAGGATCTCGTCGGCCGGACCCAGTCGAAGAAGCGGGTGTCCGCCCAGTGCGGGCAGTCGATGAGGGAGGGGGCGACCCCCTCCCGCTTGGCCGCGGCCTCGGCGAACTTCTCCACCGAAAGGGCCGGCAGGCGGGCAAAGAGCGAGGGTGGCAGGATCAGCTCTTTGACGACGAGGTAGCCCTGCTCCAAGTAGAACTGCGCTTCGGCGGGTGTCAGTCTGGGTGCCATGGTCTTCTCCTTTCAACCCCCTCTGAGGCGGATGGCGATCACAGGTGCGGAAACCATAGCCGACGCGCCGTCTCGCCCAGGACCTGCGCACGGGCCGCGCTGCCGAGGGGCAGTTCGTCGGTGAAGAGGCGCAGGTGCTCGGCGTAGCTGAATCCTGGGGTCCACAGCGCGTTGGGGAAGTTGCTGCCCCACACGCAGCGCTCCGGGCCGTAGGTATCGATGATCTGTACCGCCGCCTCGTGGAGGTCGGCCCCCGGAAAGCCGGTCTCGCTGCCGGTGCTGATGAAATCCACCTTGGGGTACAGGTTGGGATAGCGGGACAGGCGCAGCACCTCGCCGAGGACCTGCTGGTACTGGGGGCCGGGCTTGAGGTCCAGACAGTGGTCGAAGCCCACGGTCTGCCCGGGGAATTCCCGCAGCAGCATCTCTGCCCCTTCCACCCACTCCGGCTTCATCAGAAAGATATCGACCGTGGCCCCCACCTCGGCGCAGGTGCGCCACAACTGCCGCACCCCCTCGTGGTCGAAGGTCCGGCGCTGGTTGCCCGGGATGCTGCGCAAGGTCTTGACCCCGTACTGGCCCACCAACTCCTTCAGCAACTCCGGGCTTTGCGGGTCGTCCGGTTCGAGGCAGCAGACCCCGGCCACCCAGCCGGGGTTGGCTTTGGCCGCCTCGCCCAGGTAGCGGTTGTCGTAGTTGTAGAAGGAGACGGTCTGCACCGCCCGCACCGCCCGCACCCCGTTGGCCTGGCTGACCTGGCGCAGGTCCTCCAACGCCCCTTTGCCGTCGGGCACCCGCATGGGATTTTCCCGGGGCGGGTAGCGCACCTCGTCGGCGGAGGTGATGTGGGCGTGGCAGTCGATGATCAGCATGGCGGTTGTGCTCCCTCTGGTTTTGACACCCTGGGTCTCTTTGTTTATCGTGGGCGCCGGCAAGCAGGGGATAATAGCGAATCCCCTTCCACCCTCCAATCCATCCCGGATCCCACTATGACCGTCGAGGTGCGCTTCAGCGACGTGGACGCCGACGGCGACCGCGAGATGGTGGTCGAGAACCCCCACCTGCGCGCCGTCTTCCGCCACCCCGAACACCTGGGCGCCGCCTATTACAAGCGCCGCTGGACCTGGGGCGGCCGGCTCCAGTCCCTGGTGTACAAACCCACGGGCCGGGAGTTCTTCCTGCCGCAGATGATAGACCTGGAGGACATCAGCCCTTTCGGTCTGCCCGACGAACTCTTTGCCCACTTCCCCCTCTCCGGCGGGCGGCAACTCAAGATGGGCGTGGGCGTGCTCTCTCCCGCCGGGTTGGAGCCCTTGCCCTGGACCTGGTATCTGGAGCAGGCAGGGGAAGAGACCGCCCTGGTCTTCCGCCAGGAGGTAGCGGATCTGGAAGGCTACAGCTATCTCTACGAGAAACGCTATCACTTCCGACCCGAAGCAGCCTGGTTCGCCCTCGACGTGGTCTGGGAGAACCGTGGCAAGGCTCTGATCGCCTCGGACTGGGATCTGCACACCTTCCACGACGCCGGCCCCCTCCACTGCCCCGCCTGGCTGGTGGCCCCCAAGCGGGCCTGGCAGAGCAGCGGCCACACCCGGCTGCGCACGGTCCTTAAGGAGGCCGCGCCGCTTTTCCCCGCCCCCCGCTTGGAGGAGCGCATCTTCGACCGCCTGCGCTGGGACCTGGAGGGCGAGCCCTGGTGGTACGCCACCGGCCCTGGGGACGGGGAGGAGTTCTTCCTCCTCAACGCCCGTTTCGAGCCGTACTGGGGCCTGCATTTCGCCGGGTACGGGGCCTACACCCCCCAGGGCATCAGCCATATCGAGGTGCCCCCCGGCGACCGGGCCGTCTGGGGCATCGACGTGACCTTGGGCACCGGGGGCAAACACTTCGTCCGCGCCGGCCAGGAGGGCGGCCTCACCTTGGAGCGCCAGGGGCGCACCCTAAGGGCCGGGGTCCACCTGGCCCGGCCCGGTAGTGGCACCCTGAGCCTCCACCTGCTCAATCAGGAAGGGGCTCTGTGCGGGCACTACTGGAAAAAGGGCGAGACCGCACCCGGCCAGCCTCTCCTCCTCGAACTGCCCCTGCCCGAGGCCGGCGATTTCGCCACTGCCGAACTCAGCTATCAGGAGGAAGGGCGCGCCCTGCTCCACACCCGAGAGCTGGTGCCCTTGCAGGAGCCGCGGCCCACTGCCCATCTGCCCTTTGCCGGCAACGGGAAACGCGTCCTGGTAGCCAGTCACCACCAGGGCGAAAACCCCGAATCCGACGGCGAGTACCTGCACGGGGCCGGGCTCCAGACCGGGTTTACCGTGGACTGGCGCGGCCCTGGCCCCTGCGGCCCGCACGACCTCGAAGGCTGCGCTGCCCTCTGCCTGGTGGGCGAAGCCTGGCCCCTGGCACAGATCGGCGCCCTGCGGGACTGGATCGAAGTTGGCGGCGGCCTGCTGCTCTGCGCCCCTTTTGGCGAACTGGCCGCCGCGCTTGGGGATCTGCTGCCCCTCCAATCCATCGGCCCCATGCAACGCGCCGAGACCCCGCTGGGCCTGCGCCTGGGCGCGCCCCACTGCACCGTGAACCGCCTGATGCTCGAACCCGATGCCCAGGTGCGGGTGAGTTGGTGGGCTCCCACCATCGCCTCTCCCGACGCTCTGGTCCCCCTGCGCTTCACCGACCCGGACCAGCACCCGGCCCTGGGGCTGGACCAATACGGCAAAGGTCGCGTCGCCGTGCTGGCCAGCCGGCCGGCCTGGGGCGCCCACCGGGGCAACGTGGTCTGGGATGGCTGGGGCCAGTACTACCGCGCCTTTTTCGCCGGACTGCTGGGGTGGACCGCCAGAATCTGGAACTGCTGAGGAACATCAACCGAGGGAGCCTAGGGAGATGTCGTCCAAACGCGCCGCCAAGGTACACCAGGGCCCTGCTGTGCCCGCGCGGGAACCTCTGCGCATCACCGGCATCAAGACCCATTTCCTGCAGGGAGGCGCCAGCCTGCTGCGCCTGCAAACTGACCAGGGCCTCGAGGGCTGGTGCAACGAGGTGACCCAGGACATGGCGCACCTGCTGCTCGAACCCCCACTGAGCCAGGTGCTGCTCGGGGCCGACGCCATGGAACGCGAGAAACTCTGGCACCAGCTGCTGCACTGGGAGCGCTACCGCTGGCTGCCCCGCGGGCTGCGCGGGGTGGTTGACACGGCGCTGTGGGACCTGGCTGGCAAATACCTGGGGCAACCGGTGTGGCGCCTGCTGGGGGCCTGCCGCGACCGGGTGCCGGGGTACAAGACCCAGGCGGGCACCTTTGGGCCGGAGGGCGACCACCTCGACCACTACCTCGAGTACGCCTTGCAGGCCAAGGCCGAAGGCTACCTGGGCGCCAAGGATCACTGCTATAAAGGGGTGAAGTTCATGGCCGAACTGGCGCGGGAAATGCGCGGCGCCGTGGGTCCCGACTTCCACCTGATGCACGACGCGGTGCAGACCTACGATGTGTCGGACGCCATCAAGATCGGCCGGGTGCTCGAGCAATACGACTACCAGTGGTTCGAGGAGCCGATACGGGACCAGGACTACCTGGGCCTGAAGCAGGTGGCCGCCGCCCTCGACATCCGGGTGATCGCCGGCGAGTACTTCCCCTTCCAGTTGCACGCCTACTCGCAGCTGATCGCTATCGCCGAGGTGGACGGCATCAAACCCAGCGACCCGGTGAGCGGCGGCATCACCGACCTGCTCAAACTCGCCCATCTGGCCGAGTGTTTCGGCAAGCAGGTGCATATCCCCAAGGGCAGCCTGTGGGGTTTTGCCGGCCTCAACCTCAACGGCGGGGTGCTGAATTGCCCGGTGCTGGAGTGCCACCGCCCCTTCGCGCAGGACCGCCAGCCTTTCATCCGCAATCCGCTGGAGCTGGTGGACGGCTGTGTGCCCATGCCCTGTGCGCCTGGACTGGGCATCGACCTGGACTGGGACTGTATCGACGACCTGACCGAGAAGGTGATCTAGCACCGCCGCACTGCCATCTGGCGCCCCACGATCCCGCCGACCGCTCGAAGGGACCGACACCGGCCAGGTACATCCCCAAGTCCTTCCAGCAGGAAGATCCCCAGGTTCTGGCCGCCTTCATCCGGGCCCACAGCTTCGCCACCCACCTGCCCCTATTGCTCGAAGAAGGAGTGCTGCGGGGCCACCTGGCCCGGGCCAACCCCCACTGCCGGCTCTTCGACGGCCAACGCCAGTCCCTGGCCATCTTCCACGGGCCCCACGCCTACGTCTCGCCCACCTGGTACACCACCTCCCCGGCGGTGCCCACCTGGAACTACGCGGCGGTCCACGTGTACGGTGCCCCGCGCCCCATCGAGGAGGAGGCGCGGCTCTCTGCCCCGGTGGACCGCCTGGCAGCCGTGTACGAGGCGAAACAGCTGCAGCCCTGGCCGGGGGTTCTGCCCCCAGAATACCGGGCGAAGATGCTGCAAGGGATCTTGGGCTTCGAGATGGAGATCGGGCGCATCGAGGGGAAATTCAAGCTGGGGCAGAACCGCTCCCGCCAGGACCAGCTCGGGGTGCTGGCGCGGTTGGAATCCAGCCCCGACCCCCAAGCCCAAGCCCTGGCAGCGCTGGCCAGGGCGCAGTTGCCGCCCGGTTAAACAATCTGGCGCGCCTCGAGGTAGAAGCGCTTCTCGTGCGCCTCGCCCAGGGAGAAGGTCTTGCGCGGCATGACCCCGTCGCGCCGGACGGTCTTGAAGAGCTCGGCCTTGTCCAGGTGGGGCAGGCAAAGACCCAGGTTCCCCGGCTGGCTGCCCAGGCGCAGGACCACCTCCTCCCCGTGGACATAGTCGATCCTCTCCGCTCCCCCCGCCGTCATGAAGGCGTCGAGCAGGTCCTGGATGGTGCCGGCAGGCAGGCTGGCGCTGGGGTCGCTGATCCGGGCAAGCCAGCAGCCGCTACCGCCGACCAGGCCGAGGGTGTGCCCCGGCTCATGCCGGGCCGCGGCCACGCCCGCGATCAGGGCCGCGGGGCTGCTGGCCGGGTCGAGGCGCAGGCGCGCCCCGCAGGTCTCTTTTAGGAAAGCGGAAAAGTCCCGCTTCAGGCCAAAGAGCACCCGGTGGATGGGCTCGAAGCTCAGGCCCTCGTCGTGGAGGTTGACCACCTCGACCAGGGCGTGCCGGGCCGGGTGGTCCGCCCCTGCCCTGGGCTTCAGCTCCTCCCACAGGGCCTTGGCCGCGGCCAGGGAATGGTTGCCGTCGCCCACCGCAAAGAGCAGGGGCTTTTCCCCATCGGCGCGGGCCAGGGCGCGCAGGGCGGCAATCACCCCGGCCTCCAGCCCCGGATCACCCGCCCCGTATCCGGCCAGGCGACCGCTGCCTGACATCAACTCGAAATCGTAGAGCTTTTCCAGCCCTCCCCTGGCCGCCGCCACCGGCCCGATCACCCTGTGGCCGGGGTCGTCGATGAGCACCAGGATATGGGGCAGTTCGAGGGCGGCGCCGGCGCGAATCCGGGTGCGCGGGGGCAGGCGCTCGACGATGGTCCCCTCGGTGGCGCGGATGAGGCTGGCGGCGCCCGGCCGGTAATCGTACTGCTCCAGGTCGAGGGCCAGCAGGAGGCCCTGGCGGACCTTGCCGGCCAGGTGGCGCTCCACGTACACCAACCCCTCGTAGGGCCGCAGCGCCCCCGCCTCCAGATACTGGCGCATGGCGGCCTGAATCTGGCCGATGCGCTGGGCCTCTCCCGGTTTTTCCAGGTGGATCTCGGGCAGGACCAGGCGCAGGGTGGAGGGCGCCTCGCCGACCAGGCGCTCCACCTCCTCCCAGTACTCGGGCTGGGAGGTGAACTGGTCCACGGCGATGACTGCCCAGCGCCGGGGATCGAGGTGGGGGGCGGGCAGGTACACCTGGGGCACGAGGATGCCGAGATCGGGATAGACGCGCATGATTTCCTGAGTTGGCGGGGAAGGGGCGGCAGAGCGGTTTTCAGCCCGGAGATGGACCTGCCTGGCGGGCGGCCAGCAGGTCGAGCACCTCCCGGTTCTTGGGAAACTCGTGACGGTAGCGGGGGGCCGAGATCACCGCCTGCTGGGCCTCGCTCAGCTCCGCGTAGAAGGGCGGCTGGGTGTAGGCGCCCATCAGTCCCTCGGCCACCACCCCGGAGTTGTAGCGGAGGATCACCGAGCGCCGCTGGTGGTCTCCGGCCCAGGGCAGGGCCCCGTGCATCAGGCATTCGACAAAGAGGATGGCGTCGCCGGCCTGGGCCGGGATCTGGGCGATGCGCTCCTGGTGCGCCTCGTAGAGCCGGATCTCCCCCGGGCAGGGATAATTGGCCTTGTGGCTGCCGGGCAAACAGGCGAAACCGCCCTCCCCCGGCTTCACGTCGGTCAGTTGCACAGCGATGTTGGTCATGCCGCAGTACATGCGGCCGTTGTGGTAATGGTAGAAGCGCGAGCGGTCAAAGGGGGTCCCCCCTTCGTGGAACCAGAACCCCTCTGCCCCGGCCTCCATGGTGATGATGCCCAGCCCCTCCAGCCTGAACCCCGGCCCCAGCAACTCCTCCAGGTACGGGGTGAGCCGGGGATGGACGATCATCTGCCGGTACACCTCGCAGTGGGGCTTTTCCCAGGTCAGCATCCCCCCCAGGTCCCCCCGGCCGGTGCGGCCCTGCAGGGTTGCCGAGCCGTGGGCCAGGTCGTTGGGGCGGATCTGTATCCTGCCGGCGTGGTGGTCGATGGCCGCATTGGCCGCCGCCAGTTCCCCGGTGGACAGGGCGCCCTTGATCACCAAGTATCCTTGGACATCAAAAAGATACTTCTCCGCCTCGGTCATCACCTTCCTTTCGCAGGTTCACATCGGCTCCACATTTTAGGCATGGCTGCCCTTCGGGGCAAGTTCGGGAGCCCCCCTCCCCTTTTTTACCTTGACATCTGGCGCCGGGTTGGTTTTTTGTTAGGCTAATTTCAAACTAATCAATCTAGTGCAATTAATACAAATGTGAGGCCCTATGCGAAACGAGGGGTTGCTGACCACTGGGGATATCGCCACCCATTGCCGCGTTTCCTACGAGGCCGTAAGCAAGTGGATCAAGAGCGGCAAGCTCAAAGCCTACACCACGCCGGGCCGGCACCACCGGGTCCGCCGCGCCGATTTCGAGGATTTCCTCAGGGAGTACAATCTGCCCCCCCTCACCCCGCCCGAACCCCGCCGCAAGGTGCTGCTCGTCGATGACGACCCCACCGTCCTCAGGCTGCTCAGCACCTATTTCGCCATCAAAGGCCAGTACGAGATCGCCACGGCCGTCGATGGCTTTGAAGCTAGCATCCAGATCGCCGGCAACCCTCCCGACCTGGTCATCCTCGACCTGATGATGCCCAACATCGACGGCTTCAAGGTGTGCAAAGGGGTCCGGGCCAACCCCAAGACCCGCCGGACCCTGGTGGTGGTGCTGACCGGCTTCGCCACCCCTGAGAATGTGCGCAAAGCCATGGAGTGCGGCGCCGACTGCTGTCTGGGCAAACCCGTCTCCCTCGGGGACCTGGAGCAGAAGCTGGCCGAGCTGTGGGCCGGCGCCGCGGCCCACCACCGCCGCGCCCACGCCTGATCCCTCGGAGCAAGAGCACACGCCGACCCCGAAGGAGGTTTCTCCATGGACGAAAAAACCAAGCTGGGCTGGAGACTGCGCCAGGCGCGCGAAGAGCAGCGCAAGACCCTGGAGCAGGTCCACCGCCACACCGGCCTGAGCTTACACATCCTGCAGCACCTGGAGGCCGGCGCCTTCGCGGTGGTGGAGCCGGTGTACGTCCGCCTGGCGCTGCGCTCCTACGCCGAACACCTGGGCCTCAGCCCCCCCGCCATGCTGCAACAGCTCGAAGCGCTGTGGGGCCTGCCCCCGCCCGTCGCCCCGCCCAGGCCGGCTCCCCGGCCGCGTTCCTGGGTGCAGCGCCTGTCCCTGGGGCTTTCCCGCTAGTAGCACTACCCCCCTCTCCCCGGAGGCGTCCTCATGGAATTCCCCACCACCGCCGAGGCGATCTATCTCACCAGCCTCACCGTGGCCCTGGTGGTGATCGAAAAGGTCATCACCCAGCGCCTGCTAAACCGACAACGCCGGGAAATGAAGGGCCTGATGCAGGAGTGGCAGGGGCTGGTGGCCCTGCTCAAGGTCCTGCGCCAGCAACGCGAAGCCGCCGAACGCCAGGTGGCCGAGCTGCAATTGCGGAAAACCAGGATAGAACTGCAACTCCAGGAGCAGATCCTGAGCCTGCAGGACCGCGAAACCCGCCAGTTGGCAATGGCCGTGGAGTTGGACAACCTGCTCAATGAACCTTAGATTATGACTGGTCTTACTACCCGTCCGCCACCCTTTTCCCAGTGCTCCCGATGCCCGAGGAATGCGCCAAACCTGCCACCAGCCGCACCTACGCCGACGGCAAGATCATCATCGAGCAGGGGTCGGTATGTGAGTTCATGTACATCGTGCGCCGGGGCCAGGTCGAGATCCTGCACAACGACCAGGGCGCCCTGACCCAGAAAGCGGTGCTCCACAAGGGCAGCTTCTTCGGCGAGGTGCCCTTGTGGAGCGCATCATCTCCCCCAGCATCGCCCGCACCACCGCCCGCGCCCTGGGCGAGGTGCAGATCAGCTCCGTCTCCCAGGAGACCATCCTCCATCGCATCCACGACAATCCCGAGCTGGGCTACCGCCTGCTCCAGACCTTGTCGCGCCGCATCCGCGAGCTGGAGGAAGAGATGATCCGCTATATCGTCAGTGGCTGACCCTTGAAACGCGTGAGACTCGCCCTCATCGGCTGCGGCGGCATCGCCGGGGCCCATGTCCGGGCTCTGGAAGACCTCTGGAATCGCGGGGTGCGCGACCTGGAGGTGGTGGCCACCTGCGACGTGGTCCTCGAACGGGCCAGGGAGCGGGCTGGGGAACTGACGAAGTTCCAAAAAAAACAGCCCCGCGCCTTTGCCAGCCTCGCCGAGTTGCTGGCCAGCGGCCTCGAAATCGACGCGGCCGACATCTGCTCCCTTCACTCCGAGCACCACACCCTGGCCCTGCCCTGCCTGCAGGCGGGCCTGCACGTCCATCTCGAAAAACCCCTGGCCATCACCCTGCGCGCCGGCCAGCGCATCCTGGACGCGGCGGTGGCGGCCCAGCGGGTGCTGGCGGTGGGAGAGAACTACCGCCGCTCCGCCCACGAGCGGGCCACCCACTGGGCCATCCATCAGGGGCGCATCGGCCAGCCTCGGCTCTTCTTCTGGCAGGATGTGGGCGAGGGGTTGGGCAAGTGGGGTTGGCGCAACTTCAAGCACGCCGCCGGGGGCGGCTGGATGCTGGACGGCGGGGTGCATTTCGCCGACCTCTTTCGCTACCACCTGGGCGGCGAGGCCCGCGAGGTCTATGCCCTGACCCGGCACTTCGAGCCCTACCGCTACGACAGCCCCAAAGAGCGCCAAGGAGCGTACCGGGTGGACGTGGAGGACGCAGCCCTGGCCCTGGTGCGCTTCGACGACGAGGTGGTGGTGCAGTGGACCTGGGCCGGCTCGGCTCCTGGCCAGGGATTCAACAAGCGGGTCCTCTACGGCAGCGAGGGCTGCCTCGACTGGGAGAGCGGCTGGCACGGGCGAGACGGGGCGCAACTGAGCCGCGACGAGTTGCTGGCTGAGTACCTGAAAAGCCTGGGCAAGGAAGAGGAGGAACAGCTCTTCCCCGGCGGCACCCGCGACGCCATCGCCATCGAGCTGAAAGACTTCGCCGACGCGGTGCGCCTGGGCCGGGTGCCCGAAGTGGACGGGGAGGGCGGCTTCAAGGCCCAGGCCATCTGCATGGGGGTCTTTGAGTCGGGCTGGTGCGGCCGGCCCCTCTCCCTGCAGGAGGTGGAGCGCGGCGAGGCCAGCGGCTACCAGGACCCCCTCGACAAGGCGCTCGGGTTGATCTGAATCAATAACCCAACAGCAACAAGCAAAGAGCCGCCTCCCACCTGGGGAAGCGGCTCTTTGCTTTGTGACCATCTGCGCGGCGGGGAGACTGCCCCGAAGGCCTTTCTCGGGGAGTGGCTGGGTTGGGAAGGCCGCGTGGATGTGTGGCGGGGTAGCGGAGCCAGAGTGAGCGAGGGGACGCAACGCCCCAGCGTATGGGGCGTTGCGGGGGCGGAGGGGATGAGATGGGCGCGCCTTGGGAAAGCCCGGAGTGGGTCGCTCCCCGACGCGCACTCACACCCGCTTCCAGATCTCCCGCACTAGGTCCTTGAGCTGCTGCGCCTCCTGCCAGCGGTCGGACAGCTCCTTGCCATCGGCCCCCTGCATGGCGTAGGTGGGCGGCCCCAACTCCACCACAAAGGTCAGGGTGTCGTTCGCCTCAGCCCCTTCCTTGAATTTCTTGAAGCCGTACTCCCACCAACTGGCGTACAAGTCCAACCAGACCTTGTTGTGGGGAAAGTTGATGGGCACCTGCACCTGCTCGCGCGAGGCCACCCGGCCGTGGAAGGCCCCGCAGCGGGCCAGAATCTGTTTCATGAAGCGGTCGTTGTCGGCGGACAGCGGCGGGCCGGCGAACTCGCGGCCTACCAGAAAGTGGGACAGATCGCCGCACAGCACCATGTCCGGCACCGCCTCGATCAGGTCGAGGGTGAAGTACATGTCGGTGGTCATGCGGTCGCGGTGGGTCTCGAAGTAGAGCGGGAAACCTGCCGTCGCCGCCATGTCCATACAGCGCACGATATAGGGCACCCCGCCGGCCACTGTGCGCGGCATGGGCATGGGTTGGAGGTTGATGTGGGTGGCCCCCCCGTCGCGGGCGGCCTGGATGTCGGCCTTAAACTCCTCGGGGGTCCAAGGGAAGACGATGTTGCTGCGCTTGAGCTGGTGCTTCTCGACCAGGGGCAACATGGCCTTGAGATGGGCCGGGTCCTCCATGAGGAACTCCACCCCGTCGAAGCCGGCCTCGGCGATCTTGGCCACCTTCTCCTCCAGGGTCCATTCCTTTGCCCCCCCAAAGGGCAATCCCACCATGCCCCACAGGGACTGATATACCTGAAGCTTCATAACGCGCCTTTCTGTTTGGGTGTGTCGCGGGTGCAGCAGGATAAGAAAAAGCCTCCCGGGCCGCAAATGGTCTCGGAAAGCTGAGTCCCGGCTTTCAGAATGCTGAGGTTTCGGCCCCGTCTGACCCCGGCTTGAAAACTCCAAGTCCTTGCCAGCCCTGCTCCCCTCCTCCTGGCACGGGGATTGCCATAGTTGGCGGCGGCTATCGTCAACCCCATCTCACAAGGAGGCAGTCATGAGCAAGTTCGCGATCCTGGGCGGCGCGCTGGTAGCCCTCTTCGTCGCCGGCTGTGGCGACAAGAATCCGACCTCTCCGGCGCAGGAGCAGATCGACAACTCCAGCCAGTTGCCCCAGCAGCGCTGGAGCTACAAGGGGTGGGTCAAGGGGAGTTACGCCCGCGACTTCAACAGCGACTGAACCATCGATCAGGCCGATTTCTCTGCCTTCCTCGGCGAGATTTCTCCCGACGACACCCCGCCCGACAGCGCGGGTTCCGGCACGGTGCCCAGCAAGCTCGATCCTGGTTTCGCCGAGGACTACCTGCAGCAGCCAGCCTTGTACGTGGCCGGCAACCCGGACCAGGCCGCCCTTTTCATCAACTGGCTGGACGACCCCGAGCTGACGGCCCGCATCTGGGAGAACGACTACAACACCATCTAGGTGGTGGCCGCCTTCCGCGGCCAGGTACCCGCCGCCGGGTACGGCATCGCTGTCGAGGACCTGCAGAACGACGGCGAGACCGTGAAGCTCTACGCGCGGCTGAGCGATCCGGCCCCGGACCAGATGGTGGCCCAGGTGATTTCGTATCCGTAATAGGTGCTCTTTGTGCCCAAGGTCCAGGCCCCGGTGCCCGAGGGGGCCGCCTGGTCGCTGTTCACCAGCGAGGGCAAACTGCTGGGCCAGGCCGGGACCGAGGAAGCGGTGCTGAAGTAAAATCCTGTCAGGAGTATCTTCGGGGGGCCGCGGCGCAAAGCTGCGGCCCCTCTTTTTTGGATCGCGCCCATGCCCCCCAGCCCCTATGCCCGCTGGACCCGCGGGCCTTCGACCAGTCCAGAGTTCTTCCCCATCGGGGTGTGGCTGCAGGACCCCGCCAACGCCGCCCGCTACCGCGAGGCCGGCGTCAACCTCTACGTGGGCTTGTGGGAGGGGCCTACCGAGGAGCAGCTGGCCGGTTTGCGGGAGGCGGGGATGCAGGTGATCTGCGCCCAGAACGCGGTGGGCCTCAAGCACCTCGACGACCCCACCATCGTCGCCTGGATGCACGGGGACGAACCGGACAACGCCCAGCCGGCAGAGGGTGGGGGCTGGGGCCCGGCCATCCCGCCGGCCACCATCATCGCCGACTACCAGAGCCTCGCCGCCGCGGACCCCAGCCGCCCGGTGTGGCTCAATCTGGGCCAGGGGGTGGGCAACGAGGAGTGGATAGGCCGGGGCGCCCCCTGGGAGGACTACCCCGAGTACTGCAAGGGGGCGGACATCCTCTCCTTCGATGTGTACCCGGTGGCCGGCATCCAGAAGCCCGACGGCGAGAACTACCTGTGGTACGTGGCCAAGGGGGTGGACCGGCTGCGGGGGTGGTCGGGGAACAAGACGGTGTGGAATATTATCGAGACCACCCGCATCCACAGCGACCACAAGGCGCACCCCGCCCAGGTGCGCGCCGAGGTGTGGATGTCGCTGATCCACGGCTCCCAGGGGATCGTCTACTTTGTCCACGAGTGGAAGCCGGTCTTCGCCGAGGCGCGGCTCTTGCAGGACCCCCAGATGCTGGCCGCCGTCACCGCCATCAACGCCCAGATCCGCGAACTGGCCCCGGTGCTCAACAGCCCCAATGCGGAGCGGGCACAGGTGGTCTCCAGCGCCCCGGCGGTGCCCATCGACCTGATGGCAAAGGAATACGGCGGGGATCTCTACTTCTTCGCCGCCTCCATGCGCCCCGGTTCAGCGCGGGGGGCCTTCCAGCTCAGCGGCCCCAGGGGTGAGAAGAGCGCCGAGGTGCTGGGGGAGGGACGGAACATCGCCATCAAAGACGGCGCCTTCACCGATGCCTTCGCCGACTACGCGGTGCACTTGTACCGGATCGAGGGTTGGCGCTGATCGGCTAGCGGCGCTGCAACTGCTCGATGGCCCGGGCCAGTTGGTCGCGGTGCGCCTCGATGGGCGCCGGGTCCCGGGCGAAGCGGGTCAAATCCGCGCTCACGGCAGCGGGCACCTGCAGCAGGGCTTCGTACTGCTGGCGCTCGGCCGGCTTCAGGCCATCGCCCTGCTCGGTTAGCAGCCGCTCGAGGATGGCGAAGTACTCGTAGTCCTCCACCCCATCGCGCAGCATCTCCCAGCGGATGCTGTCCACCGGCCCCTCCAGCACCGGCGCCCGGGGCCGGCCACTGGCCGCCGGCTCAGGCGGGTAAAGGAAGCGGCCGTCGCCGTTGCCCCAGGGCAGCATGTTGCCCTTGGCGGTGCTGTACCCGCTGACCCAGCTCATGGGGTCCAGGTAGGGGTTCTGCGGGTGGGCCAGGTACGCCGCGTCGCTGGTCCAGTAGTTGGTCTGCCAGACCAGCACCCCCTGGAGCCGGCGCTGCCAGGTCTGCCAGAGCCAGACCCGCAGCTCGGTGGCCGCGTGGTCGATGAAGAGGCCGGCGTACGGGGCCTTGGGCACGGTGCACACGTACCACCAGAAGGTGTCGCCCCGTTGCTGCCGCCCGGCCACGGCCAGGGAATCGTACTGGGGGGTGAGCAGGCACCAGACGTCCGGCCCGCCCGCCAGCCCGGGCTCCACCTGCTCGGTGAGCATACGGCGGAGGCGGGGGGCGTACTCCTTGAGTTTGCCGAAACCCCGCATCACAAAATCGTAGTCCTTGGGCTCGGGCTCGTCGAACCAGTACACGTACGCCTCGTCCAGCCAGCCCTTCTCCTCCAGGTGGCGCTCCAGTTCGCCCAGGTACTGGCGCAGGCCCTCCCGGTACTGCGGGGTGTGTTCCCCCAAACCCTTCAGGCTGGGCTCGACCCGGTCGTGGTAGGTGCCCCCGCCCAGGCCCTGCACCGGGAGGCGGAAGGAGTTGAAGCCGAGGCTGTCGATGGCCCGGCTCATGGCCCGGTCCCAGGCCGCCCAGGAGAAGGAAGGCTTCAGATCGGGCGACCATTTCACCTCCAGGCGGTCGAGGGGGGCCGGGTCGTAGGGGGAGAGGCGGTGGGCGCTGAAGTTTTGCAGGTACCGCTCCAGCACCGCCCTTTTGTCCTTCTCTTCGACGAGGCCCTGGTAGCGGAACACCTCCTGGGGCGAGAAACCAAAGGCCGTGGTGCAGCTCATCCGGCGGGGCAGCTCAAAGCCGTAGACCTCCACCAGCAGGGGCACCTGGGCGCGGAAGCCTTCTGCCTCCAGGGCGATGGCCCCGGTGTAGAAGCCCGCCGGTGTCCCCGCCGGCACGTGGACCCGCACCCACAAAGGCTGGTTGGCCCGGGCCGGCGCGTCGATGGGCCGGTCAAAAGGGGGCAGGGGATCGGGCCAGTTCCCCGCGGCCCCGCTGTAGTCGCTGGGCCGGGCCACCGGCACGTACTCCACCCTCAGGAGCTCGATCTGCCCGGCCGCGATCCGCACCCCGCCCGGCCCCTCCAGGTCCTGGGCCCTGGCCCATAGCCGGCGCAGGGGACGTTTGGGCCGCACCACCAACTGGGCAGCCTCGCGCTCGTCCCCGGCGGCGCGGATCACCAGGGCCAGACCCTTGGCCTGGGGCAGGGGCCGGACCTGGCTCACCTTCCAGCCCGAGGAGGCCCACCACAGGCCCACCTCCTCGGTGGAACCGGGCAACTCCTCGCCGTAGCTGGCGGCATGCAGCAGGGGCAGGTACACCCCGGTGCCGGCGCGGAAATCCCCCAGGGAGTACTCGATCCAGAAACTGCCGGCGCCGGGCAACTCGTAACGGGGATGAAGCACCGAGGTCCCCGGCGGCAGTTGCACCTCGCTGGCCTCGAGGAACACCGCCGCGGCCCCCTCCTGCACCACCCGCACCTGCTGGGTCAGAGAGAGGGTATCGGAGGCGGGATTCTCCACCTCGGCGCTTAGCCTGTTGTCCCCGCCGGGCAGTTGCGCCCCCAGGCTGGTAAGCCGCATCTGGAAACGCGGGTCGAGCTGCTGGACCACCGCGAACTGGGTGCTGCCCTGCATTCGCAGAGGCTGGCCCACCAGCGCCGACTTGTAGGTATAGGCGTGGACCTGGAAGGAGCCCGGGTCCGAGTCCATCCTCACCGCCTGTTTGGCCCGGGCCCGCAGCCGCACCCAGAGCGCGATCGCCGGCTGCAACTCGGCGGGCAGTTCAAAGCTGCGGCTGCCCGCTTCCCCCAGGGCGCCCAGTTCGCGCCACGCGCTCCCGTCGGCGCTGGCCTCCACCACCAACTCCCCGGCCTGGTAATAGCCGATGGTCACTGCCACCTGGGCCTCGCGCTGCTGCCTTTGGCCCACCTCGTGGCGGTACACCACCCAACTGCCGGCGCCAAAGACCCAGCGGTTGGTGTTGAAGTCGCAGCGGTGGGCATAGAGGGGCCGGCTGTGGTTGCGGGAAGGGCTGTGGAAGGGGGCTGAAAAGGTGTAGCGCAGGCCGTCGATTCCCTCCCCCTCACCCAGCGCCACCCCCGCCCGGCGGGGGTACACCGGCTGGGCCTCGGTCAAGGACACCGCGTCGAAGGCCACCCTCCCCTTGAGGTGCCACTGCCCAAAACGCAGCCAGGCCCGCTCCGCCGCCAGGGAATCGGGGGCCTGGAACACCGAGGTCTGCTCGCCCCACTCGCTGCCCAGGTCCCCCAGGTCGCGGTTGCAGAACACCGGCCCACTGGTGGGGGTGCCGCCCCCGCCCTCCAGGCCACGGGCCAGGAAACGCAGCAGGTACAACCCGCCGGGCCGGAGCGCCAGCGGCGCCGAGCGCCAGAAACTGGTGCTCTCGCCGTTGCCGCCGATCACCAGCGCCCGTTCCCCCTCGCCGCCTCCCACCCCCCATTCCCCGGTTCCCTCCAGAGCCCACCCCGCCGGCTGCCCCTGCCCGATCTCGAAGGAGGGGTTGGGTACCGCCACCGGCTGGGCCCCGGCGCCCGGGGGGATCACACCGAATACCAGCGCCAGCACCCGGAGGCCGGCAGCGAGGAGCGACCCACTCCGGCCTTTCCCAAGGCGCGGACCTCCTCCCCCGCTCGCTCTGGCTCCGCTACCCATCCTCCCCACCCACGTTCTTCCCCGCCGCCTGGTCAGTTGGCCGACATGCACTCTGCTTCTCCTGTCGATCAGCCGCACCGCGCGTTGTACTCCTCCACAATATCTCCCACGATCCGCACCCGCTCGATATCCCCGGTGGAAGATATCTCGTCCGATATGCCCAGCACCAGCCTGGGGGCGAAGAGTCGGCGCCCCCAGATCCCACACCTCGCGCTGGGCCCGGTCGAAGGCCTCCTGGTCCCATTGCCAGGTGGCGTGCTGCTCGCGCCAGGTGGCCACCTTCAGTTCGGCCTTACTCTCCACCTCGCGCTTGAGGGTGAGCTGGTGCCAGCTGTTGGGGGTGTGGCGGTGCACCGCCACCTGCTCCCCGGCCGGGGAGCGGATGGTGGTCCTGGTATCGGTCTCGTTGAGCGATTCGCGCTCTGCCTGCACCCGGGGGTCCTCGCGGCGGCGGAAGCAGGGGTTGTACCAGTTGTAGAGCCGGTCCGAACAGCCCAGCAGGCGGTAGATGGCCGGCATCTCGAGGCCGGTGTACTGCGCCGGCAAGGGTTCCCCCGCGAATTGCTTGTCGGTATACCAGCACAGGATGCGCGGCTGCCAGATGATGCGGCCGCCGCTGCGGCCAAACACCACGTCCTCGTGCAGCTGTGCCCACGCTGTCATCGCCGCCTCCGCTAGCGCCCCCCAAGGGGCCTGGTTGGGTTTACCCTGTATATTGCGCAAGCGCGGAAAACCCGGCCAGTCCGCCGGCCGCCGGATTGGCCGGGGATCCTGGTTTTGGAATATATTACCGGTACGGCACTGGGCGCCCCAAAGGGGCCCTCGCGTGGAGGTGTATATGGAGAGCAGAGAGATCGTGCGCCGGGCAATAGAGTTCGGCACCCCGCCGAGGTGGGCGCCGACGTACTCAACCTGCAGCAGCCGCAGGCCTACGGGATCGCGTCCTTCGGCCGGCAGTTCGCCGGCAGGGTGTGTTTCCTGACCACGGTCGATATCCAGGCGACCCTGCCCAGGGAAGACCCGGAGGCCGTCCGCGCCGAAGCCAGGCAGCTGGTCGAGACCTGGTCGAAACCCGAGGGGGGATTTATCGTCTTCAACTACGGCGATTCCGAAGGCATCGGGGTCACCGACGGGATCGCCAAGGTCATGTTTAGAGAGTTCTACGAGCTGCGGGAGTTCTGGCAGCAGGGCTGCCTCGCGCAACCCGGTCCCCGCTGAGTATCCTATCTCACCCTATATCCCGGTCCTTCGCCGGGGAGTTCGCCATGAAGATCACCCGCATCCGCACCCTCTGCCTATCCCGCCCCCACGAACCGGAACGCCAGTGGCGCACCGCCACCTTCCTGGTGCCCAAAGCCGATGCCGCCGTGGTGGTCATCGACACCGACGAAGGCCTGCAGGGTATCGGCGAGGCCTGCGCCTACGGCGACCCGCCCCGGATCCGCGCCGAGGTGGAACGCCTGGCCGCCGGCCTGGTGGGCCGCGATCCGCGCGAAAAGGATCTTGCGCCGCGCCCGGTGGGCCTCAACGCCCCGGTGGACACCGCGGTGGCCGGCATCGACGCGGCCCTGTGGGACCTGCGCGGGCGTATCGCCGGCCGCCCGGTGGCCGAACTGCTCGCCTCCCCCGGCCAGACGCCCCTGCGGCGAGTGCGGCTCTACGCCTCGGGCGGGGTGAATTACGACTGGGAAAACCGGCCCGAATCCGTGGTGGACGAGGCCATCGGTTACGCCGAAGCGGGCTTCACCGCCTTCAAGATGCGCATCGGCACCCACTGGGAGTGGGCCGGGGTCACGGTGCCCCGCTTCGTCGCCCTGCTGCGCCAGGTCAGCGCGGCGGTGGGGCAGCGCATGGAGTTGATGCTGGACGGCAACCAGCGCCTCAGCGAGGCCCAGGCCCTGCAGGTGGCCCAGGCCCTCGACGAGCTGGGCTGGACCTGGTTCGAGGAGCCCATCCCCCAGACCGACGTCGAGGGCTACGCCCGGCTCAACGCCGCGGTGAAGATCCCCATCACCGGTGGCGAACAGTACACCACCGTGGCCCAGTTCGAGCCCTATCTGGCGGCCAGGGCCTATGCCATCGTGCAGGCCGACGGCGGCTGGTGCGGCCTCACCGAGGGCATGAAGATCGCCTGCCGGGCCTGGGAGTTCGGGGTGCCCATGTGCCCGCACAACTGGCACAACGGCCTGATGACCATGGCCAACGCCCACCTGGTGGCGGCCCTGCCCTTCCCCAAGGTGCTGGAGGTGAACATGTTCCAGGGCCCCCTGCAGTGGCAGATGCTGCGGCAGCCGCCCCGGATCAAGGACGGCTATCTCGAATTGCCCACCGCGCCCGGCCTGGGGGTGGAACTGGCCGAGGATGTGGAGGAACGCTTCCCCTACATCGAAGGTCCCTGGGGCGTGAAGGTGGAGCGTTGAGGATGGCCCAGGACGAGACCGCCCAGGTCCTGGCAGCCTACGAGGTGGGAGAGGTCCTGGCGCTGGTCCCGGCCGGCGGCACCGCGGGCCGCACCTGGAAGCTGACCACCCCGCAGGGGGAGTACTTCCTGCGCCGGCGGGGTCCCCGCACTTCGGGCGAGGCGCGCCTGGCCTTTGACCACGGCCTGCGGGCCCACCTGGTGGCCCAGGGTGTGCCCACCGCCTCCGCACTTAGGACTCTGGATGGCCAACTCTGGCTGCGCCGGCCCGAAGGGGTGTACGAACTCTATCCCTTCGTGGTCGGCCGGGCCTTCGATTCGCAGCGGCCGGCAGAGATGGAAAATGCCGCCCGGGCCCTGGCCCGCTTCCATCTGGCCGCCGCCCAATACCGGCCCACCGGCCCACCCGAAACCATCGCCCAGTACACCACCTTGGGATTCTCCGCCGCCACCAGCGACCGCCTGGACGACCCCCTGCTGCAGCGCGAGAACCTGCTGGCGGTCAGGGGTCTGGCAGCCAACCCCGATGAGCAGGCCCTGGTGGACCGCTTCCTCACCCGGGTGGACGAACAGGAGCGCCACTATGCCGGCGCCGCGTACGCGTCGCTCTCAGGCTGGGTGATCCACGGGGACTACACCCCGGCCAACCTGCTCTTCTCGCTGCTGGGCGAGGTGGTGGGCGTCTTCGACCTGGACTGGGCGGTGCCGGGGGTGCGCTGTCGCGATGTGGGCGATGGCCTGTACTTCGTTGCCACCCTGCCCCGGCACATCGACCCCTCGGACATCTGGTCCCTCACCGACGCGGCCCAGTTCGACCCGGAGCGCTGCACCCGTTTCCTGCGCGCCTACCAGGAGGTCGCGCCCCTGGCCCCCGCCGAGCTGGACGCCATCCCCCGGGCTTTTGCCGGCCGCTGGATCTCCATCCGGCTCGAAGGCATGGCCAAGGTGCCGGCCAGGGAGCGCTTCCGTTTCTTCTCGCGCCAGGCCGAAGAGCCCCTGCGCTGGCTGGACGAAAACTGGGCAGGACTGCGCCATCAACTTCGCTGAGGAACGCCATGATCTCACCCCCCGATTTCACCCGCACTCTGCTGGGCAAGACCGGGATCCCCGTGTGCCGACTGGGCCTGTCGGCCACCTACCGCCCCGGGCAAAGGACCGTCCACCAGGCCCTCGACCAGGGCCTCAACTTCTTCTTCGCCTACGGCATCGACGGGCAGATGATCCGCGCCCTGCGCGAGGTCTTCGCCCGCCGGCGCGAACAGCTGGTGCTGGCCACCGGCGCGTACAACCTGCTCCTGGGCCACCCCGACCTGCGCCGCACCCTGGAGAAACGGCTGCGCCAGTTCTGCACCGACTATATCGACGTGTTCCTGTTCCTGGGGGTGACCAGGGAGACGCACTTCCCCCCGCGCCTCCGGGAGGAGCTGTACCGCCTGCGCGAGGAAGGCAAGGTGCGGGCGGTGGGCATGTCCTGCCACGACCGGCGCTTTGCCGGCCGCCTGGCCGCCGAGGGGTCCCTCGACGTGTTGATGATCCGCTACAACGCTGCGCACCGAGGGGCCGAGCAGGAGATCTTTCCGCACCTTGCGGCCCACAACCCAGGAGTGGTCAGCTACACCGCCACCCGCTGGCGGGCCCTGCTGCGCCGGCCCAGAGGCTGGGAGGGCCAGGTGCCCACCGCCTCCCAGTGCTACCGCTTCGTCCTCTCCAACCCTCACGTGCACGTCTGCCTGAGCGCCCCCTCCAACCCGGCGCAACTGGCCGAGAACCTGGAAGCCCTGCGCCAGGGCCCCCTCTCCGCCGAGGAAATTGAATTCATGCGGCGCTTCGGCGACGCGGTGCACCGGGAGCAGCGCTGGTTCATGTGAGGAGGCGCATACCCGCCGGAACTGGATTGCCGTATATTGGGGTCCGATGCGTATGTGGGCCTTCTTTCTCCTCGCTTCCTCCTTGCTGATTCCCAGCGCCTGGAGCCTCGAAGTCCGCGGCCAGGTGCGGCTGCGCCTGGACGATCAGCCCGTGCCCTCTGCCCTGGTGCGCTACCTGAACGAGGCCAGCGGCGCGGTGTACGAGACCCAGACCGCCGAGGACGGCGCCTATTACCTGGAATTGCCGGAACCCGCCACGGCCGTGGCGGCCCCTCCCCCACTCCCGGCCCGCACCTGGCTTGGTTCTGCATACCCCAATCCCTTCAACCCGGCGGTGGTCCTGCCCCTGGACCTGGCGGCCCCGGCCAGGGTCCGGCTGGAGATCTTCACCTCCCTGGGCCAGCCCCTACGCCTGCTGGTGGACCGGGAACTGCCCGCCGGCACCCACCTGCTGCGCTGGGATGCCCGCGATGGGCAGGGCCGGGGCGCGGCTGCCGGGGTCTATCTCTTTCTCCTCTCCGCCGGCGAGTACACCGCCCGGGGCAAGCTGACCCTGGCGGACGGGGCCGCGGGGCTGCCGGTGGAAAACAGCGCCGCGCCCCGGCAGCCCTCCCTCTATACCATCCAAGTGCGCGGCCCCGCCATCCACTCGCTCGATCTTGCCAACGTGGCGCCGCCCGACCCCGGCGCGGACATGGTCCTGCTGGTCGACGCGGACCAATCCTCCCAGCGCTTGCCCAGCGGCCAGTGGACCTCGATGGCGGGGATCCCCGGAGGATGGTTCAGGATGGGCAGCCCCTTCTACCAGGACGAAGCGCCCGAGCGCCAGGTCTACCTGGACCCTTATTACCTGGAACTCCACGAGGTGACCCTGGCCCAGTACCGCGCCTGTGTGGAGGCGGGCGCCTGCCCGGAGCCGGCCCAGGGGGAGGCCTGCACCTGGAACTCCGACCGGGGGGACAACCATCCGGTCAATTGCGTGAGCTGGTACGACGCCGAACGTTATTGCCGCTGGGCGGGGATGCGCCTGCCCACCGAGGCCGAGTGGGAAAAGGCCGCCCGCGGGGCCCTGGGCCAGGTCTATCCCTGGGGAGATGAACCTCCGGGGGGAGCCGGGAACTGCCAGCGGGCGGTGATGATGCAGGCCGGCCTGGGGCTGGGATGCGGGTACGATGGGCCCGGCCCGGTGGGCACCCGGACGGCAGACGCCAACCCCTACGGCATCCGCGACCTGGCCGGCAATGTCTGGGAATGGACCGCGGACTGGTACGGGCGAGATTACTACCAGCACGGCCCGGCGCGCAACCCGCTCAACACCGAGATGGGCCTTCACCGGTCCCTGCGGGGCAACTCCTGGTTTTACGTGGACCCCAACACCGATCTGCGCGCCGCCAACCGCTACCGCTTCCGGCCCCTGCGCTGGTCCCCCTACATCGGCATCCGCTGTGCCCGCAGCGCCCTGCCCGGCCCCGCCGAGCCGCCCCTGGAACCACCCTCCCCCCTCGAACTCCAGGCCCTCGGCCTGGCCAACTGGCAGGAGCGCCACGCCCTGGTCATGGCCGCGGAGGGGGATACCCTTCTCCGCCCGGCGCGCCCGGATACCCCGATGGTGTTCATCCCCGCAGGTCCCTGCACCCTGGGCGTTGACCGGGGCTCGGGGGACGAAAGGCCGGTGCATGTGGCGGAACTGAGCGCCTTCTACCTCGACAGGACCGAGGTGACCGTGGCCCAGTACCGCGCCTGCGCGGAGGCAGGCGGCTGCACCCCGCCCCATCACGGCGCCAGGACCTACCGCCTCGAATACGAGGGCCGCTTCACCAACTGGGACCAGCCGGGCCGCGAGGACCATCCGGTGAACGCCGTGAACTGGGCCCAGGCCGACCAGTACTGCCGCTGGGCCGGCAAACGCCTGCCCACCGAGGCGGAGTGGGAGAAGGCCGCCGGCGGCGACGGCCGCCGCTACCCCTGGGGCGACGAAGAGCCCAGTTGCGAGCGGGCGGTGATGGACGACGGGGGGGATGGCTGCGGCCAGGACAGCACCTGGCCGGTGGGCTCCAAGCCGGAGGGGGCCAGCTCGCACGGGGTCATGGATCTGGCCGGCAATGTGTGGGAGTGGGTGGCCGACTGGTACGACCGCGATTATTACCGCCGCGCCCCGCTGCGGGACCCCTTCAACACCGACCCAGGCAGCGAAAGTCTGAAGATCCTGCGGGGCGGCTCCCTGGCCGACCAGAATGCCCACCTCCACGCGGTTTCAAATCGCCTGGCCTACGACCCCCAGCAGGGCTACGACTACACCGTGGGCTTCCGCTGCGCCCGCAGCGCGCCCTGAGTAGAACGGCAGGAGCCGCTCCTGCTCGCCGAAGACCGCCTCGACCTTGGCACCGGGCATGCCGATGCCCCACTCGCACTCGGCGATCACCCCGGCCCAGGGCCCGCCGAACCCCCTGGCGCACCTCCTAGGGGGTGCCGAAAGGCAGCAGCCGCTGCCGGTCGATCTCCCCCCAGAAGGTCACCTTGCCGCAGAATTGCTCGCCCAGCTTTTCGATGTCCATGCAGAAGAGCTGAGAGTTGAGGACATCCACCCCAATCACCTCTACGGCGGCCGGGCCGAGATCGTGGTCTTTGATCCGGTGGTGGATGTAGAAACCGCGCGCCAGGATCCCGACCTCTTCCTCGCCAACCACCGCACCCCCCTGGTGCTCGACGAGATCCACTACGCCCCCGAGTTGGTGGCCAGCCTCAAGCGACGCCTCGACCAGGACCGCCGCCGCGGCCATGAGGTTGCTGTTGCGCTACGCCTTTGGTGAGCGCCGGCTGCACAAGCTCAACAACAGCCTGCTCGCGGGCAACACCGCCTCGGCGCGGATGTTCGAGAAGCTGGGCGCGGTGGTGGAGGGAAGCGGGCGGGAAGTACCACGACGAGATCCTCGTCGGCCTGACCCGGGAGGAATTCGAGGCCAACGAAGCCCGACTGCAGGCCGGCGATTCTAGGCGAACCTGAACCCGTAGAGGTCGGTGTCGGCCACCTCGAAGAGCAGCCGCACCTGCAGGCCGCGCAGCGCCTTCAGGTCGCCCCGGAAGCGCACCGCCACCTCCGGGTGATCCCCCCGCACCGGTTCGCCATCATCAAAGCCGAAGCCGGGCAGCAGTTGGTCGAAGCCGCCGCTCTCGCTCCACAACACATGCGCCGCCGTCGAGGGGCACAGGGCGGTGTCCACCGGCCCGGCCGGGGCCAGGGCCGCCCGCACCCAGCCACGGCTGGCGTCAAGGTTGAGCTGCAGTTCCTTCCCATTCACCACAAAGGGCCGGGTGATCAGCACCTCGGGCCGGTGGCCGGCCCGCAGGCTGACGTAGCGGTTGCGCTTCTGGGTGTAGAGGGCGATCTGGTGCCGCACCAGCCGGTCGGCGTAGTAGGCGCTCTGTTGTGGGTTGTTGCGGATCACCAGGTGGTCGCCGTCGATGACCAGGGTATAGAACCAGTCCTCGTCCCCCACCCGCACCGGCGGACAGGCCCCGATCACCAGGCGGTCGTAACTGTGCTCCTCGGTGGCGTGCGGAATCCAGGCCACGCGGCTGGAGCTGCGGTCCCAGGTGCGGCCCCCGTCGCGGCTAAGGGTGATGCGCATCTCGTTGGTGCCCGTGCGGCACCAGGGCCAGCGGTGGGGATGTTCGGGGGTGGGCTCCAGCACCGGCCCGCCCTCCGGATGGGTGCGGTCGGAGTGGAACCAGCTCAATAGCCCAAAGACCACCCCCTCGGCGCAGAAGGGGGTCAGCGACATGGGCTCGTCGTAGCAGTGGGGCAGGTGCGGGTCGGCCGGGTCCGGGTAGAGGGCAGCGCTGGAGGTCCAATGGATCAGGTCGGGGGAGGCGAAGCGGCCGATCTCGCGCGAGGGCAGCCAGTGGGGCACCACCCCCTGGTCCATGGCCACCCATTCGCGATGGATCTCATCCCAGAAATGCAGAGTGTGCCGGCGCGGGTTGAACGCCCCACCCGAGTCGGCGAGCTGTTCCCGCCAGGCCGGATCACCCAGAAAATCGGGTATGCGCGGGGAGAAGTAACCGCGGGTCTGGCGCTGGTGCGAACCGCCCACGTCGCCCCCGCTGTGGGCCAGGCGCAGGGCGTAGCGCCGCTCTGGGTCGGTTACGTTGCCGTGCTGGCCCAGGTCGGCGACCACCGCAAAGGGCACCCCCAGGTTGTTGCGGCGGTCAAACCCTTTGGGGCTGGGAAAGGGCGCGTGTCGGGCGCGGTCCACCCCGGCGGGGGCCTCCAACAGCCCCAACTCGGGCTTCTCCCAGTGAAGGCCGTCGGGGCTAGTGGCCCAGGCCAGGCCGCTGAACAGATGATGGGCCCGGTCCCCGCGGAAGCCTTCGTTCTCGATGCGCTCGCCCCGGTCCAGGTCCCACCACATGGCGGTATAGAGGGCGAAGAAGCTGCCGTCCTCGCGCCGGCCCACGAAGCCGGGCGAGGCGCCGCCCGTTTCCCAGGGCCGGTCGGCCGGGATCACCACCCCGTGCGCCCTGGGGTGGTGCACCACCCGGTCGAAACCGGTCGCCCGCTCCAGGGCCCAGTCGTCGAGGAAGAGCTGCCAGTGCCCCATCGCTACCCCTGCTTGCGGTACAGCTCCTCAAACCTGTCCCTGGCCTTCCATTTGAGCAGGCGCGCCGCCTTGTCGGCGCGGTACTTGCCGTGGGGCAGGTCGGCGCAGATGAAGAAGACCTCGTGCGGGGAGGGCATCCTGGGGGCGCGCAGCCCGCAGAGGAAGGATTCGCCGGTGTCCTCCCAGGAGGTGGAGAAGGGGTGGAGCCCCCGGCCCAGGTCCTCGGGGGTGAGGTGGCGGGGCCGGAAGCTGCAGAACAGATAGGTTAGCACCTCCAGGCCGCTCTCCCGGGCGAAGCAGTCAGTGATCTTCAGGCCGAGGTACTTGGTCAGGGCGTAGAGGTCATCGCCAGGGTGCAGGGGCACCTCGGGGGCCACCTGGAAATCGTTCCAGTAGTCGGCCTCGTGCCCCAGGGAGGTGTGGTACGGCCCGGTGTGGATCAGGCGCTTCAGCCCGCACTCGGCCGCGGCCCTGGCCAGGTTGTAGGCCCCCACCATGCTGACGGTGAAGGCCAGCACCGGGTGGGGCCGCACCACCGTCAGGTTGATGGCCGCCTGCATCCCTTTGCAGGCGTCGAGCACCTGCTCGTAGTTGGTGATGTCCACCACCCGGTTCTCGTGGGGAGCGCTCAAAAGCTCGGGCACCGGGGCGCGCGGGCCCTGGGGGGAGGGGGCCCCGGCGATCTCAGTCATGGGCTTGAGGTCCGTCACCTTCAAGGTGTAGTGGTCCTTGAGGGACTGGATGGCCGCCGCACCCACCGGGCCACCGGCCCCGAAGATCACCACCTTGCCCTTCTTCACCGCCGCCATCTCAGCTGCCCTCCTTGTTCGCTGCAAAGCGGCCCGCCGTGGCCACGTGGTGGATGGACCAGTGGTGGTGCCGCTCCTCCCGCTGGTGGACCAGGGCCGTCTCCACGGCCCGGAGCGCATCGGCCCCGCTGGTACCCTCAGGCGCGTCCAGCTCGCCCAGGCGCAGGCAGATCACCTCGATCCTGCCGAGGCGGGCGATCTCGCGGCAGACCAGTTCGGCCATATACGGGGCCAAGGCCGGCTCTTCTGGGCGGGGGCGGGGCTCCCAGTCGGGGCCCACCAAGTATGCGGCCGGGTACGCCTCCAGCAGCGAGAGCCGGCTGATGAGCACCAGCCGGGGGACCCCCGCCTGGCAGGCCCCCTGCACCAGGACGTAGGTGGAGCGGGCCACCAGGTCCAAAAGCTCGCCCGCGGCGCCGCCGGAGGGGGGCGCAAAGGGCAGGGTGTGGACAATGGCCTGCGCCCCCTGCAGGAGGGCGGCCACCTGTTCGGGGGAGCGCAGGTCCACCCCGGCACCGGCAGGCGTTGTTTGGTGCGCCGGGGCCAGCCCCCGGCACACCAGGGCGCCCAAAGGCTGATCGGAGCCGGTCACGACAACTTTCATCGCGCTTGTCGCCTTTCTACCAAGAGAGCTTGGAGGAGAGGTTGTGGAAGAAGTAGTTCGAGTGGAAATAGACCAGACGGGCGCTCTGTTCGGAGCGGCAGATATGCACCTCCTGCCTGGGGCTGATGGTGCCAAGTTGCCGGCCGTCCACTGTCAAATACACGTACGGGTCCCTGGTCTGGGGGCTGATGTAGAGCCGCAGCCGCGACTCGGGTGTGAGGATGAGGGAGCGGGAGGTGAAGTTGTACTCGTTGATGCCGTCGAGGATGATGCAACGCACGTCGGGCATGACGATGGGCGCCCCGGCGGCCAGCAGGAAGGCGGTGCTGCCGGTGGGGGTGCCCACCACCACCCCGTCCCCCTGGATGGTGCGAATCTTGGTGTCGTCCACGTACACGTCGGTGAAGATCAGCCGGTTGCTGGTGCGCATGATCACCTCGTTGATCGCCCGCGCCTCGCCCCCCGGGTACTTGCACTGGAGCACCAGCCGCTCACTGATGAAGAAGCGGCCCTCCAGCAGGAAGGCTATGATCTGCTCCAGGTCGCGGCGGTCGCCGGCGGTGAGGAAGCCCACGTTGCCAAAGTTGATGGCCAGCACCGGGCAGCCCGGATAGAGATCCAGGGCCTTGAGCACCGTGCCGTCCCCGCCCAGGGCCACCACCAGGTCCAGCGCCGCGGCGGAACCGCCACCCGCGTCAAGGCGCAGGGCCTCCACTTGGTGCTGGCCGAAGAGGTCCTGGGCCTCCTGCATCATGCGGGGGTGGACCTCGTCGCGGGGCAGGATGCCCACCTTGCGCAGTTTCAAGACCCGGCCTTCCCTCAGCCCTGGCGGGCCTGCACGCCGGCCTGCGCTTCGTAGGCTTTGATAAGGGCCTGGGTGCCCTCCTCGGCGGCGCCGGCCCGCTCGACGATGTTGAAGTACTGGTGGGCCAGGCTTACCCCGGGCAGGGCCAGTTTGACGTCGTTGGCCGCCCCCAGCACCAGCTTGAGGTCCTTCTGCTGGAGCCGCACCATGAAGCCGGGGGCAAAGTCGCCCTTGAGGATGCGCGGTCCCAGGTTGCTCAACTGCCAGGAACCGGCCGCCCCGCCGCTAATGGCGTTGACCACCTTCTCCACATCCAGGCCAGAGGCGGCGGCCAGCATCAGGGCCTCGACCATGGCCAGGTTGTTCACCGAGACGGCGATCTGGTTGCACAGCTTGGTGGTCTGGCCGGCCCCGTGCCCGCCGATGAGGATGATCTTCTTGCCCATCGCCTCGAAGACCGGCAGGCACTCGTCGAAAACCTTCTGGTCCCCGCCCACCATGATCGACAAGGTCCCATTCTGGGCGCCCACGTCCCCCCCGCTGACCGGGGCATCGAGCATCGCGACACCCTTCTTCTCCAGCGCGGCGGCCACCTCCTGGGTGGCTCTGGGGGAGACAGTGCTCATGTCGATGACCACTGCCCCGCGCCCCGCCCCGTGGATCACCCCCTCCTCCCCCAGGATGACCGCCTCCATGTCGGGGGTATCGGTGACCATGGTGATGATCACGTCGCTGGCCGCGGCCACCTCGCGGGGGGACTTGCACAACACCGCGCCGGCCTCCACCGCCTGGCGGACCCGGGGGCGGTCGCTGCGGTTGTAGGCCCGTACCTGAAAACCGGCCTTGAGCAGGTTGAGGGTCATGGGTGCACCCATGATCCCCAGGCCAATGAAGCCGATCCTCGTCTTGCCTGGCTGGGCTGGCATCGCTCAACTCTCCCTTCTTTTTCAGAACGTGAAGCCGAAGTGGTGGCGGTTGTCCTCGATCTGGGCGTTGGCGTAGAGGCGGTCGAACCAGATCTGCAGCGCCTCGTTCTGGCGCTGGCGAAGCACCTGTTCGGCCAGTTGCACGACGGTGGCCTGGAACTGGCTCTCGTCGGCGGGGACCTTCTCCACCAGACGGAGCAGATAGGCCCCGCGCGGTAGGGTGACAACCTCGCTCACCTCGCCCGGCTGCAGGCGGAAGGCCGCCCGGGTGAAGGCGTTGTTGCGGCCCACCCCCGGCACCTGGTCGGCCCGGGCGAAGGGCTCGGTGGTACGGGCCTCCAACCCCAGGCCCGCGGCTACCTGGACCCAGTTGGCCTGGCCCCGCAGGCCCTGGAGGAGCTGGCCGGCCCGCTCGGCCTTCTTCTGGTTGAGCACCGCCCGCTCCACCTGCTGGCGCACGTCGTCGAGGGAGGCCGTGCCCTTGGGGCGGCTCTCCTTGGACTGGGCCAGCCAGAAGAACTGCTCGTTGGCGCCCTGGCCCAGCTCGCCGGCGGAGTGCTGCAGGAAGAGGTTCACCAGCCAGGCCGAGCCCTCGCCAAGGCCGGGCACCTGGCGGCCCCGCCCCACAAAGCCGCTGTCGCGCACCTCCAGGCCGGCCTCCTGGGCGGCGGTCTCGATGCCTTTCGCCCCGGCCGCCTCGCGCAGCGCCTCAATCCTGGCGCGCAGAGCGTCCTCGGTCTCTCCCGAAGGAGCGAACTTGAGCAGGATGTGGCGGGCCTGGACCTGTTCCTGGCCTTGCTGGTCAATGCCGCGATTCTCAACCTTGATCAGGTGCAGGCCAAAAGGCGTGAGCACCGGCTCGGAGACCTCGCCCGGCTTGAGGGCAAAGGCGGCCTCCTCGAAGGGCTTGACCATGCGGCCGCGGGTGAAGGGCCCCAGGTCGCCGCCGGCGCTGGCCGAGCCGGGATCCTCGGACATGCTCTTGGCCAGTTCGGCGAAGTCGGCCCCCTCCAGGATCTCCTGCCGCAACTGGGCGGCGTCCTGGGCCAGGCGCAGCGAGTCGGCGGCGCTGGGCAGGCGGGGCAGCACCACGTAGGCCAGACGCACCTGGTCACCGTGCTGGAACTCGCTCTGGTGCTCCTGGTAGTAGGCTTGCAGATCCGCGGGAACAACGCTCATCTCGCTGTCCTTGAGCTTGTTGCCGGGGGAGAAGACGTACTCGACCTTGACCTTCTCGTTGTGATCGAGAAAGAACTGGCGCACCTCGGCCGGGCTGGCCTGTACCCCTTCGCTCACCAAGCGCTGCAGCTTGTAGTTGAGCAACTGGTTGTGGATCAGGTTCTCCACCTGCAACACGAAGGATTTGTTGGCCGGCTCGGCGTAGGTCTGCGGGTCGTTGATAAACTGAGTGTACTTATCGAAGTCGAACTTGCCCTCGGTCTGGAACGCGGTGATGGCCTGCACCTCCCGGGGGGGCTGGTTGCGGGTGTAAAAAGCCAGTTCCTGATCGCTGACCGCGATGCCCAGCCGCTCGATCTCCTGGGCGGCCAGCAACTCGCGGATCAGCCCGTCCCAGACCTCGCCCACCAGTTGATCGTCCTGGACCTTGCGGCCCTGGCTCTGCTCCATGCGAGCGGCGTTGCGGAGGGCCTGGCGGAACTCCTCCAGCCCGATGGCGCGGCCGTTTACCGTCCCCACTGTCTCGCCGGCCTTGGCCTGGGAGGTCTGCGAAAAGTCGGCGCCCCATTCGACGACTATCAGGGCGATGAAAGCAAAGATCACGATCCACAGGACGATGGCCGTGTTCTGCCGCAGGGTCGTCATCATGACTTGTTCTTCTCCTGGCTCTCTTGGGTAGGTTGCAATTGGCTCTCGGCCGCCCCCGCGCCCGGATGGCGCAGCAGACAGGCCACCTGGTGGCCGCCCCCCAGATCCGCGAGGGCGGGCACCAGGTGGGTGCAGCGATCCTGGCGCTCTGGGCAGCGGGGGTGGAAGGGGCAACCCGGCGGCACCGCCGCCGGATTCGGCACGTCTCCCTGCAGGACCTGGCGCTGCCGCCGCGCCCCCGGACCGGGCGAAGGCACCGCCGAGAGCAGGGCCCGGGTGTAGGGATGGGAGGGGGCGGCGTAGAGCCGGTCGCGCTCGGCCAACTCGACGATGCGCCCCAGGTACATCACCGCCACCCAGTCGGAGATGTGCCGGACCACGCTCAGATCGTGGGCGATGAACATGTAGGTCAGGCCCAGGTCCCGCTGCAGGTCCTGCAAGAGATTCACGATCTGGGCTTGCACCGAGACGTCGAGGGCCGAGACCGGCTCGTCGGCGACAATGAAACGCGGCTCCACCGCCAGGGCCCGGGCGATGCCGACGCGCTGGCGCTGCCCGCCGCTGAACTCGTGCGGGTACCGCCGCGCCGCGCCGGCCGGCAACCCGACCAAGTCCAGCAGCCGCCCCACCTGCCTTTCCAGCCCCTCGCCCTGGGCCAGGTGATGGATCTTGAGCCCCTCGCCGATGATGCCGCCCACCGTCAACCTTGGATTCAAGGAACTGTAGGGGTCCTGAAAAATGATCTGCAATTGCCGCCGCCGCGCCCGCATCTGCTCGGAGGGCAGCGCCAGCAGGTCCACCCCCTCGAAGAGCACCTGGCCGGCGGTGGCCTCGATCAGGCGCAGGATGAGCCGGCCCAGGGTGGTCTTGCCGCAGCCGCTCTCGCCCACCACCCCCAAGGTCTCGCCCGGCCGCAGCGCCAGCGACACCCCGTCCACGGCCTTGACGTGGCCGCGCACCCCGCCCCAGATCCCCCGGCGCACCGGGAAGTGTTTCACGAGGCCCTTCAGTTCCAAAAGCGGCACCTGCATCTCAGCCCTGCCCCGCCTTCCAGCAGCTCACCACGTGCTGCGGCCCCAGCTCCTCCAGCGGCGGGATCTGCCCCCGGCAGCGCTCCTCGGCCAAAGGGCAGCGGGGGGCGAAGCGGCAGCCTTCGGGGAAGTGCCGCGCATCGGGCACCATGCCTGGGATGATGGCCAGCCGCTCCTGCCGCTGGTCCAGGCTCGGGATGGACTGCAAAAGCCCCCGTGTATAGGGATGCAGGGGCCGGGCGAAGATCGCCGCCGGACTGGCGTGTTCGACAATCTGGCCGGCGTACATCACCGCCACCTCGTCGGCCACCTCGGCCACCACCCCCAGATCGTGGGTGATCAACAGCACCGCCATGCGCAACTCCTCGCGCAGGCGGGCCAGCAGTTCGAGGATCTGCGCCTGGATGGTCACGTCGAGGGCCGTGGTCGGCTCGTCGGCAATCAGCACCGCCGGGTTGCAGGAGAGGGCCATGGCGATCATCACCCGCTGCCGCATGCCGCCGCTGAGCTGGTGGGGGTACTCGTCCACCCGCTGCTCGGGAGCCGGGATTCCCACCCGTTTGAGCATCTCGACGGCCCGCGCCCGCGCCTCCTCTTTAGAGACCCGCTGGTGGAGCATCACCGCCTCGGCGATCTGGTAGCCACAGGTGAGCACCGGATTGAGGCTGGTCATGGGCTCCTGAAAGATCATCGCCAGGTCGGCGCCGCGCACCTGGCACATCTCCTCCTCGGGCAGTTGCAAAAGATCGCGCCCTTCCAGCAGCACCTCGCCTTCCTCGATGCGCCCGGGGGGGATGGGCACCAGGCGCATAATGGAAAGGGCGGTCATGCTCTTGCCGCAGCCGCTTTCGCCCACCAGGCCCAGGGTCCGTCCCCGCCGTAGCGCAAAGGAGACCCCGTCCACCGCGCGGCCCACCCCGCTGTCAGTGTGGAAGTAGGTCCGCAACCGGCGGACCTGGAGGATGGGCTCGGAATCAGTCATCGCTCAATTGGCGACGGCCCGATTCCAGGCCGGATCGCCATACTGGAGTTCCATCAGTTCCGCCGCCCTCGCCTCCTCGGCCCGGCTCAGGTGCCCCGACCGCAGCGCAACCCCCAGGCTGCGTCCAAAACCCTCGGCCAGGCACCCCGCCAGCCGGCCCAGGTCCACCGACCCCCCACACCACTGGTCCAGCGAGGTGCTGCCCTCGTCCAGGCGCCCAAACCCCTCGCCGCCCTCGGGCCGCAATTCGAGCAAGCGCCGGTGCCGTCCCCCGGTAAGCAGGGAGCCGTGCTGTAAGATGGCCCCCCGCACCCGGCGCTGGGCGCTGCCGATCAGTTTGCGCCCGCCACATTTTACCTCCCAGCGGGCCAGGCTGGAGAAGCAGGGTTCGCTCAGCCCCGTTGCCCTGGGCCTGGGGGATCGGGGCTGCCCCCGCTCCAGAGCGGCGTCCACCCCGAACAACCGCAACCCCTCCACCAGAGCCTCGCCCAGCCGGCGGTAGGTGTAGCCGATGGGGCCGCCGCATTGGGGATCATCCTCCGGGCAGATTGCGCTGTAGGTCAACTCCTCCCAGTGAAGCACCGCCCGGCCCCCGGTGAGCCTCCGCACCACCTCCACCCCGGCGGCCCGGCACTTTTCCAGGTCCACCTCGCGCCAGGGATGCTGCCCGTAGCCAAAGGAGACCGCCGGCGGCGCCCACGTGTAGACCCGCAGCACCGGCCCGCCGCTGCCCACCCCTTCGAGCAGGGCCTCGTCCACCGCCATGTTCCAGGCTCCCCGGCCCGGCCCGGTATCGAGGAAGCGCCAGGGGCTCACAGGGCGCCCAGGCGCTGTAGGGCGTCCTTGGCGGCCATCTGCTGGGCTTCCTTCTTGCTAAGGCCGCGCCCCTGGCCCATCATGCGGCCGGTGACGCTGACCTCGACGCTGAAGATCTTGCAGTGCTCGGGGCCTTCCTCGGAGCTGACCTGGTACTTGGGGTGGCCGGCTCCCAGGCCCTGAGTGTGCTCCAACAGCTTGCTCTTGAAGTTGGTATGCTCCTCGTCGGCGATCACCTGACCCAACTCCTGCAACACCATCCGCTCGATGAAACGGCGGCAGGGCTCCAGGCCCCCGTCCAGGTACATAGCCCCGATCACCGCCTCGAAGGCATCGCTGAGGATGGAGGGCTGCCGGCCGCCGCTGGATTGGCGCTCTTCCTGGCTGAGCAGCACAAACTCCTCCAGGCCCAGGTCGCCGGCCCGGCGGGCCAGCACCGCCCGGCTCACCGCCACCGACTTGCTCTGGGTCAGGTTCCCCTCGCGCTGGTCTGGGAAGCGCCGGAACAGGGACTCGGCCACCACCAGGTCCAGCACCGCGTCCCCCAAGAATTCGAGGCGCTCGTTGGACTCCAGGCCGCGGCCCTGGTTGGCGTAGACGAAGGAGCGGTGTTTCAAAGCGTGGACCAGCAGCGCCGGGTTGCCAAAGTGATAGCCGAGGCGCTTTTCGAGGACCCGCAGCCGGGCCGGCGACAACTCCGACGGCAGCCGGCGCCAGGGGCGGAAAAGCGCGTTCAGCCAGCCCATGCGCCCCCCTGCCCCGGCGGCCCGCCATCGCCGGGCTCACCCCGCAAAGCGCCCAAAGACCAGGGCCACGTTGTGACCCCCGAAACCGAAGGAATTGTTCAGCGCGTACTGTAGCTGGCGCTGGCGGGGCTGATTGGGCACGTAGTCCAGGTCGCAGGCCGGGTCCGGGGTCTCGTAGTTGATGGTGGGCGGCAGCACCCCCCGCTTGAGGGCCAGGATACAGGCGATGCTCTCGATGGCCCCGGCCGCCCCCAGCAGGTGCCCGGTCATCGACTTGGTGGAGCTGACCGCACACTTGCCCGCGTGCTCGCCCAGGACCGCCTTGATCGCCGCGGTCTCCTGGCTGTCGCCGATGGCGGTAGAGGTGCCGTGGGCGTTGATGTAGCCGATGGCCTCGGGCCCCAGGCCGGCGTCCTTGAGGGCGATGCGCATGGCCCGGACCCCGCCCTCGCCCTCGGGGGCCATGGCAGTCTGGTGGTAGGCGTCAGCGGTGAAGCCCAAGCCCAGGAATTCGCCCCAGATCTCGGCCCCGCGCTGCCGGGCGTGCTCCAACTCCTCCAGCACGATCCCCCCGCCGCCCTCGCCCATCACAAAGCCGGTGCGGTTGGCGTCGAAGGGCCGGCTGGCCTGTTCCGGCTCCTCGTTGCGGGTGGACAGGGCCTTGGCTGAGGCAAAGCCGGCCATGGAGATGGGGCTGACCGCGGCCTCGGAGCCACCGGTGATCATCACCTCGGCTTCGTCGTACTGGATCTTGCGGGCCGCCTCGCCGATGGCGTGGGCCGCCGAGGCGCAGGCCGAGACCGTGGCGTAGTTGGGGCCCTTGGCGCCCAGTTTCATGGAAATCATGCCGGGGGCCATGTCGGAGATCATCATCGGCACGTAGAAGGGACTGACCCGCCCCGGCCCCTTCTCCATGAGCACGGTGTGCTGGTCCTCGTGGGTCTGGATGCCGCCGATCCCCGAGCCCCAGATCACCCCCACCCGCTCGGGGTCCACCCGCTCCATGCTCAGGCCGGCGTGGGCAAAGGCCTGGCTAGCCACGTAGACCGCGTAGTGGGTGAAAGGGTCATTGCGCCGCACCTCCTTGCGGTCAAGGGCAGCCTCGGGGTTGAAGCCCTTGACCTCACCGGCGATCCGCACCTCGTGTCTGGAGGCGTCGAAGCGGGTAATGGGGCCGATGCCCGAGCGGCCCGCCAGCAGGGCCGCCCAGAAGGACTCCAAATCATTGCCATTGGGGGCCAGGGCCCCCATGCCGGTGACTACTACCCTGCGTCTGGACACGCTAGTTCTCCCGGGTGCAGCGTCAGGTTTTGCTGTGCTCCTCCAGGTACCTGATGGCGTCGGCGACGGTGGACATCTTCTCCGCGTCCTCGTCGGGGATGTCGAGGCCGAACTCCTCCTCAAAGGCCATGACCAGTTCGACGGTGTCGAGGGAGTCGGCCCCCAGGTCATCGACGAAGGAAGCCTGCGGCGTCACCTGATCCTGGGTCACGCCCAACTGCTCGACCACCAGTTCCTTGACCCGCTGTTCGATAGAAGCCATGTATAAGGTCCTCCGTAGAAAGGGTGATTTTGGCGGTACAAAGCGATCTTGTGCCGGTGTTGCCCTACATGACCATGCCCCCGTCCACGCACAGCACCTGCCCGGTGATGTAGGCGGCCTGGTCCGAGGCGAGGAAGGCCACGGAGTGGGCCACGTCCTCGGGCAGACCGGGCCGCCCCAAAGGGACCTGGGACAGCAGCTTTTCCACGGCCTTTTCGTCCAGCCCGCCGGTCATCCCGGTTTCGGGGACCAGCCCGGGGGCCACCACGTTGGCGGTGATGTTGCGGGAGGCCAGCTCCCTGGCCAGGCTCTTGGTGAAACCGCAAAGGCCCGCCTTGGAAGCGGCGTAGTTGGCCTGCCCGGCATTGCCCAATAGCCCCACCACCGAGGAGATATTAATGATCCGCCCGCTGCGGGCCTGGATCATGGCGCGGGCCGCGGCCTTGGAGCAGTTGAAGGCGCCCTTGAGGTTGGTGTCCAACACCGCGTCCCACTCCTCCTCGCTCATGCGCAGGAGCAGGTTGTCGCGGGTGATGCCGGCGTTGTTGACCAGTATGTCGAGTTTGCCCCACTCGGCCAGGACCGCCTGGATCAGGGGGCCGGCCTGGGCGGCCTGGGCCACGTCCGCGGGACGGGCCAGGGCCTTGACCCCCAGGGCCTCCAGTTCTGCGGCCACGGCCTGGGCGGCCTCCAACTGGCGGGCACAGATCGCCACATCGGCCCCTTCGGCGGCCAGGCGCAGGGCGATGGCCCGACCGATGCCGCGCGAGCCGCCGGTCACCAGGGCAGACTTTCCGGTCAGTGTTCCCATCTCATCCTCCTCCCAGCGCGGCGAGTTCCTCGGCGGTGCCGGCCCCCGCCACCTTCACCTGCGGGGCGGCGCGGCGAGCCAGACCCCGCAACACGTTGCCGGGCCCCACTTCCAGGGCCTCCTCCACGCCCAGGGCGGCAAGGCTCTGCATGATGGCGGTCCAGCGCACCGGGCTGGTCATCTGCTGGATCAGTTGTTCCTGCAACACCGCCGGGTCGCTCACGGGGGCAGCGGCCACATTGGTCAGCACCGGCACCTGGGGCAGCCTGAATTTCACGGCCCCCAGCAGGCCCGCCAGTTCCCGGGCCGCCGGCGCCATCAGGGGCGAATGAAAGGCCCCGCTCACCGGCAGTGGCACCACCCGTTTGGCCCCGGCTTCCGTCATCAGTTTCCCGGCCCGGTCCACGGTCTCGGCCTCGCCTGAGATCACCACCTGGCCGGGGGCGTTGAAGTTGGCCGCCACCGCTCCAGGCACCTGGTTGCAGATCTCTACTACCTGCCCATCTTCGAGGCCCAGCACCGCGGCCATGCTGCCCTGCCGCGCTTCCTGCATGAGCTGCCCGCGCCGACGCACCAGCTCCAGGCCGGTGGCAAAGTCGAAAACCCCGGCAGCCACCAGCGCCGAATACTCACCCAGGCTGTGGCCGGCCACCCAGGCAGGCCGCACCCCGCGCTCCTGCAAAACCAGGCAGGCGGCGGCGCTGTGCACAAAGAGGGCCGGCTGGGTGACAACCGTCTGCCGCAGGTCCTCTTCTGGCCCCTCGAAACAGAGGCGGCTAAGGGGAAAGCTTAGCAACTCGTCGGCCTGGCGGAAGAGCGCGGCGGCCGTGGGAAAATGCTCGACCAGGTCGCCCCCCATGCCCACCACCTGGGAACCTTGCCCCGGAAAGAGAAAGGCCAGGCCGCTCATTTCAAATCGCCCAGCGGAACAGGGCGCTGCCCCAGGTCATGCCCCCGCCCACCGCGGTCATCAGCAGCAGGTCCCCTTTTTTCAGCCGCCCCAGCTCGCAGGCTTCGGAAAGGGCGATGGGGATGGTGCCGCCCGTGGTGTTGGCGTAGCGGTCGATGTTGACCATCACCTTCTCGCGGGGCAGCCCCATGCGGTCGGCAGTGGCCTCGATAATGCGCAGGTTGGCCTGGTGCGGAACAAAAAGGTCCAGATCCTCAACCTTCAGGCCATTGCGCGCCACCAGGCTGAGGGAGACCTCGGCCATCTTGACTACCGCGAACTTGAACACCGTCCGGCCTTCCTGGCGGATGTAGTGCAGGCGCTGGTCCACCGTCTCGTGGCTGGCCGGAAAGAGGCTGCCGCCCCCCTTCATGTGCAGATGCTCACACCCGGCGCCGTCCACGTGCATCTCGAAGTCGATCATCCCAAGCCCCGGCTCCTCGGAGCGCTCCAGGAGCACCCCACCGGCCCCGTCGCCAAAGAGCACGCAGGTGGAGCGGTCCTGCATGTCGGTGATGGACGACATCTTGTCGGCGCCGATGACCATCACCCGCCGGTGCGTCCCGCTTTCGATGAACTGGGCCCCGGTGGCCAGGGCGAAGACAAACCCCGAACAGGCCGCCGAAAGGTCGAACCCCCAGGCCCCTCTTGCCCCGATCTGGTCCTGGACCAGGCAGGCGGTGGCGGGGAAGAACATGTCAGGGCTGATGGTGGCGACGATGATCAGGTCCAGCTCGGCCGGGTCCAACCGCCGGCGGGCCAGCAGGCGGCGGGCGACCTCGGCGGCCATGTAGGAGGTGGGGCGCCCCTCCAGAATCCGGCGCTCAGTGATGCCGGTGCGCTCCCGGATCCAGGAATCAGAGGTATCGACGATCCGCTCGAGGTCGTGATTGGCCATCACCTTGTCGGGCAGGTAGCTGGCGACCGCGGTGATGATGGCGCCGTATCGCCTTTCTTCAGCCACTCAGCCCCCGCCCGCCTCAGCTCTGGGGGGCGGCGTACTCCCGGCCGCGGTACTGCCCGCAGTGGGTGCAGACCCTGTGGGGGCGGGCCGGCTGGCCGCAGTGGGCGCAGGTGCTCACCGCCGGGGCCTCCATCTTCCAGTGGGTGCGCCGCTTGTCGCGGCGGGCGCGGGAGATTCGTCGTTTGGGGACAGCGACCATGCTGATGCTCCTCTCTTTGTGCGGGCCCCGCGCTCTGGCGCGGAGCCGGTTGGTTTCAGGACAGTTTCACATCGCGCAGGGCCGACCAGCGGGGGTCACCCTGAGCGGTGGCGCAGCCGCAGGCGCCAGTGTTGAGATTGTGGCCGCACTCGGCGCACAGCCCCTTGCAGTCCTGGCGGCAGTACATCCGCAATGGCAGTTCGAGCAGCACCGCCTCGCGCAGGCGCTCCTTCAGGTCCGCCTGCTTGTCGCCTGGGGCGAGGAGTTCGACGTCCTCGTCCTCCTCGGCGGCCTCGCGCTCGTCTTCGCCCAGGGGCTGGCGCTGGAGCAACACCTGCAACACGGCCTCCAACTCCTGCCCCACCGGCTCCAGGCAGCGGCAGCACTCGCCCTCCAGCCGGCCCTGCAACCGCGCCTCAAGCTGGAAGTTTTGCCCCGAGCGGTTTAGACGCAACCCCACCTGCAGGGGGCCGACCAGGTGGAACTCCCCCTCGCCCAGCTCCAGATGGGCCGGGTCGAGTTTTAGCTGGCGCCGGCTGAGTCCCTCCTCAACCTCGTCGAGGAGCAGGGCCGTGGCTGAGACCTTTCCCCCCTCCGGCCGGCGCCGGCCCATCAGGCGTTCTTCCCAAAGAAGAACTCGATCTCCTGGGCGGCGTTCTCATCTGAGTCGGAGGCGTGTACCGCGTTGCACTGCACGTCGGTGCCGAACTCGCGGCGGATGGTGCCCGGAGCCGCCTTGGTGCTGTCGGTAGCGCCGATGAACTGCCGCAGGTGGGCCACCGCGCTGGTCCTTTCGAGGACCATGGGCACCACCGGCCCGGAGGTCATGAATTTGACTAGTTCGCCGTAGAAGGGCCGCTCCTTGTGTAGCGCGTAGAAGGCTGCAGCCTCTTCCACGCTCAACCGGGTCAGGCGCAACTGGCGGATGGTGAACCCCTCGCCCTCCACCCGCCGCAGGATCTCGCCGATGACCTGCTTGGCCACCCCGTCGGGCTTGATAATCATCAAGGTACGGTTCATGGTCCCCTTTCTGAAAGCTGCAAGCGGCTCGCATTTACAATTGAAGTAAGTTTTTTAAAATAGGCCCTATTCGGGCATCTGTCAACCATCTTCCCCTTGGTTCTTTAGTTGCTAACTTGTGAACCCAGCGAGAGTTGAATTCGGTCCATCCCTGCGCTCATCCGCCTTGACAGGGTGGCATCCCCCCTGTAAATTGGCCCTCATTATGGATCAGCCTCTGCTTGCCGAAGAAGGCAAGGCCATTCGCGACCCGGTGTGGGGCTATATCCACTTCCCCGCCCCGCTCCTAGCCCTGGTGGACACCGAGGATTTCCAGCGCCTGCGCAACATCACCCAGCTAGGCTACGTCCACTTGGTTTATCCTGGGGCCAGGCACTCCCGCTTCGAGCACTCCCTGGGGGTGTTCCACCTGGCCAAGCAGTTCCTGGGGCGCCTGCTGCGCTCTGATCCCCCCCTGGAATTGGAGGACGAGGACATCCGCGTTTTCCTGGCCGCCACCCTGCTCCACGACGTGGGCCACTACCCTTTCTCCCACACCCTGGAGGAATTGCGCTCCTTCTTCGTGGGCCACGAGCGGCGGGCCCGCCAGCTCATCGAGGACCCCAGGGGCAGCATCGCCCCGGTGCTGCGGGACCAGTTGCGGGTGGACCCGGTGCGGGTGGCCAACGTCATCGACTACAAGGCCCGGGATCGCCAGATCCCCGCCCGCGACTTTTTGCTGGCCAATATCCTCAGCGGCACCCTCGACCCGGACAAGGTCGATTACCTGCTGCGCGACTCCCTCTTCTGCGGGGTGCCTTTTGGCGAGAGCGTCAACCGCGACCGCCTCATCGCCTCCATCAAGTACGATCCCCGGAACAAGCGCCTGGCCACCACCAGCAAAGGGGTCTCGGCGGTGGAGGCGCTGGTCTTCACCAACTACCTGATGTACCGCAACGTGTACTGGCACCACGCGGTGCGTTCGGCCACCGCAATGTGCAAGCGGGCGGTGCAGGACCTCCTGGTCCATGCCGACTGCCGGCTCCAGATCTCCGACTTCCACCGCATCACCGAGGGGGAGCTGATCATGATGCTGCGCCAGGAGCAGGAGCGGCTGGGCTTAGAGGGCTCGGCCCGGCTGCTCCTGGGCACCATCAGCCGCCGCCTGCACAAGGTGGGCAGTTTCATCTATCCGGGGGAGCGCACGGAAGGACTGATGAACTTCCTCTCCGATCTGTACCAGCACCCCGACAAACGGCGGGCCAAGGAGATCGAGCTGTGCCGGCACTTCAGCGCCCCGCTGGGGCGCCAATTGCAGGGCCACGAGATCCTCATCGACATCCCCCGCTTTGACAAAAGCCCCGAGGTGGACCTCAAGGTCTTCTACGGCCGGCAAGTACCCAGCGAAAAACCCGACCCGCTAAGCTTCGACGACCCCGAGGTCTCGCGCCTGCGCGAGTCGATGGTGCACAACTTCGAGGACCAGGCCAAGATCTTCCGCATCTTCTGCGCCGACGAACCCCCACTGCGCGCCCTGGTCGGCGAGCAGGTGAAACGCCATCTCCATTGAGGCGTCTATTTAGCACACCTCGTCCCTGGCAGGCTCCCATGCCCACCTTTGTCCTGTTGCTCCTGCTGGCCGCCCTCCCCTGCGGCGGGGCGGAGCGCCTCCAGATCGCCGTGATGCCGCTGAAGGGCGCTCCGGGGGTGCCGCCCGCCCTGCCGGCCTACGCCCAGTCCGCCCTCGAAGCCGAGTTGAGCCGCAGCGGCCGTTTCACACTGGTGGAGCGCAGCCGGGTGCAGGAGGTGATCGAGGAGGTCAACTTCCAGCAGACTGGGGTAACGCTTCCCGAAAAGGCCAGCGAGTTGGGTGGCCACCTCAACGTGGAAAAACTCCTCTTTGGGGAAGTGACGCGGGTGGGCACCAACTACAAGCTGGCTGTCAGGGTGGTGGAAGTGGGCTCCAACCAGGTCGTCAAGGTGGAGGAAGAAACCCTCGGCCCCCTGGGGCCCAAGCAGGAGCAACTCCAGCCCGCCATCCGCCGCCTGGCCCGCCGCCTAATCGGCGCCGCACCGGGCCTCTCCCCGGTCCCGATGGTGAGCCTGCCGGCCGGCCAGTTCCAGATGGGGAGCGGCCAGCCGGGCGAAACCCCGCCCCACGTGGTGTCCCTCAGTCCCTTTGAGATCGACCGCGACGAAGTGAACCAGGCCGCGTACCTGGCCTTTGTCGAAACCACCCGCGGCCGCCAATCCCCTCCCGAACACCCCGAATGGCCGGCCACCCAGGTGAGCTGGACCGAGGCTTCGGCCTACTGCCAGTGGCAGGGCAAGCGCCTGCCCACCGAGGCCGAGTGGGAGTACGCCGCCCGCGGACCCCAGGGCCGCACCTACCCCTGGGGCGAGGCCCCGCCCACGGTCTCCCTGGCCCGCTTCGGCGGCCAGGACCGGGACCCGTTGGACACCGCTTCGCTGTCGCCCGGCACCACCCCCGAGGGCCTCCGCCACCTGGCCGGCAACGCGGCCGAGTGGGTGCAGGACTGGTGGGACCCCGCCTATTATGCGAGCAGCCCACCCGCCGACCCTCAGGGCCCCCCCGAGGGGGACTACCGGGTGGTGCGGGGCGGCTCCTGGTCCTCGCCGGCCGACGAATTGCGCGCCAGCGCCCGGTCCTATTCCAACCCGGACAAGGGCACCGCGTACATCGGCTTCCGCTGCGCCCGCAGCCTGCCTACAGACCCCTGATGAGCACCCATCCTCTTTCCCTGGGCCAGATGGACGGGCCGCTCAAGATCCACAGCCGCCTGCTGGGCGCCAAGATCTGGCTGGTCCCAGAAGGCTACAGCGGCCCTCTTCTGGACGCCGCCGCCTACACCACCGCCGAATGCCGCCTGCTGGTGGAACTGAAACTGGAGGCCGACCAGTTGCGGTCCCTGCATCTGGTCAAGGAGCATTTCGCCGGAGACCTGGTGGAGGGGGAGTAGATGCACTACCCCGAGGTAGTCCTCCAGAAAGGCAGCGAACGCGCCCTGCTCCAGGGGCACCCCTGGGTGTACAGCGGGGCCGTCGCCCGCTGCGATGCCAGCCTGCAACCCGGCGCCCTGGTGGCCGTGCGCTCCCACCGGGGCCAGTTCGTGGCCAGCGGCTATTACAACCCCCATTCCAGCATCCGCGTGCGCACCCTCAGCCGCACCGAGGGCCAAGCTCTCGACGCGGCCTTTTTCCGCGCCGCCATCGAGCGGGCCTACCAGTTGCGCCGGCACAGCGGCATCCTGGCCCACACCGACGCCTTCCGCCTAGTCCACGGCGAGAGCGACGGCCTGCCCGGTCTGATCGCCGACTGGTACGCCGGCTTCCTGGTGGTGCAGTTCCACACCCTGGGCATGGAACATCTGCGCCCGGTAGTGCTGGACGCCCTGTGGATCGCGGCCAAACCGCGTGGGATCTTCGAGCGCAGCGACGTGGGCACCCGCCGCGCCGACGGCCTGAGCGACCGGCCCAGCGGCCCCCTGCGCGGGGAGGAACCGCCAGACCAGATCCCCATCAGCGAGCACGGGGTGCACCTCTTCGTGGACGTGCGGCGCGGCCAGAAGACCGGTTTCTTCCTCGACCAGCGCGACAACCGCTTTCTGTTGCAACAACTGGCCGGGGGCCAGGACCTGATCAACTGCTTCGCCTATACCGGCGGCTTCTCGGCCCACGCCCTGAAGGGCGGAGCCCGCCGCACCCTCGATGTGGATGTCTCGCCGCAGCTAGCCCCCTCGGCGCGGCAGAACACCCAGGCCAATTGCCCCGCAGGCAGCACCGCCCAATACCTGGCCGCAGACCTCTTCCCCTTCCTCGACGAACTGGCCGAGCGCGGCCCCCGCTTCGACATCGTGGTGCTGGACCCGCCGGCCCTGCTGCGCAAAAGCGCCGACCTGGACCAGGCCATGGGGGTGTACACCAAACTCAACCGCAATGCCCTGCGCCTGGTGCGCGAAGGCGGTCTGCTGGTCAGCGCCTCCTGCTCGGCCCGGGTCTCGCCCGAGGATTTCTTTCAGGTGATCCGCCGCGCCGCGCAAGGGGCGCGGGTCACCCTGCGCCTTGCCGCCTTCAACCAGCATCCCCCCGACCATCCCATCGACCCGGCCTTCCCCGAGGGGCGTTATCTCAAATGCGCCTTCGCCCGGGTGTTTCGGCACTGATGCTCAACCGCGCTTGATGGCGCCTCCCCTGGGTGGTACATTGGGCCCTCTTTGGACCCAAACCCCGGGGGAGTACATGGCCGATACCAGCCCTGCCGATCCGCGCCCCATCCACAAGGTCCCCGATCCCCTGCCCCTGACCCTGGCCGGCCTGGTCGCCGCGGTCGGCCCGCAGGCCATCAACTTCGGCATCTCCATCGGCGGCGGCGAGGCGTACTTCCTGCCCAACATCGCCGGCCGCGGCGCCTTTGGCTTCCACTGGCTGATCCTCATCTCCCTGGTGCTGGAGACCACCTTGGTCTACCAGTGCATCAAGTACAGTTGCTGCACCGGCCGCTCCTTCTTTGCCGGCACCAGCGAGCTGTACCCGCGCCGCTTCTGGCCCTGGTTCTGGGCGATGGCCGCCATCCTCACCTTCGGCTGGCCAGCGTGGATGGCCGGAGCCGTGGTCGCCGCGGCCAAGTTCACCGGCCTCACCACCCAGACCCTCTTTCCCGGCTCCACCCTGCCGCCCCAGTATCTCTGGTCGGTCATCGCCCTGGTCATGGTGCTGGTGGTCTTCTACTTCTCCAACCGCACCTACGCCTTCCTGGCGAAGTTCTTCGAGATCATCATGGTGACCAATATCCTGCTAGTGCTGCTCATCACCCTGCTGGTGGCCCGCCCCACCGACTACCTGGCCGTGCTGGAGGCGTACCTGGGGGTGCATTTCTTCACCCAGGGGACTGCCGGCCTGAGCGCCCTGGACCTCACCGCCATGTACAACCAACCGGGCGGCAGCCTGATGTGGGTCAGCTTCTGGGTTGTGGCCGCCGGCTGGGGCATGGGCCGCTACGCCGGCCAGGTGACCGGGGCCCTCAAGCCCCCCGAGCAGATCACCGCCGGGGAGCTGCGCTGGGACACCGCCGACCCTGGCGAGGTGGCCAAGATGAAGCAGTGGGTGCGGGTGGGCGGCTGGAGCCTGATCATCTGGTGGGCCCTCATCGGCGGGCTGTTGATGACCTACCTCTACTCGGTGGCCGGGTACGCCTACCTGCACGACGAGTATCTGCGCAGCGGCGCCATCCCCAAGGGAGTGCAGATCCCACTGCAGATGGCCACCATCGCCCAGGGGGTGCTGGGCCAAACCGCCGGCTGGCTGATGCTGCTGGCGGTGATGGTCACCCTCTACGATGCCCAGTTCCCCTTCTACGATACCTTCATCGGCCGCACCACCACCGACGCCATCGCCGTAACCGCCCGCGGCGGGCCGCGGCGCTCCTATCGCTTTTACTACTTCCTGGTGGTGACCCTAGCAGTGATCGCCGGCCTCTACCTGGTGCTCCTGGAGGAACCCCTGATCATCTGGATGCTGGTGGCCACCGCGGCGGTGGCCTTCCGCTCCATCGGCTCGCTGCAGATCATGCTGATCAACAAGCGGCGCCTCCCGCCCGAGTTCCAGATGAGCCGCCTCAGCCAGGGCCTGCTGTGGTTCAGCTTCTTCACCGGCCTGGGGGCGGTGGCCTATTGGGCCGCCACCGAACTGCCCAAAAGGCTGGCAGGGGGCTGATGCCTGCCCGCTCCTCCTCCGTCGCCCTGGCCGTGCTCGCCGCGGCCCTGGGCTTCTTCGTCGATGCCTACGACCTCCTGCTCTACAGCATTGTCCGGAACCAGAGCCTGAAAGGCATCGGCCTGGAGGGCGAGGCGTTGCTGTCCACTGGCATCGACCTGCTCAACGCCCAGTTGATCGGCATGCTGCTGGGCGGGATCGGCTGGGGGGTGTGGGGCGACCGCCATGGCCGGCGCTCGGTGCTCTTTGGCTCCATCGTGCTCTACTCGGCGGCCACCTTTGCCAACGGTTTCATCGATACCATCGGCGCCTACGCCGCCTGCCGCTTCATCGCCGGCCTGGGCCTGGCCGGCGAGCTGGGCGCCGGGGTCACCCTGGTGGCCGAACTAATGACGCCGCAGCAGCGCGGCTACGGCACCATGATCGTGGCCGCGGTGGGGGTCCTGGGGGTGGTGACCGCCTCCCTGGTGGGCGATACCTTCCCCTGGCGCACCGCCTACTTCATCGGCGGCGGCCTGGGTTTTCTGCTGCTCCTCCTCCGCCTCGGGGTTAGCGAGTCGCTGCTTTTCGACCGCACCAAGGCGCTGCCGGTCTCGCGCGGCAATTTCCTCGCCCTCTTCACCACCCCTGACCGATTGAAGCGGTACGCCTGCCTGATCCTGGTGGCCATGCCCATCTGGTACGCCATTGCCATCCTCGTCACCTTTGCCCCCGAGCTGGGCCTGGCCCTGGGCCTGCCCGAGGCGCCCAAGGCCGGCATGGCGATCCTGCTCTACTACCTGGCGCTTACCGGTGGCGACCTGACCAACGGCTACCTCAGCCAGCGGCTGCAGACCCGCAAACGGATCATCGCCGCGTTCATGCTGCTCACCGCGGCCAGCGGCGCGGCCTACTTCGCCCTGGGCGGCGCCTCGCTGAACCTGTTCTACGCCATCTGTTTCCTGCTCGGCTGGTCCTCGGGCTACTGGGCCATCTTTATCACCGTCTCGGCCGAGCAATTCGGCACTAACCTGCGCGCCACCGCCGCCGTCACCGCCCCCAATTTCGTGCGCGGTCTCACCGCCCTGCTCACCCTGGCCTTCAAGAACCTAAAGCCACTGCTCGGCACCGTGCCCGGCGCCGCGCTGATCGGCGTCCTCGTCCTCCTGCTTGCCCTTGTGGCCCTCTTCCAGCTGGAAGAGACCTACGGCAAGGATCTGGACTACCTCGAGCCGGTCTGAACGACCCGCGTCGACCGCATGCGGTGGTGGCACGAAGGCCCGCTTCAACATGTTCGTGCACTGGGGCCTGTATGCCCAACTGGGCCGCCACGAATGGGTGATGAACCGCGAGCGCATCCCCCTGGATGAGTACGAAAAACTCGCCGATACCTGGAAACCAGGCGAGCGCCTGGGCCCGCCTGGCCAAAGAAGCCGGGATGAAATACCTGGTGATGATTACCAAACACCACGAGGGCTTCTGCCTGTGGGACACGGCGCAGACCGACTAAAACGCCGCCCGCCGCAGGCCCGGGCGCGACCTGGTGGCCGAGTACGTCGAGGCCTGCCGCGAGTTCAATCTCAAGGTTGGGTTCTATTACTAGCCCATGAACTGGCATCACCCGGACGGGGCGATGTGCGCCAAGGACGAGGCCGCCCGCCACTGTTTCCTCGATTTCACCCAGGGCTGTTTGCGCGAACTGTGCAGCAACTACGGCCGGATCGACATTCTCTGGCACGACGTTTCCTGGCCGCTGTCTTCGCCCGAGTTGTGGGAAAGCGTCGCGATGAGCCAGATAGCCCGCCAGCTGCAGCCCCACCTCATCCTCAACAACCGCGCCCAGCTCGACGAAGATTTCGGCACCCCCGAGGAACACGTCACCGCTGAGAAGGAGGGCCGCGCCTGGCAGGCGTGTATGACCTTCAACGGTTCCTGGGGGTACATGCCCATTTCGCCTTACTGGCGGCCGGTGCGCGAAGTAGTGGGCCTGCTCAATGCGGCCACCGCCGACAGCGGCAATCTGTTGTTGAACATCGGACCGGCCCCCGACGGCTCGGTGCTGCACGAAGTAGTGGAGCACCGAGCCGCGCTGGGCAAGTAGCTAGCCCCCAACTAGGAGGCCATCTACGGCCAGGTGGACCGCACCCAGGGGCGGATGGAGTGGCTGCCCACCGGCTCGTGGACCCTCAAGGGCAACACCGCGTACTTATGTTGTACCCGCTGGCCGGGCAAGGCAATGGCCATCGGCGGGCTGAGGGCAAAGGTGGAGCGCGCCACACTGCTGGCCAGCGGTCAGGTCCTCACCTGCGAGCAGAGCGACAACCGCTTGGTGCTCAAAGGTCTGCCGGCGACCCAACCTGACAGCGTCGCCGGCGCCACCCTCATCAAACTTGAATGCAGCGCCCCGCCCAAACAGGTCCTGGGCGTTGAATACGTGGTGCTGGAGTACTTAGTTTGCCGGGCGCGTCCTTCGCGGCGCACCTGCCCCCTTGCCGAGGAGCCCTGATGGCCAAGTACGAAAAACCACTGCCCCTGCCCGGCGAGGTCTTTGGCGTCGCTGGGCGCACCGCCTTCCTCATCGCCCCGGAGCGGGCCAGCCGGCCTCGGCCCTGGATCTGGTACGCCCCCACCCTGCCCGGCACCCCCAGCCCCGAGGAAGGCTGGATGTTCGAGCAGTTCCTGGCGGCCGGCGTCGCTATCGCCGGCATCGACGTGGGCGAATCCTATGGCAGCCCCAAGGGCCGCCGCCTCTTCTCGGCCCTGCACACCGCCCTGGCCCGGCGGGGTTACTGGAAACGACCCTGCCTGCTGGCCCGCAGCCGCGGCGGCCTGATGCACTACAACTGGGCCGCCGAAAATTACCGCCTGGTAGCCGGCGTCGCCGGCATCTACCCAGTCTGCGATCTGACCACCTACCCCGGCCTGAAAACCGCCTGCGGCGCCTACGGCTTGAGCGAGGCGGGGCTGGCGGCGCGCCTGGCCGAGCACAACCCCGTCGAGCGCCTCGCCACCCTGGCCAGGGCCCGGGTGCCCCTTTTCCACACCCACGGCACCGAGGACACGGTGGTGCCCTTCGACCGCAATGCCGCACTGGTGGCCCGCCGCTACCACAAACTGGGCGGCCGGATGACCCTGCGGGTGTTAGAGGGCCAGGGCCACAACTGGTGGCCCGGCTGGTTCCAGTGCCAGGAACTGGTGGACTTCGCCATCGCCCGGGCCCATTCGCGATGACCAAGGAGGCTGCAAAGCTGCGGCGGGGAGATAACCCCGAGGCCTTTCCTGGGGAGTGGTTGGGCAGGGAAGTCCGCGTGTCGGGGTCCGGGTAGCTGCGCCATGCGAGCGGGTGGACGCAACGCCCCTAAGTATGGGGCGTTGCGGGGGTGGAGGGGATGAGATGGGCGCACCTTGGGAAAGGCCGGAGTGGGTCGCTCCCCGACGCCACCCCAGGATCAACGAGATAGAAACCGGCCGATGGCTACTCCCCAGCAGTGGGCCGAGGAACTGCTGCCCAAGCTGCGCCTGCGGGGTGACGAGTCCCTGCTGGACCTGGGCTGCGGCGACGGCAAAATCACCGCGCTCCTGGCCGCCCGCCTGCCCCGCGGCCAGGTCCTGTGGGTGGACCTGTCGCCGGCGATGATCGAACTGGCGCAGTCGCGGTTTCCCCCGGCGGCCTACCCGAACCTTGCCATTGTGCAGATGGACCCGGCGCACCTCACCCTGGAGCCGCGTTTCGACCGGGTCTTCTCCAACGCCACCCTGCACTGGGTAGCCAACCACCTGGCCGTGCTGCAGGGGGTGCGGGCCTGCCTGCGGCCCGGAGGACGCATCCTCTTCCAGATGGGCGGCCGGGGCAACGCGGCGGCGGTTTTTTAGGCGCTGGCCGAGGTGGTCGCACGGCCCGCATGGCGCGGCGCTTTCGGCGGTTTCGCGAACCCGTACTCCTTCTACGGCCCCGAGGAATACCGGCAATGGCTGCCCCAGGCCGGTTTTCACCCGGTGCGCCTCGAACTGATCCCCAAGGACATGCAACACGCGGATGCCTCCGGCCTGCGGGGCTTGCTGCGCACCACCTGGTTCCCCTACGCTGACCGTCTGCCCGAGGAGCGGCATGCCTCCTACGTCGACGCGGTGATCGCCGCCTATCTGCAACACCATCCAGTGGACCTCTCCGGCGGCACCCATCTCGCCATGATCCGCCTCGAGGTCGAAGCCCATGCCGGCTGAAGCCACCGGACTGCTGCTTTTGCTTGACGAGGCAGTGGTCTCCCGCACCGCCGACTGCCGCCAGACCTTCCACGCCCCGGTCAAGGACCCCGCCAACCCGGTGCTCACCGCCACCGAACCCTGGAAGGGACGCGGCCCCTACACCTGGAGCACCCGCCTGCTGTGGAACCCCGAACGGGGCCTGTACGACTTCTACTACGTGGGTTTTCGCTTCGAGGATAATCACTACCGCTGGGAACTGGCCGAATTGGCGGACGGCTTCACCTGGACCAAACCGGATCTCGCCATCGAGACCTTTGCCCGCGCCCCGGCCCGCAACATGCTCACCGGCGGGCCGCACCCGGACAAGGCGGTGCGCTGCGTGGTCCGCGATCCCCGGCCCGACTGCCCGCCGGCCGAGCGCTACAAGGCCATCCGTTTTACCTATCTTGGCTTGTACGTCTCCTTTTCGCCCGACGGCCGGCGCTGGACCGAGGACCCGGGCAACCCGTTGTGGCGGGTGCCTTAGGACATCATCCACGCGATGTGAGACCCCGGCTGTGAGCGCTTCGTCGCCTACTTCAAACTCTGGAAGGTCACCGGCGAGACCCCCGACCCCAGCACACCTTCTGGCTGGCGCCCGGTGCGCAAGTACCTGCCCTATTTCTCGTGCCGCCTCGACGCCGAAGAGTTCTACGATGAGATCGAGGTCGAGTTGGACCTCGAAGGAGCGGCGGCAACCCGGCCCATCGAGGGCCTGCGGCTGCGCACCGCCGACCAGGGCATGGACGGCGGGGGCGGCGCTCCGATCACCGGCGCTTGGCACGCCCGCCGGGTGGTGACCCGCGCCGAGAGCAACAACTTCTGCCGCTGGCGCCGCGAGGAGATCCTCCTGCGTGTCGATGAGCGGGGCAACTTCATCGGCCAGGGCCCACCCGGCGCCTTCGGCAGCGGCATGGTGCCCCCACCGACCCCGTGCTCACCGAGACCCAGCTGGTCTTCTACTACGGCGGCTTCGACCTCAAGCACTGGCAGCGGGTGGCCGCTCCCTGGTCCTCGGCCATCGGCCGTGCCTCGATGCGCCGCGACGGCTTTTCCTCCTGGGACAATCTGCCGGGCCGCACTGGCACCGTCGAGTCCCAGCCCCTCCTGGCGCGGGGGGCCGACCTGTGGCTCTACGCCGATCCCCGGGCCGGACAGCTCCGGGTGGAGGTACGGGACGAGGGCGGTTAGGTGATCCCCGGTTTTGGGGCGGTGGACTGTACCTACCTCACTGAGGATACCGCCTGGTACGCGCAGTGCCTGGCGGCGATGCGCTTATCCTGGCTGGGGAACACGGTGACCGGCGCTGATCCCGCCCCCAGCAAGACCCCCCTGTTTACCGGCGCCCCACGGCACTTGCCGCCCTGCCCGCCGGAAGGTTGACACGGTCGCAGGTTCCCGCTAAGATCCACAAGGTTCCGCAGCGCGGAGCCGCTGCCCTTCTCTGACCCGAGGTGAATCCATGAAGGTCTCGGTCTTCATCGCCGCCAGCCTCGACGGATACATCGCCCGGAGCGATGGCGGTCTCGACTGGCTCGAGGACCCGCCGGACTTGGAAGAGGATTACGGGTACAAGGCGTTCATACGCAGCGTTGACACGCTGGCGATGGGCCGGGGCGCCTTCGAGAAGGTCCTCACCTTTCCCGAGTGGCCCTATGAAGGCAAGCGGGTCATCGTGCTCTCGCGCACCCTGCGCCAGTTGCCGCCCGGATTCAAGGAGCGGGCCGAGCTACGCCGCGAGCTGCCCGCGCAGTTGGTGGAACACCTGCGCTGCCAGGGCTGCACCCGGATCTACGTGGACGGGTGCCTGACCATTGAGGCCTTTCTCAACGCCGGCCTGATCACCGCACTGACCCTCACCCGCATCCCCCCTTCGGCCGGCTGGGCCGCGACCTGCGCCTGCTGCACCAGGACACCCCGCGCCTACTTTTCGGGCTTCGTGCAGTCCACCTATACCCTCCCGGCCTGAATGGACCCGGCCGCGTACCTGGAACGCCTGGGCTGCATCTTCCCTGCGCGGCCCGATGCCCAGAGCCTGCGCCGCCTGCACCTGGCCCACCTGCGCTGCGTGCCCTTCGAGAACCTCGACATCCACCTGGGCCGGCCTATCCGCCTATTACTCCCCCTCCAATACGACAAGATCGTGGGCCGGCGGCGGGGCGGTTTCTGTTACGAACTCAACGGACTCTTCGCCTGGCTGCTCGCATCACTGGGTTATCGAGTGGAACTGCTCTCGGCCCGGGTGTACGGGCCCCAGGGCCTGGGTCCCGAACTCGACCACCTGACCCTGCGGGTCCGCGGCGAGGGCGACTGGCTGGCGGACGTGGGCTTCGGGGACTCCTTCCTCGAACCCCTGCCCCTGGCGCCAGGCACCCCGGCCGCCGGCTATCGGCTGACAGAGGCGGCGGGCCAGTGGACCCTCCACCAGCAGCAGGCCGGCGGCGAATGGGCGCCCCAGTACCTCTTCTCCCTGCGCCCTCATCGCCTGGAGGACTTTGCGCCGGCCTGCCTCTTCCACCAGACCGACCCGTCCTCTCCTTTCACCTGCAAGCGCGTCTGCACCCTGGCCACCCCGCAGGGCCGCCGCACCCTGAGCGAACTGAAGCTCATCACCACTGCTGGCGGCAGCCGGCACGAACGCCTGCTCGCTGGCGAGGCAGAGTGGCGGGAGGCGCTGCGCCAGCATTTCGGGGTGGTGCTCTGAGAGGCAGGCTGAATCCAGGGTCTGAGGAGGGTCGGGGATGCCCTGGAGGTGTCGCCCGTGGAGCGGTTGGGAAGGGCAGACCGCGTGGTGGAATGGCCGGGCAGCGGAGCGAAGCGAGCGAAAGTGAAGGGTGCGCCTGGGGAGACACCGGAAGGGTATCCCTGACCCGACAACCCGTCGCGGCCCACCTTTGTCCTCACCACCCCTTTTCCTAATATTGTCCCTCGGAGGACCCTCCCATGACCAACACCCGACTCGACCTCAGCGGTAGCTGGCAGTTGCGGGAGGACCGCCCCGGCAGCCAGCCCATCCCCGCCGAGGTGCCCGGCGACACCCACAGCGCCCTTTTGGCCGCCTGCCTCATCTCCGATCCCAACTGGGGCAGGAACGAACTCGACCTCCAGCACCTCAACCGCCAGGACTGGGTCTTCTCGCGCGCCTTTGCGGTGGACGAGGCCCTGCTGAAGGCCAAGTACGTTTACCTCCATTGCGACTCCCTCGACACCATCGCCGAGGTGTACCTCAACGGGCTGTTGGCGGGGCAGTCCACGACATGTTCGCGCGCCGCCGCTTCGAGGTGCGCCCCCTCCTGCACCCCGGCAACAACCAAATCGAGATCCGCCTGCGCTCCGCCGAGAACAAGGCCCGCCACCTGGCTGCCCGGGGACCCTACGAGGTGCCATGCTCGGAATACCCCGTGCAGTCGCCCCACCGCAACCTGGTGCGCAAGGTTCAGTGCCACCGCGGCTGGGACTGGGGCTGCTGCCTGATGGTGGCTGGGGTGTACGGCGAGATCTTTCTGGCCGCCGCGGACCCTGGGTGCATCGAGTACGTGTACACCGATCACGAGCACCAACTTAGCCTGTGCCGGCTCAAGGTGCACTGCGAGGTATGGGCGCCCCGATGGGGCGAAACCGAACTGGAGGTGTCCATCGGCGGCCAACACCACCAGCGCCAGGGGAAGTTGCAGCCCGGGGTGAATTAATTGGCGGAGGTAGTCGACATCCCCTCGCCCCGCCTGTGGTGGCCCAATGGCTGCGGGGCACAGCCCTTGTACGAGTTGGAGGCAAAAGCCGCCGGGGACACGGTGTGCAAGCGCCGGGGCCTGAGAAAGCTCGAACTGTTCGCCGAGCCCGACGAGATCGGCCTGGGTTTCAAGTTCCGCGTCAACGGGCTGGACATCTTCGCCAGGGGAGCCAACTGGATCCCCTGCGACGCCCTGCCCGCCCGCCAGACCCGCGAGGTGCTGGACGACCTTCTCAGCAGCGCCCCGCAGGTCGATATGAACATGCTCCGCGTCTGGGGTGGAGGGCAGTACGAGTCCGAGGCCTCCTACGATCTGTGCGACGAGAAGGGCCTCTTGGTCTGGCAGGACTTCATGTTCTCCTGCTCCGCCTACCCGGCCACCCCCGAGTTCCTGGCCAATGTCGAGGAGGAGGCCCGCCACCAGGTAGAACGGTTGCGCGACCGCGCCTGCCTGGCCCCCCTGTGGTGCGGCAACAACGAGGACCTGGGGGCGCTCAACTGGTATGAGGTGTCGCGGAAAAACCGCGACCGCTACCTGGTGGACTACGACCGCCTCAACGAAGGGGTGCTGGGCCGGTTGGCCGACGAGTGCGACCCCACCCGCACCTTCTGGCCCAGTTCCCCTTGCGCCGGCTGGGGGGACTACTTGGACAGCTGGCGCGGGGACATGCACTACTGGCGGGTCTGGCACGAGGGCCACTCCTTCGACGCCTACTACGCGGTGACCCCCCGCTTCTGCTCCGAGTTCGGGTATCAGTCCTTCCCCTCCCTGGAGTGTATCCGAAGTTACGCGCCCCCAGACCAGCTAAACGTCACCGCGCCCGTGGTGGAGCACCACCAGCGCCACCCAGGGGGCAACGCCCGCATCGTCGAGATGTTCGCTCGCTATTTCCGCCTGCCCGAGGGCGTAGCCAAGTTCGTCTACCTCAGCCAGGTGCAGCAGGGCCTGGCCATCAAGGCCGCGGTGGAGCACTGGCGCCACCTGCGGCCGGTGTCTATAGGCACCATGTACTGGCAACTCAACGACCTGTGGCCGGTCTGTTCCTGGTCCTCCCTCGAATACAGCGGCAAGTGGAAGCTGCTGCACCACATGGCGCGGCGCTTCTACGCCCCGGTCATCGCCTCGGCCTTCCAGACCCAGGCAGGAGAACTGGAACTGTGGCTGACCAACAACCGCAACAGCGCAGTGCCCTCGCACCTCACCCTGCGGGTCCTGGATTATGCGGACGTGGAACAGGGCCGCCGCGAGTTCACCGCCACCGCGCCCGCCGGCAGCGCCCTCAAGCTGGGTGTTTTCCCAATGGCCGAGCTGGCCCCCCGGCCCGACCAGGTCTTCGCCGTGCTCGATCTGGAAAGCGGCGGGGAGACCTACCGCACTACCCACTTCTTTGTCCCGTACAAAGCCTGCGAACTGAAGCCGGCCCAGGTGCGTACAGGGATCTCCGGCAAGGGCAGGCAACTCACCCTCACCCTGTCCACCGACGCCCCGGTCTTCTTTATCAGCTTGGAGGTGGAAGGCTGGCGCGGGGAGTTCGATGACAACTGCATCACTCTATTGCCTGGCGCGAAGCGGCAATTGCGCTTCACCGCCAAATGGCCGACCCCCACCCGGAAACAGTTCGAGCAAGCGCTGGCGGTCGGCATCTGCGGGGGAGCTACTTTAGCCCCTGAAAGGCTGCAGTGATGTTGCACCCCGTCAAAGAACTCACCTACGCCATCCTGCTGTGCGACGACTTAGAGGCCATGAAGCGGTTCTATTGCGGGTTATTTCCCGTCGAGGTCCTCCAGGTCGTGGAGTCCGCGATTGTCCTGGGCCTCGGGTCCACCCAGTTCGTCCTTCGCCAGCGCACCCGCACCTATGACGGCCTGGGGCCCCGTCTTGGGGTCCCAGGGGTCCAGCTCTGCTTTCGCGTCGGCCCCGAGGAGGTTGAGCCCTGCTACCAGCAACTCCTCGCCCAAGGCGTTGCCATCGCCGAGCCGCCCACCGATCAGCCCCGAGGCCACCGGACGGTATATTTCTTCGATCCAGAGGGTAACCTCCTGGAAGTATATGCCGAAATCTAGCTTGGGGAAGCTCCCCTTACATCCACAGATAGGTCGCTCCTCCATGCGGCGCTTCTTGGCCCCACTCCGCCACTTTGCCTAGATTTCACCCCAGCCCCTCACCGCCATCCGGAGGATTCCGATGCGACCCACCGAAGACACCTCCAAAGCCCGACTCCAGGCCGCCCCCGCCGCCGTGCAAGCCTACCGCGACGCCCGCTTCGGGCTCTTTGTCCACTGGGGGGTGTACGCTCTGATCGGCCACGGCGAATGGGTGATGCACACCGAGAAGATCCCCTTGCCCGAGTACGAAAAGCTGCCGCCCTGCTTCAACCCCGCCCAGTTCTCCGCCGAGGAATGGGGCGACCTAATGCTGGCCTCGGGCCAGAAGTACCTGGTCATCACCAGCAAGCACCACGACGGCTTCTCGATGTTCGGCAGCGCCCTCACCGAATACAAGATCACGCGGACTCCCTTTGGCCGCGACCCCATCGGAGAGTTGGCCGCGGCCCTGGGCAAGCGCGGCCTCAGGCTGGGTTTCTACTATTCGCTGCTCGACTGGCACCACCCCGCTTACGCCAGCGACTGGCCGGCCTACGTCCGCTACTACCAGGGCCAGGTGCGCGAACTGTGCACCCGCTACGGGGAGATCGCCCTGATCTGGTTCGACGGGTACTGGCCCGGCCACGAGCCCCCAGGACCCCACTTCCTCGAAAAGGGCTCCTGGGACCTGGCTGGCACCTACGACTTGATCCACCAGTTGCAGCCCAAGGCCCTGATCGGCAACAACCACCACGTCCCCCCGCTCAAGGGCGAGGACTTCCAGATGTTCGAGCAGGACCTGCCCGGCGAGAACACAGCCGGCTTCAATTCGGGGAGCATGGGCAAACTGCCCCTCGAATCCTGCCTGACCATCAACAAGCACTGGGGCTACAACCCCGAGGACCACGCGCACAAGTCCGAGGCCGAGATCATCCGCTTCCTCGCCGAGTGCATCGGCCGCGACAGTAACTTCCTGCTCAACGTCGGCCCCACCCCGCTGGGCACCATCCATCCCGAGCACGCCCAGCGCCTGCGCGGGGTGGGAAACTGGCTGCGCACCAACGGCGGATCCATCTACGGAACCCGTCCCCTGGCCCGCCAGGACTGGGGCTACGCCGTCCACAACCCCACGACCGGCAAGGCTTACCTCCATATCCTCAACTGGCCCGGCGCTTCCCTCAGCGTGGAAATCCCCACGGTCGCCTCGGCCGCCCTGCTGGCCACCGGCAAATCCTTGCCGGCCCGGCGCGAAGGCGATAAGTTGGTCCTCACCTTGCCCGCCTCGGCCCCCGACCCGGCGGACACCGTGGTGGTGCTGAACTGAGGATGAGTGATTGCTGCGGCGGGGAGACGACCCCGAAGGCCCCTCTTCGGGAGTAGTTGGGAAGGGAAGGACGCGCGAGGGGGAGGGGAGAGCGGAGCCAGAGCGAGCGGGGCGGCAAGTCCGCGCCTTGAGCGAGGCCGAAGAGGGTCGCTGCCCGACACCTTACCCTATCTGAGAAAGCCAACTATGGCCGCCGACGAAGAGCTGACCCGATTCGTGCGCGAGGCCCTCGGCAAAGGACTGCGTAGGGCAAAGGTCGAAGAGGTGCTGCTCCTGGCCGGCTGGGAGGAGGCGCAGGTCCGCAACGCCCTGGCCGCGTACGCCGACCTCGACTTCCCCCTGCCCGTCCCCCGGCCCAAACCCTACCTCTCGCCCCAGGAGGTGTTCCTCTGCCTGGTGCTCTTCACCGCCCTGTACCTGAGCGCCTTCCACCTGGGCAGCCTGGTCTTCCGGTTCATCGAAGCCGCCCTGCCCGATCCGGCCGATATGGACCCCCACGTCCGCGAGACCCTCCGCTGGTCCGTCTCCTACCTGATCATCGCCTTTCCCCTCTTCCTCTACGTCGCCCGCATCCTAGCCCGCAACGACGCCCGCGCCCCGGCTGCCCAGGTCTCCCCGGTGCGCAAATGGCTCACCTACCTGACCCTCTTCCTGGCCGCCGGCGCCCTGGTGGGCGACGCCACCGCCCTGGTCTACAACCTGCTCAGCGGCGAACTGACCCCCCCCTTCCTCCTCAAGGTCCTCGCCGTGGCCGCCATCGCCGGGGGGATATTCGGCCACTACCTGGGCGAGTTGCGGCGCGACGAACAGAAAGGGCCCTTGGCACCGGCCTCCCACCGCTTTCTCTGGGTCTCCAGCGGGGCAGTGGTCCTGGCCCTGGGAGGCAGCTTCCTGCAACTCGATGCCCCAGCCCAGGAGCGGGTGCGCCGCCTCGACAACCGCCGGGTGGAGGACCTGCGCCACCTCGCCGGCGCCGTGGACCTGTACTGGTCGCGGCGGGGGACCTTGCCCGGCACCCTGGAGGCCCTGACCGAGGAGCAGGGTTTTGCGCCCCAGGCCGCAGACCCGACCACCGGCCAGCCCTACGAGTACCACGTCCTGGGCGCCCGCGCCTACGAACTGTGCGCCGAGTTCGAGCGCCCCTCGGAAGAGGGGGAGCTGGCCGGCTTCTGGTCCCACGGGGCGGGGCGGCACTGCTTCCAGTTCGAAGCGAAAAAGTCGGCGCGGTGAGGCGCCCCCGGCTGCCGGGTGTCGGCAGCAGTCCTAGCCTACTGGCGCTCCTGGCCTTGGCCCTGCACCTGGAGACCAACCTCCTGGGCGGGTACGGCTACTTCCGCGACGAGTTGTACTATATCGCCTGCAGCGAGCGCCTCGACTGGGGCTACGTGGACCACCCGCCCCTCTCCATCCTGCTTTTGCGGCTGAGCCGCCTGCTGCTGGGCGATTCACTTTTCGGCCTGCGCCTGCTGCCGGCCCTGGCCGGGGCCGGGCTGGTCTGGCTGACCGCGCTCCTAACCCGCGAGTTGGGCGGCGGCCAGCAGGCCGAAACCCTGGCCGCCCTGGGGGTGTTGATCGCCCCCATCTGCCTGGGCCTTGGCGATTTCTATTCCATGAACGCCTTTGAGCCCTTGTGCTGGACGGGATGCACCCTGCTGCTGGTGCGCCTGGTGCGCGGAGAGGAGCCCCGACGCTGGCTCTACCTGGGCGCGCTGGCGGGCCTGGGCCTCCAGAACAAACACAGCCTGGCCTTCTTCGCCGGGGCCGCGCTGCTGGGCCTGCTGCTGACCCCGCAGCGCCGGCTGCTTTTCAGCCCCTGGTGCTGGATGGGGATGGGCCTGGCCCTGCTGCTAATATTGCCCAATCTGCTCTGGCAGCACCTGCATGACTGGCCCACCCTCGAATTCCTCCTTAATGCCCAGGCCCAGAAGAACTACCTGCTCTCGCCCCTGGAATATCTCTTGGCCCAGATGCTCTACCAGCACCCCCTCGCCCTGCCCCTGTGGGCCGCCGGGGCCCTGGCTCTCCTCTTGCACCCGCGCCTGCGGGAATTCCGGTGTTTTGGCATCGCCTTTATCGCCCTGCTGGCCTTCTTCGTGATCCAGCGTGGCAAGCCCTATTACCTGTCCCCCATCTTCCCCCTGCTCCTGGCCGCCGGCGCCGTGGCCGCCCAGTGGCATCTGCGCCCCCGCTGGCTCAACACCTACACCTTACTGCTGGCCCTGGGCGGGGCCCTCACCCTGCCCCTGGCCCTGCCCCTGCTCCCACCCCAACCCTTCATCCGCTATGCCGCATACCTGGGGCTGGGCGAGGTGAAGACCGAAAGGCATGGGGTTGCGGCCCTGCCCCAGCACCTGGCCGACCGTTTCGGCTGGCCCGAGCTAGCAGCAAGCGTGACCCAGGTGTACCGCAGCCTGTCCCCCGAGGAGCAACATCAGACCGCCCTCTACACCCAGAACTACGGCGAGGCCGGGGCCTTGGAGTTCTACGGCCGCCCACAGGGCCTGCCCCCGGTCCTTTGCGGCCACAACAACTACTGGCTCTGGGGCCAAGACCCCTCCACCCCCCAGGTGCTCATCGCCGTGGGCGGCCATGCCGACAACTACCGGGCCGCCTTCGGCTCCGTGGAGCAGGTCGCCCTCCACACCCACGAGTACGCCATGCCCTACGAGCGCGACCTGCCCCTCTTTCTCTGCCGCGACCCCCTGCTGCCGCTGGCCAAACTCTGGCCGGCGGCCAAGCGGTACCTATAGAAAGGGGCGGCCCCCTGCCGGAGACCGCCCCCGTGGCACTGCCGATTTCTGGCTACTTCAGCAGCAGCGCGCGCACCTGGGTGAACTCCCCGGCCTGGAGCCGGTAGAAGTACACCCCGCCGGCCATCGCCCGCCCCCCCTCGTCCCTGCTGTCCCACGCCACCCGGTGGAAACCGGGCTCGGCGGGCCCCTGTGCCAGGGTCCGCACCTTCTGCCCCAGCACGTCGTAGATCTCCAGTCGCACCGGGGCAGGCTGGGGCAACTGGTAGCAGATCACCGTGGTCGGGTTGAAGGGATTGGGATAGTTGGGCTGCAAGGCAAAGACCTGCGGCATCCAGCGAGCCTCCACCTGCCGCCAGGCGCTGGGGCTGGCGGAGCCGGCCCTGCGCGTCGCGCGCGGTGGCCTCTCGCACCCGGAAGAGCCCGCTGGCCTCGGGTCTGAGCGGTCCAAAGTGGAGTTCGGCCAGCAGCCCCTCTGCCGCGCCCTCGCCACCGGTCCGGCCCAGGCCCACCAGCACCTGGCCGGGCTGTTCCTGCTTTTGCAGCAAGAGCGGCGGGGCCTCGCCACCCTCCCGCAGCAACCGGAAGAGCGCCCGATCGTACTCCACCACCGCCCCGACCCCGCGCAAGGCCAGGGACTGGGTGCGCAATTCCAGCACCAGCCCTTCCGTGGTAGAGCGGGGGATCAGGGCCAGCCCGCCGGCCACCACCGGCTGCGGCGGCAGTGCCGCCGGCTTGCCCACCGACTTGCCGAAGAGATCGGCAAAGGCGAAGAAGTGGCCAAAGGCGATGCTGCCGTCCCCGTCCAGGTCATAGGCCCTTCCGACCTCCGCCGCCGACTTGCCAAAGGCGTCGGCAAAAAGGAAGAAGTCGCTGAAGGCGATGGTGCCGTCCCCGTCGAAATCCGCTTAGGCCAGTTGGGCCTCGGTCGGGCCGCTCCCGGCCAGGGAGCCGGTCAGTTTGATCTCGCCCGTGCTGAGGCGGGCGAAGATCAGGCTGGAAACCTCCTGCTGGGTCCCACCCACCTGATTGAGGGCGTAGTTGGTGATGACCATATCGGTGGTGGCGAATTCCTCGGTGGTGGCAAAGGTCAGCCGGCCGATCAGGCCGCCCGCATCGGGCGCCGCTCCGGCCGTGGGCCTGAGGATAGCCGCCCCGAAGGTAGCCGAATTGTCGGTAGTGATGGCCGGCAACTGCGGCACCGTGCCGCCCCCGGCGATGAAGACGTTCTCCTCCTCGGCGGTTTCGGGGGCGTACCTGATGAAGCTGAGTTGATCCGGATCGAATTCCACCTTCACCGAGTAGTTGGGCAGGTACCTGAAAACCCCGTCGCCGGTCTTGTCGAAGTTAAGGTACAGGTCCACCTCCACCAGGGAGCCGGCGGCGATAAGGCCCTGGTTGAATACCTCCTGATCGCCCGAGGCCGTGTCGAAGTCGAAGGAGAACACTGCCTTGGTCTAGTCGAGGAAGACCGGGGGCACCAGCTTGGCCGTCAGGCCCCGGTGCAAATCGTCCTGGCCGGTCAAGGACTTGAGGTCCACGGTCTGCGTGGCGACCTGTGCGCCGGCAAACCCTTCGAGGATGCGGAAGGAGAAGCGGCCCAAAAAGCCCACGCCGTCCACCGCGGTGGTTTCCATGGCTCCCAGGATGGCCCCGCCGAACTCCACCGTGCCCTCCCTTAAAAGGGGCGATAGAAAGAGGGCGGTGCCATCGTTGGCGCGCAGGAGATTTGCTTCCTCCGCCTCGTCGGCGGCCTCGAGGAACTCCAGCACTGCCGGATCGTACCCCAGCTTGACTGCGTACCCGGACACGTCTTCGGCACCGGAGAGGTACACGTCGAGGGTCAGTTCCCCGCCCTCCTCCAGGTCGGCCAGGGAGGTCAGGCCCTGGTCGTCGGCGTCGAGGTCGATGCTGATCGCCGCCCCTTCGTTGCAGCCGGGTGGCACGGTCTTGACCGGCACCCCCGTGGCGGTGTCCTCCTCGGCCTCCACCACCACCATAGCCTTCAAATCGATGCCGGTCAACCGGGACCCTCCGGCCACACGCAGGGCCCCCTCTTAGATGGGGTTGAGTACCTGGCCACTGCCGGTGTGGATCTCGCCGAAGAGCTGGTAGGAACCGGGCAGCACCCCGTCGATCTGATAGACCCCGTCGGCCACCACCGGGCGGGCGCTGACCAGAGACAGGGTCCGGGGGCCACTGACCTGCATCAGGGTGACCGTGGCCGCGTCGATCTGATCGGCCTGGTCGCCGCTCAATTCGCTACCCTCCTCGTCCTGGTTCCTGAGGGTCACGCTGCCGGCGATGGCCCCGAAGGACACCTTGACCGCCCCGGTGCTGAAGGCCAGGTCCACGAGTCGCTGTAGCCGGCTGCCATCCTCGCCCTCGGCCTGGAACACCGAAAACTGGTAGAACTTCCCGGCCTGCAAGGCCACCGGGAAGACGATGGCCCGATGGTCGGGCTCCAGGCTGAAGTTGCGCAGCAACTGGCCGTTAAGGGCCGCCTCGATGGCCACAAAGCGCGACTCGGCCCGCAGGGGCTTGTTAAAGGCCACGCGGATGCCGCTTCTGGCCAGGTCTGCCCCGGCGGTGGGCCAGGCCACTGGGCCGGCCCCGCTCTTCAATTCGACCACCGGGGCATATTGGGAAGCGCCCTGCTGCGCCGCGCCCTGGGCCTGGGTGACAAAGAGCAGTTCGTCGCGGGTGCGCGACTCCCGTACCAGCACTACTTCCACCCCACGCTGCCCCGGCCGCATCCGCTCGGGGCGCCCGTCCGCACCAGAGACAGTGCCGAAGAGTTCGATGGTGTCGAAGGTCTGGCCGGGGTTGCGGTACCGCTCCTGGCGCAGGTCAAAGGCCGGCAGGGAGCGCTGGCGCGGATGGGGGGGGCCTGAAGCCCCTGGGCACCTCGACCAGGGCATAGGCGATGAGCACATACCCGCCGGTCAGGGGCAGGTGCTCGATGGTGAACTCGGGCGTGAAGGTGATGGCCGAAGCGGCGATCTCCCCCTCGTCGAATGCCGACAGGCCGAACTCCCTGCTTTCCAGATTTTCGTAGGGCACCAGGCCGACGAAGATCGGCCCCAGGAAGCCCCGGTTGCCGGGCAGATCGGGCAGGAGCAGGCGGCCGCTGAGGCTGCGGCTGCCGGCAAAGGCAGCCCCGTTGGTGAACACCGCCGTGGCCGCCTCGCCCAACTGGTTGCCCTCCTCGGCCTGTGCCCCCCGTACCACCACCCGGTAGACGGTGTCCGCAGCCAGTTTGAGGGGCAGGGTGTAGACCGCGCCGCTGGTATCGACCTCCAGCTCGCCCTGCTCCTTTGGGGGCGGGAGGATCAGCACCTCCTCGGCCTCCAGCAGGGCGGCCTTGTTGAACTCGATCCTGAGCCACCTCCCTAGCCACCCCCACCGCCCCCGACTGCGGGCCGCAGGAGACCACCTGCAGAGGTTAGGGCAGGGACCCCTGCAGGTCTACCTTTACCTCCTGGTTCGCCGCCACTACCACCGGCTCCGCATGCTGCGCCTGGAGATCGAGCAGCCCGCCCGGCCCCAGGTTGAGGGTGAGGAAGGCGGCCAGGTGATAAGTGCCCGGGTTGACGTTCTCGAAGGAGAGGCGCGGGCCGTTGAGCGGCGCCCCGGCTACGATCAGGTCGTCCAGTTCCCCGGCATCCGGGTCCAACCCGCCCGCGGGCGCCTCGGATAGCAGCACCGCGTAGGACTGGCCAGGCACAAAGCCGGCGTTACCGGGCAGCTCGGCCGGCAGCCGGATCTCGCCGGCCACCGAGGCGGCGGAGATCTCCTCGCCGGTGGAGAACTGGATGGGGTATAGTCCGGTGTCGCGGCTGATGACGACCAGTTGATAGACCTTGTCCTCCTCCAGGTCCACCTCGGTCGAGATGGAACAGCCGTCGGCGCTGATCTCCAGCCCGCCGAAGGACAGAGGCTGCGGGAAGACCATGAACTGAAACTCGGGCTGGAAGAGCAGGTCGTTGACCGGCTGGTTGAAGGTGACCTCCACCGCGCCGGCGGCGGGGATCTCCACGTCCCCGTCCTCGGGGAAGGAGCCGATCACCCGTCGCCCGGCGCCCTGCTGGCGCAGGAATATCTCGTAGTCAGCCGGATCGACCCTGCCGTTGCGGTCCAGGTCCGCAGCCTGGGAGCCGCGCAGCCACTCCTCCTGGCCGGGCAGGTTGGGCTGACCCGGCCGTTGCGATTCCCTGCGGCGCCTGGCTGAGGCGGATCTTGAAGGCCACCGGCCGGGTCTCGCCCCGGTCGTACCGGGGCGCGGCTGGGCGCCAGGTGGACATAATCGCCCTCCGTTAGCTCGCCCAGGGCGATGGGCCGGCCGCCCTACCCCTGGATATTGGCGTCGGTGGGCACCTGGAAGAAGGGACCGGCCTGCACCAACTCGCTGTCCTCGACCGCTTCAAAGGAATGGGTCTTCACCCCAGGGCGCTGGAAGGTCTGCACTGCCGGGTCCACCACCCTTGTGCAAGTGACCACTGAGCCGCGCCTGCCTCCGGGCCGGGTGTCGATCTCTAGCAGTTCGCTCTCCACCAGATAGTCCAGGCCCACCTTCTCGTCGTCAAGGCCAAAGACCAGGGCGTGGGCATACATTTCGAGGCGCTCCCCTTCGCGGGAAAGATAGCACCCGCTCTCGTCCACCCCGGCGATGTACCCCTCGACCCGGATCTCCTCCTGGGGAGTTCTCCCGTCGGCGGAGGGCTCCTGGCCCGGCTGCTGGGTGGGAGGAGCCCCGCCGCCGGCCGCCGCGGCCACCACCACCACCTCGGTGGCCACCGGATGCCTGTCGCCGAAGCCGGGCGGGGTAGTGGCGATGTGCGCGAAGTCGCCGGCCCTGAGATCGCCGGCCCGCAGTTGCTGATTGGTCTCCGCGCTGGTGAAGCGGGTGTTGGGCCCCAGCGCGGCGTTAGGCCCGGCCAGTTCCAGCACGCCGCCGGCCAGGGCGATAACGTTGCCGCTGACCAGGTCGTAGCGGGCCGGGAGCGGCCGGCGCGGGTCCAACAGTTGGACGCGGGAGGCCGTGGAGTCAGGGGAGCCGGACATGGGGTCAGGGGGGCCGGGGGTAACGGCCACCGACTGGCCCACCGGCAGATTGCCCAGTTCGATGGGTTTGTTGTCCGCGGCCCGGGTGCCGGGCGGTGACCCGGAAACGCGGCCCGGCCAGGATGATCTTACCCTCGTCGATGCGGCCCACGGCCCCGAAGTACTCCTGGCCGACCGGGTTGGGCTGGCCACCCTGGCCGCGATGTGGTGGCTGCTCGCCGCTAGCCTCACTGCGGTTGAGGATGACCATGCGCACGATATCCTCGTTCCCGTTGAGGGTGACCTCCACCCGGGGAAGACTACCGATGTTGCCGGCCAGGTTGCCTCCCGGCTGGTTGGGCCGCCCCTACGGTTGTCCCGGCTGGCCAGGTTGCCGCCCCGGTTGTGCCTGGGGTTGTCCCGGCTGGTTGGGCGGCTGGAAACCGCTCTGCTCTTCAGTTGCGATCTCCTTGAAGATCTCGAAATCCTCCTGGTCCACCCGGCCGTCCCGGTTCAGGTCCTCGGCCTTGCCACTCCTCAGCCATTCAGCCGCTTTGGGCAGAACCTGGGCGGGGGACTGCGCCCAGGACGGGAGGGGGCAGGGCGCAGCAAAGAACCAGGGTGAACAAGAACCATCTGTCCTTAGACATGGTTGCGCTCCTGTTGGCTGTCATCGAGTAGCTGCAACCCGCTGTATCTCCAAAGTCGGCCCAACGCTGTCGTTGGCAAATGATCGGGATCGAAAAATATACTACCCGCCCTCCATCCGCCTGGAAAAAACAACAGGAGGAGGGGTTGCCCCTCCTCCTGTGCCCTACAGAACCTGGTACTGAGCGCTACTTCAGCAGCAGTAGCTTGCGCACCTGGCGGAACTCATCCGCCTGGAGCCGGTAGAAATAGATCCCACCGGCGAGCGCACTGCCGCCGTCGTCGCGGCCGTCCCACACTGCCCGGTGGTGCCCGGCCGATTCCACCTGCTGCACCAGCGTCCGCACCTTCTGCCCCAGCACGTCGTAAATCTCAAGGTGCACCGAGGCTGTGGCCGGCAACTGGTAGGCGATGGTGGTCTCCGGGTTGAAGGGGTTGGGGTAATTGGCATCCAGCGCAAAGTCCTGCGGAATGCCCACAACCCCCTTCGCCACTCCGGCCGGCGTCGTCCCACCCGCCGGAGGAGGCGTGGTATTACCGGCAGGCGGCGGAGTCGCACCACCCGGTGCCGGAGGCGTCGTGCCGTCAGCAGGAGGAGGTGTAGTGCCACCAGCCGGGGGCGCACCGCCGCCGCTATGGCCGGCGACAAACAGATCGTAGTCCTTGCGGTCGGTCTTGCCGTCCCCGTTCAGATCCGTGGCTTCGGTGCTGCGCACCCACCGCGTGAAACTCGGCGGCGGGGTCGTACCACCCGCCGGAGGAGGCGTGGTATTACCGGCGGGCGGAGGCGTCGTGCCACCCGGTGCCGGGGGCGGCGTACCCCCAGCCGGAGGAGGTGGAGTGCCACCAGCAGGAGGAGGTGTCGTACCCCCTGGTGCCGGAGGCGTCGTGCCGCCCACTGGGGGTGGAGTCGTACCACCGGCAGGCGGCGGAGTCGCACCACCCGGTGCCGG
>Ga0194128_10000584_pt1 | contig 65902 bp, 71 predicted proteins | sample TA2KigCa65mmetaG_FD_148650 | JGI IMG/M metagenome (GOLD analysis project Ga0194128, IMG submission 148650) | Freshwater microbial communities from Lake Tanganyika, Tanzania - TA2015037 Kigoma Deep Cast 65m | ecosystem: Environmental > Aquatic > Freshwater > Lake | place: Tanzania: Lake...
CTTCTCCCGGCGGCTGGCCCGCCTATACCTTTCCTGTACCGCCGTCACGTACTCTTCCACGCTGCCTCGGGTCATCATGTCTACCTCCCCTTCGGTAACACGCATTTTGAGGCAACGTATCCTCCTTCGGTAACTTTTATTGTGAGTCAATTCGAGCTATTGACTGGAGCGGGATTTACGGTACAATGGGGTGGACGTCCCGATGCTTCGGGCGAAGGAGGAAGCCATGGAAGGAAAGGTTCAGGTAGAAATTACCTACTGCGTGCCTTGACAGCACCACGCTACCGCCACGTGGATGGCGAACGAGTTCTTCCGCAGCTTTGGCCCTGATGTAGCCATCACTATTTCCCCCCGCGGCCAGGGCATCATGGAAGTGTTCCTGGATGGCGAGCGCATCTTCGACAAGAAGGGCGAGGGCAATAGCTACCCCGACCTGTCCCGCGTCCGCAAGATGAAGGAGCGCATTAAGGCCAAGATTGACACCATTCCGGCTCCGGCCAAGGCCTAGCCGCCACCCCTAATCCAGTTACTGGATACAACCAGCCCCCCCATTACAGGAGGGGCTGTATCTTTTGCCAGATTTCCTGGCTGAGTTGCCTTTTGGGCCTGGCTCCATCCAACACCAGCCAGCTTCCCGGCGCTGCTGCGGCCTGGGCCAAATACCCCCTCCGCACTCGCTGGTGGAACTCTCCTGGAGCAGCCTCAATGCTGTCACCGGGACTTTCTTTGCGTTGCCGGGCTACCTCCACCGGCAAATCCAGCAAGATAGTCAGTTGGGGAGTCAGCCCGCTGGTGGCGGCGGCGTTCAGGCTATGAATCAACGCCATGTCCAGGCCACGCCCGTAGCCCTGGTAGGCCACCGTGGAAGCGGTGAAACGGTCGCAAAGGACGTTGATGCCCTTGGATAAGGCGGGTTGGATGACTTCTGCCACCAGTTGGGCACGGGCTGCGGAGAACAACAACAGTTCGGCCATTGGCGAGGGGCTGGTGCTGCCTTTGAGACAGCGGCGAAGCTGTTCACCCAGGGGGGTGCCTCCAGGTTCGCGGGTGGCGGCCACCGGCAGGCCGTGGCGCTGAAAACGCTGCTTCAGGGCGCGGACCTGGGTGCTCTTACCCGCCCCGTCGCCCCCCTCAAAGACGATAAAAACGGCCACGGCTGCGTAAGGTCAGGGCCGGTAAATCAGCACTGACCGCTCCGGCTCCCTGCCCCGGCTGGTGGAAGCCAGGCTGAACCGTTCCGCCAGCAAGTGCTGCAAACGGCGCACATAGGAGCGCTGGGGGCTGAGCTGCACGGAAAACTCGCCGGCCAGTACCCGCTGGGCCGCCTCCTCGGCTTCCCGCATGGCTGACTCCAGGACTTGGGTGGAGTCTTCTTCCTCCTCCGGTTCACTGAGAGCGGCCACGGCAACACCGCGCTCCCTGGCCGCAGTGCGGAGAAAGTCTTGCACCTGGGGCTGGGTATTTTTCCGCAGCACATAGACCGGGATGCCGCTGGCTTCGGCGATGCGCACCAGGTTGGAGCCGCGCCGGTAGTGGGTCTTGGTGGTCAATACCACCGTAGCCTGCTTGAGCTGATTGGTGATGTCTACTGAGACGCCTGCTTCCGTCGCAGCTGCCGCCAACTTGTCCCGGCTAACACCAAAGGGAAAAATTCGCAGGTCCAGCTTGTGGGCCGCGCCATTGGACGGGGCTTCAGCGTGTGGCTCGGCACCCTGGCGCTCGTACCTGGACGGCTCCCGGCGGGGAGCCTCGGCAGACCAGGGAGCCAAAGTAGCCTCGCTGGGCCTTGGCGACTCTTTGATGCGTTTAATCTGCCCGCTGTCTTCCAGCCTGCGTACTTCCGGGGCCACCGCGTACCCACGCAGCCACTGGTCCACCACGTGGGCCACATCGTCGTGGACCGCCACCTGCGCCCAGCCCTGAATTTCCACCACCACGTCAAAGGTTGGCGGGGACTTGCGTTCCAGCACGGTCTTTTGAGTGCCCCGGTAGCGGGCTTCCTGGTCGCCCAGGGTAACGGTCTGTACGCCGCCCACCAGGTCGGACAAGGTGGGGTTCATTATCAGGTTGTCCAGGGTGTTGCCGTGGGCGGTGGCCACCAGTTGCACCCCGCGTTCTGCGATGGTCCTGGCGGCAATGGCTTCCTCTTCTGTGCCCATTTCATCAATGATGATGACCTGGGGCATGTGGTTTTCCACCGCCTCAATCATCACCCCGTGCTGTTGGGTGGGTGTGGCTACTTGCATCCGCCGGGCATGACCAATGGCCGGGTGGGGCACGTCGCCATCTCCGGCAATCTCGTTGGAAGTGTCCACAATCACCACCCGCTTCTTGGCCTCGTCGGCCAGGACCCGGGCCATCTCCCGCAGCATGGTGGTCTTGCCCACCCCTGGGCGGCCCAGCAGAAGGATGTTCTTTCCGGAAAAGGCCAGTTCTTCAATGATTTTGATGGTGCCGAAGATGGCCCGTCCCACCCGGCACGTGATGCCCACCACGTGGCCCTTGCGGTTGCGGATGGCTGAAATGCGGTGCAAAGTGCGCTCTATGCCGGCCCGATTGTCGTCGCCAAATTCCCCCACCCGCTGGACTACAAAGTCCAAATCCTCCCGGGTTATCTCCCGCTGGTCAAGGGTCACGTCCCCTGATGGAAACCGCGCTTCCGGGACCCGCCCCAAGTCCAGCACCACCTCCAGCAAGTCGTCCAGTTCCGGTTGATGCCGGAGCGCCTCCGCCACCCGCGGCGGCAGCACCTCCAGCAGCCTCATAAGCTCGGCCTGAGCCGGGTCGCGCACTATTGCCAAATCATGCCTCCACCGGAGCCATGCCCCGCTGCAATACCCGGGCCGCCACCGAGGCGGCAAGCACGTCATACCCCGCCACCGGCTGGAGGCCACGGTGCTGCAACGCGCTGGCTACATGGGTCAGATAGTCCGGCACCAGCCAGTGGTGTGCCCCAGGCTGGGCTGATGCCAACTCCAGGAAGGATTCTACAGCTTTGGGGTGTTCCGGATGGACTGTCGCCCTTCCAATAATACCCTGGCTGACCGGGCTTAGGGACATCCAGCCCACCAGCCGTCCATCAACCTGAATTACCCATTCTTGGCCGCGGCGGCACAGCGGCTCCTGCAACTCTTGCCACTGATCAAAGGTCAGGGCCAGTGCATCCCGCACCGGCGCAGGGGTGGTGGCCGAGTAAAGCTGGAACAGGGAAAAGTCGTCCTGGGGGGCGCGGGCTGACGGTTCCTGCAATGGGGGTGCAAGTTTGTCTGAGCTGACCACAGTCAAAGCGCCGGTCAAGAGGCTCTCTCGAAAGCACGGGAAGAATCCGGCGCGCTGGGCCGCGGGCATTAGCGGACTGTCCGCGGCCAGACGGAGCAAAATGCGCTGGGCGGACCGCTCGGTCGCCAGCAAAATCAGCCCGCCCAATAGCTCAGTGACGGTGCGCGCGGCCAGACTATCGCCGCCAGGGGCCAGGTACAAGGCGGGCACTACGCCCTCACCCAAATACAGCCGGTCAATTTCCCACAGCTTACCGGAATTACGGATGTGGGCCGAGGCCAGGCCCCCCAGGTGCATTCCTTCCCAGGATACTGTGGTCAAGCGGTGCCGGCTCTGGGAAAAGGTTTCCCGCCAGAACCGGATGTTGCTGGGGTAGCCAGTGCCCAGCAGGCTTTCCCTGGTGCAAGCAAGGTTTGGCCCGCGGGGGGCGTTGAAGAGGATGCAGCGCAGGGCGTCAGTGATGCGGAAAGCCTGCATCATTCTCTCTGGGACGGGCTAACCCGCCTGGTGAGGTTGATGAAGTATTGGTGGAGCCGCAGGTCGCCGGTCAATTCCGGATGGAACGAGGTGACCAGCACATTCCCCTGCTGGGCAGCCACCGGCCGTCCATCGGGCAGTTGTGCCAGTACCTGCACGCCCTCGCCTACTCCCTGGATAGCCGGTGCCCGGATGAAGATGGCGTGAAAAGGGTCGCCATTAATCCCGGCGATGTCCAAGTCCTGCTCAAAGCTGTCCACCTGGCGACCAAAGGCGTTGCGCTGCACTACCACGTCCATAATTCCCAGGGGCACAGGGTCATGCTCCGTGATTTCCCGGGCCAGCATAATCATGCCCGCGCAGGTTCCCCATACCGGTTCGCCCTGGCGGGCCATCTGCGTGATAGGCTCACGCAAGTGATAAATGCTCATCAACCGGCTCAAAGTGGTGCTTTCACCGCCGGGGATAATGAGGCCGTCCAGGCCTGACAGCTCTTCAGGGAGCCGCACTTCCCGGGTCTCCACAAGCAGCTTTTTAAGGGTGGCGATGTGTTCGGCGAAGTCTCCCTGCAGAGCCAGGACGCCGATTTTCACGGGCTGCCGGTGGCCTGACATATCAAAGCAACTCTTGGTGCGGGCGCAAAGAGACTAGATGCTCCGCGGGGCCAGGAGTTGTTCCTTGGGGATGCTGCGGGCGCTGATGCCCACCATAGCTTCGCCCAGGTCCTTGGACACTTCCGCCAGAATTTTGGGGTCTTTGTAGTGGGTGACCGCCTGGACTATAGCGTAGGCCCGGCGCGCCGGGTCGCCGGACTTGAATATGCCGGAACCTACAAACACGCCATCGGCGCCCAACTGCATCATCAGCGCGGCGTCGGCGGGGGTGGCTACGCCGCCGGCGGCAAAGTTGACTACCGGCAGCCGCCCCAGTTCACGGGTCTTGGTAAGCAGTTCCAGACTCACTGCCAGATTGCGGGCTTCTACCACCAGTTCATCCTCTGGCATGGTCTTGAGCTTGCGGATGGCGTCCTGCACCGCCCGCATGTGGCGGACCGCCTCCACCACGTCGCCGGTGCCCGCTTCGCCCTTGGTGCGGATCATAGCAGCGCCTTCCGAGATGCGGCGCAGGGCCTCCCCCAGGTCGCGGCATCCGCAGACAAAGGGGACCTTGAAGTCGTGCTTCCAAACGTGGTGGACTTCGTCGGCGGGGGTCAGCACCTCCGACTCGTCAATGTAGTCCACGCCCAGGGCTTCCAGGATTTGGGCTTCCACAAAATGCCCGATGCGGCACTTGGCCATCACTGGAATACTTACGGCATCAATAATCTCGCAGATTTTGGAAGGGTCGCTCATGCGGGCCACGCCGCCCTGGGCGCGGATATCCGCCGGTACGCGCTCCAGCGCCATAACTGCCACAGCGCCTGCCTCTTGAGCAATTCGGGCCTGCTGGGCACTGACCACATCCATGATAACCCCGCCCTTTAGCATCTGGGCGTGCCCCGCCTTGACGGTAAAGGTGCCGGTCAGAACCTCAACCATTGTCCAATTCCTCCAAAAAGGCGTAAACCTACTGCCACTTCGTGTAGCAACATTATACGCTGTCCGGCGCGGGCTAATCAAATGGAACCAGGCTGGGCCAATGCGCTGTTATAAGGCCGGCGGATTTGCATGGGCAAAAAATGGACCAGTTGGCTTGTCCGAGGTCATTTTTGGGTATCTCAACAAATTTAAGGCTGTCACGGGATGCGCACCGCCGTCGCTGATGCTATAATGCCCGCGTAATTCCAAGGAGGTGGGTAGTTGGAAGCGTTTGAATATACCGCACCAAAAACTATTGCCGACGCCGTGGCAGCCTTGGCCTCGAAGGGCGATCAGGCCCGTGCGCTGGCGGGCGGCACCGACCTGCTGGTCCAGCTCCGCGGCGGCCGCCGCCGTGCCCAGTTGGTGGTGGATGTCAAGGGCGTTCCGGAACTCAATCAGATTTCCTATAGCGCCAGGACTGGCCTCACCCTGGGAGCAGCCGTCCCTTGCTGCCTGGTGTACCAGAACAAATCTGTGGCCTCTGCATACCCCGGTCTTATTGACCCGGCGTCCTTGATTGGCAGCATTCAAATTCAGGGCCGGGCTACCATTGGAGGCAACCTGTGCAACTCCGCTCCCAGCGGGGACTCCATCCCAGCCATTATTGCGCTGGGCGGCGTGTGCAACATTGCTGGGTCAGGCGGCAAGACTCGCCAGGTGCCAGCGGAGCAGTTCTGCACCGGGCCGGGGCGCAACGTTCTGCAGCCGGGAGAACTGCTGGTTTCCATACATCTTCCGCCGCCTGCGGCCAACTCCGGGGCTAACTATCAGCGGTTCATTCCCCGCAACGAGATGGACATCGCGGTTGCTGGCGTTGGCACCAGCGTAGTGCTGGATAGTTCCAAGCGCAATTTCGTTTCCGCCCGCATTGCGCTGGCTTCCGTGGCGCCCACGCCGGTCTTTGCCAAAAAGGCGGGGGACAGCCTGGCGGGCAAGCCGGTCTCCGATGCCGCCATTGAAGAGGCCGCCAAGCTGGCGATGGCCGACGCCAAGCCCATTGACGACATGCGGGGCACCATTAAACAGCGTACCCATCTGGTGGGCGTGCTGACCCGCCGGACACTTCAGACCGCCATAAAGCGGGCCAGGGGGGAATAGTCATGCCCGGACTTGTTCACGTTCAGACCACCATCAACGGCAACGAAGTAAATTTCCTGTGCGAGCCGCGGCAGAGCCTGCTGGAGTGCCTGCGGGACGTGCTGGGTATGACCGGCACCAAGGAAGGCTGCAACGACGGAAACTGCGGCGCTTGCACGGTGCTGCTGGACGGGCGCATTGTAACGTCCTGCCTGGTGCTGGGTGTTGAAGCCCAGGGCCGGCAGATAACTACCATTGAAGGTCTGGCCACGCCCCAGGGCCTGCATCCCTTGCAGCAGGCCTTCTTGGAGCAGGCTGCCCTGCAATGCGGTATCTGCACTCCCGGATTTATCATGGCCTCCAAGGCTCTGCTGGACAAGGAGCCCGAGGCTGACGAGGGCCGTATCCGCCACTGGCTGGCGGGCAACCTCTGCCGCTGCACCGGATATGACAAGATTGTCCGCGCGGTGCTCCAGGCCGAGGACATGATCAAGGCCAAAAAGTAACTGGGCTGTTGCCTGGCCGTTGACAGGGGTGCGGCATGCCGTGCCCCTGTTGCTTTTTGCAGCCGGCCAAAATCTTGCATCAGCCCGTCTGCCTGCGGGGAAGGTGCGTCCCCGCCGCGAGATGGGCGAGCATGGAGGCGTGATGACGACTCCATTAGGTTGGGCCACAAGCTTGGGCAACCAGGCTGTGCAGTTGGATATAGGCAGCGGGTGGCAGGTCCGCAGCTGGCGGCCAGAGGACCGCGTCTCCCTGGCCAAGTATGCCAACAACCGGAAAATCTGGATTAACCTGCGGGATGCTTTTCCCCATCCCTACACCAGCGCCGACGCCTTTGATTGGATTCGCCAGTGCTCCCGTAACAAGCCCCCAACCCAGTTTGCCATCGCCTCTGCTGCGGAAGCTGTCGGCGCCATCGGGTTTCTACTCCAGAACGATATTTACCGCCGCTCGGCGGAGATTGGCTATTGGCTTGGCGAACCCTTTTGGGGCCAGGGAATCACCACCAGGGCTGTGTGCGCCGTTACAGAGTACGCCTTTGCCAACTTTGACCTGATGCGCCTGTTTGCCACGGTATTTGCATGGAACCCCGCCTCTGCACGGGTCCTGGAGAAATCTGGGTACTCCCTGGAAGGCCGGATGCGGAAGAGCGCAACCAAAGACGGCCAGGTCATTGACCAGTTGTTGTACGCCAAAGTCCTGGAAGATTAACTGTGGGGAGGCACGGCGGTGGCTAAGGTGTTTATACCTACCATGCTCCAGTCCCTTACCGGCGGGATCAAACAAGTCCAAGTGGAAGGCCGGAACGTGCGACAACTGATTGACCGGCTGGATGAGCTATTTCCCGGCATCAAGTCCCGGTTGGTGGAGGCTGGCCGCATCCGCTCCAACCTGGCGGTGTCCGTGGATGGAGATGTGGCGCGCATGGGAACGCTGGAGCCAGTGAACGAGGACAGCGAAGTGCATTTTGTGCCGGCCATCGGCGGCGGCATCCACCGACGTTCAGCAAGTCATCAGTATTCTGGTTGACTGCCCTAACGCAGCCCCGTACAATGGGGCCAATAGGGGTTCACTACCTGGGCGCTATTTCGTTTTTAAAGGGGCGGGAGTTGTCCAGGTGAAACCGGCCCACTGATCCGTCCCCCAGTCTTTATGACTCCCCAGTTGACAGATGGCCCAATCTTGCCGGACCAGTGAGCGTACATGGTCAAGAAAGCAAAATCGCGAGTGGAAAACCTGGTTTCGGCGGGGGGCGTCGTCTATCGCCGGGTCAATGGACAACTCCAGATAGTGCTATGCGGCCGCAAAGACCCCATGCGGTGGAGCTTGGCTAAGGGCACGCCAGATCCAGGAGAAACCATAGAGAGTACTGCCTTGCGGGAAGTGCGGGAAGAGACGGGGCTGGACGTCAAAGTGGAAGCCCCCATCGGCAGCATCAACTACTGGTTTGCCGATCCCCAGGGGGAAGTAAGGTACCACAAGACCGTCCACTTTTACTTGATGGTGCCTACTGGCGGGGATACCGACCGGCATGACCCGGAGTTTGACGTGGTGCAGTGGTTCTCTGCGGATGAGGCGCTCCAGGCCTTGACTTACGCCAACGAGGCGGACGTACTGCGCCAGGCCCTGGTATTGATTGCCAAGGTCAAGGAAGAAGCATAGCAATGGTGGAGTTGCACGGCGCACGGGTTGTGCTGCGGGATAAACGACTGGAGGACGCCGAGCGCGACTACATCTGGCGCTGTGATCCGGAGATTGCCCGGTTGGACGCCACCTATCCCCTGACCATGACCTTTGAGCGGTACTTGAAGATGTTTCAAGATCAGCTCCGGTATCCTACTCCTGGCTCCAAGCACTTGGCCATTGACACGCTGGATGGCAAGTTCATTGGCAACTGCATGTACTACGACCTGGACTCGGTGAACCTGGAAGCGGAAGTGGGAATAGTCATTGGCGACCGGGACTACTGGAGCAACGCCTATGGCTACGATGCGGTGGTGACTCTGCTGGATTACGTCTTCCGCGAGCTAAAATTGCAGCGGGCCTATTTGCATACCCTGGACTGGAACAAACGCGCCCAGCGTTGCTTTACCAAATGCGGATTCAAGCCAGTGCGGCTGGTGCGGCGCTTCTCTTTGGACTTTTTGCTTATGGAAGTTTTGAGGGATGCCTGGCTGGCCCAGGTTGATTCCCTGCTGGCCGCCCGGTGGGACCGGCCGTTGAACGGCGCCGGCGCTCCCGCCACGGAAAAGCCGCCCTCCCGCTTTAGCCATCCCGTGCCGCCGCCAGGGCCTCAGCCAGCCTGACCGCGCCGGTGTAAAGGGCGCGCCCTAGAATCACGCCTTCCACGCCAGACCTCTTTAGCTGGCGGATGTGCTCCACACTCGCTACACCCCCGGAAGCCAGTACCGCCAGGCCAGTCCGCTGCACCAGCGCCGCGTTGGCGGCGTAGTTGGGGCCGGTGAGGGTGCCGTCCCGGGAAATATCCGTGTAAAGCAGGCGGCGCACCCCCAGGACTGACATCTCCTGGGCCAAATCCAGGGCACTGACTGCACTAGTCTCCCGCCAGCCTCGGGTGGCAACCTGGCCGTCCCGGGCGTCAATGGCGACCACCACCCGCTGGCTGCCATAGCGCTGGCACAGTTCTTGCACCAGGCTGGGGTTCTCTACGGCTACTGTCCCCAGGACTACTCGGCTTGCCCCGGCGTGAAGGAGTGCGTCAGCCGTATCCAGGTCGCGGATGCCGCCCCCCACTTGCACGGGAATGGCCAGAGCCTGGAGGATGGCAGTAATGACCTTCAAGTTAGCTGGCTGGCCCTGCGCGGCTCCGTCCAGGTCCACCAGGTGGAGGCGGGGCGCGCCCTGGCTTTGCCAGTCCAGGGCCACGGCCACCGGGTCCTCGGCAAATACGGTCTCCTGCTGGTAGTCGCCCTGGTAGAGCCGGACACACCGGCCAGCCCGGATATCAATGGCGGGAATGACTTCCATGACTCCCTGAAAACTGGTCAGCGGTGCGTGGCGGAACGGCGGGCCATATGGTCGGCAATGAAAGTCACAAAGTTGCGGTAGATGCGCAGCCCCAGCGCGCCGCTCTTTTCCGGGTGGAACTGAGTGGCCGCCAGGTTGTCCTTGGCATAAACGCTGCAAAAGGGAATGCCGTATTCCGTGACTCCTGCCACACCCTCCCGGTCCAGTGGGTCGGCGTAGTAGCTGTGTACAAAGTAGAACTGGGTGTCCTGGGGGATGTCCTGGAACAGGGGGTGCGGCTTCTGGAAGCGCACGCTATTCCAGCCCATGTGTGGCACCTTGAGGCCGGCGGGAAGACGCCGCACGCGGCCCTTCAAGATACCCAGGCACGGAGCGTCGCCCTCCTCAGTGCGTTCCAGCAGAAGCTGAAGCCCCAGGCACACGCCCAGGAATGGGCGGCCCGAGCCGGCAAACTGGCGCAGCGGCTCCACCAGCCCGCGTTCCCGCAGCGCAGACATGGCTGCCGGACCGGAGCCAACACCAGGCAGAATCAGCCCGTCGGCGGTGTCCAACAGCCCGGGGTCTCCTGTCACCACCGGCGCAACTCCCACCGACTCCAGCGCCTTGGCCACGCTTCGCAGGTTGCCGGACTGGTAATCAATAACCACGATGTTCATGGAATGGTTCTCAGAGGGTGTGATAAAAGATCGCTAAGGGCTTGTGTTAAAAGTGCCCGCTCATGGGCTTTGCCCAAAATGTAATTCTGAGTCCCGATGCAATCGGGACTCAGGGTGACAATAATTGGCTGCAAAACGTTACTGACTATCGAAATGCATACTTTTTGGGCAAGGCCCCCGCTCATGGTTCGACAAGCTCACCACGAGCGGTCTACTTTTGACACGGGCTCTCAGGCCGCACATGAGTCATCCCTAATTTTCGGCCAGATTTGTAGTGAGAGGAGCCAACTTGGCACGGCCCCGTCATTCCATCCTTCGGCTGAAGGATGGAATCCAGTTGCCGCTCTGGGTTCCGGCCTCGCCGGAACGACGACATAGTCGCCCTGGACTTGGCCTGGGTTGGTGCAGTTGTCATTCCTTGTTGTCAAACTCTGGGATGACTCATGTACCACGGGAATTCTACGCCCTTTCCCCTGTCACCCGCTCCAGGGGCAGCTCTCGGTCTTCGTAGCGGGCCAGGACAAACAGCAGGTCGCCCAGGCGGTTCAGGTACTGAATGACCAGTTCATTGGTCAGTTTCCCGGCCTCTCGCAGGGCCACCACCCGGCGCTCGCCGGTGCGGACAATGGTGCGGGCCAGGTCAATGGCGGACGAAGCCGGAGAGCCGCCGGGCAGGATAAACACCTTGGGCATTTCCACTCCCTGCTCCAGGGAGTCAATGGTGTTTTCCAGATTTTCAACCATCTGCTCGGTCACCGGCTTGAAGTGTTGCTTGAACATCTCGTACTTTTCCGGATCGGTGGCCAGTTCCGCCGCAATGGTGAAAAGCTCCTTCTGAAGCTCCCGCAGAATCTCTTTCACCCGCTGGTCCTGGGACAAAGCGCGGGCCAAGCCCATGGCGGAAACTGCTTCGTCGGTAACGCCGTAAGCCTCGCTGTGGGGGTTGTTCTTGGAGACGCGCCCCCCGTAAAGAAGGCTGGTTTCACCCTTGTCGCCGAACTTGGTATATATACGCTTCCGGTAGGAAGACGATGAGGAAGTCATAGCTGAACCCTCAACCTGCAAATGGCCGCAGGGGCAGTCCTGAAGGCCAATTATAGCATGGATAGCATCAAAATTTGGGGGAGGCTATACTGGCTGCACTAAAGTTGAGGTAACGCATCCATGCCTGCGCCATTAGACATTCGCATCATCGGCATCACGGGAATGCCGGAAATCCAGGCGGGCGACGACCTGGCCGCCTTGCTGGTGGCCGCCGCCCAGCGTCAGGGCGCTGAAATTAATCCCGGAGACGTTCTGGTGGTGACCCAGAAAGTTGTGTCCAAAGCTGAAGGCCGGGTGGTGCGGCTGGAGGATGTGGAGCCTTCCGCCCTGGCCATTGCCATTTCCGAAGGCCACCGGCGGGACCCGCGCCACACGGAGATTGTGCTGCGGGAGAGTAAGCGCATTGTGCGCATGGACCGGGGGGTAATTATCAGCGAGACCTATCACGGCTTTACTTGCGCCAACGCCGGGGTGGACGCTTCTAACGTGCCGGGGGCCACTACCTTGTGCCTCTTGCCCCAGGACCCCGACGCCTCAGCCCGCCGCATCCGGCAGGGGGTGCAGCAGGCCCTGGGCGTTTCTGTGGCGGTGATTATCTCCGACACCTTTGGCCGTCCCTGGCGTAACGGCGCCACCAATGTGGCCATTGGGGTGGCGGGCATGGAACCCATGCTGAGCTACGTGGGGCAGGAAGATGCTTCTGGAAAGACGCTGCACACCACGGTAATTTGCGTGGCCGATGAAATTGCGGCGGCGGCGGAGCTGGCCTCTGGCAAGGTGCTGGGCGTGCCGGTGGTGCTGGTGCAGGGCTACCCCTACCAGCCCAGTGAAAACGCCAGCCACCTGGCTTTATTGAGGGACCCTGACAAGGACCTGTTCAGGTAAACCGGACGGCCCAATACCACTTTTTTTGGCACACTGGCCGTACTGCGATGACTGTTATGATGATATAATTATCATTAAATCAAACATCAAAGAGCCGAGCGCCATGCAAGAAACAACAACCCGGACCACATTGACGTTGCCTTCGCAACTCCTGGAAGCCGTTGACCAGGTGGTGAGGGAGGGCAAGGCCAAGAGCCGCAACCAATTTGTGACCACCGCCCTGCGCCGCGAGTTGGCCGCCTTGAAGCGCGCTGCCATAGACGCGGACTTTGCCCGAATGAAAGATGACCAAGAATATCAAGAAGAAGCCCTGCGGATATGCAAGGAGTTCGCGACGTCTGACTGGGAGGCTTTCCAATTGGGTGAGCAGCAACTGTGAAGCGCGGTGAGGTGTATTATGCCCGGCTGGATCCTGTTGCAGGTTCGGAGCAGGCTGGAGTTCGGCCAGTAGTCATAGTCAGCCGTGACTCCATTAACGACAACAGTTCAGTAATCCTGGCCGTTCCCTTCACTACTTACCGAGGCGGCTGGCTCTACCCCAGCCACGTATTGCTTCAGCCACCGGAAGGCGGCCTCACCCGCAGTTCCGTGGCGATGGCGGAGCAGGTGCGCGCCTTGGACAAGGGGCGTCTCGGCCCGTTACGAGGTACACTCTCCAAGCAAGCTCTGGGGCAAATTGAAGAGGCGCTGCTAATAGCTATGGACTTGCCGGGGATGGCCTAATCCTCACGTAAACAGCGCCAGTTCAAGCTGGCGGGCTTCCGGCTCCGCCAGCGCCACATCCGGGATTCCTGCGTCGTCCTCCAAGCCCGATACTCCCACGCCCAGCAGCCGGAAGGCTCGGCCCGGCGTTACCTCCAGGGAAGCCAGCCGCCAGGCGGCTTCGGCAATGGCCGCCTCGTCGCAGGTGGCCGCGGGCATGGTCGCTTGCCGGGTGAAGGTGGTGAAGTCGGCCCGACGCAGCTTCACTGTGACGGTGCGCCCCCGCAGCTCCTGGCGTTGCAAACGCCGCGCCACCCGGCCAGAAATCCGCAACAACTCCTGGCGCACCAGGGCAGGGTCTGCCAGGTCGCTGGAGAAGGTGTTCTCGGCGCTGACCGATTTGGTCACGTGTTCCGTGTGCACCGGCTCCTGGTCCAGCCCCAGAGCTTTGGCCCGCAAGTGCTCCCCGCGCTTGCCGAACCGGCTGCAGAACCATTCCGGCGGTTGGGCGGCTAACTGGCCGATGGTCTCAATGCCCTCCCGGTGTAGCCGCTCTGCCGACTTGGGGCCGATGCCCCAGAGCTTGCCCGCCGGCAAGGGGGCCAGGAACTCTTGTTCCTCTCCCGGAGCCACCACCACCAGACCATCGGGCTTCTGAAGGTCCGAGGCAATTTTCGCCACGGACTTGCTGGTGGCCACGCCTATGGAGACTGTAAGGCCGGTAACGCGGCGGACCGTCTCCTTCAAATCCAGGGCCAAGGCCAGGGGAGGCTTACCCTTGGCCACCACCTGGGTCACGTCCAGGTAGGCTTCGTCCAGGGAAAGAGGTTCCACCAGCGGGGTCAGGGCACGGAATATGTCCATGACCTGCTGGGACATCTCATGGTAGCGGTCAAAACGGGGCCGTAGCAGAATGGCCTGGGGGCAGAGGCGCACGGCGGTTTTCATGGGCATTGCCGAGCGCACGCCGTACCTCCGCGCTTCGTAGGAAGCAGTGGCTACCACGCCCCGGTCTTCGGCGCGTCCGCCCACCACCACCGGCTTGCCCTTTAATGCAGGATTGTCCAGTTCCTCCACGGCGGCGTAGAAGGCGTCCAGGTCCGCGTGGAGGATGTGGCGGACTACCAGCGCTTGTTCTGACGTTTCCATCATCCAACATTTTACCCTCGGCGGCGGTGTAGCGCATTCCCCCGCTGTCAGGTGTGGGTAGTGTATCAGTTTGCCTTAACCTTTAACTCCTCGCACCTCGACTTGTCGGGGCCCCCAGATACTTGCATGGTTTAGGTATTCTCCTAGGTTCCGGCGGAAGCTGGAATGACGAACGGCTAATTGATACACTACCCAGGAGTCGCAATGGAAAGGCGCTCTGGCGTAGGGTATGATAGGGCCGCCAGCGCAGGCCACGCCAACGACTTTGTACGCCATGTCCCTTCGGCAGGAGGAATTATGCCCACCATTCTGGAAGAGTACATTGCCAAGCACCAGGGATCGGCCCAGCGTTACGCCGAGGCGTCCCAGCTATTCCCCAGCGGCGTAACCCACGATAACCGCTACGCCGAACCTTTCCCCCTTTACATGACCCATGGCCTGGGCCCCCGCAAATGGGACGTGGACGCCAATGAATATATTGACTACGTGTCCGGCCACGGGGCGCTGCTCCTGGGTCATTCCCACCCTGCCATTGCCGCCGCCGTTGCTTACCAGATTGCCTGGGGCACCCACCTGGGGGCCTGCACCGACGAAGAAATTCGATGGGCCAAGGCCATCAAGGCGTTAATGCCGGGGGTGGAGAAAATCCGCTTCCACAGTTCCGGCACGGAAGCTACTCTGATGGCCATGCGGCTGGCCCGTGCCTACACCGGCAAAAACAAAATTATCAAACTGCGCAACCACTTCCACGGCTGGCATGACTACGCCATGGCCGGTTCTGACCGGCCCGCGCCGGGCATTCCCCAGTCCAGTTGGGGCAGCATGGTGGTGGCGCCTGCCGGAGACCTGGGCGCGGTGGAGAAGGTGCTGAGCAACGACCAGGATATCGCTGGAATTATCCTGGAACCCACCGGCGCCCACTACGGCCAGCTGCCGCTGCCCCTGCCTTCCTACCTGGCAGGACTGAGGGACTTGACCAGCCAGCATGGGGCCGTATTGATTTTCGACGAAGTGGTCACCGGGTTCCGCGCCTCCGCGGGCGGCGCCCAGGTGCGTTATGGCGTTACGCCGGACCTCTCCACCCTGGCCAAGATAGTGGCGGGGGGCTTGCCCGGCGGCGCAGTGGCCGGCAAGGCGGAAATTGTGGATATGATTGCCCACCGGGGCGACCCGGCCTGGGACAACCAGCGACGCGTGTATCACCCCGGGACTTTCAACGGCAATCCCCTGTCGGCCATTGCCGGGGCGGTATGTCTTGAGCTAATCGCCAGCCAGCCGTTAAACCAGCGGGCCGACAACATGGCCTTGCGGCTAAAGAATGGGCTGAACGGCATTTTTGCCCGCATGGAAGTGGCGGGCCACGCCCACGGCATTGCATCCATGATTCACATAGTCCTAGCTGACTGCGATTGTGACCGGGAAATCTGCACCATGTCCCATGACCAGATTCACCACGCCGTGGCCAGTCCGGCGGTGACCGCCTTGAAACGGGGCCTGCAGAACCAGGGAGTGGACATAATGGGCCGGGAAGCTTTTTTGGTTTCCGCCACCCACACGGAGCGGGAGATTGACCAGACCCTGGCAGCCTTTGAAGCGGCCCTGGCGGCAGTGCGGGCTGAAGGCCTGCTGTAGCTTACGGTAGTTTATTGGATGGGCCTCTGCGGATGTTTTGTCCTCAGAGGGTGTCTAAAAAGGTTCGGTGCTCGTGGTTCGACGGGCTCACCACGAGCGGAAAAGCCGCTCATCCAGAGATTGCGAACCATGAGCGGCTCGCCCACATGCCCTTCGACAGGTTCAGGCTGAGCGGGCTAGTAGCCAAGTTTACCAACTAATGCAAGGCTCAATAAAACAACTTCTCAGGCAGCCCGCCATCCGGTAAGTCTGCCCCCACACGCGTAAACGTCGCTCCTGCGGATGCCGCGCAGATTCCTGGTCTGGTATTCCCGTCATCATTGGCACTGTCACTGTCGTATATCCTATCCAAGACCGGTCTGTTAGAATTGGCTGAGGTTGCACACCATTTCCAAACTTTTGAGGTGAATATGGCATCGTATGAGAACCTTCAATTCACCCACCGGCACTCCATTTTCTGCATTCTCCCGCCCCACATTCTCAGGAACATAGTGGAACACGGCAACGACGCCCAGCGCAGAATCGCCTCGCTCGGCCTGGCCGTGGACAATACCTTGCGGGCCATGCGCGCTGCCGCCCCGCGGCGGGCAGAGGCGCCCACGGCCAAGCGGCCCGGCCTTTTTGCCGAAGAGGGGGCCAAGCAGCGCACCATCTACGATGCCAAGAACACCCAGAACCTTCCGGGCGCCCTGGTGCGCTCCGAAGGCTCCGGGCCGTCCAGCGACGTGGCCGTAAACGAGGCCTACGATGGCCTGGGGGACACTTTAAATCTGTATTGGGACGTTTATGGCCGGAACTCCATAGACGATGAAGGAATGCGCCTGGATGCCACGGTTCATTTCGTCCAGGACTACGGCAACGCCTTTTGGAACGGGGAACGCATGGTCTTTGGCGACGGCGATGGCCAGTTGTTCAACCGGTTCACCATTTCGCTGGACATTATCGGCCATTAATTGGCCCACGGCGTGACCGAGGACGAGGCCGGGCTGATTTATTTCTACCAGGCGGGCGCGTTGAACGAGTCCCTGTCCGACGTGTTTGGCTCGCTGGTGAAGCTGTACCGCCTCAAGCAGACTGCCGCCCAGGCCGACTGGCTCATTGGCGCTGGGCTGCTCACCAGCAACGTCAAGGGGGTGGCGCTGCGTTCCATGAAAGCGCCGGGCGCCGCCTTCAACGACCCCGTGCTGGGGAAGGACCCCCAGCCCGCCCACATGCGGGACTTCGTCCGCACCTTTGAAGACAACGGCGGCGTCCACATCAACTCCGGCATCCCCAACCACGCCTTTTATCAGGCTTCCACCCTTATTGGGGGCAATGCCTGGGAAAAGGCGGGAAAATCTGGTATGAGACCTTGCGGGACAACCGGCTGCGCCCCAACACCGGCTTCCAGCGTTTTGCCCAGCTGACCGTTAACACCGCAGTGCGGCTGTACGGCTCCAACAGCAAGGAAGCCCAGTGCGTGCGGCAGGGCTGGGTGGTGGTGGGCATCAGCGTCAAGTAAGTGCCAATCCACTAGAAACCGCCGGGCTGCATTGTACCGGCTTCGTGGCAGGGGTAGGGCGTCGCATAGCCTTGCCCCTGTCGCTTTGTTTAACGTTGAGCAGGTCCACATCGGCGGTGGCCGTTGCCCAGGGAATTGCACGTTATTCAGCGCCGGAATCAAAATCCCCAAGCGCCCCTTTGCAAAGGGGGATAGGGGGATTTCTCCATTAAAAGTCTTTTGCTGTGTTCAACTGCTGAGGTAAGTTGGTTTTGACATGCGATTGCCCTGGCCGATGCACCAGGATTCCTCTACGACTCAGCCGGTGCTGATACAATAACTGTATCTCAGAAAGCACGTGCTGCGGGGGTGCAACTATGCGGGTGCAATTCAAGATGGAAGGTGGCGTGGCCTTCTTTCCAGGACTAAGCCGCCCAACTATTTTTGACACGGAGCAGTTGTCTCCCGGTTATGCCGCCGAACTGGAGCAAAAAGTGAAGGCCGCCAGGTTCTTTGACCTGCCTGCTACGGTGGGCGCGCCGGGCAAGGGGGCGGCGGACTACCGGCAGTACACCGTTACTGTGGAGGACCAGGACAGGAGCCACACCGTGCGGGTGGTGGAACCGGTGGCCGATTCTGCCCTGCTGGCATTGCTGGACTATTTGCGGGCCAGGAGCCGCGCGCGCCCCGCCAGCGGCTAGTGCCCAGCCTGAAGTATTTCTGTTAGAATCCCACCAACTGGCCGGGCAGCGCCAGCGCAAATTCGCCTAGACAACTTCAGGAGGTAGAGGTATGCCGTCCTTCACTGAGAAGCTCAAGGTACAAGGCAAGGACATGCCGGTTTACGCCAGCGTTCCCAGCGGCTCCGGGCCTTTCCCGGCCATTGTGGTGGCCCAGCACGGCGGCGGCGTGGACACCTTCATCAAGAGTATCTGCGACCGCCTGGCCCAAGAGGGCTACGCCGCGGTAGCTCCCGACCTTTACCACCGCATCACGGAAGACATGGTGAAGAGCAGCGGCAAGACCCGCCGGGAACTGCTCAACGATTCGGAAATCATCGCCGACGTTAACGCCACCGTGGACTGGCTGCGCGGGCACAAGGCCATCCAGCGGGACAACATTGGTGTCACCGGCTTTTGCATGGGTGGGCGCGTGACCTGGCTGGCCGCCGCCACCAACCCCCATTTCAAAGCAGCAGCGCCCTACTACGGCGGCAACATTATGCAGGTGTGGGGCAAGTCTGAGACCAACAAGACTCCCCTGGAGTTGGCCGGCGGCATCAAGTGTCCCATTCTGTTCCACTTTGGCGATCAGGACCAGAACCCATCCCAGGCGGACATGCGCAAGTTCGACGGCGAGCTTACTCGCCTGGGCAAGACTCACCAGTTCTACACCTATCCTGGGGCCAACCACGCCTTTATGGACCACACCGGCCAGCGGTACGTCAAGTCCGCCGCCGACGCCTCCTGGCCGCGCACCATTGAGTTCTTTGGCAAGCATTTGAAGGCGGCACAGGCTGGCGCCCGGCGGTAGGCCAGAGCAGGCAAAATATGCAGGGGCGAGAATTATCTCGCCCCTGCATGAACGAATGTATTTCGCATAGGAGTCGAACCAATGCCACGACAAGCACTGGACCTGGAAAATAAGACTAATTTGCGGACCCTGGGCAGCGACGGCTGGAAGATAGCTATGGGCCTGGTGCCCGGCGAGGGCAACCAGGGCCTGGTGGCGGAGATGAAGGGCAGCCCGGCCCGCCTGACCGATTACGACGACTCCTGGTGGGAGAGCAGCGGAGATATCCAGGAGCGCCGCTCCACGGGCTTCACTTTTGCCTGGTACCGCCTGCACTACAAGACCCCGAACCGCGTCAACGGCGAGGACGTCAGCGGCAAGCGGGTATGGTTTGAGACCAACGTGGACAATTACGGCGAAGTGTACATTGACGGCAAGATTGACCGCAGCATCGGCGTGATTACCGGCAACAACACGCCCAAGCGAGTGCTGGTGGAGGAAAAAGCCGCTCCTGGCGCTAGCCACGTGATTGCCGTGCTGGTGGCCAACGGCCCCCTGGGCGACCCGGTGGGCACCATCTTCATGCGCTACGCCACCCTGACCTTCGAGTAATCAGCTATCAGCCAACAGCCATTAGTTGTCAGCCCTCGGCTTCCCTGCTCCCCATGGGTGTGGGCGGGGTCTGTTATCTGACAGCAGATGGCTGATAGCTTTGGGAGCGTTATGGCCCAATCCTACGCCGGCAAGGTCAACGCCCCGGACTTCCCGCCGGGGCTGGAGTGGATTAACACCCACCGCCCCATCTCCATAAAGGAATTGCGGGGCAAAATTGTGCTGCTGGACTTCTGGACCTACTGTTGAATCAACTGCATGCACATTTTTCCGCAGTTGCGGAAACTGGAGCAGCACTACGCCAACGAACTGGTGGTTATTGGCGTGCATTCGGCCAAGTTCCCCAACGAGAAGGAGGGGGACAACCTGCGGGCGGCGGTGCAGCGGTACGAACTGCGACACCCGGTGGTCAACGATGCCGAGTTCCTGGTGTGGCAAGAGTACGCCTGCCGCGCGTGGCCTACTTTAATGTTCATTGACCCCCAGGGCAAGGTCATCGGCAAGCATGAGGGTGAGCTGCCCTACGAGGCCTTTGACCGTATCCTGGGGGAGATGGTGGCCCAGTTCGACGCCCAGGGGCTGATTGACCGCACCCCCCTGTCCTTTCACGCCGAGCCCGAGACCGTTTCAGCCCTGTCTTTTCCGGGCAAAGTGCTGGCCGATGCTGAGCAGGACCGGCTTTGCATCGCCGACTCCAACCACAACCGAATTGTAATTGCCAGCCTGGATGGGTTGGTGCGCCAGGTCATTGGCTCCGGCCAGGAAGGGCTGAACGATGGCGGCTTTGCCGAAGCTCAGTTCAACCATCCCCAGGGCATGGCCCTGGCCGGAAACGTTCTGTATGTGGCCGACACGGAAAACCACGCCCTGCGCAAGGTGGACTTGAGCGCCCAGCGCGTGGAAACCATCGCCGGGACCGGGCAGCAGGGGCATATGCGCCAGGGCCAAGGCCCGGGCAGGCGGGTGGACCTTAATTCCCCCTGGGACCTGGTGCACCGCAACAATACTCTATATGTTGCCATGGCGGGCAGCCACCAGATTTGGTCCATGACCCTGGCCGACGGTCAAATGGGGCCTTATGCGGGCAGCGGCCAGGAAGCCATTATTGACGGCCCGCTGGCCACGGCGGCTCTGGCCCAGCCCAGCGGCATCACCTCCGACGGCACATGGCTCTACTTTGCCGACAGCGAGACCAGCTCCATCCGCTATGCGGACCTGAATATCCGGGGCCGGGTTGGCACCATTGTGGGCATGGGGCTGTTTGTGTTTGGCGACGAGGACGGAGTGGAGAACCACGTGCGGCTGCAACATCCTCTGGGAATTACCTGGCTGGATGGCGCTCTGTATGTGGCGGACACCTACAACCACAAAATCAAACGGGTGCTGCCCTCCACCCGCAGCAGTTTCACTTTTCTGGGCACGGGACAGGCGGGCTACAAGGACGGGCCGGGCGCCCAGGCTCAGTTTGCCGAACCCAGCGGCCTGAGCGTGGCCGGAGCCAGGCTCTACATCGCTGATACCAACAACCACCGTATCCGCGTGGCGGACCTGGCCAGCAGTGAGGTAAGGACAGTGGAGTTGCGCGGGCTGTAAGGGCAAACCTCTGCTCAGGACAATCGCATTCTCCGCTATCCGTTGGTCGAGTAGTCCCGACACCGTCGGGACGTATCGAGACCCCATGGCGTACTGATTTCGATACGTCCCGATTTCATCGGGACTACTCAATCAGCGGTGCCCCCTACAGATGGATGGAACGTGCGATTGCCCTGAGCCTCTGCTCAATCCCAGTACCAAATCCCGCTCCGGTGTGGTATGCTGATACCGTTATCTCACCAGCAAAAGGTTGTTTGGAAAAGTCATGGACGCTCAGCAACTCCTAAAGCTCGACAGTAACCCCAAAATTCCGTCGTTTATCCCTGGAGATACCGTCAAGGTCAACGTCCGCATCCGCGAGGGCGACCGCGAGCGTATCCAGGCTTTTCAGGGCGTGGTAATCCGGTGCCGTCATGGCAACGACAGTGGCGCTACCTTCACCGTCCGGCGCATGTCCGGCGGCATCGGTATCGAACGCATCTTCCCCTTCCATTCCCCCATGGTAGACTCGGTGGAAGTAATCCGCCAGGGTGCAGTGCGCCGCGCCAAGCTCTACTACCTCCGGGAACTGCGCGGCCGCGCCGCTCGCATCAAAGAGCGCTCCACCTTCTTCCAGCGCGGAGCGCCGCAGGCAGAGGAACCGGCGCAGCCGCCCGCCCAAGACTAGGCATAAAACCCTTGCCCTGGGCGCCGGTTTTCTGGAATCCCAACCGGCGGTGAAAGCTCGTGGATTGGGCATCTCTCCAGGAGCATGGTACGCACCTACCAGAGCTGCAGGCGGACATCGGGCCAGGCGTGTTGCAATATGCCGAGGTGGCAGTAGATGCGCCAGTAGCTCCAACACGAACCTTCTCCTACAGCATCCCGGCTGGTATGACCCTGGAGCCAGGCCGGTTGGTCTGGGTGCCCTTTGGACGGCGCATCATCCAGGGCGTGGTAATGCAGCTAGTCCCCGCTCCTCGGGTAGAACCTACCCGGGACGTGCTCCAGCCGGTGGGCGCGGCTCCTCTCCTCAGTTCCACTGCCTTGGAGTTGGCCCAATGGCTCAGCCGCTATTACTTCTGCTCTCTGTTTGAGGCTGTTTCCCTCCTGCTGCCCCCCGGCTTCAAGAGTCATGTCAGGACCTGGGTATCTGCGGCGCCGGGCGCTGCCGCCAGCGGCGCGGTGTCTCCCACAGTGCAAGAAGCACTGGAAAACCTGGCTGCCCGCCCGCGCTTGAGCCAGGCGGACTTTGTTAAGTCCCTGGGGCGCAACGGGGAGCGGGAGATGGAACGGCTGGTGGGGAAAGGGCTGGTGCACCGCCAGGCGGACCTCCCCAGACCGGCCCTGGCGCCCCGCTACCAGTGCTGGCTGGTCCCAGCCCAGGTCAGCGACGCGGCGGCAGCAACAGACGGACTGACGGAGCGGCAACTGGGCCTGCTGCAGGCGGTGCGCTCCATCGGCCAGCCCTTTCCCGCTGCCTTGGCCAATAAGCAGTTTGGCCCCGGCGCCGCGGACGCGCTCCTGGCGGCGGGTCTCATTGCCCAGGACTGGCTGCGAGTAGAGAGCAACTACCCGCCATCCATTAGCTCCCCAACCCCTGCTCCTTTCGCATTGACGCCTGCCCAGCAGGATGCCCTGGACCGCATCTGTGACGCTCTGGACGACCCAAACCAACAGCCCAGGAGCTTTCTGCTCCACGGGGTTACAGGGTCCGGCAAAACGGAGGTGTACCTGCGCGCCGCCCAGCGAGTGGTGGCGAAGGGCCAGCAGGCTATTGTCCTGGTGCCGGAAATCTCGCTCACCCCCCAGATGTTGCAACGGGTGGAGGCCCGGTTTCCGGGGCGGGTGGCGGCGCTCCACAGCCGCCTGACCCAGCGGCAGCAGTTTGACCAGTGGTGGAAGGTCCTGGCGGGTCAGTTTGACGTGGTGGTGGGCCCGCGCAGCGCGCTCTTTGCTCCGGTGACGCGCCTGGGGCTGATTGTGGTGGATGAGGAGCATGAGTGGACTTACAAGCAGGAGGAGCAGCCGCCCCTGTACCATGCCCGCACGGCGGCGCTGAAACTGGCCCAGCTCACCGGCGCTGCGGTAGTTATGGGCAGCGCCACGCCAGACGTGGAGACTTACTACCTGTCCCAGCGGGGCCGCCACCGGCTGCTGGAGCTTCCCCACCGTATAGCTCCGGCCCCTGGACAGGCGGGCCGGTTACCCCAGGTGGAAATTTGCGATATGCGCCAGGAGCTGCGGGAGGGCAACCGGGGCGTGTTCAGCAGGGCGCTGTCTCAAGCTCTGCAGGATCGCCTGGCCCTGAACCAGCAGGCCATACTATTTCTCAACCGGCGGGGCAGCGCCCCCTTTGTGCAGTGCCGGGATTGTGGATATGTGGTGGTCTGCCCCAGTTGCTCGGTGACCCTGACTTACCACTCCTCCAGCGGGCGCCTAGTCTGTCACCGGTGTAATCGCAGTGCGCCCGCCCCGCGCCAGTGCCGCCAATGCGGCGGAGACCGCATCCGCAGATTGGGCATTGGCACCCAGCGCGTGGTGGAAGAGGTGTTGGCCCTGCTGCCGGGGGTGCGGGTTGACCGCTGGGACGCCGACAGCTCCCGCGCCGGGGACGGGGCGGCCCAGGTTATGGAGCGGCTGGTTTCCGGCCAGACCCAGGTGCTGGTGGGCACGCAAATGGTAGCCAAGGGGCTGGACTTGCCCAAGGTGACCCTGGTAGGAGCCGTGCTGGCGGATATTGGCCTTAATATGCCGGACTTCCGTGCTGGTGAGCGGGGCTTTGCCCTGCTGTGCCAGGTGGCGGGCCGCGCTGGCCGGGGCAGCGTTCCGGGCCGCGTTATTATTCAGACCTATCAGCCGGAGCACTACGCTGTAGTTGCCACCGCCCGGCAGGACTATCAGGCCATGTACCAGCCGGAAATTGCCGCCCGCCGCCAGCAGGGCAATCCGCCCTTCAACCAGTTGGCGCACCTGGTGTTCCAAGACCTTAACCCCACGCTTTGCCAGCGCCAGGCCATGGAAACGGCCCGGTCCCTGCGGCAGCGAATCGCCGCCCGCGGCCTGGTGGACGTGGCTGTGATAGGCCCGGCGCCGGGCATCCCCTCCCGCATTCGGGGGAGGCACCGCTGGCGGCTGCTGGTGCGGGGGCGCAACCTGCATCAGTTCCTGGAAGGCGTGAATATCCCGCCCAGTTGCACTGTGGACGTGGACCCAGCCCACACGGTTTGAAGCTGCCTTTACACCTTGGGACGGCCTGCATATACTGGACGCACTTGTGTTCATTCCAAGATGCGAGGTGTTTCACCGTGGCGTTGTTGCCCCTCCGATATCTTCCCGACCCTATCTTGCGCAAGCCGGCCCAGAAGCTTACCAAAGTCCCGCCCAACTTTCAGCGGCTGGTGGAGGACATGGTGGAAACCATGATTGCGGAGCATGGGGTGGGCCTGGCGGCCAACCAGATTGGGTCGCTCCAAAAGGTGGCGGTAATCCAGCTCCCGGAGTGGGAAGAACCCCTGGTGCTGATTAACCCAGAAATTGTGAAGCGGGAAGGCGAGCAGGAACTGGAAGAAGGCTGCTTGAGCATTCCCGGCTACCGCGGCTTGGTCAAGCGGTCCGTTCGGGTGCGGGCCCGCGCCCTGGGGCTGGACGGCAAGGTAATCAGAATCAAAGCAGAGGGGCTGCTGGCCCAGGCCCTGGAACACGAGACTGACCACCTTAATGGCAAGCTTTACATTGACCACCTGGTTTCCCGCGATAAACTTTGGAAGCTTGTGCCCCGTGCCAGCGGCGAAGAAGGCCACGCCCATGACGGCCATGGAAATTCCTCAGTCTCACCTGCTACTCCTTCGGCTGACGCCACCCCCCAGGAAAGCTAAAGGCCAGCCACGGGCGGCGCGCTTTGCCTGAAATCCACGGCAACCTTCCATTGCAGAATCTCGGCGTCCTGCCTGGGCTAGCCCAGTTTTTCTCTGCCCACCGTTGCCAGGCTTACCTGGTGGGCGGGTGCGTGCGGGACGCGGTGTTGGGACTCACTCCCAAAGACCTGGATGTGGCAGTGCCTGCAGACCCGCACGTCCTGGGACGAGACCTGGCCCAGGTTCTGGGGGCCGCTTTTGTAGCCCTCAGCCCTGAACACGGTGTGGCACGCATTGTAGTACCCGCCTCGGTATCCGCCCCGCGCCTCACCATTGATTTATCCAATTTCTCCGGAAGCATTGAGGCCGATCTCGCCCGCCGGGACTTCACCATCAATGCCCTGGCGCTGCCCCGGTCCCACTGGCTTTCGGAAGATTGGCGGGACGGGCTTCTGGACCCCTTTCAGGGCCGGCAAGACCTGGCGCGCAAGCAGGTGAAGGCGGTGGCGCGGGACATCTACCAGCAAGACCCGGGCCGCCTGCTGCGGACCGTGCGGGTGGCAGCCCGGCTCCGCTTTAAAATTGCACCTGAAACCGCGCGGCTGGCCCAGCAAGAAGCGCCGCGCATTGCCGCCGTTTCCGGGGAGCGGCTGCGGGACGAGTTTCTGGCCATTCTGGCTGGGGACGGCGCCCATGCCCAACTGGAAATTCTCGACCGCCTGGACCTGCTTTGCCGCATTGTGCCTGAGCTGGCCCACACCAAAGGTGTTACCCAGCCCAAGGCCCACCACTACTGGGACGTCTGGGGACATTTGCTCCACGCTGTGGCGGCGGCGGAGGCGGTTACCGGCGGCCACCAGAACTCGGCTATTTACTCTATGGTGCCCTGGACGCCGGAACTGCAAGCCTATTTCCAGCAGGAAGTCTGCGACGGACACCAGCGCCGCACTGTGCTGAAGCTGGCGGCCCTCTTTCACGACATTGCCAAGCCCCAGACCAAAGGCCCCGACGCCACCGGCCGCATCCGGTTTCTGGGCCACTCAGAGTTGGGGGCGGAAATGGCCTCCCGCCGGCTGGCGGCGTTGCGGGTTAGCTCCAGGGGCATCAGCATGGTGCGGGCCATGATTGAGGAGCACCTTCGTCCTTTTCAGATGCGCCAGGGAGCAGAAATGCCCACACCCCGGGCCGTTTATCGGTACTTCCGGGACCTGGGTGATGTGGCCGTGGATACCCTCTACCTGTCCATGGCCGATTATCTGGCTGCAAAAGGCCCAGAGCTGTCTCTCGAACGGTGGGCTGGCCATGCTAGAATGATTGGGCACATTTTGCAGGGTTCCGCCCCTGTGCCTGGTCCCGCCCAGCCCCAGCGGCTGGTGGACGGCGGCCAGTTAATGCGGTACCTTAACTTGTCTCCCGGCCCTCAGGTGGGGCGGCTGCTGGAGTTAATCGCCGAGGCGCAGGCGGTGGGTGAAATTTCCACCCAGGCGGAGGCGCTGGCGCTGGCAGCCAGGGCGCTTAGAGAAAGTAGTACACAAAGTCAGGAGTAACAATGCGCGGGCGGACTACCCGGATAACCGTATTGATTGTGTTGATTATGGCCTTGGCGGTGGCGTCTTTGGCCTTTCGGGGCATCCACATTGATGTTCCAGTGTTGCCCAAGGTGGACCGTGAAGGCACCGGCCCCTTAGGGCTTAAGTTGGGATTGGACCTGCGGGGTGGCGGCAACCTGGTATACCAGGCGGATACCGGCACGCGTTTGGTGGTGACTTTTACCGATGCCCACGAGGCCAAAGCCGTGACGGAAGCCCTTGCTGGGGCTGGACTTACCGGCGCGGATGTCCAGCCCCAGGGTTCCAGCAATTTATTTCGCATTAAGACTGTGCTGCTGGATTCTGCCAAGCGGCAGGAGGTGCGGGACGCTCTGACTGAAAAAGTTGGCACGTTGGAGTCGGTGGCGCCCACTGATATCACCAACCCCACTCCTGATCAGATGGAGGGTGCGCTGAGCATTATCTCCCGCCGCGTGAACCTTTTTGGTACAGAAGAGCCCATCATCCAGCGCTTTGGAGATGACCGCATAATTGTGCAGCTCCCAGGCGCCACCGGATCACAGACCGAGGTGGAGTTCAGCCAGGCCGCCACCGAGGCGGCGGTGCGGTCTGCTTTGGCCTCCGTGAGCCTTGAAGGCGCAAGAATTGAGGTCCGCAGCGACCGGAGCTACCGCATCCGCACGACCACCCTAGACCAGGCCAAGCGGGATGGACTGCGCCAGGCCTTGCAAGACCAGGTTGCCCCTGTTTCGTCTTACAAGGTGACCAGCGCCATTGACAATGCCAAGTCCCTCATTGGCCAGACCGCCCGGCTGGAGTTCAAGGAGCGCACCTGCACCGACCTGAGCTGCATCCAATTCACGGATACTGATCTGGGTCTCACCGGCGACGACCTGGATAACGCCTACACTGCTACTTCATCCACCACTGGCGAGTGGGTGGTGAACATCCAGTTCAACAGCCGCGGCGCGGAAATCTTCTCCGATTTGACCCGGCGCATTGTCAACGTCAACACCAAACGCATCGCTGTCTTTCTGGATGACCAGGAGCTGATTGCGCCGGTGGCCCGGGGCTGGATCCGGGACGGCCGCAGCGAGATTACTGGCGGCTTTACCCGGGAATCGGCCAGGACCCTGGCAGTGCAATTGGAGTCAGGACGCCTGCCTGTACCCCTCAAGCTGGTGCAAGAGAGCGAGGTGGACTCCCTTTTGGGCGCCGCCTCCCTGCGCAGCAGCCTCATAGCGGGCCTGGTGGGTTTGGGACTGGTTATGGCCTTCATGGTGGTGTATTACCGGGCCGCGGGTGTGGTGGCTTCCATAGCCCTGGCCTTTTACACCATCCTGCTGCTGGCAATCTTCAAACTGGTGCCCGTCACCCTTACACTGCCGGGCATTGCCGGTTTCATTCTCTCCATCGGTATGGCGGTGGACGCCAACGTGCTCATCTTTGAGCGCATGAAAGAGGAGCTGCGCATCGGGCGCACCCTTTCATCCTCCATGGAAGTGGCTTTCAGCCGGGCCTGGCCGGCCATTCGCGACGGCAACGTGACCATCTTTATCTCCTGCGGCATCCTGCTCTGGTTTGGCAGCCGCTTGGGGGGAGAGCTGGTCACCGGATTTGCCCTTACGTTGTTCATTGGCACGGTGATTAGTGTGTTCACTGCCGTCACCGTCAGCCGCAATCTGCTGCAACTGCTGGCTAGGGCTGGCCTGTCCCGGCATGCCAGCCTGTTCACCCCAGAAGGCATACGCCGTCCGGCAGCAGCGCCGGCAGGGAGGTAGCACTCGTGCTGGATATTGTAGGTAAGCGGGGCTGGTACTTTCTTGGCTCCGGGCTTCTAATTCTTGCCGGCTTGATTTCTCTGGTTATGCCGCCCGGCGGCTGGGTAAACCTGGGATCCGGCCTTAAACCTGGCATCGAGTTCTCCAGTGGATCGGTGCTGCACGTGACCTTCGATAAGCCGGTATCGGACACGGATGTCCGTGCCCGCATGAGCGCCTTGGGCCACGGCGAAGCATTGGTCCAGAAGAGCGGCGACCGCGCCATGATAATCCGCACCCGGGTGCTGCAAGAGCCCGTGGGCGGCGCGCCCTCGGAGCGGGAGACTATCCAGGAAGACCTGGCCCGCAACGTGGCCTCTATTGAAAGCGCTGAATTTGCCTCGGTGTCGCCCATTGTGGCCCAGGAAACGGTGCGCAATGCTTTCATTGCCCTGGCAGCTTCGGCAGTGGGCATATTCCTGTACGTATGGTACTCCTTCCACCGAGTGCCCAAGGCGTACCGCTATGGCGCCAGCACCATCCTGGCCCTGCTCCATGACCTGGTAATTGTCATGGGCATCTTCTCCATACTGGGGCGCACCCTCGGAACCGAGGTCAACTCCATGTTCGTGGTGGGAATGTTGACCCTGGCGGGCTACAGCGTCAACGATACCATAGTGGTGCTGGACCGCATCCGGGAAAATTTGGGCAGGCACCCGGATCGCCCTCTGGACCAACTCGTCAACGAAAGCACCTGGGAGACCATGGGGCGGTCGCTAAATACCAGCTTTATGGTGCTGATTGTGGTCCTGGCCATGCTTCTGCTGGGCGGGGCCAGTATCCGGGAGTTGCTGCTGGTCTTGACCTTCGGCTCCATCGTTGGCAGCTACAGTTCTATCTTCATTGCCAGCCAGTTCCTGGTAATTTGGGAGCGCGGCGAATTCAGCCGTGCCTGGCGGTGGGGCAAGCGCGCCCCGGCTGCCGCCGCCATGTTGCTCCTGCACGTTATTGGACGGTAAGCACCAGCCGTCCCAGCACGGAACGGGATGACAGCAGGGCAAAGGCTTCCTGGGCGGCTTCCAGGGGAAGCGCGTGGCTGACCAACGGCGTCAGCCTGCCCTGGGCGGCCAGTTCCGCCACCCGCTCCAGTGTGGCACGGGATACGCCCGATGAGCCCAGGATGCGGGCATCCCGAAAGATGGCCTCTGCCAGGTCTAGGGCCACAGGCTGGCCGGTGACTTCGCCCAGGAGCGCCAGCCTGCCGTATTGGCCCAGGCAGCGCCAGGTGGAAGGAAACAAGGGAGACCCCACCGTGTCAATGATGACATCGGCTCCCTCGTCGCCGGTGAGGGCCAGGACAACTTCGCTGAAATCCAGTCCTTCGTCAGGGTTTTGGGAAACTTCCACTGTCTCCCAGGCTCCCAGCGCTTTCAGGCGCGGAACTTTCGCCGGAGATGAGGTGACGGCCAGCACCCGCGCTCCCAAAGTTGCGGCGGCCTGCACCGTGTGGCTGCCCAGCCCGCCTCCTGCGCCGGTCACCAATACAGTCTCTCCTGGCATCACCTGGGCCACGGACTCCAGCGCCTGGAAAGCCACCCCCATGGGACAAGCCAGCAGGCAGGCGGTGGTCAGGTCCAGTCCCGGCGGCAAGAGGACCAGGCTGGCGGCGCTGACAGATACATACTCGGCAAAGCCGCCCGCCCGTCCGTGCCCAATGCCCTGTCCGGCCCGGCAGCGGTGCTCCCGGCCTTGGCGGCAGCGGTCACACCGGCCGCAAATACTGGTGAGCAGACTCACCACCGCCTGGCCTGGCTGCACCGTGGTTACTCCTTCACCCAACGCCTCTACTGTGCCGGAAATTTCGTGGCCCAGCACTGCGCCGTAGGGCACGCCGCGGCGCAGCACGCCGGCCATCACCAGCAAATCGTGGTGACAGAATCCGCAGGCGGCCACGCGTACTAATGCCTCCCCAGGTCCAGGGACCGGAGTTGGCACTTCTCTTATTCGCAGCGTCGGCGGGCGGCCGGGCTGCTCCAGCGCCAGGGCACGCATAATTGGGACAATTATAGGAGTTCGGCCCAGCAGAGCCAACGCACTTCAGGGCGTATAATTTGTCAACAACAAGTATCCACCAATCCCGGGCCGGCGCGGCTTGGGAAGGTTGAATAGCAGGAAGATGAATTATGCGAATCGGTGCGCATGTCTCTACAGCGGGTGGCATCAGTAAGGCGGTGGACCGCGGCGTGGAAATCGGCTGCGAGACCATTCAAATCTTCGGTTCTTCGCCCCAGAGCTGGGCCTTCAAGTCCGTGCCAGAGGCCGAGGCATCTGCCTTCAAGCGGAAGGCGGCGGAGACCGGCCTGGGGCCGGTGTTCATTCATGCCATCTACCTGATTAACTTGGGCACTTCTAACCAGGCCAACCTGGAAAAGGGCAAGCAGTCCTTGATTAATTACTTGACCCTGGCCGCGCAGATTGGCGCGGGCGGCGTTGTCTTCCATCCCGGCAGCCACCAGGGAGTAGGGTACGACGGAGTAGTGCCGCAAGTGGTGGCGACCCTTAAAGAGGTGCTGGAGAAGTCGCCAGAGGGGCCATGCCTGGCGGTGGAGAACATGGCTGGCATGGGCCAGCACATTGGCGCCAGCTTTGATGAGTTGGGCCGCATTCTGCGGGAAGTGGACAACCCGAGGCTGCGCGTATGCCTGGATACCCAGCACAGCTTTGCGGCAGGCTACGACCTGACCACGCCGGAAGGTGTAGCCAGCATGATTGCCGAATTTGACCGGGCCATTGGCCTTGGCAAGCTGGCGGCGGTGCACGCCAATGACTCCAAACAACCCCTGGGTTCAGGGGTGGACCGGCACGACAACATTGGCGAAGGTTTCATCGGCAAGAAAGGCTTTGCAGCCATCATGGCGCACTCCGCTTTCCAGGCTGTGCCTTTCTTTCTGGAGGTGCCTGGCTTTGAAGGCAAAGGCCCAGACCAGCGCAACGTGGAAATTCTGAAGGAAATCCGCCAAAAGGTGGGCGCCCCTGCGTGATGCGGCTAACCCGGAGTCAGTTCATACTGCTGGTGCAGCAGGCTTACCGGCAGCTCCCGCCGCAGGTGCGGCGCGCGCTGCGCAATGTGGACGTGGTGGTGGAAGACCAGCCCAGCCGTCAGGATATGTCTGACTTGAGACTGGAGGGCACCCTCTTTGGCCTGTACCACGGCGTGCCCCTGACGCAGAGGGAAGGCGGAGGCCCAACCCTGCCTGACCGAATTGCTATTTACCGGCTGCCCATACTGGCGAGTTGCTCAACTCCCGCAGAGGTAGTGCGCCAGGTGCGCATTACCCTGTGGCATGAGGTAGGCCATTACCTGGGCCTGGGCGAGGATGACTTGAGACGACTGGGCTATGGCTGAGGACCCCATGTTGCGGCGTGCTGTCCAGTTGCTGGGCATGGGCTTTGGCACTGGTCTGGCTCCCGCGGCCCCTGCCACCGTGGGCAGCCTGGCGGCGGTGATTATCTACTTCCTGCTCCCCTTTTCCGGCGACTCCCTGGGGTTGTTTCTCCTCATTGGCTTGGGATTCCTGGTGGGAGTGCCCGCCACTGCCAGCCTGATAACCTCCGGCGATACTGACCCCCACCGGGCAGTTTGGGACGAGTTCGTGGGCATGTGGGCCTCATGCCTCCTGCTGCCCAAGACTTGGCCCTGGCTGCTGGCGGCCTTCGTATGCTTCCGCGTGTTTGACATAATCAAGCCCTGGCCACTGCGCCGCCTGGAGCGTCTGCCAGGCGGGTTGGGCATCATGGCCGATGATTTAGCCGCTGGCATCCTCAGTGCGGCCTTGCTGAATATGGCGCATCTGACGGTATTCTAGGCGCAGGATTCGCATTGCCCGTGAATAGGCCCTGTGTTATACTCCGAACTACACTTTATAATCGGCCGCAACCCCTTATTGCAGAGTATTGCACGGGCAATAGCCGGGGGGCTGTTCCCTGGCTTGGCCCTATGTTAATATTGCGGTCGGTGCGGATGCAGAAATGATGCCACCCGTACGGGTGGCAGTTGAGAAAGGCAGGTGTTATGGTACAGGCCCCTGAGCGACCGGCAGAGCAAGCTCCAGCCACTCCACCTACTGGTCGTGAGCCACTGACCATGAAGTCTTTGCTGGAGGCTGGCGTCCACTTTGGGCACCAGACCCGGCGCTGGAACCCGCGCATGAAGCGCTATATATTTACCCAGCGCAACGGGATTCACATCATTGACCTTCAGCAGACTCTCTCTTTGCTCACCGAGGCCAGCCGCGCCATGACTCAGGTAGCCGCCGAAGGCGGCAAGGTGCTGTTTGTCGGCACCAAAAAGCAGGCGCAAGAAGTGGTGCAGAGCGAAGCTGACCGTTGCGGCATGTGGTACGTTAATCAGCGGTGGCTGGGCGGCACGCTTACCAACTTCCAGACCATCCGAAGCCGCATCAACTACATGAACGAACTGCGCCAGAAGAAGGAGCAGGGATATTTCCGGATATTGCCCAAGAAAGAGGCCGCCAAGCTGGACGAAACCCTGGCCAAGCTGGAAAAGTATTTCATGGGCATTCGCACCATGAACCAGATACCCAAAGCCATTTTTGCCATAGATATCGGCATGGAAGACATTTGCATCACCGAAGCCCGGCGCATGGGCGTGAAGGTGTTTGCCGTAGTTGACACCGATTGCGACCCGGATAAGGTAGACCATGTCGTTCCTGGCAATGACGATGCAGTGCGTTCAATCCGCCTGATTACGGGCCGCATGGCCACCGCCGTGCTGGAGGGTCTGGAGCAGCGGGAAGCCATGATGAAGGCCCAGGAAGTTGAGCAGACGGAATCCGGCGCCGCCAGCATTGGCACCCCAGGCAGCATCCAGGGCATGAGCGCGGAGGAGCTGGAGAAAGTAATGGAGGCTGCTCCCGCCGCCACTGATGCCTTACCGGGGATGGATCCTGATACTGATGACGCAGTCCCTGGGCGCAACTAATCCACAGGAGAAGGCCTTAGTTGGTTACTGCTGCGACAATTCGTACTCTCCGGGAACAGACCGGAGCGGGCATCTTGGACTGTAAACAAGCCTTGGAAGCTTCCGGCGGCGATATGGCCAAGGCGGCAGAAGCCCTACGCAAAAAAGGGTTTGCCCAAGTTGCCAAGCGCGCCTCCAACGCCACCAGCCAGGGGCTGGTAGAGGCTTATATTCATACTGGCGGCAGAGTCGGCGCACTGGTGGAACTGGGTTGTGAGACCGACTTTGTTGCCCGCACCGCGGAATTCCGAGACCTGGCGCATAACCTGGCCATGCAGGTGGCGGCAATGTCGCCAGCCTATGTGGACGAGAGCCAAGTGGCGGGCGACGACCAACGGCCCCGCTCCCAGACCATACTGCTAAACCAGCCCTTCATTAAAGACAGTTCCCGCACAGTGTCGGACATAGTCCAGGAGTTAGCAGCCAAGGTAGGGGAGAATGTCCGTATTATTCGTTTCTCCCGGCTGGCCTTGGGCGAATAGCTTCTCCACAATTTATGTCTGAATCCAGGTATAGGCGTATCCTGCTGAAGATTAGCGGCGAGTCGCTGAAGGGCGCTTCATCCGAGATTATTGATTCAAGCTCGGTGAGTTACCTGGCCCAAGAGATTCGCCAGGCCCATGCTCTAGGCATTGAGCTGGCGGCGGTGGTGGGGGGAGGCAATATCTGGCGGGGCCAGGAGGCGGAGCAGCGTGGCATGGACCGGGCCACCGCCGACTATGCGGGGATGCTGGCCACGGTAATCAATGCGTTGGCCCTCCAGGACGCGTTGGAGCAGCGGGGCGTGGTAACGCGGACCCAAAGCGCGCTGCAAATGCAGGCAGTGGCTGAACCATATATTCGTAGGCGGGCCATCCGCCACCTGGAAAAGGGGCGGGTGGTGCTTTTCGCCGCGGGCACGGGCAATCCCTTTATGACCACTGACACCGCATCGTCTCTGCGGGCCTTGGAAATAGGCGCCCAGGTACTGCTTATGGCCAAGAACCACGTGGACGGAGTCTACGATGCGGACCCGCGCCGCAATCCCAACGCCCGGCGCTTCACCCGCATTGAGTACCTGGAAGCCATTAACCGGCGTCTAGCGGTTATGGACTCTACGGCCATGTCATTATGCATGGACAACAACTTGCCCATTGTGGTCTTTGATATCTTCCAGCCGGGCAACTTGGTACGCGCATTGTGCGGAGAACCAGTAGGCACACTAATCAGCGGGAGGGAATAGTTATGCCGGGCACTGATGAGGGCGCAGCACAACAAACACCCGCAGCGGTCCTCTCTGATTCTGAACGGAAGATGGGCCGGGCAATCGAGGCCTTCAAGCGGGATTTGGGCACCTTGCGGACAGGCCGCGCCAGTCCCGCGCTGATTGAAAACATTACTGTGGATTATTACAACACCCCCACGCCGCTAAAGCAACTGGGTTCCATTTCGTCTCCTGACGCCCGGGCTATCATCGTGCAGCCGTGGGACAAAGGGGCCATTCGCGAAATCGAGCGCAGTCTGCAAAAGTCGGAGATGGGCTTCAACCCCGCCAACGATGGCAACGTAATTACAGTTCCTATTCCGCCCCTGACCAATGAGCGCCGCCAGGAATTGGTTCGCCTGCTCAAACGCAAGATTGAGGAAGGCAAGGTTTCTATCCGCAATGTGCGCCGCGACGGCATGGACTCCTTGAAGAAGCTGGAAAAGGACAAGGGCGTGTCCCAGGACGCCAGCCGGCGCGCCCAGGATCAGCTGCAGAAGACCACCGACACCTACATTCGGAACTTGGAGCAGGCCGGGGCCGCCAAGGAAGCCGAAATAATGCAGGTCTAGCCGATGCAGGTCCGGACGGACTCGGCTTCCTCCCCTGCGCCGCGCAAGCCCCAGGTGCCCAGGCACGTTGCCATTATTATGGATGGCAATGGAAGATGGGCAAGAAAACGAGGGTTGCCGCGGCTGGCGGGGCACAAGGTGGGTGTAGAGCGCATCCAGAAGGTGCTGGAGACCCTGGGCCCGCGGGGTGTGGAGTACGTTACACTGTTCGCCTTTTCCACGGAAAACTGGAACCGGCCCTCTGAAGAAGTCCAGGGAATAATGGCCTTGCTCCACGAGGCCCTGGAACGGCAGACCAAGTCGCTGCATGAGAAGAACGTGCGGGTAGTCCATTTAGGTAAGGTGGACCGCCTGAGTCCAGACCTGCGGGAGGGGGTAGCCCACGCCCAGCGGCTGACCATTCACAACACCGGCATCACGTTGAACGTGGCCTTTGATTACGGCGGCCGGGACGAAATTCTGGAAGCAGTGCGGCGAATCATCCGCGAGGGTGTGCTGCCGGAAGTTGTGGATGAGGCCCTTTTCAGCCGTTACCTCTACACGGCCCATTCTCCTGACCCTGACCTGATAATTCGCACTGGCGGTGAACTGCGCATCAGCAACTTCCTGCTCTGGCAGTCCGCCTACAGCGAGTACTACCATACCCCCACGTTGTGGCCCGACCTGGATGCCGCCGAATTGGAACGCGCCTTGGAAGCCTTTGGCCGCCGCCAGCGCCGGTTTGGGACCGTCGCCAAAGAGGAGTGATTTGGTCCCAAGGGTGCTCACTGCCCTGGTGGGCATCCCAGTCATCCTGGCCGCCATCTGGTGGGGCGCCCCCTGGCTGACGCTGCTGGTAGCCCTGGCTGTCGCTTTGGGCCTGGCCGAGTTCTACCGTCTTACTGCCCCGGGTGTGGGACGCTTGCCCATTTTTCTGGGCATTCTGTGGGCGGTGGCCTTGGCTCTGATCGGCGGCATTGCAGAGTCGCCTTTAGGTCTGCTTCGGGCCTCCGCATGGGCCTTGCTGGTGGGGGTTTTTGCTGCCCTGTTATGGCTTATTGCCCTTTACCGGGGCGGGAAATTACCGTTGGCCGCGATTTATCTGCTGGCCGGGCCGCTGTATTTAGGATTTTCCCTGGCCCATGCCCTGGCCCTTTATCATTGGGGAAACGACCTGGCAATAGGCCGCGGCTGGCTTTTATTTGCCCTCTTTGTTACTTTTGCTTCGGATACTGGAGCCTTTTTCACAGGAAGGGCCGTCGGCCGGCATAAAATGGCCCCCAGCATCAGTCCTGGCAAGACCTGGGAGGGAGCAGCCGGCGGGTTTCTCCTGGCGCTGCTGGCTGCGTTAGCGCTGGCCCAGGCACTTAAACTTGGTCTGCCCTTTTGGCAAGCGGGCCTCATTGGCGCCGCCACTGCTGTGGCAGCCCAGGCCGGAGACCTGTGGGAGTCCAAGCTAAAGCGGCTTTCCCGGGTTAAAGACTCTGGGAGTATAATTCCTGGGCACGGAGGGATTCTGGACCGGTTGGACAGTCTAGTGTTTGCCATTCCTGCCGTTTATTACCTGGTGGCGGTGGTTTTCAAGGCATGAAAAACATTGTGGTACTGGGTTCCACTGGCTCCATTGGCCGCCAGACTCTGGATGTGGTGCGGGCATTTCCAGAGAGGTTCAGAGTAGTGGGACTGGCTGCCGGAAATAACCAGCAGCTCTTGGCGCAGCAAACAGAAGAGTTCTGCCCTCAATACACGTGGAGCCTTGGCGGCCCCAGGTTCGCTCCCGGCTCCGCCTTCCTCCCCATGGAAGAGATGGTGTGCCTGCCCGGCGTGGACATAATCATGGTGGCTACCACCGGCGCAGTGGGGTTGGCGCCCACGCTGAATGCTCTCCAAAGCGGCAAGGTTGTGGCTCTGTCCAACAAGGAGCCAATCGTTATGGCGGGGCCGCTGATTAAAGAGTACGAGAGGAAGTACGGGGGGGCGCTGCGGCCCGTGGACAGTGAACCCAGCGCCATTTGGCAATGCCTCCAGGGAGAGGACGACACCATCCGCCGTCTCATCATTACCGCCTCGGGCGGCCCTTTCCGCACCACGCCGTTGTCCCAAATGGACGGGGTTACCCCTGCCCAAGCGCTGAAACACCCCACTTGGAACATGGGCCGGAAGATTACCATAGATTCTGCCACGCTGATGAACAAGGCTTTTGAAGTTATTGAGTCCCACTGGTTGTTTAGCGTGCCCTGGGATAGAATTGAAGTGGTGGTCCATCCGCAGAGCACCATACATTCCATGGTGGAATTTGCGGATGGGTCGGTGAAAGCCCAAATGGGGCCGCCAGACATGCGTCTCCCCATCCAGTATGCCCTGTTCCATCCGGAACGGCTGCCCAACCGGCAAATCCCCCGGCTGGACATAATCAAGCCATATTCCCTGACCTTTGAACCCTTGGATGCCCACCGTTACCCATGCTTTGGGGTAGCGCTGGCCGCGGCCAAAAAAGGCGGCACGTGTCCCGCGGCGCTTAGCGCCGCCGATGAAGTGGCAGTTAACGCCTTTCTGGATGGCAAGATCAGGTTTACCGACATTTGCCATGTGGTGGAAGAAGTGCTGGCGGAGCACCAGCCCTTGCCAGGCCAGCAGGTGGCAGAAATCCTGGAAGCGGACGCCTGGGCCACCAGGCAGGCTAAAGACATAATTGAAAAGAAGGTGTTCAGGTAATTTTTGATGGAAGCTGTTCTGATAGCTCTCGCTGCTTTTATCCCTATGCTCACCTTGTTGGTGGTGGTCCATGAGCTGGGGCATTTCTTTACCGGGAAATACTTCAAAATAAAGGTGCTGGAGTTCGGCATCGGGTATCCTCCCAGGGCCTTCGGCATCTACACGGGCCGCACCCTGGTGCGCCTGGACCAGGCCACGCAATTTGTCAATCTAAGCGGCGCGCAAGATTTGAAGCCGGGCATGCTGGTTAAGGTGGGTTCTGCGGAGTTTGGAGACGGCACTTTGGTGGCCCGCGTCATCGAATTGCCCCAGCGGGGGCGGGCCAAGGCCCCCAAAGAGGAAAAAGGCAAGGACGCCAAGGTCAAGGACGAGTTCCTGCGCCACGAAGGCAAAATCCGCAGCGTGGATGGAAGTTCCATCATCCTTGGCGACATGGTTTATTCGGTGAACTGGACTCCCCTGGGCGGCTTTGTCAAGCTGGCTGGGGAAAACGACCCGGCGGTTCCCCGCAGCCTGGCGGGAAAAAGCGTGCTGGCCCGGGCCATTGTGCTGGCTGCTGGCTCCGCCATGAACGCCGTCCTCCCCATCTTCATATTCTCCCTCATGTTTCTTATTCCCCATGACGTGGCCGTAGGCGACGTAACCATTGCCGAGATCCAACCCGCCTCGCCTGCCGCCGCCGCGGGGTTGCGCAGCGGCGACGTGATAGTCAGAGCCGGTGGTCGCGATATTGAGGTCCAGCAAGACCTGACCAGGGCCATCACTCTTAGCCAGGGTTCCAGCATGGAGTGGGAGGTCTTGCGGGAGGGCCAGCCGCGCATTGTGCAGATTACCCCCAGGACCAATCCTCCCGAGGGGCAGGGTCCAACCGGAGTCCGCATTGTCACCGAAAACATCCACATGGAGACGCGCGCCGACCCTCCCTGGGGAGCAGTGCCCAAGGCCTTCACCAGCACTTGGGAGATCCTGGTGCTGTTGCGGCATGAAGTTTCCGGCTGGTTTGGCGGTGGGGCCAGTCCTGAGTTCTCCGGCCCCATCGGCATTGCCCAGGTCACCGGCGAAGTGACCCGGGAAGGGGGCTTCAACGGCTGGCTTAACCTGGCGGTGCTCTTCAGCATCAACCTGGCCATATTGAATATCCTGCCAATACCAATGCTGGACGGCGGCAGGCTGTTGTTCGTGCTGGTGGAGTGGGTACGCCGGGGCAAGCGCATCCCTCCGGAAAGGGAGGGATTGGTGCACCTGGTGGGCTTTGTCCTGCTGATTGTGTTTGTGCTGCTGATTAGCGCCAAGGACATTCAGCGGCTGCTTGAGGGGCGGAGTTTCCTGGGCGGTTAAGCGCCTATCCTAAAAACTCACCGCCGGGTACGCGGAGTCCGCTGAGATAAAAGGAATCCAATACAAACTCTCTGCGGTCTTTGCGGTTATGTAGGATAGGCTCTCAGAGGGTGTGCGACAATGCCCGCTCGTGGTGAGTCCCGACGTATCGGGATCCCGACCAGGTCGGGGCTTGTCGAACCATGAGCGGGCTAAAAGCTACTCATCCTTCGACAAGCTCAGGATGAGCGGGCTGGGTAGACGGCATTTCTCACACACGCTATAAGGAATCAGGCCACTTATGCCCGCCGATGCCTGGGCTTTTGGCCCTTCAGTCCCAGAGCCGAAGTATGGAAGTAGGTATGGGCCTGCTGGGCTGGGGGCCATGTCCGGAAATGACCGCTAGCCTCCGTTCCCTGCAGCAGGCGCCGCTTGGCTGGCCTGCTGTGGTTCGGGGGTAGGTAGGGCCGGCCGCCGGGCCATGAAGAACGTAATGCCGCTGACCAGGAACAGGACCGCGTAAGGAATCAGCACCAGGTTATAGCTGCCGGTTCGGTCGCGCACCCAGCCGCCAAAGATGGGGGAAATGAACAGTCCCACGTTGAAGAATACGCTCATCAGCCCCATTAAAGAGGCGAACCGGGCGCGCCCAAAATAGTCGGCGACCAGAATCCAGTTCACGGAAGACATGCCTTCGGCCACGGCCAGCCCCGTGACAAATAACAGCGCGGCCAGTGGCCCGCCCAGCACCAGCATGGCTATGGTGCCTGCCGCGCCCAGGATCATTCCCCCCAACAGTAATCCCCGCGGCGAGAAGCGTTCGCCAGCCATCCCCAGGATAAACCGCAAAGGGATGGACATGAAGAACATGAGGGAGGCGTAAAAAGTAGCCGAGTTTTCGTCCAGCCCTTTCCATGCCAGCATGGGAAACAGGTGAATGGTGATGGCGTTGGCCGCCGCTACCCTGGCAACCACGCCCAGGAGCAAAAACCAGAAAGCCTGGGTGCGCATGGCCTGGCGAACGGTGAAGAAGACTTCCGGAGTCTGGCCGGATCGGCTCCCCGGCGGACCGCCCTGGCGCTGCGGCGGGTCGCCATCGGGCTTCAGGCCCATATCTTCCGGGCGGCTGCGCAGCGCCCAGGCCACCGGAATGGTCAACAGGGTTACAAAGATGCCACTGTAGAGCAGGGTGGCGCGCCATCCAATGTGGACCACTCCCAGGTGAATGAGAGGCACCACTATTGCCCCGCCGCCGGCAAAGGCGGTCATAATGGTGGACATGGCTAAGGCGCGCCGCCGGATGAACCACTGGTTGACCAGCGCCAGCAGAGTCTGGCCTAGTCCGGCGGTCTTGCCCGCGGTAATTACACCGACAAACAGCAGCACCAACTCCCAGTAGGTATCTGCCCTGGACAGCAGTATCATACCAATGCCGGACAACAGGCCGCCAAACAGGACCATGGGGCGGGCGCCGAATTTGTCCACCAGCCAGCCCACCAGGGGCCCTCCGAATCCCCCCTCGGTTCGGGCCAGACTGAAGACCAGTGACATGGAGGTGTAGCTCAGGCCCAGGTCTTTTCGTATGGGTTCAAAAAGGCGGGAGAACCCGCTGGAGATGACCCCGTTGCCGAACATCCCCATGACTGACGAGGCTGCTACCACCCACCAGCCATAAAAAATGCGGCCTCCTGGCCGCCCTGGCTTGTTAAGCCTACCCTTTAGTGGTGGCATCCAACGCATATTGGAGGATGATAGCAGGGTTTGCAGATTAGAGTCAACGCTGGACTGCCCCGTCAGATTAGCCAGGGCGGCGTTTTTGCTCGTTGCATTCGCCTTGACAGGCTTCCCTGGCTGGCCTAGAATCAAACCCACGAGGTTGAATGGACTAATATGGATTACGCTGTTTTTCGTACTGGCGGCAAGCAATACCGGGTGAAGCCCGGCGACGTGCTGGATGTGGAAAGCCTTCCCTTGGCCGTGGGCGATGTCAAGGTATTTGACGAAGTGCTGGCGGTTTCCAGGGGGGGAGAAGTCACCTTTGGCGCGCCGAAGGTGGCGGGAGCCAAAGTGGTGGTCCAAATCCAGTCCCACTATAAGGACAAGAAGGTTATAGTCTTCAAGCATAAGGCCAAGACTCGATACCGCCGTATGCGCGGGCACCGGCAGAACCTGACCCGCCTGCTGGTCCAGGACATCCAGGTAGCCTGAGCGGTAGGCGCTCAGTCAGGAGGTTGAAATATGGCTCACAAGAAAGCTGGCGGCAGCACCCAGAACGGCCGCGACAGCGTCGCCAAGCGCCTCGGCGTTAAGCACTACGGTGGTGAGCGCGTGGTCTGCGGCAACATCATCGTCCGGCAGAAGGGCACCAAGTTCCATGCTGGGCGGAATGTTGGCCAAGGGCGCGACTACACTCTTTTCGCCATGACTGATGGCGAGGTCAAATTTGAATGGGCTCCTGGCGGACGCCGCCGGGTCAGCGTGTATCCAGTGGGCGCTGGTTCCCAAAAGCCAGCCTGAAGCGACAGGTTAATTATGAAGGCAGAGGGTCATCCCAAATTTTACGCTACTACAGTCACGTGTTCTTGCGGCAATATTTATCAGACCGGAGGCACCAAACCTGCGCTCCGGGTGGAAATTTGCAGCAAGTGCCACCCCTTCTACACAGGCGAACAGCGCATAGTGGACACCCAGGGACGGGTGGAGCGCTTCCGCCGTCGCTACAACCTCAAGTAATCCAGTCCTTTACCAATCGGGGGCGTGTCAGCCCTCGATTCGGTTTTTAGGGAGGCGGTGGTGGCCCAACCCCGCAAGTTCTTCTACGGCGGGCAGGCTGTTATTGAGGGGGTCCTCATCCGTGGCCAGCGTTCTTCCAGCCTGGCGGTCCGCCGTAAAGACGGGACTATATCTGTTCACCAGGAACCGCTGAGCGCCCTTTACTCAGGGCGGCTGAGAAACGTGCCGATGGTGCGCGGGGTTTTGACTCTGGTGGAAACCCTGGTTTTGGGAGCAAAAGCCCTGCACCGCTCCACTCAGATGGCCATGCACGACCATCCCTCAGTGCAGGGCCAGGAGATGTCCAGCACTGCCCTCGCTGCCACCATGACCCTGCCCATTGGGCTGGGCGTGGTGATCTTCTTTCTCCTGCCCCTATTGATTGCCCGTGCGCTGGACCCGCTGGTGTCCTCTCCCTTGGTCAGCAACTTGGTTGAAGGGCTGATACGCCTTCTGCTGTTGTTGGGCTACATCTGGGGCATTGGCCGGGCCAAGGATATTCGCCGGGTATTTGCTTACCACGGGGCTGAGCACATGGTGGTGCATACCCACGAAGCTGGTCTGCCCCTTACCGTGGCCAACGCCAGGCGGTTTGGCACGCCCCATCCCCGATGCGGCACGGCCTTTTTGCTGGCGGTGGTGCTGGTCTCAATAATTATCTTCGCGCTGCTGGGTAGGCCGCCCATCGAGTGGCGCATTCTTTCGCGGATACTGCTGCTTCCGGTAATTGCTGCCTTGAGCTACGAGATTATCCGGTTCAGCGGCGGGCACCCTGGAGCCTGGATGGGCCGCGTGTTGGCCTATCCTGGCTTGCTGATGCAGCAGTTAACCACCCGCAAGCCAGAGGATGACCAGATTGAGGTGGCCATACACGCCATGCAGGCTGCCTTGGCGGCGGACGCTGGGCGGGAATACCAGCCGGGCGCGCTAGCCTGAGTACGCAGTTGGCGCTCTGTTCTCTGCAAGGGGCGAAAACCTCCCGATCCCCGCGCATCTAGCCTCTCGATCCCAGCAATGAGGTGATTCGATGGATCCCGTCCACGCCCGGTGCAATTCCTGCGGCCAAGAACTGGCGTCAGTCGCTTCCCAGCCCCAGGAGACCGCGTTGCCTTTTGACGCCAAACGGGAGGAAGGTAACCGCCGCCTGCAAGAGTATGCCGAAACGTTGGAACGTTTGGCTGCGCAAATTGGGGCGCTAAATGCATCGGTCCAGGCGGGCGCCGCCGGCAGCCAGCAGATTCTGGAAGTGCTGGAGGAACTGCGAAAACGTCTCCTGACCAGGCATGGGTTATGCATTCAGCGGGACTGTATCTTGTGCCGCGCCCAGGAGCAGGCGATTAAAGACCACGTGGTGCTTTACATTGACTGGAAGGTGCCGGGCACCGTGGAAAAGCTGGAGCAAGCCCGGCGCGGCCAGTGAAGCAGCCTAAGCAGGCGTTTTGGCCCTGGGCAAGATGCCACAAATGCAGGGGCGCACCATTCCGCGGGTGCGCCCCTGGTCTATCCCCTTGATGAGGTGGCCAGGCTAGTGGGGAATTGCCGCCCTGGCCTGAGCCAGCAGCTCCTCCGTGGTATTTTCCAAGTTGATGGGGTCGCCGTGGGGCTGCGGGACCGGGTAGCCGGTCTTGTAGTAGAGTTCGATGCGGTTGCCTTCGGGATCAAAGAAATACAGACCCAGGGCGTTGCCATGACTCACCGTGCGGTCAATCTTCATGCCCTCTTTCTTCAGGCGCAGGTAAAATTCCCGCAGGTCGTCCACGCTGGCAACCTTGAAGGAGATTTGCTGGATTACCTTGGCGTCGGCGGGCGCAGCCCGGCCCTTCATCAGTACGAATTCGTGGTGCTCGTACTCGGGGTCTGAGCTAAGAAAGGTCATTCCGCGGCCCTCCAGGTCTTCGTCGGCAATTTTCAGCCCCATCACCCTGGTGTAGAAGTCCCGCATTTTCATCAGGTCGTTGGCATACACGCCGACATGACCCAGGCCATCAATCTTGGGCATGACTACTGACCTCCCGAAAAAGTTGCAGCCATTATACCACCCTATGCGGTGGTCTTACGTTTTCTGATGTACTCTGGACTGACGATGCCCCCGGAAAGCACCAGCCGCATGGCCATCTGCACTGGCATCTCGGTGTCATACACCTCATCCATCGGGAGGATTGCCACCCAGCCAGACTGGGGCGTAGGCGCGGTAGGTATATAGACAATGGCCAGCGTCTTGCCATCTTCATCCTTGGTGACGCTGGTGAGAAACCCTATGGTCCAGGCGCCAGGCCGGGGATACTCAATGAGCACCACGCGCTTGAATCCGGTGTCAGAGGTGCCGGAGAAGGACTCGATTAGCTGCTTGGCGGATGAATAGACCGTGTTGATGATGGGCACTCTTAGCAAGAGGCGCTGGCTCATGTGGATAATCATGCGGCCCAGGAAAAATGTGCTGAGGAGTCCGGCAGCATAGACTAGCAACAGTACGATTATCACTCCGAGGCCAGGAATGTGACGCCCAAGGAAGGCTTCGATGGCTGGCTGCAACAGACCGTCTATGGCGTCAAACAGGAACTTCAGCACCAGGTAGGTGATGCCCACAGGCACCAGCAACAGCAGCCCGGCGCCCAGAGTGCGGGTGAAATGGCCGGTGACCTTGCTCCGCAGGTAGTGGTGGCGACGGTGTGGTTCTGCCATGGTTTAGGCGGGTTGGCTGCGCAGGGCCTGGAGGACCCGCTCAGCAGTGATGGGCAATTGGGTGACGCTTGCTCCCACCGCGTCCAGCACGGCGTTGGCGATGGCCGGGGCTACCGCGCTGATGGGCTGCTCGCCAATGGCCTTGCCGCCGTAGGGACTGGGCCCGCCGCTCTGGCTTTGCACCAGCACGGTGCGCAGAGGCGGAATGTCAGCAATGGTCGGCATCTTGTATTCGCCAAAGGTCAGGGTGGAGATTCGGCCATCCTCATGCTTCAGCTCTTCTAAAAGCGCATAGCCAAGTCCCTGCATAACCCCGCCATCAATCTGTCCCTGGTGGGCTTGCGGGTTAAGCACCGTGCCCACGTCCTGGGCAGTGGTAAAGTTCAGCACCTTTACCTGGCCGGTCTCCCGGTCCACCGCTACTTCCGCCACCTGGGCCGTAAAGCAGGTCAGGTCCTCGTCACGCTCGGAGTCATAAGTGAAGTCCCCTTCCACCAGTCCGCCGGACCTGGCGGCCAGCGCGCCCAGGGACACGGCCTGATGCCCCGCAGCGGCGACCATGCTTTCCTTAAAAACAACCTGGCTTTCCGGCCAGCCGTACAAGTCGGCGGCCAGGGCTGCCAGTTTGGCGCGCACTGCCCGGGCGGCGCCGTACACCGCCTGCCCGCCCACGTGAGTCACCCGGCTGCCGCCTACTCCAGAGTCAAACCGGGCGTCGTCAGTGCTCCAGGGGACCAGGCTAACTTCGTTATAGGGCACGCCCAGCTCTTCGCTCACTACTTGCCGCAGCATGGTGTAGAAACCAGCTCCAGTGTCTTGCAAGGGCGTATACAACGTTACTTGACCCTGGCCATCCACCGAGATCTTGGCCGTGGAGCTACCCGCACCCACGTGCCGTTCGCAGACGGCGATACCGCGGCCCACCTTCCAGTCGCCTCCGTCCGCCGCCAGGTCAGGCGGCGTCATCTTGGGAGCCTGGTAGCCGGCCTCCCGCACAGCGGCGTCCAGGGTGGGCTTGCCCATAAAGTTGCGCCAGTGGTGGCCCAGCGGCGACTCCTCCCCGTCCCTGACCAGGTTGTGCAGCCGGAACTGGTAGGGGTCCATGCCCAGCTCCCTGGCAATCAGGTCAATCTGGCACTCCGAAGCAAAGGTAGACTGGGGCGCCCCAGGGGCGCGCATGTTGCCGCAAGGCACCTTGTTGGTATAGACGAGGTAAGAGTCAATCTGGCTGTGCTCCATGCGGTACGGGCCAATGGCTCCAATTCCGTAGGTAATGCCTTTCTGAGGGCGGAAAGCGCCGTAGGCCCCGCTGTCAAAAATCAGCCTGGCGTGCCGGGCGGTAATGGTTCCGTCCCGCTTGACGCCGGTCTTGAAGGTCATCACCGCAGGATGGCGCGGGTTGGCGGCCATCAGTTCCTCGATGTAGTTCATCACCATGCGCACCGGGCGGCCAGTGGCTTTGGACAGCCAGTAGGCCACGTGGGAGTCCATGAAGGACCCCTTGCCGCCGAAGTCGCCGCCGATATTAATAGGGTTGATGCGGATGCGGTCCTGGGGCAAGCCAATTCCTTCGGAGAGTTGGCGGCGCAGCAGGAAGGGGGTCTTACAGTTAACCCACATTTGCAGCCGGCCTTGACCATCCACTTGGGCGATGACGGCGTGGGGTTCAATGTACCCCTGGTGCTGGTGGGGAGTGCGGAAGGTATGTTCAAAGATGTAGTCTGCCTGGGCGAACCCTTCCGCCACGTTGCCGATGCCCCAGGTGGCGCGGGCCATGGCATTGGGATGTTCCTGCGGATCATCGGCGCGCCCGGCATACTTCATAAAGTTGGGGTGCAGCACTGGGGCGTATGCCTCCAGGGCTTCCACCGGGTCGAACACCGCAGGCAGTTCCTCATAGTCCACTTCTATCAGGTTGAGGGCGTGCTGGGCAATGTCCAGGTCGTCGGCGGCCACCGCGGCCACCTTCTGTCCCACAAACCGCACCACGTCTTTGGCCAGCATGGGAAAGTCCCGCAGCATGCGGCCCACCAGATTCTCAGGAATGTCCTGGCCGGTGAGCACTGCCCGCACCCCCGGCAGACGGCGAGCGGCGGAGGCGTCTATGGACTTGATGCGGGCGTGGGGGTACGGGCTGCGCAAACACTTGCCCGCCAGCAGGCCGGGCAGGTTCAGGTCAGCCGTGTACAAGGCAGCGCCGGTGACTTTGTCCGGCCCCTCCGCCCGGCTTACGGGCTGGCCGATGGTCTGGTAGGAAGTGGTCATGGCAGTTATCTCCTGGTAAGGATGGCGCGCTGGACTTTGCTCCAGAAGGGCGGCGGCAGGTTACGCTGAGAAAATATCCCTCAAAGGCAAAGCAAAACCTGGAAATAGCTCTTCATCTTCCAGAGAGGTTTCTCCGGAGAAAATTCAGGCAGTGCTGTCGGACCGGTAAACCACCACGGTGCGGGTGGCAGGATAAACCACCCAGACCCGCTGAGCGCCGCTGCGCAGGTATTCCTGAACTTGCTCATCCAGTGCGCTGGCAGTGTCATTGGGTGAGACCACTTCTACCGCCAGGTCTGGCGGGCCTTGAAAGTAGCCGGAGAACCCCGGCTCTGGGACCCGCTCCGTGACGACGAAAGCTGCATCTGGGCCGCGAACGTTGTCTGGCTGTGACATTAGGCGGAATCCCGTTTCCACCACCACCCTGCCCAGGTCGTGCCGGCGCACGAAAAACCGCAACTCGCTGGAGATATTGGAGGCGACTCCGCCGTGGTTCCAGCCTGGTGGCGGCATTTCTACTACTTCTCCTTTCACAAGCTCAAAGTGCCCTTCTTTGCTGCTGTAAAGTTGGAAGAACTCTTCCGCCGTCAGGAGTTTTGTTTTCTGGGTTGTCATAACAAGCACACCTTGGCTGGGCTACGCTGCTGTGGAATGTGGCCTACATTATACTCCATTGCCAGGTTGCTATCCTGGGCGCATAATAGGCCCAATTTGCGCACACCCACAGGAGGCAGCAATGCGTGTTTTGCTCATTGCCACCAACCGCCACCATCGTTTGATGAGCCGCATGGACGCCCGGCCCTTGCCCATCGGCCTGGCCTACGTGGCTGGCTACCTGGACCCCCAGCGCCACCAGATCAAGTGCCTGGACCTGATGTTCTCGGAGGACTATCTGGGCGACGTGGAAGCGGCGGTGCGGGAATTCCAGCCCCAACTGGTGGGCATTTCCCTGCGCAACCTGAGCAACCACAGTTATCTGGATCCCCAGTGGGCCTTGCCCAGCACTAAAGAGGTTATTGACCGGGTGCGCAGCCTGGGCAACGCCACCATTGTCTGCGGCGGTCCAGCCTTTAGCCTGCTGCCCAGGGAATGCTTCACCTACCTGGGGCCGGACCTGGGCATCGCCGGGGATGCTGGGGAGACCTTCGCCACTCTGGCCGACCGCCTGGAGGTGGGTGAGCCGTCGTATAAAGACCTGCCAGGGCTGGTGTACCGGGATGGGGGCGAGGTTGTGTTTAAAGGCGCACGTTGCGCCTCATCCTTTAGCAGGCCGCCCCGCTTTCAGGAGTTGGACTTGCCCAAGTATGCCAGCGCCGGCTTTGGCCTGGGCGTGCTGACCAAGCTGGGCAGCTTCAGCTATCCCAGTTCGGCTTCTGAGACCCAGCGGGAGTCCAGCGCCTGGCGGGTCATTCGTCCCATTCCTGAAGTAGTGGAGGAAGTGCGGGACTTGCGCCAGCGCTTGGGGCTGCGCAAGGTGTTCTTCATTGACAATGGCTTTAATGTGCCCTTGGCCCATGCCAAGGAGCTTTGCCGCGCTTTGATTGACGCCGACCTTGGCCTGCATTGGAACACGCCCCTGGCGCCCTACGGATGCGACGATGAGCTGATTGGGCTGATGAAAGAAGCGGGCTGCGCCCTGACGCTGATGGGCGGCCTGCGAGGCGATGCCCACGACGGCAGCACTCTGGACGACCGGCTGGAGCCGGTGGCGGAGACTTGCCGCAAGTGTGAGACCGGCGACTTGCACTACACCATTTCCATGACCTTTGGCGAGCCAGGGGATAATCGGGAGACGGTGTCAAGGAAACTGTCTTTCCTGCGGGGCCTGAACCCGGCCATGGCTAATCTGCGCATTGGTGTGAGCATCCTGCCGGGCACCTCTGTGGCCAAGCAGGCGGTGGCCGAGGGCCTGGTGGCCGACGAGAGTGAGCTAATCAAGCCCACCTTCTACATCGCTCCAGCGGTGCGGGATTGGCTGGTGGACCACCTGATGGCGGAGGCGGCAGGCCACCCCCGCTGGAATTTGCTGTAGACAGCAGATGAGACCCAAAAATGTAGGGGCGGGTGTGAAACCCGCCCCTACGGCTTGCCAATGTCTATGAATATCCCTTCTCCCACAAGGGGGGCTTTGCCCGAAAATTGCCAAAGGACAGCTTGTCGTTCCGGCGGAAGCCGGAACCCAGATATAGCCGCAGCCCCGCGGAGGGCCTGGACACCGGCTTTCGCCGGTGTGACGACGATTTTTCGGGCAAAGCTCACAAGGGGAGAGGAGAAAATACCCGCAAATGCTAATGTGGGCTAAACTTAGAGCCTGTGTGAGAAATGCCGTCTACCCAGCCCGCTCATCCTGAGCTTGTCGAAGGATGAGTAGCTTTTAGCCCACTCATGGTTCGACAAGCCCCGACCTGGTCGGGATCCCGATACGTCGGGACTCACCACGAGCGGGAATTGTCACACACCCTCTTAGCGACGCTACCAGCTAGACTCCTGCCAGGTTCACGGCCAGCTGGGCCAGGGTGCGGGCGGGTGCGCCGGTAGGCCCCTTCACCAGGTGGCCCTTGTCCCGCTCGGCGGTGGCGGTGCCCGCAATGTCCAGGTGCACCCAGGGCACGTCGCCGGCGAACTGGACCAGCAGCCAGGCGGCGGTAATAGAACCGGCCTGCCGCCCGCCGCTGTTCTTCATGTCCGCCACGTCGCTGCGAATTAGCTCTTTGTACTCTTCCAGCATGGGCAGCTGCCAGAACTGCTCGCCACTATTCCGCCCCGCTACTATTACCTGTTCCGCCAGGGCCTGGTTGTTGGACATCAGCCCGGTGCAGGCCTTGCCCAAGGTTGTTACCATCGCTCCGGTGAGGGTTGCCACGTCCACCAGCCGGGTCAGCCCCAAGCGCCGGGCGTAGCAAATAGCGTCGGCCAGCACCAGGCGGCCCTCGGCGTCGGTGTTCACCACCTCGATGGTCTTGCCGTTCATGGCCCGCACCACGTCGCCGGGGCGCTGGGCAGTGCCGCTGGGCATGTTTTCGGTGGCGGTAACCAGGCCGGTGACGTTAATTCTGGGCTGGAGTTTGGCGATAATCTGCATGGCGGCAATAACCGCGGCCCCGCCCGCCATATCTCCCTTCATGCGCTCCATGCCTTCCGGGGTCTTCAAGGACAGGCCGCCACTGTCAAAGGTGATGCCTTTGCCCAGGAGCCCCAGGTTGTTGCTGGGGTTGGCAGGGTCGCCGACATACTCCAGCACAATGAGTTTGGGCGGCTCCTGGCTGCCCTGGGCCACGCCCAGCAGCGCCCCCATGCCTAACTCTGCCATCTGGGGCCGGTCCAGCGCCCTGAACTCCAGGCCGCTGCCTTGGGCCACCCGCTCCGCCACCTGCGCCATTTCTGTGGGGGTCATCACGTTGGCTGGATGGTTCACCATGTCTCGCGCCAGGCAGGTGGCCTCAGCCATTACCTGGCCCACGCGCACTCCCGCCTCCAGGTCAGGAACCCTGGCAGCGTCGCGGTCCAGGGTGGTCAGTTCTTCCAACTCTCCCTCTGGTTCTCCATTTCCTGCATTGGAGAAGTGGTGGCGGAAGCGGTACAGGCCCAGGATGGCGCCTTCGGCAATGGCCTGGCCGGAAGCCTTTGCTCCCAGCCCGCCGATGCCCGCGCCGTGGGCAATGGTCACGGCCTGCTTGATGCCCCGGCGGCGAAGATAGCGGACTACGTCGCCGCAGACCTGGCGCACCACCTGGGCATCGAACTTTTCGGCAGGTCCCAGCCCGGCCACCACTACCCGGGCAGCGGGCATCTTGCCCAGGGTGTGTATCAGGGTGATTTCCCCCGCCTTGCCTTTAATCTCTCCGTCCCGGATGAGCTGGCTGATGGCCCCGCCCAGGGCGTGGTCCGCCGCCCCCGTGGCGCCGCCGGGCCGTGTTACTCCCTGGAACAGGTTCACCACCAGGGCTGGAGTCTGCGCCTGGGTGACGTCGCCGTGGCGGACGTTAATTTGCATGTTGGTTCCTCCGCGCTGCGACTGCGGAACTCCCGGCACTGGTAAACTGGCCCATTGCTTCCTCCAGCAGCCGGTTGAAAGTAGCCGGGTCTTCTAACATGACAAAATGACCGACGCCCGACATCAGGACAATCTTCAGCCCGCAGGCCGCCGCCGTCTCCAGGTCGTTGGGCCGGTAATCGGAGTTGATGGCTAACTTGGGCATTCGCAGGTTGGACAGGGTAGTGCGGAGCTGGTCTCGGTAGCGTCGGTTATTTTCCATGGCGCTGATGCCCACTTCTGGCGGGGCTGCCGCCATGTCCTGGATGATCCATTCCTTTTGCTGGGAGTCAGAGGCCGGAATAAACATATCCGGCACGTACCTGCGGGCGCTGGCGGTAAAGTCGTTTCGGAAGGGGGCCAGCAGCTTGGCGATGTCCTGGGATGTGAAGGTCACTGCCAGATTGCGGAAAGTATCGGTTCCCACCAGGCCAATAACGCGCTGGGGCATCTGGCGGGCGGCCTCTGCTACCACCGGCCCGCCCATGGAGTGGCCCACCAGCACTACTTGGGACAGTTCCAATTTCTCTACCACTGCCTTCACGTCGCTGCCAAAGGCGGGCATGGTCCAATCCTTGCGTCCCGGGCCGGACTCGCCGTGGCCGCCCAGGTCCACGGTCACCACCTGGTGTGTTTGGGCGAAGTAGGGCGCCTGAGCGGCCCAGTAAGTGCGGTCGCAGCACCAGCCGTGGACCAGCACCAGGGCCGGGTTGCCAGCACCCTGGGTCTCATAGTGGATGGACACGCCATCGGGGGCTGTGGCTACGCCTTTCATGGTCTGCCTCCTCCATGGTGATGCGGCTAAGGTGCATGACAATTTCCGCTCATGGTAAGCAAGTCGAACCATGAGCGGGTCAATGTCCACCTATCCTTAGAGCGTGTTTAAAAAGTCATTGCGAGGGGCGTAGCCCCGAAGCAATCGCGTGCCCAGGACAAGATTGCTTCGCTTCACTCGCAATGACCAGAGACAATCTTTTTAGACAAGCTCAGGATGAGCGGACAATGGAAATAGCAATGCTCACATACATGCTAACTTCGGGACTGGTCGCTGCGGGCGGCGGTAATCCGCCACACCACTTCTTCCACCACTGGTGTGATGTCCTGGGAGGTATCGGCGGTAAAGTGGGGACGGCCAATGGGCTGCTCCAGGGGCATCAGGCGGCAGTAAATGAGCCAGTCGGCGTCGGAGAAGCTGGCGTGATTCTTGCCGTCTGCCCTGGCCATCAGCCTGCGCCGCACTACGTTTTTGGGGGCGATTACATGCACCAGCGCCAGCGGCACTTTCAGGCGGTCGGTGATGTCGTACAGCGGCAGGCGGTGGCCTTCTGTGAGATTGGTGGCGTCAAAGAGCACGCGCCTTCCTTCCTTCAAGAACTCCTCAATGAGAAGGTAGCAGGCGGCGAACAGCCGGGCGCTTTCTCCGGGTGTGTACTGGGGGACACCCACCAGGGCTTTGCGCAGCCGGTCGCTGCTCAGCACCACAAAGGGGACCCGTTTCAGCAGCTCTCTGCTGAAGTGGGACTTGCCAGTGCCGGGCAAGCCGCACAGCGCCACCAGAAACGCCTGGCTCTTGGGACCGGGCGGGGCCAGTTTCAGGTCTTCTGCCAGCGCACTGCGCAGCATGGCGGTATCCTGCTGGAGCAAATCCTGGTTCACATGGTTGGCGGTCATGGCCGGCGCCTGGCGTGCCCCCTAATGCCGTCCTTGGGAAAACTTGGTCTCTTTACTGGCTGGCTACGCGCTCAGTATTACGGAAAGCAGCACGTAGCGGATGATTTCCAGCAGAATGATGGCCACCATGGGGCTGAGGTCCAGGAATCCAAAATTGGGCAGCACCCTGCGAATGGGGCCCAGGATTGGCTCGCTGAGTTGGGTGGCCACAGTGTACAGCGCCATCAGAAACGCATTGGGCCGGGGCCCGATCGTGGGCACCAGCAGGGACAGTATAATCCGGGCTATGATGGCGCCGTAGAAAATCCAGAAGATGAGGTTAACCAGGTTAACCGGGTCGCGCAAAAATTCCAAGAGACAGTCCTTATCCCTGGCCCAGTTTGATGGATTTCAAATAGGCGGCGTTCACCGCCTCTACCACCGCGGCGGGGACGCCCCGATGCTCCAGCACTTGGAGGGCTTCGGCGGTGGTGCCGCCAGGGGAGACCACCATGTCCTTGAGTTCCGCCGGGTGTTTGCCGGAGTCCATGACCAGCCGGATGCTGCCAAACACCGTCTGGAGGGCCAGGGTGCGGGCCATGTCCCGGGGCAGGCCGACGAAAACTCCGGAGTCAATCAGCGCCTCGATGAACAGAAAGACGTAGGCCGGGCCGCTGGCGCTGAGGGCGGTGGCCATGTCCAGGTACTTTTCTTCGTCCACCCGGATTTCTTTGCCCACGGTGCCCAGGATGGAGCGGGCCTCTTCCTGCCGCTGGGGAGAAACTTCTTTGGCGCACGTCCACAAGCTCATGCCGCAGCGGATTTGCGCCGGGGTGTTGGGCATGACCCGGATGATGGCGGGGTGGTTCAGTCCCTGGGCCAGGCTGGCCATTTTGGCTCCGGCAATTATGGACAATGCAGCTTGCCCAGGCCGCAGCTTGCCACCCAGTTGTTTATAGACCATGGGCAGGTCCTGGGGCTTGATGGCTAGAATTACCAGGTCGGAGTCCCGCGCGGCACCCAGGTTGTCCTGGCCTGCCAGCACGCCGTACTGTTTGGACAAGAACTGACAGCGGTCGGCGCGGGGTTCCCCCACGTGGATGTCCGCGGGCGCGGCCAGCTTGGCCGCCAGTACGCCGCCTAGAATGGCCTCCGCCATTGTCCCACCGCCAATAAACGCCAGCTTCATAGTGCCAACCCCTCTGTCAGTGCCAGGCGTCCTCCGCCAACACCATTACTGCTCCCTCTCCCACAAGGGGCTTTGCCTCAAAAGTACCTTGCAGCGCCCTCGTCATTCCGTCGGAAGCCTGAATCCATATCTGGCAAAAGTCCCGTGGGGCCTGGACACCGGCTTTCGCCGGTGTGACGGTTGAGTTTTGAAACAAGGCCCCCCCAAGGGGGGAGGAGACTCGGTTCTTCACGGTCTGCTCAGAAATCTGCCAGGCCGTTGCCTTTGGCCAGGGCCACCGCCAGCCGGATAGCCTCCAGCATACTGGTGGCGTCGGCCACGCCCTTGCCGGCAATGTCGAAAGCCGTGCCGTGGTCTACCGAGGTTCGCACAAAGGGCAACCCCAGGTTGGCGGTGATGCTTTCCTCAAAGCCGTACACCTTCACCGGGATGTGGCCCTGGTCGTGGAACATGGCCAGCACCGCGTCGTAACGGCCCTGGATGGCCTGGTGAAATATGATGTCCGCGGGCACCGGCCCAACCGCCTTGATGCCCCTCTGCTGGGCCTCCGCCACCGCCGGGGCAATCTCCTGGGCTTCCTCATGCCCCAGCAGGCCGCCGTCGCTGCCGTGGGGGTTCAGCGCCGCCACGCCGATGCGGGGCTGGGGAAAGCCCCACCGCACAAAATTGTCGTGGGTGATTTGCAGGTAGTCCAGGATGCGGCCTTTCTTGACATAATCGCAGGCCACACGCAGGGAGCGGTGGGTGGTCAGGTGCACCACCCGCAGGTTCTTGGCCAGCAGCATGGTAGCCACCGTCTTGGCCCCGGTCATCTCCTGGAGCAGCTCCATGTGGCCGATGGACTGGTACCCCGCCAGGCTGGCCGCCTCCTTGTTCAGGGGGGCCGTCGCCAGACCGTTAACGGTGCCCGCCATGGCCAATTCCCCGGCGCGGGTGACCCACTCCATAGCGGCCTTGCCACAGGCCGGGCTAATTTGGCCCACGGTGATGTCCTCTGGGTTCAGGTTGCCGATGTCCACCACGTCCACAATTTTGGGGTCCAGGCCGGCAGCCGAGGGTTCGTTAGTCTCCCGAATGCGCAGGGGCAGGCCGGTAAGCCGCACCGCCTGCTGCATGGCGTAGGTGTTGCCCACCACCACGGGGCGGCAGGAGGAGTAGACGCGGGGGTCGGCCAGGGCCTTGACCACCACCTCCGGCCCGATGCCGCAGGGGTCGCCCATAGTTATGGCGATGGCGGGTTTTTCGTTGCTGGGCATGGACTGCGCCTCCCAAGTGGACTGCTTGGATTATAGCACGGGGCCGGAATACGGTAGCAGCCGGATGGGAGATTAGCAGGGTTGTTTCGCTCTCGGCCTCGCTGTAGGGGCGCACCTGCGTGTGCGCCCAGGGTAGACCTTGGTCCGAGGGCAGACGTCCTTCGGTTGCCTCAGGGCAAGCTCCGGTCTTCCCCTACCCGCGCCGAGAATGAAACGACCCTGGGGGGATTAGGGCATTTTTATAAGTAAATCCCCCAATCCCCAAATCCCGGCAGGCTACCTGGTCCAGGGATAGGCCTTGCCGCAGTTGTGGCAGTAGCTGGGCCGGTTGTACTGGGCGCGGGCGGCGGCTAGGGAGTCGTGGAACAGGCCGCGGATGGGCGCGGTGCAGGTTTGGCAGGCGGTGATGGCAGCCTTGCCGCACTGGTCGCAGAAGCGCTGGTTGTGGGCCGGGCTGCCCACGGACATGGGGTTGATGACGTGCCCGCCCAGGCAGATTTGTGCTGTGTCGTACCAGGTCTCGCGCATAAGGCTCCTGGCTATCAGCTTTCAGTAATCAGCAGTCAGCCGAAGTCCTAAAGCTGAGGGCTAATGGCTGATTGCTTACCTGAATTTTAGCATAGGAGGCGGGCTTAACCCCAGAGTGAGAGGAGCTGTACCAGGAGGTTGAGGGGTTATTTGGCAGCAACGAATCCCTGCTTCATTTAAATGGCGCGGGGTGAACCCTTGTCACCCTGAGTCCCGATTGCATCGGGCCTCAGAGTGACAGGGGGCTGTGTCCTATTGCTTGCGTGGATTGTAGCACGGGCGACGGGGCTAACCCCAGGGCAAGTATAACCTCAGCGGGATAAGAAATCCCCCCTTCGCCCCCCTTTCGCAAAGGGGGTTGGGGGGATTTGTCCTCACGCACAATCGCAGCACAAGGGGCGGGGCTAACCCTGGGACAAAGAAAACCCCCGCGCAGGGCGGGGGATAAACTGGCAAGGCCGCATTTTAGGTGATTGTGCGACAACTAGAAAATGGTACTGATAATCTGCTTCGTCCCGGAGATCAGTCCTACGACTTCATCATACGTAGGTTCGCGCTCCTTTCCGTGAACGCAAAGATTTCTAACGTCACCCAGCAGTTGAATGTGGCGCCAAACGGGTACATCAATCACACTTGCGGTCTTCAAGGCTTCATTGATGTCCGAAATAGTCGGCGATTTTTTCGCCAGTTTGATCGAGTGATTAATTGAGACGCGGACGAGATGAGTTTCCAGAGCTACGCCAGCAAGCGCGCCAGCCGCCCGCAGGTGCTTCTTCTTGAGAAGATCATCCGCAGCCTCAAGCTCGTTACGAAACATTTCCGATTGGAGCACGCTCTCAACTTCCGCGAGAAGTGAGTCGATTCGATCAGACGCGGAATGCAGGATCGTCAGCTGATTCTGAAACTTCGCCGCGAAGGCGGTGAATGGGTGTACCACCTCCTCTTTTTGATAGCCTCTAGTCACCGTGATCCCCAGAAGGTAATCGCTGACGGTGTACGTCAGAAAATCGATTTGCTTCTCCTTGCGTTTATCAAGCTTGTACTGCTCCTGGAACTCGGTGTACCGTTCTGGAAGGAGTTGGCGCACCACGGGCAAGGCTTTCGAGTACCATGATTGGTACCGCATATGAATCGGCACATGCTGGGTCTCGGGCTCGGCTGTACTTCGTTTGGTCTTACGTCCCTTAGTGGACTGCTGGTTCTTGTCCTCGTCAAAGAAAATAGCAACTCCTTCTTGGTACAGTCCAGCGAGTTCCCTTTTCAATTTTGCTTTGATTTCTTCCACGAGACCGCCTGTGTTTCGTCCAGTTGAACTGTGCAGCAGGGATAGGGACATCATGCCCTCCCCCCTACTCGCACTTGTTCCAGCCGCAGGACATGCACATCAGGCAGCCCTCCTGGAACACCATCTGCCCGTTGCAGTCGGGGCACTTGCGGGTTACGGCCTGGCTGCTGCTGTGGCCGTTGCCGTTCCCGTTCCCGTTGCCATGCTTCATGGGCATCATGGCCGGGGCTGGGCCGGGGGTGAGCTTTAGCTGCACCGCGGCGTCAGCCACGGGCAGGGCGCTGGCGGCGCTTTCCTGGGTCAGGTGGCGCTCCAGGGCTAGGGCCACCGCGTCGGGGCCGGAGCGCACCAGCACGCCGTTGTCCCAGGCCGGGCAGCAGGTGATGCCCCGCAGCTGCTCCGTCAGGGAGCGGGGGTCAATGCCGGAGCGCAAGGCCAGGGACACCAGGCGGGAAATGGCCTCCAGCTGGGCCGAATCGCAGCCGCCGGCCTTGCCCAGGGTGGTGAACACCTCAAAGGGCGTGCCTTCGTCGTCAAAGTTGATGGTGACGTACATGTTGCCGTGGCCGGTGCGCACCCGCTCGGTGACGCCCCGCACCGTGGTGGGCCGCGGCCTGGGCGTGCGGTACAACTCCACGGGCGCGGCCACGGCCACCGCGGTCTCAGCCTCGGCGTGCTTGCCCGTCTCGCCGGTGCTCAGCACCTGGCCGGCTTTGCTGCCATCCCGATAGACCGTAATGCCCTTGCAACCCGTCTGGTAGGCCAGCATGTAGGCATTGGCGATGTCGGCCACCGTGGCGTCGTGGGGGAAGTTGATGGTCTTGGACACCGAGTTGTCGGTGTGGCGCTGGAAGGCGGCCTGCATCCGCACGTGCCATTCCGGGTTAATGTCGTGGGAGACGCGGAACACCTCCTTGACCCAGGGCGGCACTTCCAGGGATTCCAGGCTGCCCTTTTCCGCCAACTGTTGCATCAACTCGTCACTATAGAACCCCTCGTGCTTGGCCACCGCCTCAAAATAGGGGTGGACCTCCACCAGGCGGGTGTTGTCCATGACGTTGCGCACGTAGGACAGGGCAAAGAGGGGTTCAATGCCGCTGGAAGCCCCGGCGATGATGCTGATGGTGCCCGTGGGGGCGATGGTGATGGGCGCCGAGTTGCGCATGGGCCCCAGGCCGCCGGGCTGATTGTAGATGCTGCCCTCCCAGGAGGGGAAGGTGCCCCGGCTCCTGGACAGTTCGGCGGAGGCTTTGTAGGACTCCTCCTGGATTCTCCTCATGCACTCTTCGCCCACCGCCAGAGCCTCTTCCGAGTCGTAGCGGATACCCAGTTGCAGCAGCAGGTCGGCGAAGCCCATGACCCCTACGCCGATGCGCCGCGTGGTGCGGCTCATGTCGGCAATTTCCTGGATGGGGTACTCGTTCATGTCAATGACGTTGTCCAGCAAGTGCACCGCGGTGCGGATGGCGCGGGCCAGCCGCTCCCAATCCATCTCCACCTTATCTGACTCGTAGCGCACCATGCGGGCCAGGTTCAGCGACCCCAGGTTGCACGACTCGTAGGGCAGCAGGGGCTGCTCGCCGCAGGGGTTGGTGCTTTCGATGCGGCCCAGCTGCGGGTTGGGGTTGTCCCGGTTGATGCGGTCCAGGAACACGATGCCGGGGTCGCCTGTCTTCCAGGCCATGTCGGCGATGAGGTCAAAGACTTCTTTGGCGTTGAGCTGGCCCGTCACCTGGCCGGTGCGGGGGTTGACCAGGTTGTAGTCCTGGCCCGCCAGCGCCTTCTCCATGAACTCCTCGGTGACGGCCACGGAGATGTTGAAGTTCACCAGTTGCTGGCCGTTCTCCTTGGAGCGGATGAACCTGACGATGTCCGGGTGGTCCACGTTGAGGATGCCCATGTTGGCCCCGCGGCGGGTGCCGCCCTGCTTCACCACGTCGGTGGCGGTGTCAAAGGCGCGGATGAAGCTGACCGGGCCGGAGGCCACGCCGCCGGTGGAGCCTACCACGTCGCCCTCAGGCCGCAGGCGGCTGAAGGAGAAGCCTGTGCCGCCGCCGCTCTTGTGAATCAGGGCGGTCTGCTTGACCCGGCTAAAGATGGCGTCCAGGGAGTCCTCCACGGGCAAAACAAAACAGGCGGAAAGCTGTTGCAGCTCCCGCCCGGCGTTCATCAGAGTGGGGGAGTTGGGCAAAAAGTCCAGGCTGCGCATTAGCGTAAAGAACTCATCCTCGGTGGCCTTGCGCTGCTGCTCCGAGGCGCCGTAGTAGCGGTCGGCCTGGGACAGGTTGTGGGCCACCCGGCGGAACAGCCCCTCCGCGTCCTCCAGCACGTTGCCCTCCCGGTCCTTGGACAGGTAGCGGCGCTGGAGCACCACCCGGGAGTTTTCTGTAAAGTCAGGCACGGCGCTGGCCGCCTGCCCGGCGACGCTGGCCTCCGCCAGCGCGTCTTTGATGCGGCGGCGGGTGCCCTGGATGGAAGTGTGTTGACTCTGATGCGCTATAGCCATGATGGGACTCCCCTTTGTTTTCACTACCCCGGCGTCCAAGGAACCCTCGGAAGCCATTTGAGCCTGTTAATGGAACCGTAGGGGCGTCCCGACAGGTCGGGACGCGCCCTGGATTCCTGTGCCGAGGGCAGACACATAGGTCTGCCCCTACTGTTAGATTTTCTTACCCTTGCCGCAGGTTTTCCAGCACCACCTCTGGCGCTTCCCTGGCGAACCCCAGATGCTCCGAAGCATCCAGCACTTCAATGCCGATTACTTCTTCCCCGGGCCCCAGGTCAATGGCCACGTCCTCATTAATGCGGATGGTGGTCACCTGCCCGGACCCTTTCTTGAAGGAGATGTAAAGGGCGTCAACATCGGAATCGTACCGCAGCTTCATGCTGTTGCAAGCCTAAGGGATGCCAAGCAATACTGCCCCAATAAACACCATCACGGCTCCGGGGCTGCCGGCGATCCAGCCCCAATGGTTCTTTACAACGAGTGTACCCCCGCCACCGATTACAATGGCCCAAACTAAGCCAAACGCTACCAAATGCGCGCCAATGGACTGCATATTTTCCCTCCAGTATCTAGGCCTTAGACTTAAATGCTGGTCCGAGGATTCTTCCACAAAGCCACCACCGGCTTAACACCCCATGCGCTACAAGAGCGTGTTCTGGCAAATACCACGATGTTAGATGGACCATCAGGGTTATTCGACGTGCCTGAGAACAAACCCATTAAGTCCCACCCCAGTATGGCTGCGCCCTGGCTCGTCGAGCGAATATGCGAAAGGTTTTCGATATCTATCTCTATTGCGCCAATGGGTATACGCAAATGTTTATCCATTTTCTACCACCTTTCCTACCCAAATGTCCCTGCCCCTCTGTCAGCAATGGCTTACGTGAGAAATATCCCTCGTGTCTCCCGCTCATCCTGAGCTTGTCGAAGGATGGGCGGGTTCCGGGCTGATGATGGTTCGACAATCCTTCGGCTTCGCTCAGGACATGGCTCACCATGAGCGGATTTCCCACATATCCTCTGGTGGTCGCGCCCCTACTCCTCCCGCGCGTCGGGCATCCCCAGCCAGCAGGTGACGATGCTGGCCCGGGTCTCCCGGTCAATCTTGTCCTGGAGCCTGGCCACCCGGCCCAGGGCCACCACCTCAAACCACGCCTCCTCCGGGTAGTCGCCCAGGGGCACCACCACCTGGCCCAGCTCCTGCTGCAAGTCGTGGATGCGGTTGTTCAGGTCCAGCATCCGGGCAAAGGCGGCGTACTGAGTAGCACTGTTCATCATTACTATTCCAAATCTCCTTGAAGGTTATTGGGAAGGTTGTTGGCGCCGGAATGGCCGTCCGGAGCCGGGTTCCTGGGCTGGCGCCGGGCCAGCTGGCGCAGGTTGCGCCGCCGGGGCCGCCGGGCCTGGCCGGGTGTTAGCTGGGGCAGAGCTAGTTGCGAACTGGCTTCTTTGGCCTCTTTCAGGTCCTTGACGGCCTGCTCAAAACTTTCGATGTCCTGGAAGTCCCGGTACACGCTGGCGTAGCGAATGTAGGCCACCCGGTCCAGGCTGCGCAGCCGTTCCATCACCATCTCGCCGATGACCGTGGCGGGGACCTCCGCCCGGCCCAGGTGCTGCAACTCCGCTTCAATGTCCTCCACCATCTTTTCAATGGTGCGGGAGTCCACGGGACGCTTGGCGCAGGCCTTGCGGATGCCGGTGATAAGCTTTTCCCGGTTAAATTCCTCCCGGCGGTTGTCCCTTTTGGATACCATCAATGCGGATGACTGGATCCGCTCGTAGGTAGTGAACCGTACCCCGCAGCTATGGCATTCCCGGCGGCGGCGGATACCCTCTTCCACTTCCCGGGAGTCTGTCACCCTGGAGTCTGAATGGCTGCAATGAGGACACCGCATCTACCGCACCCCGGTTGTTAGAAAAAATTTTAGAAAATTTTAAGAAATACCACTGGCTGTATTGGCTGGGCCAACACACTACAATTTGCGGTAGGCGAATTCTACGAGTGTTGTCACCGTAAAGTCAAGACCAGAGTGACAATTGTCAGAAAAACCAAGGAAATCCCCAGAAAATCTTAGAAACAATTTTAGAAAATTTTAAGAGATACCACTGGCTGTATTGGCTGGGCCAACACACTACAATTTGTGGTAGGCGAATTCTACGAGTGTTGTCACCGTAAAGTCAAGACCAGAGTGACAATTGTCAGAAAAGCCAAGGAAATCCCCAGAAAATCATTGAGGCCACCCCCTGGGAAGAGGGTGGCCTCACGCAGATTCTCGGCGCCGAATGGTTCAGCTTCCTTAATAAATAGGACTACTGCTGGCTGGCCTCCGAGAACAAATCTCTAAATGTTGAGGGGCATTATGGCCCCGATTCTCACCGGCTGGAGCCGGTGGAGTTTGCTTTTAGTATGGTTTTTCCGCCCGTGGCTTGGGCCAATTACTAACTTCTAAGCCTTCGCCGCGGGCGGGCTACGTCCATGAAAGGGATTGGGTTTACCGGAAGAAGCCCCGGTGTTGCCGAGGCGCGCTCTGGCGGCGCAAGAAGCTGGGCACGTCCAGCTCGGCCTCAGTCTTGGGGGCTACGTCCTGGAGCAGCCGCAGCAGCTCGGCTTCCCGTATCTGAGGCGTGTCCGTGGTCATGGGGAAGGCGGCGGCAATCATGGTAATCTTGACTTCGTCGTCCATCTTCGGGTCCTTGGTGGTGCCAAAGATGATGTTGGCTTCGGGGTCGGCCAGTTCCTGGATGATGTTGGCGGATTCCTGGACCTCTTTCAGGCTCAGGGTTGGACCGCCGGTGATGACGAACAGGATGCGCTTGGCCCCGTCCAGGGCAATGTCCAGCAGCGGGCTTCGAGTGGCGGCCTTGGCGGCGTCCACGGCCCGGGTGTCGCCCTTGCCCCGGCCAATGGCCAGCCAGGACTGGCCGGCGTTGCCCAGGATTGTCTTGATGTCAGCGAAGTCCACGTTGATTTCGCCAGGCACCGTAATGACTTCAGCAATGGCCTGGATGCCCTGCTGCAATACGGAGTCGGCCAGCTTGAGGGCCTCTTCCCAGGTATAGGTCTGGTCCCGCTGGTTGTTCAGTTCCATGAGCCGGTCATTGGGGATGACCACTAAGGTGTCCACGTGGTCCCGCAGCCGGGCAATGCCGTCCTCGGCGTTCTTGCGGCGGGCCGCCGCCTCAAAGGAGAAGGGCCGGCTCACCACTGCCACGGTCAGCGCCCCGGCTTCCTTGGCAATCTGGGCCACCACCGGGCTGGCGCCGGTGCCGGTGCCGCCGCCCATGCCTGCGGCGATGAACACCATGTCCGCGCCTTTGACGATTTTCTCAATGTCGGAGCGGCTTTCTTCCGCCGCCTGGCGTCCCAGGTCGGGCTGGGCGCCAGCCCCCAGGCCGCGGGTCAACTGTGCGCCCAGGGCAATGCGGTGGGGCACCTCGGTGCGGTAAAGGTGCTGCAGGTCAGTGTTCAGTGCGTAGTATTCCACCACGGGCAGCTTATCTTTGCACATGCGGCTGACGGCGTTGGTGCCGCCGCCGCCGATGCCGATTACCTTAATGCTGGGAACCCCGGAGTTGCCCTGGGGGAAACCGGGCATAATTTCTGCGGGCTTGTCGTTGCCCTGTCCAGGGGTCCAGGATCCAGGATTGTTCATGACCATGACTTCACTCCTCCGTGCTGCGATGCCTACAAGTTTAGTTTTTTGTTGTTGTGCCCCCTGCCAGGGACACTGGGGATTGGATTATTTCCCAGTCTGGGTGAGGTCCGGCCTAGGCAGGCCCGCCCACGGGAAGCTCTTCAGGCTCCTGCTCCTTGGTGCGTTGGAACCGACCTGCCAGCAGCTTGCGCATCCAGGTGTGCCGCGGTTCGCTGCGGGAAGGCTTCCAGTCTCCCTGGTGCTTGATGCCCCAAAGGAGGACTCCCACTGCGGAGGAGAAGGCAGGTTTCCTTAGTTCTGCGGGCAGACCAGCTATGCCCAAAGGCGAGGCGACGCGGACCGGCGATCCGGTAATCTTTTGCGCCAGTTCCCGGAATCCCTCCATTTCCGCACCGCCGCCAGTCAAAACAATGCCGCCGCTGGGCATATGGCGTAGTCCAGCCTGATTAACCCGCAATATCGCCAGTTTTAGCAGCTCCGCCAGCCGCATTTGCAGCGGTTCGCACATGGCGCGCCGCTTGATTACACGCTGAGGTTCGCCCTGGTACCCTGGCACCACCACCTCTTCGTCGGCCCGCACCAATTCCGCCAGTGCATTGCCGAATTTGATCTTGAGTTTTTCCGCCCGGTAATAAGGGATGTGCAGGGCCTCTGCCAGGTCGCCGGTGGCCTGGTTGCCGCCTACCGGCACCACCGTGGAAAACCAGGGTGTACCGTGCCGGTACACCGCCACGTCAGTGGTGCCGCCCCCAATGTCCATCATTATGACGCCCATCTCCCGCTCGTCCCCGGTCAGGGTAGCTTCGGCCGAAGCCAGAGACTGGGCCACCAGGCTCCGCACCGGAATGCGGTTGCCCTCCACCGCCCGCACCGAGTTCTTCAAAACTGCGGCATCTCCCAGCACCACGTGGGCCTCCACCTGCACCTGCTTGGCGTGCAGCCCGGTGGGGTTGCGCACTCCGGGCAGGCCGTCCACCTCGTAGCCGGTGGGGATGATGTGCAGCACCTCTTGGGACGGGTCCACCTGGGGATAGGAAGCCTGGAGCAGGCGCTGAATCTGGTGGGCGGTAATGCCGCCGATGTCCTGGGGGTCGGTGAGCGTGTCCTTAATGTTCAGGCAGCTCAGGTGGCTGCCGCTGACGCCCACGTAAGCCCCGGAAACCACTCCCCGGGAAACGTACCTTTGGGCATCGTCCAAACAGATTCGCACCGCTTCTTGGGCTTCGGAAAGGTTTTCAATCCGGCCCTTTTGCACTCCCTGGGACGGCGTCTTGCCAAACCCCAGGATCTTAAGTTCGCCTTCTGATCCCACGCGCGCCACCAAGGCGCAAACCTTGGTAGTCCCAATATCTACGGCTGTGTAGAAAATCTCTTTAGCCAAGCTGCCACCATCCTAAGAGGCCGGTTTCCGGCCGGTTTGTTAGTTTTTGCCCGTGACGGTGGATATCCTTTTGCCTGGGGCCTACTGGCGCTCCAGGGCTTTTCACTTTGTTACATTCTTATATGCGTTCCGCTGCCCTGAGTCTGGCGCTGCGGCTGCGCGGGTTGGCCTCCACTTCCTCTGCCGATGGGCGTACTGCCCGCCGGGTAAGCAGTTGCAGCGTGGGCTGGTGCCCGCACACGCACACTGGCAGGCCAGGAGGACACACGCACCGGGCGGATTCCCGCACCAGCATGGCCTTGACCAGCCGGTCTTCCAGGCTGTGATAACTGATAACTACCAGCCTGCCCCCTGGTGACACTCCATGCTTCCGGGGGATGAGCAACTTGATGGCTGACTGCAGCCCCTGCTCCAGGTGAGTTAGTTCATCATTAACGGCAATGCGCAAGGCCTGAAAGGTGCGGGTGGCCGGGTGAATCCGGCGATTCCGGCCCGGTCCTGTCGCCCTGGACACTGCTTCGGCCAGGCTGCCAGTGGAATTGATTGGTCGGCGGCGCACAATCTCCCTGGCAATGGCCCTGGCCCTGGGTTCTTCGCCGTACTTGAACAGCAGTTGGGCCAGCTCTGCTTCCGCATAGGTATTCACAATGTCTGCGGCGGTGGCCGTAGCTTCGCCGGAATCAAACCGCATATCCAGCGGTTCATCCATCTGAAAACTCAGGCCATATCCCTGGGCCTCCACCTGCCGGGAGGAAATGCCCAGGTCCAGCAGCACGCCGCTGGCGTGGGCAATTCCCTGGGCGGAAGCTAGCTCTACCATGTTGGAGTAGCTGCCCTGGGCCGGTATAAAGCGGTCTCCATATTCCCGAAGCCGCTCTGCCGCCCTGGCCAGGGAGCGCCCGTCCCGGTCAATGCCCAGCACCCGGGAGCGGGGCGATGCCTCTAGGATGGCCTGGGCATGGCCTCCCTCTCCAACGGTGCCATCCACCCAGAGACCTTCGTAGTCCGCCGCCAGGCATTCAAGGACTTCGGCCAGCAACACTGGCCGGTGATAGGTTGGTTCTGCCATGCCCAGTCCTGGGGCCTCGGCAGCCCCTCCTTCATCAGTTTGTTCAGGCCCTGCTGAGGACAATGTCCAGCGGCGCATCAAGCTCCGCCGGGGCTGGGCCGGCCAGTGGGAACTGGCTGCGGCTGTGCCATAGCGGGCCGAAGCTGCCCTGGTTGTTGTTGTGCGGCCTGAAAACATCGTGTTTTGAAGTTACCAACCAGCGCCAGACGGTGTCAACGAAACTTAGACCCTGTTTTAGATGAATTTTTGAAAAGTAAAATTTTGGCAACATTCTCAACAAGGCCTGGAAACCCCTCCAGGTGTGGGAGCGGTCGGGCAACCGTGTCAACTCAAACAAGAATGTTACCGAAGGGCAGATGATTCACTGATCCAGGAATGTTACCGAAGCATTGTTGCCGGGTCCCTGTGATTGGCTGCCGGGGCAAGCTTGGGGTGCTGCCCCAGCCG
>Ga0194128_10000587_pt1 | contig 65830 bp, 63 predicted proteins | sample TA2KigCa65mmetaG_FD_148650 | JGI IMG/M metagenome (GOLD analysis project Ga0194128, IMG submission 148650) | Freshwater microbial communities from Lake Tanganyika, Tanzania - TA2015037 Kigoma Deep Cast 65m | ecosystem: Environmental > Aquatic > Freshwater > Lake | place: Tanzania: Lake...
CGCCGGCTCGCACACGGCGGCGCACCCGGCGGTGACCATGTCGCGGTAATCATCCGTCGTGCGGCTGACCATGTGGCCGTGGGGTTCGATGTAGCGCATGTCAAATCCTCACAAGTTTGAGTCCTGCCGCCGCCGCCAGCTTCCGCTGCCGGTCGTCGAAGGTCAGGAAGTGCTTCAGCTTGAGTTCCACTGCGCAGGCCACGTGCAGCACGTCTGCCGCGCGAGTGCCGAATCGCGGCGAGTGGGCCTGGCTCAATGCGACCGCCTCATTCAACGCCGCGCGCCAAGCCAGTGAGACCAGGTGCAGGTGGCCCTCGGCTATGTCGTGATCCAGCAAGGCCCAAGCTTCGGTGGCTTTGTCCGCTGCAATCTCGGCGCGAAACCTGGCCAAACTGATGGCATTGACTACCTCAGCCCGTCCGTGGTGGGTGATCGGCAGCGAGCCGCCCAGCCTTGCCCGCCATGCGACTAGTTCGCGCGAGCGCGGCTGGTGCAGATAAAGAGGAATCAGCGCGCTCGGGTCGCAATACATGGACTCAGCGGTCGCCACGGTTGAAATCGTGAATGGCCTGGGCTGCTTCGATCGACATCGGTTCCGCTCGCTGCGCCTTCAACCTCGCCATGTAGTCGGGCAGCGGCTTGCGCTTCCTGGGCTTGGGCGCCACCGGCTCCATGACATAGGCCGGATGACCGTTGTCCGTGATGGTGACTCGTCCAAACTCCTCGACCTTCCTCTTCACGGAGCGGAAGTCGGTGCGAAGCTCGCGGATGCTGACCGTGGCGGTGCTCATGGTGTGAAACGGTAGTGTTTCACGGCAGGCGGGTCAACTGGCCTTTCCCGGCCACGCCCCCGTCGCCCCCTTCACCGTTGCCTTCGTCAGCGGCTTGGTCGTCGGGTCGCTGAGGGACAGCAGGACTTGCCTGGCGCGTTCAGGTTGTTTCTTCGCGAGTTCCTTCATCGCCTCGCGGAAGGCGCGGATGCGGAAGTCGTCTTCGCCCGGCGCACGGTCCACGCGGTCGAGGAACGCGGCGAGTTCGATGAGCTTGAAGCGGGCGTCCATGAAGTAGAGGTCGAGCACTTGGTCGCGTGTCATGGTGAGGTGTTCGAGTGCGGGATCGTCGCAGTCTGCGGCGACGGGTCGGCCGCTGGTTCGGGGCCAATTAAGCCACGCCCCGTCGAAATGACAACCGGGATTCGCCGCGCCGTCATGCGGTTTCGGCGTGGATGGGCGCCGGGCGCGCGCCGGGGCGGCGAAAATGTCTGAACATTCCTTAAATTGATCTTGCGGGCCGGGCGTCGGAAGTTCATAAACTTACCAAAGAACCAGCCCTGTTTATGCTAACGATACTCGGCCCCAAGCACACCGGCTTCTGTGACGGCGTCTCGCGCCGCAACTTCCTGAAGATCGGCACGCTTGGACTCGGCGGTCTCGCGCTGCCGGAGTTGTTCCGCGCCGAGGCGCAGGCCGGCACGCGACTCGGCCACAAGGCCGTCATCATGATCTTCCTGCCGGGCGGACCCTCGCATCAGGACATGTTCGACCTGAAGCCCGATGCGCCGAGCGAGTTCCGCGGTGCGTTCAATCCCATCGCGACGAACGTGGACGGCATTCAGATTTGCGAGCACCTGCCGCGCATGGCGAAGCTGATGGACAAGTGCACGATCATCCGCTCGATGGTCGGCGCGGCCGATGACCACTCGTCGTTCCAATGCTACACGGGACGGCTTCGTCGCAACCAGCCGCCCGGCGGCTGGCCCGCGCTCGGCTCGGTGCTCTCGAAGGTCGAAGGTGCGGCGCGGCGCGACATGGTCCCGTTCGTCGGCCTTGCGCCGAAGATGGGCCACACGCCATGGTCGGAGAATGGCCAGCCCGGTTTTCTTGGCCCCGGCCACTCGCCGTTCCAGCCGAACAAAGGCGGCGGCATGGAGGACATGGTGCTCAACGGCCTCACGCTCGACCGGCTCGGTGACCGCAAGACGTTGCTCGCGAGCTTCGACAAGTTTCGCCGCGACGTGGACGCGAGCGGGTTGATGGAAGGTCTCGACACGTTCAACGAGCAGGCGTTCGGAGTGCTCACGTCGAGCCGGCTGATGGAGGCGCTCGACATCTCGAAAGAAGACCCGAAAGTCCGCGACAGCTACGGCAAGGGCGACCCAAAGAACCGCGACGACGGCGGGCCGAAGCTGATGGAACATTTCCTCGCCGCGCGACGGCTCGTCGAGGCGGGCGCGCGCTGCGTGACGCTTGCCTTCAGCCGGTGGGACCACCACGGCGACAACTTCGGCGCGCTGCGCCAGGATTTGCCGCTGCTCGACCAAGGGCTGAGCGCGCTGCTCACGGACATCTATCAACGCGGTCTCGACAAGGACGTGTCCGTTGTCGTGTGGGGCGAGTTCGGCCGCACGCCGAAGATCAACGGCTCCGCCGGCCGCGACCACTGGCCGAATGTTTCCTTCGCGCTGCTCTCCGCGGGCGGCATGAAGCACGGGCAGGTCATCGGCGCGACGGACCGCATCGCCGGTGAAGCCGTGGACCGGCCGGTGAAGTTCGGCGAAGTCTTCGCCACGCTCTATCGCAATCTTGGCATTGATGTGCACAAGACTTACGTCAACGACCTGAGCGGCCGCCCGCAGCACCTCGTCGAGCCGGACTGCGACCCGATGCGGGAAATGTTGGGGTAGTTGAGCCGGGCGTCCCCCTCGATCCGTTACAAGGGATCGCGGCTGGAAGCTCATCGGAACATCAAGATCTCATGCTGACAATTTACGGCGACAAGAATCGATTCTGCGACGGCGTGAGCCGCCGCAACTTCCTCCGCATCGGCGCGCTCGGCATGGGCGCGTTTTCGCTGCCATCGCTGATGCGACTCGACGCGCTCGCCGGCAACGGCGCGTCGAACAAGTCCGTCATCATGATTTACCTGCCGGGCGGCGCGTCGCACCTCGACATGTATGACATCAAGGAGAACGCGCCCTCTGAAATCCGCGGCGAGTTCCGCGCCATCTCCTCGAACGTCCCCGGCATCCGCGTCTGCGAGCACATGCCACGACTCGCGGCGGCCATGGACAAGTTCGTGCCCATCCGCGCGCTCGTCGGGCAGGTGGACCAGCACAGCCCCTTCCAGACGATGACCGGCCGCGTGGAGCAGAAACAGCCGCCCGGCGGCTGGCCTTCGGTCGGCGCGACGCTCTCGCGATTCCTCGGCGCGCGCGAGGGCGTGCCCGCGTTCGTCGCGCTTTCCGGGAGGACGGCGCCGAGCGGTTACGCGGGCGCGGCGCACGGTTCCTTCGAGCCGAGCGGCCCCGGCAAGAACGACATGGTGCTCAACGGCGTCACGCTTGACCGCCTCGAGGACCGCAAGGCGCTGCTCACTTCCTTTGACAAGTTCCGCCGTGACGCCGACGCGAGCCGGATGATGGAGGGCTTCGATGGCTTCAATCAAAGGGCGTTCGACGTCATCACCTCGAGCCGGCTCGTGAAGGCGCTCGACCTCAAGAACGAAGATCCGAGGGTCGTCGCGCGCTACAACTCACCGACGCAGGGACGGCGCGGGCTGGAGAATTTCCTCATCGCGCGGCGCCTCGTCGAGGCCGGCGCACGCTGCGTGACTTTGAACTTCGGCGGCTGGGACACGCACAGCCAGAATTTCCAGACGCTACGCACGCAACTGCCGCAACTCGACCAAGGAGTCACCACGCTCGTCGAGGAATTGCACGAACGCGGACTCGCGAAGGACGTGAGCGTCGTCGTGTGGGGCGAATTCGGCCGCACGCCGCGCGTGAATGGCAGCGCGGGCCGCGACCACTGGTCACGCGTTGGCAGCGCGCTGCTCGCCGGCGGCGGCATGAAAACCGGTCAGGTGCTCGGCGCGACCGACCGCGGCGGCGGCGAGGCGGCGGACCGCCCGGTGCATCTCGGCGAAGTGCTCGCGACACTCTATCACAACTGCGGCCTCCAGCCCAACGTGCAGACGTTGCCCGATTTCGCCGGCCGGCCGCACTACCTCGTCGACAAGCATGCGCCGATTCCTGAATTGGTGTGATGGAGCCCGCCTCGGCAAGCGTTCGAAACTGACCTGGCAACAGAGGATTATGCGACTGAAAAACCATTGGTTACACTCGACCGCGGCGTTTGTGGCGGCGTCCACACTCGCCTGCGCCGCCGCTGCGATTGGCCCCTCGAAGGAAACGCCCAAGCCCGCCAAGGACTCCACCGCGGCCAGGCCTTCCGAGAAACCCGCGTCGCTCGTGCTGCACATCGCCGACCCCGACCAACCCGCGTCCATCAAGCTCAAGGGCGGCGATGCGCGACAGCAGTTGCTCGCGACCGCAAAGTTCGCCGCCGGCAACGTCCGCGATTACACGCGGACCGTCACTTACTCCGCCGCGCCCGCGAACATCGTCGCCGTGGACAAGGAAGGTCTCGTGACGCCTGTCGCCGATGGCAGGGCCACCGTCACCGCACGATCGAAGGACGGCGTCACCGCCAGCATCGAGGTCGCAGTCGAGAACGCGAAGTCCGTCAACGCGATCAATTTCGCGAACCAGATCGTGCCCATCTTCACCAAGGCCGGATGCAACGGCGGCGGCTGCCACGGCAAGGCGAGCGGACAGAACGGCTTCAAGCTCTCACTGCTAGGCTTCGAGCCGGTGGAGGATTACGAGCACCTCGTGAAGGAGGCGCGCGGCCGCCGTCTCTTCCCGCCCGCGCCCGACCAGAGTCTGCTGCTGCTCAAGGCCGCCGCGGTCGCGCCGCACGGCGGCGGCAAGCGCATTGACATCGGCTCCTACGATTACGAACTCATCAAGCGCTGGATCGCCCAGGGCATGCCTTACGGCGACCCGAAAGACCCGACCGTCGCGCGCATCGAGGTCTTCCCGAAGGAGCGCACCATGACGAAGGACAGTGAGCAGCAAATCGTCGTCGTGGCCACATACACCGACGGCCGCACCGAGGACGTCACCCGCGGCGCGCTCTACGAGGCGAACGACAAGGACATCGCCGCCACCGACAGCAACGGCCGCGTGACGATGACCGGCCAGACCGGCGACGTCGCGGTGATGGTCCGCTATCAGGCGAAGGTGGCGACGTTTGTCGCCACGGTGCCGCTCGGCGAGAAGGTCGAAAACCTGCCCGTCGCGAAAAACTTCGTGGACGAGCTGGTCTTCAAGAAGCTCGTCAAAGTCGGCATGCCGCCGTCGCCCGTGTGCGACGACGCAACCTTCCTGCGACGCGCGACCCTCGACATTGCCGGCCGCACGCCGACGGCCGCCGAGGTGGAAAAGTTCCTCGCCGACAAGTCGGCCGACAAGCGCGACAAGTGGATTGACCAGCTCCTCGACAGCTCGGACTACGCGGACTACTTCGCGAACAAATGGGCCGCGCTGCTTCGCAACAAGCGCGTCCAGCCCACGCACACCCGCGGCACCTACGCCTTCTACAACTGGATTCGCGACAGCCTCGTGGTGAACAAGCCCTACGACCAGTTCGTGCGCGAAATCCTCGCGGCCTCCGGCGACATCGGCGAGAACCCGCCCGTGGCGTGGTATCGGCAGGTCAACAACATGACCACGCAGCTCGAGGACACCGCGCAGCTATTCCTCGGCACGCGGCTCCAGTGCGCGCAGTGCCACCACCACCCCTACGAGAAGTGGAGCCAGGCCGACTACTACAGCTTCGGCGCGTTCTTCTCGCAGGTCAGCCGCAAGCCCAGCGGCCAGCCCGGCGAGGAAATCATCTTCGCCAAGCGCGCCGTGCCCACGACGCAGAACAAGAAGAACAACCAGACCGTCAAGCCCGCCGGGCTCGGCGCGCCGCCGCTCGACATCATCCCCGACGAAGACGCCCGGCATGCGCTCGCCGACTGGATGAGCGCGCGCGACAACCGCTTCTTCGCCCACTCACTCGCGAACCGCTACTGGAAGCACTTCTTCAACCGCGGCCTGGTCGAGCCCGAGGACGACATGCGCGAGACCAACCCCGCGACGAACCCCGAGCTGCTCGACGCGCTCGCGAAAAGCTTCATCGAATCGGGCTTCGACATGAAGGCCCTCGTGCGCACGATCACCCGCTCGACGACTTACCAGCTCAGCGCCATCCCGAACGACTTCAACAAGGCCGACAAGCACTACTACTCGCGCTATTACCCGAAGCGCCTCACCGCCGAGGTGCTTTTCGACGCCATCAATGTCGTCACCAAGTCCGAGCCCACGTGGGCCGGCCTCCCGCCCGGCACCCGCGCCGTGCAGCTCCCCGACAACAGCTACAACGCCAGCTCCTACTTCCTCACGGTCTTCGGCCGCCCCGACTCGTCGAGCTCGTGCGAGTGCGAGCGTTCGCAGGACGCCTCGCTCGCGCAGAGCCTGCATCTGCTCAACTCAAAGGACATCCAGTCCAAGCTCGCCGCCGACAACGGCCGCGCCGCCGCGCTCGCCACCGACGACAAGCGCACCGACGACGACAAGCTTCGCGAACTCTACCAGTGGGCCTACGCGCGCAACCCCGAGTCCTACGAGGCCGAACTCGCCAAGCAGCACATCGAGAAAGTCCTCAAGAAGGAAGCCGACGCCGCGAAGAAGCCCGTCGCGAAGCGCCAGGCCTACGAGGACATCGTGTGGGCGCTCGTGAGCAGCAAGGAGTTCCTGTTCAACCATTGACCGCCGCATGACTCGCCTCGACCAGCCCAACCGTGTCGGCTGTCCCGAGTTCCGGAGCCTGCTCCGCCAGAACCGCCGCGGCTTCCTCAAGTCGGGTTTCCTCGCCAGCGCCGGCTTCGGTCTCGCGGACCTGCTCCGCGTCGAATCCGCCGCGCGCGCCGCGGGCAAGCCCACCTCGCGCGACAAGTCGGTCATCATCCTCTGGATGCGCGGCGGCCCCAGCCAGCACGAGACGTGGGACCCGAAGCCCGACGCGCCCGAGGATTATCGCGGCTCATTCGGCGCGATGAGCACGAGCGTGCCCGGCATCCAGATCTGCGACCTGCTGCCGATGCACGCGAAGATCCAGCACAAATACAGCATCATCCGCAGCCTGCACCACACGGACGCAGGCCACTCCGCCGGCGACCAGATTTGCTTCACGGGCTACCTGCCGAACCCGGGCCAGCCGGACATCAATGTCTATCCGAGTTGCGGCTCCATCGTCTCGAAGCAACTCGGCCACTTGAACCCGAAGATGCCGCCCTACGTCATCATCCCGCGCGATATGCCGGGGAGCGGCGCGGCGTATCTCGGGCAGAAGCACGCCGCGTTCGCCACGAACGCAGACCCGGCCAAGGACGGCCCGTTCAGCGTTCCGAATTTCGAGCTGTCCGAGGGGCTTTCCTTCGACCGCCTCACCGACCGCCGCTCGCTCATCAGCGGCATTGACCGCATCCGCCGCGAAGCCGACGCCAGCGGCCAGATGGTGGCGCTCGACAGCTTCCAGCAGCGCGCGTGGGACATCGTCACCGGCGCCGCCGCGCGCGACGCCTTCAACCTCGACGCCGAGCCCGCGAAGATTCGCGAGCGCTACGGCTTCATGCCCGAATACAAGGCGCCCACGCCCGACCGCTGCGGCGTGCCCGCGTGGAGCCAGCGCATCCTGCTCGCGCGGCGGCTCGTCGAGTATGGCGTGCGCCTCGTCACCGTGGATGTCCGCTGGTGGGACACCCACGTGAAGGGCTACGAGACGATGCGCGACGGCTTCCTGCCGCGATGGGACCGCGCCTACACCGCGCTCATCGAGGACCTCGAATCCCGCGGCATGCTCGACTCGACGATGGTCATCGCGTGGGGCGAATTCGGCCGCACACCCAAGGTCAACTCCACGGGCGGGCGCGACCACTGGCCGAACGTCTTCAGCGCCGCCATCGCCGGCGGCGGCGTCAAGGGCGGCCGCGTCGTCGGCTCTTCCGACGCGCGCGGAGGTGAGCCCAAGGACAACCCGAAGCATCCCGCCGACGTCCTCGCCACGATGTATCGCCACCTCGGCGTGGACACCTCCGTGAACTACGAGGATCATCAGGGCCGCCCGCACCCGGTGCTCCCACGCGGCACGCCGATTGATGAGCTGACGGTTTGACAGGACGTCACCCTTTCCGCGGCCAAGTTTTGTCGAAGAAACCCCGTTCCAGCGGGGTCATTACTGGGGCAAAACCATGCAGAACTCGTTCTCACATCTTGAATCGTCACCGCGCCTCGCCCGCACGCTCGTTCTCGGCGTGTGCCTCATCGCCGCGTCCGCGGCGGCCCAGGTCCAGCTCCCGCAGACGCGCCTGCTCACCGTCTTCCCGCCCGGTGCCAGGTCCGGCGCGACCACCGAGGTCGTCATCACCGGCGGCGACCTCGACGAGGTGGACCGCATGACGTTTACCCACGCCGGCATCACCGCCGCGCAGAAGAGAGCCGGCGACCAGCCCGTCGCCAACACCTTCGTCGTCAACGTCGCCGCGAACGTCCCGCCGGGCGTGTATGAGGCGCGCATCATCGGCCGCTTCGGCATCTCGAACCCGCGCGCGTTCGTCGTCGGCTCGCTGCCGGAATCCAACGAGGCCAGCACCAACAACAGCCTGGCAGGCGCGATCGCGCTCGCGGTCAACGCCACGGTCAACGCCCGCGCCGAGGCCAACAACGCCGACCACTTCAAGTTCGCCGCGAAGAAGGGCCAGCGCCTCATCGTGCGCTGCGACTCGCGCGACATTGACTCGCGCATGGACGCCGTGCTCGTGCTGCTCGACGCCACCGGCCGCGAGCTCGACCGCGTCCGCCGCGCCGGCCTGCTCGACTTCACCGCGCCCGCTGACATGGATTGCATCATCAAGGCGCACGACTTCACCTTCGGCGGCGGCGCCGAGCATTTCTACCGCCTCACCGTCAGCACGGGCCCGTGGATTGACTTCGTGTTCCCGCCGTGCGGCCAGCCCGGCACGAAGGCGAAGTTCACGCTCTACGGCCGCAACCTCCCCGGCGGCACCGCGGCAAACGTGAAGTCCGCCGACGGCAAGCCGCTCGAAAAGCTCGTCGTGGACATCGACGTGCCCGGCGATGCCGCCACGCGCTTGCGCCTGTCCGGCCGCACACACACGTCGCCCGCGCAAGCCGCGCTCGATGGCTTCGAGTATGCCATCACCACGCCGCTCGGCGTCTCGAATCCCGCGCTCATCACCTTCGCCACCGCGCCCGTCGTCGCCGAGGCCGAACCAAACTCCAAGCCCGCGCAGGCGCAGAAGATTTCGCTGCCCGCGGAAATCTGCGGCCAGTTCCATCCCGCGCGCGACGAGGATTGGTTCGCCTTCGACGCAAAGAAAGGCGACGCGTTCTGGGTCGAAGTCACCTCCGCGCGGCTCGGTTTGCCGACCGCGCCGCTCGTCATCATCCAGCGCGTGACGAAGGACGACAAGGGCGCCGAGACCACGACGGATGTGCTCACACTCGAGGGCTCCGACACGAACCCGAGCGGCGCGCCCGACTTCAACGCCGCCTCGCGCGACCCGGCCGGCCGCTTCGAGGCCAAAGACGACGGCGCGTATCGCATCGTGGTCCGCGACACTTACATCAACCGCACCGTGTCGAATCCCGCGCTCGTCTATCGCCTCGCCCTGCGCAAGGAGTCGCCCGACTTCCGCCTCGTCGCCATCCCCGCCGCACCCATGCCGAAGAAGGACGCGAAGAACCTCGAGTTCAGCAAGCCGCTCCTCCGCCGCGGCGAGACGCAGCCCATCCGCGTCATCGCGCTGCGCCGCGACAACTTCGGCGGCGACATCACCGTGGCCGCCGAGTCGCTGCCCGCGGGCGTCACGGCGGGAAGCGTCGTTATTCCCGGCGGCCGCAACGTGGGCACACTGCTCCTCACCGCGAGCGACAACGCGGCCTCCTTCACCGGCCCGCTCAAAGTCACGGGCCGCGCGAAGGTCGGCGACACGGAAGTTGCGCGCGAGGCCCGCGGCGCGGCGCTCGTGTGGACGATCGCCGACCCGTCGAACGAGGCCGTCCGCGCGCGGCTGGCGAGCGAGACCGTGCTGTCCGTCAGCGGTGTCGAAGCCGCCCCCGTCGTGGTCCGGCCCGCTGACGCGAAGCCGTTCGAGAACTCCATCGCGGCCAAGCTTCAGATCCCCCTCGTCGTCATGCGCCGCGGCGACTTCACGCAAAACCTCAGCCTCAAGGCCACCGGCCTGCCCGTGCTCGATCCGATGCCCGCGATCACCGTGGACGGCAAGGCCACCAACACCACGCTCACGATCGACCTCGCGCAATTCAAGCTGCCCGCGGGCGACCACACCTTCTACCTCGCCTCGCAGACGCAGGGCAAATACCGCAACAACCCCGAAGGCGCAAAGGCCGCGGACGAAGCCGCAAAGACGATGGAAAAATCCGCCGCCGACCTCGCCACCGCCGCGAAGAAAGCCGCCGCCGACCTCGCCACCGCCGTCAAAGCCCAGGCCGATGCCGACGCCGCCGCGAAAACCGCCGCCGAAAAGGCCGCTCAGGCGAAGACCGCCGCCGAGAAAGCCGCCGCCGACCAGAACCTTGCCAAAGCCGCCGTCGACGCCGCGAAAGCTGCGGACGACGCCAAGGCCAGGGCCGCCGCCGCCGCAACCGCGAAAGCCGCCGCCCAGAAAACCAGCGAGGAAGCCGCCGCGAAACAAAAGGCGGCCGAGACCCAGCGCGACCAGTTGAAAGCCAAGGCCACCGCTGCCGCGACCATCGCCACGCCGAAGGACGTCCTCGCCTCCGTTTATTCCGCGCCCATCCAGATCAAGCTCGCCCCCGCCCCCATCACCGTCGAACTCGGCGCACCCGCGGGCCAGGTTTCGCAGGGCGCCAAGCTCGACGTCCCCGTCAAGATCACGCGCCTCTTCGGCTACGCCGATCCCGTGGACGTCGTCCTCACCGTCCCCGGCGCGGTGAAAGGCGTGCAAGCCGCGAAAGTCACCATCGCCAAAGACCAGACCCAGGCCACGCTCTCCCTGACCGCCGGCGCCGACGCCACCGCCGGCGACCACAAACTCACCGTCCAAGCCCAGCTCAAGCTCAACAACCAGAACCTCACCGTGGACCAACCCCTCGCCCTCAAACTGCTCGAGCTCCCGAAGGCGAAGAAGTGATGCTTGGCACGAGCAGCCGTGCGATCCCAAGTTTGATCCAGCCACTTATGACCACTGCCATGACCCGTTTCATTCCCACAACCACGCACGCACTCACCGTCGCATTCTGCCTGGCGACGTCGTTCGGCGCTGACTCCAAAACGGTGAAGAAAGAGCCCGAGAAAAAGGACGCCGAAAAAGCCGCCGCGCCGGCCGAGGCGCCCAAGTCGGACGCGCACCAGCCCATCGCCATCGCCAAGATCAAGCACCCGAAGGCGGTGGATTTCGAGAAGGAGATCCTGCCCATCCTCCGCGCCAAGTGCCTCGCGTGCCACAACGAGACGACCGCCGAGGAGAAGCTCGTGCTCGAGACGCCGAAGGACATCCTGAAAGGCGGCGATTCCGGCCCGGCCGCGAAGGCGCGCAAGTCCGCCGCGAGCCTCCTGATCCAGCTCGGCGCGCAGCAGAAGAAACCCTACATGCCGCCGCCCAAGAACAAGGTCGGCGCGAAGGACCTCACGCCCGAGGAACTCGGCCTCATCGCGCAGTGGATTGACGAGGGCGCGAAGGGCGAGGTCAAGGGCGCCGGGCCCATCGTGTGGCAGCCGTTGCCGCCGGGGCTCAACCCGATTTACGCCGTCGCCCTCACGCAGGACGGCCAGTTCGCCGCCGCCGGCCGAGCGGACCAGATTTTCATCTATCACGTGCCATCCTCCAACGCCGTCACGCGCCTCGTGGACCCGGCGATGGCGAAGATTCCCGGCAAAGGCGCGGTCGCGCACCGCGACATGGTGCACTCGCTCGCCTTCAATCCCGACGGCACCTTGCTCGCGTCGGGCGATTACCGGCAGGTGAAGTTGTGGAAACGCCCGGCCACCGCGCAAAAAGCGAAGCTTCCCGGCGGCGCGGAGAAGTCATTCGCCGTCACCGCCGCAAGTCCCGACGGTCAGTGGCTCGCCGCAGCGGGCGACGACAACAGCATCAAGATTTGGAACCTCGCGACCGGCAAGAGCACGAAGACCCTCTCGAAGCACAGCGCACCGGTGACGGGCCTCAAGTTCACCCCCGACTCCGCGCGGCTCATCTCCGGTTCGACCGACAAGTCCGTGCGCGTGTGGACCGTCGCGGATGGCGCGCTGTTCGCCGAAGCCGAGCTGCCCGCCGAGGTGAACGCCGTCACGTGGGCCGCGGACGCGAAGCAGGTCGCCGCCGGCTGCGCGGACAATCTCATCCGCGTGCTCAAGCTCCCCGACGCCGCGGGCGGCAAACTCGACGCCGTGAAGGAACTCAAGGGCCACACGAAGTCGGTCACTTCGCTCGACACCGTCACAACCAACGGCGTGCAGCTCCTCTCCGGCAGCGCGGACGGCAAGGTGACGCATTGGGACCTGGAGAAGGGCACGGCGATCCGCTCGATGGCGCACGGCAGCGCGGTCACGTCGGTCGCGGCGCGCCCCGACGGCAAGTTCTTCGCGTCCGCCGCGGGCACGAACGTGGCCGCGAAGCTGTGGAACGCCGCCGATGGCAAGCTCGTCGCAGACTTGAAGGGCGACCGTTACGCGCAGGAAACGCAGGCCACGCGGGAGACCGATGCCGCGTTCGCCGTGACCGAGGTCACCTTCCGCAAGGCTGCACAGAAGTCCGCGGAGGACGCCCAAAAACAGCGCGACGACGCCGCGAAGAAAACCGGCGACGAGAAGGACGCGCTCGCGAAGACGCTCCCCGAAAAAAAGAAGGCCGTGGACGAGGCGAAGGCCAAGCAGGAACCCGTCGAGAAAGAACTTGAGCCGCTGAAAGCCGCCGAGACGAAGGCGAGGGACGCGAAGGACTCGAACGACAAGATCATCGGCGGCGCCGATGCCGGCACGAAGGCCGCGACCAACAAGGTCGCGATGGCGAAGGCTGGCTTTGACAAACTCGCCGCCGACAAGAAATCGAAGGCGAAGGACAAGGAAACAGCCGCGAAGGCGCTCGCCGATGCGGAGAAAGCCGTCGCCGAGTTGACCGCGAAGATCAAGGCCGCGAACGAGTCGAAGGCAAACCTCGACAAGGCGTTCACCGATGCCGCAGCGGCGGCCAAGACCGTGAACGACAAGCTTGCTCCGTTGACGAAAGCGTTCACAGACGCGACCGCCGAGGTGAAGAAATACACCACCGCCGAGGAGAACTTCGCCCTCGCGCAAGCACAAGCGAAGAAGGCCGCCGGTGTCACTGCCACCGCAAAAGCCGACGTCGCGAAGGCCGAGGAAACGCAGAAAAAGGCCGACGCAGATTCCGCCGCGGCGAAGAAAGCCGCGGCGGACGCGGAGAAGCCGGTGCGAATCGTCGCGTTCTCGCCCGACAATCGCGCGCTCGCGACCGCGGGCGACGATGGAATGGTCAGGACCTGGAGTGCCGAGACGGGCGCGCCGTTCGAGGTGTTCAAGGGCCACACCGGCGCGGTGGTTTCGCTGCAGTTCACCAGCGCGGCGACGCTCGCGAGCGGTTCCACGGACAAGAGCGCGGTCATGTGGGATTTGAACCCGCCGTGGACACTCGAGCGCGTCATCGGCACGGGCGAACCGGGCTCGCCCTTGAGCGGCCGCGTGAACGCGCTGGACTTCAGCCCCGACGGCAAACTGCTCGCGACCGGCTCGGGCGACCCGTCGCGCAGCGGGCAGCTCAAGATTTGGAACGTCGCCGACGGCACGCTCGCGCACGACTTGAAGAACGCGCACAGCGACACCGTGCAGGGCGTGGACTTCTCGCCCGACGGCACGAGGCTTGTGTCGGGCGCGGCGGACAAGTTCGTGAAAGTGTGGGACCTCGCCGAGGTGAAACTCGTCAAGTCCTTCGAGGGCCACACGCACCAGGTGCTCGGCGTGAGCTTCCGCCGCGAAGGCCGGACGATCGCGAGCGCAGGCGCGGACAACAACATCAAGGTGTGGAGCCTCGACACGGGGGAGGGCAAGCGCACCATCGCGGGCGCGACGAAGGAAGTGACCTCGCTCTGCTACGTGGGTGCGAGCGACCAGTTCGTGGCGACCTCAGGCGACAATCTGGTCCGGCTCGTCGCCGAGGGCGGCAACACCGTGCGGAGTTTTCCGGGTTCGACCGACTTCGTGTATTCCGCGGCCGTGAAGCCCGACGGCAGGCTCGTCATCGCCGGTGGCCAGGACAGCGTGCTTCGCATGTGGGACGGCGCCAGCGGCGCGCTGCTGGCCGCGTTCAGCCCGCCTGACGCCGACCTGATTTCCAAGCCACCCCCGCCGAAGGTTGAGCCGGCGACGAAGAAGAAAAAGAAGTGACGGCTGGCGCGGGCGAGTGCAACCCGGTCATCGTGTCGGGGCGCTTGAATCAGGATTTGCGCGCGGTGTGTGGACCGGCAGCTTGGGACCGATGAGTCCCGCCGTGTCGGTCGCGTATTCGGGCTTCCCGTCCGGAGGTTTTCAGGGTAGAGAACGTCCAACTCTGCGACCATCGGCGACACCATGAACACTCACGACGATCATCTCGCGCTGCCCGACCCGCTGCGCGCGAAGTTCGCGGCGATGGAGCGGCGGCTTTGGCGGACAGAAACCACGGCGGCCGCGTGCGGCGCGCTGCTTGCGCTGGCGGTGAGTTTCAGCCTGCTTTTCTTCTCGGACCGGCTATGGGACACGCCGGTCTGGCTGCGCGCCACGCTCACGCTCGCAGGTCTCGCCGGGCTCGCGTGGTTCGCACTCGGGTGGGGACGACACTGGGTTTGGAACCGCCGCGACTGGCGTTCGCTCTCGATGATCGTGCAGCGCGAATTCCCGCGCCTCGGCGACCGGTTGCTCGGCATCGTCGAACTTTCGGACGAATCGAAGCGCCCCGCGGGAATGTCCGCCGGCTTGTGCCGCGCCGCGATCCGGCAGGTCGCCGACGAGGCCGCGCGGTTTGATTTCACCGAGGCCGTGAACCCGCGCCCCGCCCGCGGATTCGCGCTCGGGCTCGCGGTGGCGCTCGTGCCGCTGGTGCTCGCGGGCGTCGTCGCCTCGCAGGCGAGCTGGAACGCCTTCACGCGCTGGGCTGCGCCGGTCGCGGACATCCCGCGATACACGTTCGTGGAAATCACGAACCTTCCCGACCGCATCGTGGCCGCGCACGGCGAGGCGTTTGAAGTGCGGTTCGGCGTGAACTACCGGTCATTCTGGCGGCCTTCCGGCGCGTCGGCGCGGTTTGAAGCCCAACAGCGCCTCGCGTCGCAAGTCGCAGACAAGCAGGTCGCGCTCAAGGTTCCCGCCCAGACGCGCGACGGCGTGCTCAAGGTGCGCGTCGGCGATGTCCGCCGCAGGGTGACGATCGTGCCGACGCACCGCCCCGCGTTGAAATCGCTCCAAGCGATGGTCGCGCTCCCCGCCTACCTGCGGTATCCGGTCGAGGACAAGCCGGTGCAAAGCGCCGCGATGAACGTGCTCGAGGGCAGCTCCGTCGTGTTGATTGGCACGGTGAACCGCGAGCTCACCGGCGCGCAGATGCGCATCGAGAACGACCCCGCGGCCACGCTCGACGTCATCGGCGATTCCTTCCGCTCGGGTCCGCTCAAGCTCGACGGCCGCTCGCACGCGGGCTTCACGTGGCGCGACAAACTCGGCCTCGAAGTCGCCGCGCCGTGGGTGCTTTCGCTGCAAACGCAGAAAGACCTCGCGCCGCGCGTGGACATGCCCGACCTCTCGACCGAGCTCTCGATCCTCGAGACCGATGTCCTGCCGCTGCGGATTCTCGCGACAGATGATTTCGGCGTGAAGGAATCCGGTTTCGCATGGGAAGTCATCTCGTTCCTCGACTCGACCAACGTCGCGCCGAAAAAGGAATTCCGCGCCGCCGCCGGCACGCCGCAGGAAAAACGGCTCACGAACACGTTCTCGTTCAGCCCCGCCGTGATGCGCATCCCGCCTGATTCGACCGTGGAACTTCGCGCGCAAGCCCTGGACTTCCTGCCCGGGCGCAAGCCGAGCGAATCGCAGGTCTTTCGCATCAACATCGTGAGCATCGCCAAGCACGCGGAGCTGGTGCGCCAGCAGCTTGAGGCGGTCTTCGCACGGCTCGAGGAAGTCACACGGCAGGAGGAGGGCATCGAGAACAAGACCACCGACCTCAAGCGACTGTCCGAGGAAAAAATGGCGACCGAGGAAACGGCGACGAAGGCCGGCGAACAGGCCGACGAGCAGGCCAAGACCGCGCGCCAGCTCGAGCAACTCGCGCAGGAAGGCGTCAAGGCCGTTGCCGAGGCATTGCGCAACCCGGCTTTCAAAGAGCAGCAGCTCAAGGAATGGACCGAGGCGCTCCAGCAGATGAAGAACATTTCACAGGGCGACATGAAGCAGGCGCAGCAGGCGCTCAAGGCCGCGCAGAAGAGCCCACCCGAGCGCGCCGAGCAACTCGGCAAGGCCCAGGAGTCCGAGCAGAACGCGCTCGAGAACCTGAAGGAACTCCAGCAGAAGATGAACGAGAGCCTCGACAACCTGCAGGCGCTCACGCTCGCGCAGCGGCTTCGGAAGCTCGCCGGCACCGAGCAGGATCTCGGCGGCAAGATCAACCGCATGGTGCCCGACACCATCGGCCTGCAGCCGAAGGAACTTCCCCCGCGGCTCAAGAAAGCCAACGACTCGCTCGCGAAGGACCAGGGCATCGCGCGCAACGAGGCGCAAACCGTGCAGGAGGAGATGAGCCGGTTCTTCGAGCGCACGCAAAGCGCCAACTACGGCGTCGTGAGCCTTGAAATGAAACAGCAGAACGTCGGCGAGGACCTCGACCGCATCCGCAAGCTCATCGACGCGAACATCTCCATGGAAGCCATGGGCGGGCTCGCAACGTGGACGAAGAAGTTCAACGCATGGGCCGAAGTGCTCGACCCGCCCTCCGAGGACGGCGGCGGCGGGGGCGGCGGCGGGGGCGGCGGCGGCGGCGAAGACCTGCTCAAGCTGCTGATGGCTTACGTCCGCATGCGCGGCGCGGAGGTAAACATCCATGAACGCACCCGCCTGCTCGACGAACAGAAGGACGTGGATCCCGGCTTCGCGAGCGCGCTGCAAAAGCTCGCGAACCAGCAGCGGGACTTGCGCGGGGACCTGACGAAGATGCAGTTGGAAAACCGGATCAACCCGATCGTCGACTTGCTTGTGGAAGCGCAGGACGCAACCCGCGCGGCCGAGTCGAAGCTGTTCGAGAACAAGCCCGACGAATCCGCGCGCAAATCGCAGATGCTCGCCGTCCAGCACTTCTCGGACATCATCAACCTCATCAACGAGCAGATTCAGAAGGGCGGCGGCTCGCCACAGCCATCACCCGGGGATCCGGCGGCGATGGAACAGTTATTGCAGATGATCCAGCAAATGCAGCCCGGCATGGGGCCGCCCGGGCAAAACCCCGGCGGAAACCTGATGGGCGGGAGCACCGACCGGCCGAACTCCGGCATGCCCGGCGACGGGCGCGGCGTGGCACCGGGTGCGCGTGGCACCACCAAGTCCAGCGGCGTGACAAGGCCCGTTCCAGCGGAGTTTCGCGAGGCCCTCGAGAATTTCTACCGCGCGGTGGAGAGGCAAGGGGGCAAATGAATCCGATGCAGAATGCGGAACGTGGGATGCCGAACGACTGGACTCCGGTGTGTTGGTTCAATGCCGCATGCCGCATGCCGCATGCCGCAATCATCGCGCTCGCGGTCGCCGTCGCGTTGGTCCAATCCACATTCGCCCAACAGCTCTTCATCGAGAAGTCGGACATCAACCCGACCACCATCGACGCGATGTATGTCAAGGGGCTGCGCTTCCTCGTCAAGACGCAGGCCCGCGAGGGCAACTGGAAGGACCAGCCCTACGGCTCCGAGCCTGCGGTCGTCGGCCTGACCGTCGTCGCGATGCTCGCGCACGGGGATGATCCCAATTACGGGCCTTACAACCTCTCGATCCGCAAGGGACTCGAGTTCATCCTCGCCCAGCAGAACAAAGACACCGGCTACATCGGCCGCTCGATGTATAACCACGGTTTCGCCGCACTCGCGCTCGCCGAGGCATACGGCGCCGTGGACGACGCCCGCCTCGGCCCGGCGTTGCAGAAGGCCGTGAACCTCATCCTCACCTCGCAATCGCGCAATCCCTACAGCGCGTGGCGCTACAGTCCGGAGAGCAACGACGCGGACACGACCGTGAGCGGCGCGCAGATGGTGGCGCTCTTTGCTGCGCGGAACGCGGGCATCGCCGTGCCGGAGGATGCGATTCAAAAGGGGCTCAAGTATTTCACCACCTGCCAGTCTTCGGACGGCGGGATTGGTTACACCTCCGCCGCGGGGCCCAATGGTGCGCGCACCGCGATCGCCGCGCTGTGCTTCGCGCTGGCGAAGGAGAAGACCAATCCGGCCTTCAAGTCCGCGATCGACTACCTCGAGCGCTCGCCCGGCGAGGGACACTACTACCACTACTACCTCTACTACGCGGCGCAGGCGCACTTTCATGCCAGTCCGGCCTCATGGCGCACGTGGAACACGAAAAACATCAAGACGCTCTCCGCCTCGCAGACCGCCGAGGGGAGCTGGGAAGGACAGTTTGGCTCCACGTTCTCCACGACCGCGTCGCTGCTCTCGCTTGCGCTGAACTACCGGTTCCTGCCGATTTATGAACGCTAAGTCTGGAGTTCCAATTTCCGATTTCCGGTTTCCGATGGAACGGGACTCCTTTCGAACGCATGCCCGCGAGTCCGCGCCCGGAACCTGCGTGCGGGCAACCGCGATCGTCTGGCTGCTCGTCGCAGCGCAGTGCGGGTTCAGCGCCGACGCGACAAATGCACCCGCACCGGCACCCGCGTCCTCGCTCGAGTTTCTCGACGGCTCGATGTTGCTGGGCGCGCTCGATGGCATCAATGCGCAAACCGGCGTCCGCTGGAAGCACCCGGGCGTCAAGCAACCCATCGAGTTCGCCTCAAGCAACCTCCATCAGGTGCGATTCGCCGCGCCGCGTCAGATCGCGACAACCGCCCCGGCCTCGTGCCGGTTCCGCTTCGCCAACGGGGACGAGGTCATCGGCGAACTCGTCTCGCTCGACGCGGAGGTCGTGGTGATCGATTCGTGGTTTGGCGGCAAGCTGCGCGCGCCGCGCAAGGAACTTCGCGCCATCGCGGTGAACGGCGCGGGCAACGCGCTGATTTACGAGGGGCCGCTCAATGACGGCGGCTGGAAGTTCGGCGGCTCCGGCGTGGTGATGGGCGGCGTTGCGCGACCCGTGCTCATCAACCCCGCGGCGATCATCGGCGGCATCGTGGGTGGGGACGGTCCCCGGCCGCCGGCGACCCCGGCGTGGACCTTCAAGAACAACGGCTTCATCTCCACCGCGTCCGGCACGCTCGGGCGCGACTTCAAGCTGCCGCCGGTCGCGCGCGTCGAGTTCGACCTGGCGTGGAAGACGATGCCCAGCATGCGCATCGCGCTCTACACGGACGTGATTGACCGCATGGATTACAACGCAGGCTACCAGTTTTACATCAGCAGCAGCTACGTTTACCTCTACCGGCGCACCGTCAACGAAGGCGGCGGCATGGTCTTTTCCGCGACGGAAAACGCGCGCGTGCCGCAGATGAACAACCGCAGCAAGGTGCGGTTCGAGATGCGCATCAACAAGGAAAAGGAAACCGCGGCGCTCTATGCCGACGGCACGCACGTCAAAACGTGGCGCGTCAGCGGACCTCAACCCGAGGGCACGGGCATTCTCTTCTACTCGCAGCGCACCGACGGCTCCATCCGCGTGAGCAACCTGCGCGTGTCCGCATGGGACGGCCGTGAGGAAATCTCGACCCCGACGAATGCCATGTCAGAGACACTGCTCCACCTGGCAAACAGCGACCGTGTTGCCGGCAAGGTCAACGCCATCAAGGACGGCAAGGTCGCGTTTGCCGGACCCGCGGGCGAATTGCAGATTCCGCTTCAACGCGCGACACAGATTTTCTTCCCGTCGGACACCAACGCGCCGCCCGCGAACGCCACCGGCCGGAATGTTCGCGCCTCGCTCGTGCGCGGGGACTCGGTCACGTTCACGCTCGACCGGTGGGAAGGCGCGGAGGTCACCGGCGCGAGTGCGAACTTCGGCAAGGTCACGTTGCGCGTGGACAGCGTGAAAAACCTGCTCTTCAACCCCGAGTCGCCTCGGCCGCCCGCGGACGACCTCGGCGTCTGGGATGATTCGCCGTTCAGCCGGGAGGAATGATGCCGCCACGGTCCCAACGCGGCCCCGCACCGGATTCGTTTTGGGGCGGGCGTCCCCGATTTGCACCGCGGCGGGAAACGAGGAGCCTCGGCGGGGATTTCACCGATGGCCCAACGAAGAGCGGTGTCGCCGCTCCACGGGGCCACCTCCCTCCGATGCCCCGCGGCCTTGCGAGCCTCTGCGAGCCGTGGATTCTCGCCGTGTGTTGCTTCGCCTGTTCGTTGCAGGCCCAATCTCCCGCGCTGACCGGGCAGCTTCAGTTCCTTGATGGCGCGTCCCTTCACGGCGCGTTGCTCGGCATCGATCCCCATCGCGGCGTGCGCTGGCAGCATCCCGCGGCCGCGCAGCCCATCGAGTTCAACCCGCGCAATCTCCAGCAGGTGCGATTCGACCGGTCGCCGCTCCTTCCCACAAACTCTGCGGCGTCGTGCCGGTTCGTGTTTCTCAACGGCGACGAGTTGCTTGGCAGGCTCGTGTCGCTCGATTCGGAGCGAGTCGTGCTGGAGACATGGTTCGCGGGCCGCGTGAGCGCGCCGCGCGATTCGCTGCGCTCCATGGCATTCATCACCGGGCCGCACGGCTCGTATTACGAGGGGCCGACCGGCACGGACGGGTGGAAGATCAGCTCGCAAGGGCCGCAGTTTATCATCCGCGCGGGTCCGGAAGGCGCCAAGCAGGTGCCCGCCGCGCCCGCGGCGCCGTGGCGCTATGCGGATGGCGCGTTCATTTCCGAGGGCGTGGGCTTCCTCGGCCGCGACTTCAAGCTGCCCGACCAGGCGCGCATCGAGTTCGACCTCGCATGGCAGGGACCGCTCGGCCTGCTGGTGAACGTCTACACCGACGTGCTGGATCGATTCGACTACAGCCAGGGCGCCTACCAGATCAACCTCGGCTCGGGCTACGCCAACCTCATGCGCATCCAGGGCAACGCCGGCATGATGCACCTCGGCATGGCGCAAATCCCCGCGATGACGCTGAAGAACAAGGCCCGCATCGAGCTTCGCATGAGCCGCCAGCAAAACTCCATCACGCTGCTTTCCGACGGCGAGCAGATCCAGCACTGGCGCGACCCGGCGGGCTTTGCCGGACAGGGAACGGGCATCACATTTTACTCGCAGCGGATCGGGCCGGGCGTGCGCATCAGTTCCTTGCGCGTCTCGGCGTGGGACGGCAAAAGCGACGCGCAGGGCGAGCCCCACACCAATCACTCCGCGAACCTCGTCAAGCTTGCGAACAGCGACCGCGTCACCGGCCGGATGCAATCCGTCCGTGACGACAAGCTCGTCATCGCGACCGCGCAGGCCGAGCTGACGATCCCGCTCGCGCGCGTGACGGAGATCATTCTCGCGGGGGACAACGCATTGCGGCCGCCGCGCCAGCCGGGCTCCGTGCAGTTGCACCTGCCCACGGGCGAGCGCGTGACCCTCGCGGCTGCGACGTGGAACGGATCGCTTGCGGGCGGAGTGAGCCCAAACTTTGGACCCGTGTCGCTCGGCGCCGCATGGGTTCGATCGCTGGAGTTCAACCCGGCGCGGCCGGGGAATTCGGCGGACGAACTGGACTTCTTCGGGACGGAGGTCCAGCGATGAGGGAGGGAATGGGGATGAAGTTCAAGAGCAGGATCAGGATTACGGCAGACTGCGTGCGGGCGTGGACAAACTGTTTCCCTCCCAATCTTGCGCGTAGTCCTCATCTCCTCCTCCTCTCCCTCCTCGCGCTCGCCGCGTTCCCCTCGGGCGCGCAATCGAACCTTGTCCCACCGCCGCGCCACGCGCTGCTGTTTCACAATGGTGACCTGCTCTACGGAACACTCCACTCCATCCGGCCCGGCGGTGAGTTGCGGTGGAATCATCCCGATGTCGGCGCCCCGATTCAGTTTGCGCTCACGAATTTCAGCGAAATCCACCTCGGCTCCCAGCCGCCACCGGCTTCGCGCCCGGAGAACTTCTGCCACGTGCAGCTTGTGAATGACGATGAACTGTCCGGCGGCTTGCTCTCGCTGGACGCGGACAGCGTGGTGCTCGACACGTGGTTCGCCGGGAAACTCGCGCTGCCGCGCGCGCGCGTGCGCTCGATTCTCCCCGTGCCGCCGCCCGCGGCGCTGCTGTTCGACGGTCCCACCGGGCTTGAGGGGTGGACCCATGGCAGGGTGCAGGGCATCGAAAACTCCGGGCAGTGGCGCTACGTGAACGGCGCCTTCACCGCGTCGCAGTCAGCGAGCCTTGCGCGCGACCTCAAGCTGCCCGACCGTTCGAACATCGAGTTCGAGATGGCGTGGCGCGGAACGTTCAACCTCGCCATCGCGCTCTACACCGACTCGCTGCAGCCCGTGAGCCTGCGCGCGAAGGAAAACGAGCCGGACTTCGGCGCGTTCTACTCGCTCCAATTGAACAACCCCGTGCTCAGCGTGCTGCATGTGTCCAAGGCCGCCCCCTTGAAGCAGCTCGGGCAGAGCGTGATCTCCTCCTTCAATCAGACCAACCGCTCGCGCATCGCCATCCGCACGGACCGCCCGCAGAACATCATCGCGCTCTACGCCGACGGGGCGCTCATCAAGACTTGGTCCGACCCGGACGGCTTCAACGCCGGGGGCACGGGCGTGCGCTTCGTGCATCAGGGCGTCGGCGCGGTTCGCATCTGGAACTTGCGCGTGACCGAGTGGGACGGCCGGTTCGACACGCCCGCGGCGCCCGCGGCCAATCCCGCGCTGGATCTTGCGCGCCTCGTGAATCACGACACGGTCGTCGGCCCGCTCAAAACCCTGCGCGATGGCAGGCTCGTGTTTCACATCGGCGGGAACGACATCGAAGTCCCGTTGGCGCGAGTGACGCGAGTGGATTTCGCCCCGGCAAGGGCCGAGGCCCTTCCCGCCCGGCGCGGCGAATCGCGCTTCTTTTTTGCGCAGCGCGGGCACGTGACGATGGAACTTGCCGGGTGGGACTCGCGCCGGATGTCTGGAACCAGCCGGGTGTTCGGAACGGCCGGGTTCAACCCGGCGTCGTTCAGCCGGATCCAGTTCGCGCCACTGCCGTAGGTCGTCGTCCGCGATCGGGTCGAGGACTACTTGCCGCCGGAAGCCGCCTGCTTCGGGTCGCCGCCGCTTTGGAGGAACGCGAGCAGGTCGAGAATCTGCTCGCGGCTCATCAGGTTCATCAACCCCGCGGGCATCAGCGAACTGGGCTGCGGCGTGCGCGAGGCAATGTCCTTCTTCGCAAACTTCTGGATGAGGTTTGCGCCGGGACCCGTCTGCACGAACAGCGTGTCGCCCTCCTCCTTCACGAGGAAGCCCGTGAACGGCTCGTTGTTCCCGACCGGCTTGAACTCGTAGGGCCGGTATCGCGGCTCGATGATCTTCGACGGTTCGAGGATTTCCGACAGCACGGCCTTGGCGTCGCCCTTGTATTTGGCGAAGACGCCGGTGAGTTCGGGTCCGTAATCCACTCCCTCCTTGCCGACTTTGTGGCACGCGACGCAGCCGATGGTGGTGAACAGCGCGCGGCCCTTCTCGAAGGCCCGCCCGCGCGCGAGCTCCGGCAGGTCGGGCTCGAGGTCGGCAAGCTTCCACTCCGTGATCACCGGCGCGGCCGGTTCTTCCGGCGCCTTCGCGAGGTGCTCGTCGAGGTCTTTCACCACCCTGAGCACGCCGCGCATGCGCTGCCAGTGGCCGGGAAACGTGCACACATACGGATAGTCACCCGGGGCCGAAGGTGCGGTGAACCGAAGCCGCGCGCTCTCGGACGGATTCAACATCTTCGTCGCCTGCAGGATCTTCGGCGACACCGGGACGTAAAGCCGGCCTTGCGCGTCGGGCACGGGTTGCATCCTTTCGGCCGCGGCGCCGATTTCGTCGAGCGCGCCCGGGAGCGTGAGCACAAAATTGTGCGGCATCGCGTCCGTGTTCTCGAACACCAGTTCGATCGGCTTGCCTGCCTCCGCGAGCAGCAGGACCTTGTCGAAAAACATCTGCTCGTGAAGCGTTCGCAGCCGCAGCACGTTCACGCCGAGCCCGCGAAACGCCGTCGCGAGGGGCGCGCCCGCGTCGCGCGGGAGTTTCGCCGCAAGCGCGACGCCGAGTTGCGTCATGTCGAGGAAGTCATCCTGCGTCCGCTGCGCCTCCGGCACTTTCCGGGCGGCGACAAGCAGCGCGTCGGCGAAGGGCTTGATCTGCCCCTCCGGCCACTTGTCGCGCGGCAGGGCGAGCGCCGCGCGGGCGCAGTCCGGCGCGTCGATGCCCGCGGCGGCGAGTGCCGCGAGCGCGTTGAACACCTCCGCCTCGTGCCCGCCCATCACCGCCGCGGCCGAAATCGCCGCGCGTCGCACAACTGCGTCGCCACCGGGCTTGAGCAGGGGAAGCGTCCTCGCGACGAACGCTGCGCGCTTCGCGCCGTCAGCCACGAGGGGCACGCCGCCGAGCAGGTTCGCGAGGGCGCCCGGCTTGCCGTCCGCGAAAGTCCACAACGCATCCGCGGGGCGGATCGCGATGAGCGCCGCGAACGCGGCCTGACGCGCGGACGCCGGGCCGTCGCCGCCCGCGAGCGTCTCAAGGTCGGGCTGGTGCTTTTCCAATTCGGCCGGCTTCTGCGAGGCGAGCAGCCGGGACAACTCGGCGAGCACCTTCGCGTCTTCGGGTTTGAGCCGCCGGATGCCCGCGAGAATCTCCGTCGGCACGTCGGACTTGTTGATTTTCGCGAGCGCGGCGAGGGCGTCCTGCTTGAACTTCACGGCGATGCCAGGCCGGGCCACGATGGCCTCGTGAACGGGGGCGAATTTCGCGTGCGTGTCCTCGCGATCCACGAGCAGGAGCTGCTCATTCGAGAGCCGGCCGAGCTGGAACTTCACGATCACGGGGCTCTTGTCGAGGAACACGACGGGCTTGTCCGCCTTTGCGCCCTGGGGGTGGTCGTCGTGTTGCGCCATCGCGAACGAAGGCGGCGTGACCAGCATCAAGCCGGCGGCGAGAAGGACGAGTTGAGGAAAGCCGCCCGGCCCGTTCGAGTTCATGACGCGGCGACTATGGACGAAGCCGCGCGCGGATTCCATTCAAGAGTCGCCGCCCGTCACACTTCGAAGTGCTGCTTGTATTCGGGCACGTGGACCTCGGCCCGCGGCCGGAGCTTGCGCAACGTGTCGCCAAAGGCGAGCGCCTGCGACTCCTCGCCGTGGATCACGAAGATCTTCCGGAGGTTCCCGGTGAGTCGCCGGACGTATTCGCGCAGCTCGTGCTTGTCCGCGTGGCCGGAGAAGGCGTCGAGCCGGGCGACCTGCGCGCGGACTTCGTGGGGTTCGCCGAAGATGTTCACGGGGCTTTTGCCCGCGAGAATTTGCGCGCCGAGCGTGTGCTCCGCGCAAAAGCCGATGAAGAGCACGAGATTCGCGGCATCGCCCATGTGGTTGATCAGGTGGTGCCGGATGCGCCCCGCCTCGCACATGCCGGACGCGCTGATGATGATGGCCGGGCCTTTCAGCTCGTTGAGCTTCCGCGACTGCATCGAGTCGCGGATGTAGGTGAGGTTCTCCATCGCGAACGGGTTCGCCACGTCGCGCAGGAATTTGTAGATGGACTCGTTGAAGCACTCCGGGTGGAGCCGGTAAACCTCGGTCGCGTTCACGCTCAGCGGGCTGTCCACGAACACCGGCACGCGGGGCAGCCGGTCGGCGAGGATCGCCTGATGCAGCGCGTAGACCGCCTGTTGCGTCCGGCCGACGCTGAACGCCGGGATGATGACCTTGCCGCCCCGCGAAAGCGTCTCGTGGACGATCCGGCCAGCCTCCTCGCGGGCGGAGGCCTTCACGAAGTGCTCGCGGTCGCCGTAGGTGCTCTCGACTTGCAGGAAGTCCACGTCTTCCACCGGCTGCGGGTCGCGCAGGATGTCGTCGTCGCCGCGGCCGACGTCGCCGCTGAAGAGCCAGCGGAACGTGCGGCCGCCCTCGCGCACGTCGAGCACCACTTGCGCGCTGCCAAGGATGTGCCCCGCGTCGCGGAAGGTGACCGTCACGCCGTCGGCCACAGGCATCGGGCGGTCGTAGTTGATGGCAACGAACTGGCGGATGGCCATCTCGGCATCGGTCGCGGAGTAGAGCGGTTCGACCGGTGGCAGCCCCTTCTTCGCGCGCTGCTTGGAGACGAACGCCGCGTCGTCCTTCTGGATGCCCGCGGAATCCTCAAGCATGATGCTCGCAAGGTCGCGCGTGGCAAAGGTGCAGTAGATGTTGCCGGTGAAGCCCTGCTTGCAGAGGTTCGGCAGGTTGCCGCAATGGTCGATGTGCGCGTGGCTGAGCACGACGCAGTCGAGCATCTTCGGGTCGAACGGGAAGCAGCAGTTGCGCGCGATGGATTCCTCGCGCCGACCCTGAAACAGCCCGCACTCGACGAGGATGCGGCGGCCGTTCACCTCGAAGAGATACATCGAGCCGGTCGTGGTGCGCGTGGCGCCGAAGAAGTGGACTTTCATCTTGAGTTCGGTGGCTTTGCCGCGGGTGTTTGAGCAGCGCGGGGCGGACTCGGCTGGGCGGCGGCATCACTGTCCTTTCCCCACAACAAGGTCAACGCGATGAAGCCGATGAGCGGCGCGAGCCCGGCAAGGGCGATGCCGAGGTCGAAGGACTTCGTGGTGTCGTAAAGCCTGCCAAACACCCACTGCAACGGCGACGACGTGACCCAAGCGACGAAACCCAGCGTGCCCGTCACCTTGCCCTGATGTTTCGTGCTGAGTTCCTGGCTGAACGAGTAGTAGCACGGGAACAACCCGAGCGAGCCGGCGGCAATCACAAGCAGCACTCCCAGCAAAGGCCAGCCGCGCGGCAGCCACGAGATTGCGCCCGTGAGCGCGCACAGCAGCGCGCAAACGCCGAACACCGTCGCGCGCGAGCGATGCACAGGCTGCCCGCGCCTGACCAGCCACAGCGACGCCGCGCCCGCGGCGAGACAGCCCACATCCGTCGCCACGTAGTAGAGCGAGTTGAAGTAGAGCGCCTCCGGCTCCGCGTAGCCGCGCCCCTGGATGAGGAACTTCGGCAGCCACGCGCGGATGATCTGCCAGCAGGTGTTGATGCATGCGACCACCACCACGAGCGCGAGGAAGCGCCGGCTGAGGATGACCTCGAAGAACGGCCGGTCGGGCTGGTTCGCCGCGGGCTCGCCGGCTTTGTCCGTCTCCACCACGGCAGGCGTGTCGAAATCCTGCGGCTTGAGCAGCGCGAACCATGCGACCATCCACACGAGTCCGAAGCTGCCGATGACCAGGAACGGCATCCGCCACGCCCCCTCCTCCGTCCGGCCCGCGAGCATCCACGTCATGATGAGCGGCGTGGTGATGGCGCCGATGGACGCGCCGCTTTGCAGCACGCTGTTGCCCATCGTGCGCTGCTCGCGCGAGAGCAGGCGCTGCGTGGTCTTGAGCGCGCACGGCCAGTGGCCCGCCTCGAACAGGCCGAGCAGCGTGCGGCACACCAGCAAGCCCTCGTAGCTTTTCACGAGCCCCGTGGCGAAGCCCATCAGCGACCACAACATCACGACGCAGGGATACAGCCAGCGGACACTCCACTTGTCCGCGATGACGCCGAAGCTGACCGCGCCGACCGCGAACGCGTAGCCGAAGCACATCTCGAGCGTGCCGTATTGCGCCTCCGAGAGCTTGAACTCCGTGGTGATGCGGACCGAGACATTCGGCAGCGTCTGCCGGTCCATATAGAGCAGCATGGACGCAAGCAGGAGCAGTCCGCAGACGAGCCACTTCCAGGCAGCCGGACGATGAGCGGGCACATCACTCATGGGGAGGTGGGGCGCACGAAGACGGGATTCTCGGGTTGCATTCTCACGGAACTTCATCCGTTCCACGATCGCCCATCCCACTTGAGGATGCGTTCGAGGAGCTTGACCACGTCGTCCGTGAACACCCGGAAGATGGTTTCACCCTTGTCCGCCGTGGCAAAGCGCGGGTCGCCGATGTGGCCGGGCACGCTGCGGTCGCCCATGATCCAGCCGCGGTTCGCCGGCTCGAACGGGTTGCCAAACTCGACCGGGTCGACCTTCTTCAAGTCGCCGACGAGGTGCGGCGCGAGGCGGAGCATCATGCTCGTCTCCCACTCGCAGGCGTGGCCCATGCGCTGTTGCTTGATGTCGCGGTTGACCTCGTGCGGCTTGCCGCCGAGCAGCCAGTAGGTCGCGAAGAGCAGGAGCAGGTCGCGCCGCGCGCGATGTTTCTGGCGCAGCTCGAACACGGCCTGTTTGCCGGGCACGTCGTTGCCGCCGTGGCCGTTGATGAAGACGATGCGCCGGAAGCCGTGCGTGATGAAGTTGTCCATCAGCCCGCCAAGCAAATCGAGATACGCGCGGGGCGCGGCGGAGAGCGTGCCGGGAAAGTCCATGTGATGCTCGGAGTTGCCGAGCCACTGGAGTGGCGCGAAAAGCACGCAGTCGCCGAGGCGCTCGCTCGCGCGGCGGATGATTTCGCCGCAGAGGAGGCTGTCGGTGAAGACGGGCATGTGGCGTCCATGCTGTTCGAGCGCGGCGACGGGGAAGACGACGGGCGTGTCCTTGCTGAGGGCCTGGACATCGGGCCACTTGAGGTCGGCGAGTTGCATGATGATTGAGGCGAAGGCTAGCGATCACACCGGCGATGACAAGCAGCGAGGCGCGTGGGGCGCATCTCAGTTCATTGCAACCCTCTCCCCTCGTCGGACGAGGGGGGGGAGGAACGGGGTGAGGGGCGCCATAAACTGAGATGCGCCCGGTTTCTTGGTGCCGTGAAAAAACCCGTTGACACGAGGTTTACCCCTCCCTATTTTCGCAACGAATTCGAGCGCAGTAAGAAGCGTAAACACTCATCGGCCCGCACCTACGGCGAAAGGCCAGCGAATGCGGGCGATGATTTTTTTTCGCTTTGAAGGGCGGCAGAATTGAAGCGCTTTCAATCGCCCATGTAGCTCAGTCGGTAGAGCGCGTCCTTGGTAAGGACGAGGTCACCAGTTCAAACCTGGTCATGGGCTCCACCGCAAAATGTCAGCGACAAACTAACAACCACGACACGCAATGGCAAAAGAAGCATTCCAACGAACGAAACCCCACGTCAACGTCGGCACCATCGGGCACGTTGACCACGGCAAGTCCACGCTCACGGCGGCGATCGTCGCCACGCAGGCCCGCAAGGGACTTGCCAGCCAGATTTCGTATGCCGAAATCACGAAAGGCGGCACCGTGCGCGACGAGACCAAGACGGTCACGATCGCCGCGTCGCACGTCGAGTATCAGAGCACGGAACGCCACTACGCGCACGTCGATTGCCCCGGCCACGCCGACTACGTGAAGAACATGATCACCGGCGCGGCGCAGATGGACGGCGCGATTCTCGTCGTGAGCGCCGCCGACGGCCCGATGCCGCAGACGCGCGAGCACATCCTCCTCGCGCGGCAGGTCGGCGTCCCGGCGATCGTGGTTTACCTCAACAAGGTGGACCTCGTGGACGACAAGGAACTGCTTGACCTCGTCGAGATGGAAATCCGCGACTTGCTCAACAAGTATCAATTCCCCGGCGACACCACGCCGATCATCCGCGGCAGCTCCGCGGCTGCGCTCGCGGGCACACCCGAGGGCGAGGAGTCGATCCAGAAGCTTCTCGCCGCGGTGGACAGCTTCATCCCGCTGCCGATGCGCGAGGTGGACAAGCCCTTCCTGATGTGCATGGAGGACGTGTTCAACATTGAAGGTCGGGGCACGGTCGTCACCGGCCGCGTCGAGCGTGGTCTCCTCAAGAAGATGGAGGAGGTCGAGATCGTCGGTCTGAAGGACACGCGCAAGACCGTGGCAACGGACATCGAAATGTTCCGCAAGCTGCTCGACTCCGCGCAGGCGGGTGACAACGTCGGGGTGCTGCTGCGCGGCATCAAGAAGGAAGAAGTCGAACGCGGCATGGTGCTCGCCAAGCCCGGATCGATCAAGCCGCACACCAAGTTCAAGGCCGAGGTCTACGTGTTGACCAAGGACGAGGGCGGCCGTCACACGCCGTTCTTCAACAAGTATCGTCCGCAGTTCTATTTCCGCACGTCGGACGTGACGGGCAACGTGAGTCTGCCCGCGGGCGTGGAAATGGTGATGCCGGGCGACAACGTCTCGGTGGACATCGAGCTGATCGCGCCGATCGCGATGGAGAAGGGCCAGCGGTTCGCGATTCGAGAGGGCGGCCGGACCATCGGCGCCGGACGCGTGAGCGAAGTCATCGCCTAGTGATGACGAGCCTGTGGCCGGGTCGGGAGATCCCCGTCCTGGACGGTTCGCTGAACGACACAAACCAGCTTCTCGATGGTTTACGGCGTTAGCTCAATTGGTAGAGTAGCGGTCTCCAAAACCGTTGGTTGGGGGTTCGAGTCCCTCACGCCGTGCCAGATTCTCAGCCACCGGAGGGGTGGCAGAGCGGTCGAATGCGGCGGTCTTGAAAACCGTTAGGGTCGCAAGGCCCTCGGGGGTTCGAATCCCCCCCCCTCCGCCAGCAGCGTTTGCAGCAGTGAAATGAGCACAAGCACGATCATCGCCTTCGTTGTCGTCGCCGTCCTCTTCGGATGGATGTGGCGCAAGGGCCATCTGCTGCGTTTTGCCCACTACGTGCAGGACACGCAGGTCGAACTCAAGAAGTGCACGTGGCCGACCTTTGGCGAGCTCAAGGGCTCGACGACGGTGGTGCTCGTGTCGACGGTGCTCATCGGGGCGTTCACGGTGCTGGTGGATTTTCTGGTCACCCTCGTGCTCAAGTTCCTCCGCACCTGATTCAACCGGATTGATTATGCAGAGCCAATGGTTCGCCATCCATACGCTGTCCGGCCAGGAAATGAAGGTCAAGGACAGCATCGAACGCCGCATGAAGGCGGAAGAGATGCAGGACTACATCAAGGAAGTCCTCGTCCCGATGGAAAAGGTGGTCGAGGTGCGCGGCGGCAAGAAATCCGTGAGCACGCGCAAGCTGCATCCCGGCTACGTCTACATTGACATTGCGCTGCTGGACGAGAACCGCCGCGTCATGGAGAAGCCGTGGTATTTCATCCGGGAAACGCAGGGCATCATCGGATTTGTCGGCGGCGAGCGCCCCGTGGCGGTGATGCCGGACGAAATCGCGGTGATCAAGGAGCAGATCTCCGACTCGGAGGACACCGAGAAACCGAAGGTCAACTTTGAGATTGGCGAGACCATCAAGATCAACGACGGCCCGTTCTTGAACTTCAGCGGCGTGATCGAGGAAATCGAGCCCGAGCGCGGCAAGCTCAAGGTGACCGTGAACATCTTCGGACGCAACACACCGGTGGAACTCGAATACTGGCAGGTGGAGAAGTCCTGATCTCAACACCGCGCCCGCGGACGGGCGCGCCTGAACCCAACGCCCAAGACGCATGGCAAAGAAGAAGACAGCAGAAATCAAGCTCCAGCTCCCCGCCGGACAGGCCAATCCCGCGCCGCCCGTCGGCACCGCGCTTGGCCAGCACGGCGTGAACATCATGGGCTTCTGCAAGGAATTCAACGCCGCCACCAAGGACCAGCCCGGGCTCATCATCCCCGTGGTCATCTCGGTGTTTCAGGACAAGTCGTTCACCTTCATCACCAAGTCGCCGCCCGCCGCCGTGCTGCTCAAGAAGGCCGCCGGCATCGCCTCCGGCTCGAAGCAGCCGAACAAGGAAAAGGTCGGCAAAGTCACCCGCAAACAGGTCCTGGACATCGTGAAGCTCAAGATGAAGGACCTGAACGCGACCACCGAGGAAGCGGGCTTTCGGATGATTTGTGGCACCGCCCGCAACATGGGCATCGAGGTCGAAAACTAAACAATTGCGGGAGGATGCCGCCGGGGCATCCGTCAAGACCGCAAGCACTGGAAATGGCAACCAAACACAGCAAGCGTTGGAAGAAGGGCGCCGAGAATTACGACGCCGCGAAACACTATCCGCTCAAGGAGGCCGTCGGCGTCCTCGCGAAGTTTCCGCGGGCGAAGTTCGTGGAGACCGTGGACCTTGCGTTCAAGCTGGGCATCGACCCGAAGCAGAGCGACCAGATGATCCGCGGCACCGTCCCGCTCCCGCACGGCAGCGGCAGGGTCGTCCGCGTCCTCGTCTTCGCACGGCCCGGCGACGCCGCCGATGCAGCGCGCGCCGCGGGCGCGGAGCACGTGGGATTTGACGACCTCATCAAGAAATGCGTCGAAGGCTGGTCAGAGTTCGACGTCGCGATAGCCACGCCCGAGGCGATGACCGAGGTTCGCAAGCTCGGCAAAGTCCTCGGTCCGCGCGGGCTCATGCCCAATCCCAAGACCGGCACCGTGACCGACAACACCGCCAAGGCCGTCAAGGAAGTCAAAGCCGGCCGGGTTGAATTCAAGACCGACAAGTCGGGCAACGTGCACGTCGTCGTAGGCAAGGCCAGCTTTCCACCCGAGCAACTGGAGGAGAACGCGCGGACGGTCATCGACACGATTTTCAAGGCACGCCCTTCAGCCGCCAAAGGACAGTTTGTCGAGAGCATCACGCTTTCCGCAACCATGAGCCCGGGCATTCGCATCGACATCAAGGACGTGCACGCTGGCACCCACTGAGCCGCCACCCGAACTCTACCCCTATACCCCCACAGATCATGCGCGCCGAAAAGAAACTCATCACCGCCGAATACGTCACGCGGCTCAATGCCGCGCCGTTCTTTCTCGTCGTCGATTACCGCGGGTTGAATGTTCTGCAGTTCACGGAACTCCGCAAGCGACTCGCCCGGGCGAACGCCGAGGTGCACGTCGTCAAGAACTCCATCTTCCGCGCCGCAGCCAGGGAAGCAGGCGTCGGCGACCTCAACGGATTGCTCAATGGGCAACTTGCCGTCATCACTGGCTCCAAGGATGTCTCCGCGGCGGCAAAGATGCTCAAGAATTATCAGGCTGAATTCGAGAAACCCAAGACCCGGTTCGGTTATCTCGACAACCGCAGGCTCGAGGCCGGCGACATTCAGGCCCTTGCCGACCTGCCCTCCATCGAGGTTCTGCGCTCCAAGTTCCTCGGGCTGCTCAAGGCGCCCGCCACCCGGCTCGTTTGCCTGCTCAATACGCCCGCCAGCCAGCTCGCGCGCGTGCTCAAGGCGCGCGCCGACAAGGAAAGCGCGGCGCCTGCCTGAACAAAAGCGCTGCCGCCAGCGTCAGCCGAACCCCTGACGAGCGGCCGCGCGCCAGACCAATCTCGCCCCGCCCGTTTGCGGGGCAGGAACACAGCAAAAACACGAACCACCACACGTAACTCGTCGGCCCGCGGCTGCGGGCACAATTCCCCGGGGCTCCGGGGGCGACGAAACAGAAAGCAACCATGCCCGACATCGCCCAAATCGTTGAAGACCTGAGCAAGCTCACGGTCCTGGAAACCGCCGACCTCGTGAAGCAACTCGAAGCCAAGTGGGGCGTCACCGCCGCCGCGCCCGTTGCGGCTGCATCCGCCGCACCCGCCGCGGGCGGCGCCGCCGCTGCCGCGCCCGCCGAGGCCAAGACTTCCTTCGACGTCGTGCTCGTGTCCGCCCCGGCGGACAAGAAGATCGCCGTCATCAAGGCCGTCCGAGAAATCAAGGCCGGACTCGGCCTCGCCGAGGCCAAGGCCCTCGTCGAAGGCGCCCCCAAGACCATCCTCGAGGCCGCGAACAAGGCTGACACCGACACCGCCAAGAAGAAGCTGGAAGACGCCGGCGCCAAGGTCGAAGTCAAATGACTCCACCGCGTCCCGGCCGGTCGCGGCGCGAGCTGCGCCGGCCGGGTGCGCGAAACTCAGACACCCGACATCAACACACCCAGCACACCACGTCAGCGCACGTCCGAGCCAACTGAATCAGCGTGAACGAGGCAGGCCACCTGCGGGAGCGGGAGCTTTGCCTACAGCCGTCTAAGCGAACCCAAGGGCCGCGCCGCGCGGCGCCGCCAACCAGAAAGCCCCAATGCCACATCGAGTCGCAGAACGCAAAAACTTCGGGAAAATCGAGGAAGTCATCGCCCCGCCCGACCTCATCGAGATTCAGGTCAACTCCTACGACGAGTTCCTCCAGAACGCGGTGGAGCCCAAGAAGCGCAAGAACACGGGCCTCGAGGCCGTGTTCCATGAGGTCTTCCCCATCGAGAGCTACGATGGCAAGACCAAGCTCGAATACGCCTGCTACGAGATCGGCGACTCCAAGCTCGACTGGCTCGAGTGCTTGCGCGAGGGCCTGACCTACGGCGCTCCCCTGCACGTCACCTTCCGCCTGCGCGAGGAAATGCGCGGCGCGAAAGAGGAGAAGGTGTTCATGGGAGAACTGCCGTTGATGACCCCGCAAGGCACCTTCGTAATCAACGGTGCCGAGCGCGTGATCGTGAGCCAGCTCCACCGTTCGCCCGGTCTGGCCTTCGAGGCCACCACGCACCCCAACGGCAAGCTGCTGCATTCGTTCCGGATCATCCCCGACCGCGGGTCGTGGTATGAGGCGCAATTCGACACTGGCGACCTGCTTTACATTTACCTCGACCGCAAGAAGCGCCGGCGGAAATTCCTCACCACGACATTCTTCCGGGCGCTGGCGTTCTTGGACGCCGACGCTCGCGGGGAAAAGCCGTCCAAGGGCGACGCCACCATCCGCGGCACCGACGAGGAAGTCCTCAAGCTCTTCTACGAGATCGAGGAACTCACCGTCAAGGAAGCCGACAAGATCGAGGACATTCAGAACAAAGTCCTCATCAAGGACGAGGTCGACCTGGCCACCGACAACGTCGTCGCGCGCGCCTTTGAACCCCTCTCCAAGGCGGTCGTCAAGCAGCTCGCCGACGCGGGCATTCAAAAACTGCGTGTCGTCGACACGTCCGTCGACGACGGCATCCTCATCAAGTGCCTCAAGAAGGACCCCACCAAGAACGAGGAGGAAGCCCTCAAGGACATCTACCGGCGACTCCGTCCCGGCGATCCACCGACGCCCGCGAACGCCCGCGCCCTGATCAAGCGTCTCTTCTTCGACCCCAAGCGCTACGATCTGGGCCGCGTCGGCCGCTACAAGGTCAACCAAAAACTCGGGTTCGACGACAAATCAACCTCCCGCATCCTGACCAAGGTTGACCTCGTCAACGCCACCAAATACCTCCTCAAACTCAAGCGAGGCGAAGGCTCGCTCGACGACATCGATCACCTCGGCAGCCGGCGGGTCCGCACGGTCGGCGAGCTCCTCGCCAACCAGTGCCGCGTCGGACTCGCCCGCACCGAGCGCCTCGTCAAGGAACGCATGACCCTGTTCGACCAGGACATCGAGACCATGACGCCCGCCAAGCTCATCAACCCCAAGGCCCTCAGCGCGGTCGTCCGCGACTTTTTCGGCCGCAGCCAGCTCAGCCAGTTCATGGACCAGATCAATCCGCTGGCCGAGCTCACCCACAAACGCCGGCTCAGCGCCCTTGGGCCCGGCGGCCTCAGCCGCGACCGCGCCGGATTTGAAGTCCGTGACGTCCACCCCTCCCACTACGGGCGCATCTGCCCCATTGAAACACCCGAAGGCCCCAACATCGGCCTCATTGCCTCGCTTGCCACGTTCGCGCGCGTCAACGGATTCGGGTTCATCGAGACCCCCTATCGGCGCGTCCACAACGGACGCGTCACCGAACACCTCGACTACCTTACCGGCGACCGCGAAGAAGGCTTCATCATCGCCCAAGCCAACTCCACCATCGACACCAGGGGCCACTTCACCACCGACCGCGTCCTCTGCCGCTGCAAGGGCGACTTCATCGAAGTCGAACCCGACCGCGTCAACTACATGGACGTGTCCCCCAAGCAACTCGTCAGCGTCGCCGCCGGCCTCATCCCGTTCCTCGAGCACGACGACGCCAACCGCGCGCTCATGGGCTCCAACATGCAGCGCCAGGCCGTGCCGTTGATGGTCACGGAAAGCCCCTACGTCGCCACCGGCCTCGAGGAACGGGTCGCACGCGACAGCCAGGCCGTCTTGATCGCCACGGAAGCCGGCAAAGTCGTCAGCGTCACCGGCGACGCCATCATCATCACCCGCGACGGCAAAATCCCCGAGACCAAGAAAAAAATCAAACACGACCCCGGCGAAGGCGTGTGGGTCCACCGCCTGCGCAAATTCATGCGCAGCAACGCCGCCACCTGCATCAACCAGAAGGCCCTCGTCGCTCGCGGCGACTCCGTCAAGAGGGGCCAGATCATCGCCGACGGCCCCTGCACCGCCGAGGGCGAGCTCGCCCTCGGGCGCAACGTCCTCGTCGCCTTCATGCCGTGGAACGGATACAACTTCGAAGACGCCATCCTGATCAGCCAGCGCATCGTCAAGGACGACGTGTTCACCAGCATCCACATCGACGAGTTCGAGGTGGCGGCGCGCGACACCAAGCTCGGCCCCGAGGAAATCACCCGCGACATCCCCAACCTTGGGGAGGAAGCCCTCAAGAACCTGAGCGCCGACGGCGTCATTCGCACCGGGGCCGAAGTCAAGCCCGGCGACATCCTCGTCGGCAAGATCACCCCCAAGAGCGAAACCGAGCTGGCACCCGAGGAAAGGCTCCTGCGTGCCATCTTCGGCGAGAAGGCCGCCGACGTCAAAGACACCAGCCTCAAGGTCCCCAGCGGCACCTACGGCATCGTGATGGACGTGAAAGTGACCGCCAAGAAAGCCGGCGAAGTGGTGGGCAAGGCCGATGCGCGCGAAGCCCGCAAGGCCAGCAAGGCCGCCAATGAGGAACACCGCGGCAAGATGGACACTCTGCGCGAGCAACTCACCGAAGCGCTGAGCAACATCCTCCTCGGCGAAAAAATCCCCCTGGACGTCGTCAACAGTGAAACCGGAGAGATCATCATCCCCGCCAACCGGAAGATCACCAAGACCCTCCTGCGAAAACTCGCGCAAGTCTACGACCGCATCGAGATCGACCCCTCGCCCATCCGTAACAAAATCAACGAGATCATCGGCAACTTCAAAAAGAAGTTCGACGACCTCCAATCCCATCACGACCAGGAGATCGAGCGCGTTGAGGCCGGTGATGAAGTCGACGTCGGCGTCATCAAATCCGTCAAAGTCTACATCGCCTCCAAGCGCAAACTCTCCGTCGGCGACAAGATGGCCGGCCGCCACGGCAACAAAGGCGTCGTCGCCAAGATCGTCCCCGAGGAAGACCTCCCCTACCTGGCCGACGGCACCCCCGTCGACATCGTCCTCAACCCCCTCGGCGTGCCCTCGCGCATGAACGTCGGCCAGCTCCTCGAGACCCACCTCGGCTGGGCCGCGCGGCTCCTCGGCCTCAAATTCTCCACCCCCGTCTTCGACGGCATCAAGGAGAAGTCCACCGACAAGTTCAAACAAGCTGACCTACTCACCTGGGGCGTGCGTGATTTTCTCAAGGAAGCCGGCGAACTCCAGAAAAAGGACAACCTCAAGCCCCTCATCGGCGAACACGGCAAGACCCGCCTCTACGACGGCCGCACCGGCGAACCGTTCGACCAGGAAATCGTCGTCGGCTACATCTACATGATGAAACTCGGCCACCTCGTCGCCGACAAGATCCACGCACGCGCCGTCGGCCCATACTCCCTCGTCACCCAGCAACCTCTCGGCGGCAAGGCCCAATACGGCGGCCAGCGCTTCGGGGAGATGGAAGTCTGGGCCATGGAAGCTTACGGAGCCGCCTACACCCTTCAGGAACTTCTCACCGTCAAGTCCGACGACGTGCAGGGCCGCACCCGCATCTACGAGAGCATCGTCAAGGGCGACAACGCCCTCGAAGCCGGCGTCCCCGAATCCTTCAACGTCCTCGTCAAGGAAATGCAATCCCTCGGCCTCGACGTCTCAGTGGGATACACGAATCCCGCCGACCAACCCTCACAAGCCACCGCCACCCTGGCCGCCCTCGGCAACTGACCCACGCCACCCGTTACCCATCACCCATCCCGCCATGATCAACACCAAGGAAAACGCGCGCGAAATGCTCGGCCTCGACAAGGTCAACCTCGTCGACTACGTCGGCATCACCGTGGCCTCGCCCGACAACACCCGGGCCTGGTCCAAGGGCGAGGTCAAGAACCCCGAGACCATCAACTACCGCACCTTCAAGCCCGAGAAAGGCGGCCTCTTCTGCGAGCGCATCTTCGGGCCCGTCAAGGACTGGGAATGCTCCTGCGGCAAATACAAGCGCATCAAACACCGCGGCGTCGTGTGCGACCGCTGCGGCGTCGAGGTCACCCTCGCCCGCGTCCGGCGCGAACGCATGGGCCACATCGAACTCGCCGTGCCCGTATCCCACATCTGGTTCTTCAAATGCATGCCCTCACGCATCGGCCTCATGCTCGACATGACGGCCCGAAACCTCGAACGCGTGATCTACTACGAGGACTACCTGGTGATCGACCCGGGCAACACCCCCCTCAAGCAGCACCAACTCCTGAGTGAGCACGAATACCGCGAAGCCCTCGAGACCTACGGGGGCGACACCTTCACCGCCAAGATGGGCGCCGAAGCCGTGCGCGAAGCCCTCGCCCGCATCGAACTGGCCAAGACCATCGAAGAGATGCAACAGGCAATGACCGAGACCAAGTCCAAGCAGATCCGCAAGAAACTGGCCAAGCGCATCAAGCTGCACCAAGGCTTCCTGAGTTCCAAGACGAGGCCCGAGTGGATGATCCTCGTTGTGTTGCCCGTCATTCCGCCCGACCTCCGGCCCTTGGTGCCGCTGGAAGGCGGTCGGTTCGCCACGTCGGATCTGAACGACCTCTACCGCCGCGTCATCAACCGGAACAACCGGCTCAAGAACCTGCTCTCACTCAAGACACCCGAGGTGATCATCCGCAACGAGAAGCGGATGTTGCAAGAGGCCGTGGACGCGTTGTTCGACAACGGGCGGCATGGTCGGGCGGTGACGGGCGCGGGCAACCGGCCGCTCAAGTCACTGTCGGACATGTTGAAGGGCAAGAGCGGGCGGTTCCGGCAGAACCTGCTGGGCAAGCGCGTGGACTACTCCGGCCGATCCGTCATCGTCATCGGCCCCGAGTTGCGGCTCAACCAGTGCGGGTTGCCCAAAAAGATGGCCCTCGTCCTTTTCGAGCCCTTCATCATCCGGCGCCTCAAGGACCAGGGCTATGTGCACACCGTGCGCAGTGCCAAGAAGATGATCGAGCGGCAGGAAAAAGTGGTGTGGGACATCCTCGACGAAGTCACGCGCGGGCATCCGGTGATGCTGAACCGGGCGCCCACCTTGCACCGGTTGAGCATCCAGGCATTCGAGCCCGTGCTCATCGAGGGCGAGGCCATCCGCATTCACCCGCTGGTCTGCACCGCCTATAACGCGGATTTCGACGGCGACCAGATGGCCGTGCACGTGCCCCTGAGCGTCGAGGCGCAACTGGAGGCGCGCCTGCTCATGATGGCGTCGTTGAACATTTTCAACCCGTCATCCGGCAAGCCGATCATGACGCCCACGCAGGACATCACGCTGGGGTGTTACTATCTCACGGCGGAGCCGCGTCCCAACAACCCGCAGCGGTCGCGCAAACTGATCTTCGGAAGCAAGGACGAGGTGGTGTTCGCGCACGCCGAAGGCGATGTGAAGACCCACGACCGCATCCGGCTGGCGAATCCGGACCGGGGCCGCAAGACGATCTTCGGCAACGCGGAGGCGGCAACGATCGAGACCACGGTCGGGCGGGTGTTATTCAGCGAGATCTGGCCCGCGGAGCTGGGCTTCTACAACAAGTTCGCGGGCAAGAGCCAGCTCGGGGACTTGATCTGGAATTGCTACAAGCACTGCGGCCACGAAGCGACGGTGGCCACCCTGGACCGGCTGAAGGAACTCGGCTTCCGCGAGGCAACACGAGCCGGCATCAGCATCGGCATTGACGACATGATCATCCCCCGGGAGAAGGGCCAGGAAATCGAGACCGCGCAGAAGCAGATCGCGGACGTGGAGAAGCAGCACCGCAAGGGCGTGATCACGAGCGGCGAACGGTATAACAAGATCGTGGACATCTGGACTCACTGCACCGACCAGATCGCGAACGTGATGCTCAAGACGCTGGAGCAGAACCAAAACAAGCGGGAGTTCAACCCCGTTTACCTGATGGTGGACAGCGGCGCGCGCGGCAACAAGGCGCAGGTGCGCCAGCTCGCAGGCGTGCGCGGATTGATGGCCAAGCCCTCGGGCGACATCATCGAGAAGCCGATTCTGTCGAACTTCCGCGAAGGGTTGACGGTATTGGAATACTTCATCAGCACGCACGGCGCGCGCAAGGGTCTGGCGGACACGGCCCTCAAGACGGCGGACTCGGGTTATATGACCCGAAAGCTGGTCGACGTGGCGCAGGATGTGATCATCCGGCTCGAGGATTGCGGGACGACCAACGGGATCTGGGTGTCACCCATCTACGAGGGGGAAGACGAGGTGGTGAAACTGAGCGACCGGATCATCGGGCGGTTTTCGTGCGACGACATCGTGGACCCCGCGGAGCCGAAGGTGAAGCTCGTGAAGGCGGGCGAGGACATCGACGAGACCAAAGGCCGGAAGATCGAGGCGGTGGGCGTGGAGCGCGTCAAGCTGCGCAGCGTGCTGACGTGCGAGAGCAAGGAGGGCGTGTGCATCAAGTGCTACGGGCGGAACCTCGCGACGGGCCAGCACGTAAAGCTGGGCGAGGCGGTGGGGATCATCGCGGCGCAGAGCATCGGCGAACCGGGCACGCAGTTGACCATGCGCACGTTCCACATTGGCGGCACGGCGTCGCAGGTGTTCAAACAGCCGCAGATCAAGGCCAAGCACGACGGCATACTTCGCTACAATGACATCCGGAGTGTGGAGCTGGAGGACGGGAGTCACATCGTGCTGAACAAGAACGGGAGCATCTCGGTCTTGAGCGAGGAGGACGGGCGTGAGTTGGAGAGCCACACCATTGTGATTGGCGCGGTGATCGCGGTGGCGGATGGCGGCAAGGTCAAGGGGCCACCGAAAGACCCGAAGACGGGCAAGCGCGACGGCGAGGGCCAGACCTTTGTGCAATGGGATCCCTATAACGCGCCGATTTTGTCAGAGAAGTCGGGGCGGATTCGCTTTGAGGACATCATCGACGGCGTGACGATGAAGCAGGAGATGGACGAGAGCACCGGACAGGAGACGATGGTGGTGATCGAGCACAAGGAGGATTTGCACCCGCAGATCATCGTGCAGAGCGACAAGGGCGAGATCGTCGCGAAGTATCCAATCCCGTCGGGTGCGCACATCGTGGTGGAAGAACACAACAGGATCGTGGCGGGGACGTTGCTCGCGAAGACCCCAAGGCGCACGACGAAGACGAAGGACATCACGGGCGGATTGCCGCGCGTGGCGGAGCTGTTCGAGGCGCGGCGACCGAAGGACGCGGCGGAGATTTCGAGGATCGACGGCGTGGTGGACTTCGGCCCGACGACCCGGGGCAAGCGGCCGATCTTGATCAAGGATCCGAAGACGGGGACTGAGGAGGAGCACTTGGTGCCGATCGGCAAACACGTGATTGTGTTCAAGGGGGACTTGGTGAAGAAGGGCCAGCAACTCACTGAAGGGCCTGTCGTGCCGCATGAGATTCTGGATGTGTGCGGCACACAGGAATTGCAGGAACACCTCGTGAATGAGATTCAGGAGGTCTATCGGTTGCAGGGCGTGACCATCAACGACAAACACATCGAGATCATCATCCGGCAGATGTTGCGGAAGGTGCGGATCACGGAACCGGGGGACACGACATTCTTGTGGGGCGAGCAGATCGACAAGATCGAGTTCGAGAACGAGAACCAGCGGGTGGACAAGATGGGCGGAAAGCCCGCGGAGGCCGTGCCCGTGTTGCTGGGCATCACCAAGGCGAGCCTGGAGACGGACAGTTTCCTGAGCGCGGCGAGTTTCCAAGACACCACGCGCGTGCTCACAGAGGCCGCGACGATGGGCAAGGTGGACAGTTTGCGCGGGTTCAAGGAGAACGTGATCATGGGCCACATCATCCCCGCCGGAACGGGGTTTGTCCGGCATCGCAACGTGAGGCTGGTGCCGTTGGTGGAGGAGTTGCCGCCTGCTCCCGATGCCGAATCGGGACCGGCCGACTCGGCCCTGATGGACCGGGAGTCGTTGGTGGGCTAGGGGGGACGGCCAATTGTCAATGGCCAATTGGAAGTGAGGACAGGAAATGGAAAATGGCACAAACTTGTTGCAACACGAACGACCTCCGCTAATATCTCCGCTCCTTTCCCCGGGCGCCGGGGGCGGGAGATTGCCGATGGGCAATTGGAAATCGCGAATTGGAAATCAAATTAATGCCTACGATTAACCAACTGGTGCGGATGGGGCGGCGAAAGCTGACTTTCAAGAGCAAGTCTCCCGCGCTGGAGGTCGCGCCGTATCGGCGGGGTGTCTGCCTGCAGGTGATGACTCGCACGCCGAAGAAGCCAAACTCAGCGATGCGTAAGGTGGCGAAGGTGCGGCTTACGAACGGCTTTGAGGTGATCGCTTACATTCCGGACGAGGGTCACAACCTGCAGGAGCACTCGATTGTGCTTGTGCGTGGCGGTCGCGTGAAGGATTTGCCGGGTGTTCGTTATCATATTGTGCGCGGGACGTTGGACGCCACGGGCGTGGAGAAGCGTCGTGTGAGCCGTTCGAAGTATGGGGTGAAGCGCCCGAAGGCCGGGGCCAAACCTGCGACGGCTTGAGAATGGCGAATCTCGAATTGCGATTTCGAAACTCGAAACGAGGAACAAAGAATGTCACGTCGTCGACGAGCAGTGAAACGGCAGATGCAGCCGGATGGGCGGTTCAACAGCGTGCTGGTGGCGCGGTTGGTGTCCACGGTGATGGAGCGGGGCAAGAAGAGCACCGCGCAGCGGATCGTTTACGGGACGTTTGAGGCGATCGTGGAGAAGTTGCCGGCGACCAATCCGGTCGACGTGCTGCAGCGGGCGGTGGACAACGCGAAGCCGCGGCTGGAGGTCAAGCCCCGGCGCGTCGGCGGGGCGACGTATCAGGTGCCGCTGGAGGTTCCGGCGGACCGGCAGGTGTCGCTGGCGGTGCGCTGGATTGTGAGTTTTGCGGACAGCCGGAAGGGTGCGCCGATGCGCGAGGCGCTGGCGGCGGAGATTCTCGATGCCTATGCCGGGCAGGGGAATGCCATCCGGAAGCGGGATGATGTGCACAAGATGGCGCAGGCGAACAAGGCGTTCGCGCATTTTCGGTGGTAGCAGGTCGGTGGGAAAAGCCCCGGGGGCGAGTGCAATCCGGGGCGTTTTTATCGACAGGCTTGGTAGAATGCGGCATGCCGACCGCCGACTGGACGTTGGACATTGGGAATTGGGAATCGTAATGAGTGAATCGTAATGAGTGAATCGTAAATCGAAAGCATGACGGCCGTGGACAAAAAGGCAGCCAATTCGCCTCTCCGGCAATATCCGCTGGAGCGGACGCGCAACATCGGGATCGCCGCGCATATTGACGCGGGCAAGACGACCACGACGGAGCGGATTCTTTTTTACACGGGCTTGATCCACAAGATCGGCGATGTGGACGATGGGAACACGGTGACGGATTGGATGGAGCAGGAGCGGGAGCGAGGCATCACGATCACGAGTGCGGCCGTGACGTGCTATTGGACGCAGAAGAAGGAGACTGGGCTCTACAAGGCGTTCGAGGGGCTGGGGCACCGGGTGAACATCATTGACACGCCGGGGCATGTGGATTTCACGGCGGAGGTGGAGCGGTCGATGCGGGTGCTGGACGGGGCGGTGGCTGTTTTCTGCGGCGTGGCGGGTGTGCAGCCGCAATCCGAGACGGTGTGGCGGCAGGCGACGAAGTATGGTGTGCCGCGGATTGCGTTCGTCAACAAGATGGATCGCACCGGGGCGGATTTTGGGAATGCGTTGTCGGACATGCGCAAGAAGTTGAATGCGTATGCGTGGCCGGTTTTCCTGCCCATCGGCGCGGAGGAAAAGTTCGCCGGCGTGGTGGATGTGGTGAATTTGAAGGGGATCGTGTGGGGCGAGGGGGATATTGCGAACGAGGGGTTGCGGTATGAGGTGGTGGAGTTGGAGGAGCTGGACCGGAGATTCCCGATTTCCCAACTGTCATCGAGCGGCGGCACATGGGCCGACCGCGCCGGGCGCGCGCGGGCTGAGCTGGTGGACGCCGTGAGCAACAAGGACGATGGCGTGGCGGAGTTGGTGTTGGAGGAGAAGCCCGTGCCGGCGGAAGTGTTGAAGGCGGCGATCCGGCGCCTGACGTGCAAGCTGGAGTTCGTGCCCGTGTTGTGCGGGACGGCGTTCAAGAAGAAAGGCGTCCAGGTGCTGGTGGATGCGGTGGTGGATTATTTGCCGAGCCCGCTCGATGTGCCGGCAGCGCAGGGCCACGAGGCGGGCGCGGGTGCGGACGCCCCGGTGGTGGAGGCTCCGACTGATGACGGGCACAAGTTTTGTTCGCTGGCGTTCAAGCTCTGGCGTGATGCCTATGCCGGGAAGCTCGTGTTTTTCCGGGTGTATTCGGGGCAGTTGCGCAAAGGCGACATGATCTACAACCCTCGCACGCGCAAGCGAGATCGTGTGAGCCGGTTGATGATCATCCAGGGGAGCGAGCGCAAGGACGTGGATCATGTTTTTGCCGGGGATATCGCGGCGCTGGTCGGGCTCAGGAACATCACGACGGGCGACACGTTGTGTGACGAGGAGTTTGACATCGCACTCGAGCCGCCGACGTTCCCGGAGCCGGTGATCAGCATGGCGGTCGAACCCAAGACGAAAGCCGACCGTGACAAGATGAGCGAGGGGTTGCAGCAGTTGAGCGAGGAGGACCCGACGTTTCGTTGTTTCACGAATGAGGAGACCAGCCAGCTCATCATCGCGGGCATGGGCGAGCTGCACTTGGAAATCATCATCGACCGGTTGAAACGGGAGTTCAAAGTCGAGGCGAATTCCGGCGCCCCGCAGATTGCGTATCGTGAGACAATCACGAAGGCGGCGGAGGGCGAGGGCAAGTTCATCCGGCAGTCGGGTGGCCGCGGGCAATACGGGCACGCGTGCATCAAAATTGCTCCGAACGAGAAGGGCAAGGGCGTGGAGATCGAGAACGGGATCGTGGGCGGGGCGATTCCAAAGGAATACATCCCGGCGGTGGTGGACGGGATCGAGGAGGCGATCCAGGGCGGCGTGATCGCCGGCTTTCAAGTGATCGACATCAAGGTGGAAATCACCGACGGGACGTTCCACGAGGTGGACTCGAGCGAACTGGCCTTCAAGATGGCCGGGATCTTCGCGTTGAAGGATGCGTTCAAGACCGCGGGCGCGATTCTGTTGGAGCCGATCATGAAGGTGGAGGTGACAACACCCGACGAGTATCAAGGGGATTTGCTCGGCGACATCAACAGGCGTCGCGGGATCATCCACGGCGTCGACGCGAAGGCCGGGCAGACGGTATTGAGCGCGAACGTGCCGTTGGCGGAGATGTTCGGTTATGCCACGGCGATCCGGTCGTTGAGCAAGGGCCGGGCAAGTTATTCGATGGAGCCGCACACGTTCGAGCAGGTGCCGGCGCAGATCGCGAAGGATATTTTGGACACGGCCTCCAAGAGGGCGGCCGCTCGCAGTTAACCTCACCCCCTGTTCTTTGTATGCCTGGACAACGCATTCGAATCCGCCTCAAGGCGTTTGACCATCGGGTCATCGACCAGTCGGCCTTGGAGATCGTCGAGACGGTCAAGCGCACGGGAGCGCGCGTGGCGGGGCCAATCCCGCTGCCGACGCGCATCGAGCGCTTCACCGTCCACCGCTCGCCGCACGCCGACAAGAAATCGATGGAGACATTCGAGCAGCGGACGCACAAGCGGTTGCTGGACATCCTCGACCCCACCGCCAAGACCGTGGATGAGCTGAAGAAACTCAACCTTCCTGCCGGCGTGGACATCACCATCAAGATTTAGCGCGTATGCCCATCGGACTTATCGGCAAGAAGCTCGGACACACCCGTGTCTACGATATGACCGGCAACATCGTGCCCGTGACGGTCGTCCTCGCCGGACCCAACCGGGTGCTTCAATGCAGGACCGTGGAGGCGGACGGCTACGCCGCCGTGCAACTCGGTTTCGGCCCGCAAAAACCCCAGCGGCTCAACAAACCCAAGATCGGCCACCTGAAGAAACACGGCGTCGAATTCAAGGAAAACAGCACCGACCCGATCCCCGCCGTCCAGCGCATCCGCGAATTCCGAGACTTCTCCAAGGCCGTCAAACCCGGCGACATCATCGGCCCCGACGTCTTTGCCCCGGGCGATTTCGTGGATGCCATCGGCATCACCAAGGGCCGCGGTTTTGAAGGCGTCGTGAAGCGATGGGGATTCCGCGGCGGCGACTCGACGCACGGCGCGAAAGGCTGGCACCGCCGCTCCGGCGCGATCGGCCAGCGCCTGTTCCCCGGCACCGTGATGCGCGGCATGAAGATGCCCGGCCACATGGGGCAGGACCGTCGCACGGTGCAGAATCTTGAGGTCATCAAGGTGATCCCCGAGGAGAACATCCTCCTCATCAAGGGCAGCTTCGCCGGGGCGGAAGACGACTACTGCATCATTCGCGAAGCCAAGAAGCGCCCGAAAGGCTGGAAACCGCGGAGCGCGGCACAACCGCAGGCCAAGGCCAAGGTCAAGGTCGAGGTCCGAAAGAAGTAAGCCATGAAGCTGCCTGTTCACGATTCCAATGGCGCCGCGCAAGGCGAGCTTGAGGTCAAGTTCCCCCTCGTCGAAAAGGACAAGGGTGCCCAGGCCGTGCATGATTACATCGTCGCCTACAACGCGGCGCAACGGCAGGGCAACGCCTGCACCAAGACGATGGGCGAGGTCGCCGGCACCGGCAAGAAACCCTGGAGGCAGAAAGGCACCGGTCGTGCGCGCGCAGGATCGTTCGCCTCGCCGCTCTGGCGTGGCGGCGGCGTTACCTTCGGCCCCAAGCCGCGTGATTATCGGAAGCAAGTCACGAAGACTGTGCGCGCCCTGGCGCTGCGCAAGGCGATGACGGAGCGGCTTAGCGCCGGCGACGTCATTGTCGTGGACGATTTGAAGCTCACGACGCACAGGACGAAGGAGTTTCTGGCGTTGCGCGCGCGACTCAAGATCGAGGGCACGTCGCTCTTTGTCACGCTGGGTGTGGACCGTAACCTCCTCGCCGGGTCGGGCAATGTGCAGGGCGTGGATGTGACCACCAGCGACATCCTCAACACCTACGACGTGCTCAAGCCCGACAAGCTCGTGTTCACGCGCAGCGCCTTCGAGGCAGTCGACCAGCGCATCATTGCAGCCAAATCATGAGCCCCTACGACATTGTCAAGACCGTCCGCGTGACCGAAAAGGGGACGCGGCAGGCCGACCTGTACAACCAGTATACGCTCGTGGTCGACCCACGCGCCACCAAACCCGAGATCAAGGCCGCCGTCCAATTCCTCTTCCAGGTCCACGTCGTCGCCGTTCGCACGATGCACGTTCGCGGCAAGCTCCGCCGACAGGGCCGCAAGGATGCCGGCTCCACGTCCGCGTGGAAGAAAGCCATCGTCCAGCTCAAAAAGGGCGAAAGAATCAACCTCGCCTGACGCACGCCATGCCCGTCAAGACCTTCAGACCCCTCACGCCGTCGCGCCGCTACATGACGGTGGCCTCGTTCGACGAGATCACCAAGTCGCGGCCTGAAAAGTCCCTGGTCTACACCAAGAAGCAGACGGGTGGCCGCAACAATCGTGGCCGCATCACCGTCCGCGGCATCGGACACGCCCACAAGCGCAAAATCCGGATCGTCGACTTCCGCCGCGACAAGCACGGCATTCCCGCCGAGGTCCTGGCCATCGAATACGACCCCAACCGTTCCGCCCGCATCGCGCTTGTTCAGTATCAGGACGGGGAGAAGCGCTACATCCTCGCACCCGTCGGCTTGGCCGTGGGCACCAAGCTCCACTCCGGCCCCGACGCCGAGCCAGAGATAGGCAACGCATTGCCTCTCTCAAAAATCCCCGTCGGCCTCACGATCCACAATATCGAGATGATCCCCGGCAAAGGCGGGCAGATGGTCCGCAGCGCCGGCGGCGGTGCGACGCTGATGTCCCGCGACGGCGGCTACGCCCAACTCCGGTTGCCCTCCGGCGAAATCCGTCGCATCCACGAAAAGTGCCTCGCAACCATCGGTCAGGTTGGGCACATCGAGCACGAGTCGATCGTTCTCGGGAAGGCCGGTCGCGCCCGCTGGCTGGGCAAGCGCCCCATCACCCGCGGCGTCGCCCGCAACCCTGTCGACCATCCCAACGGCGGCGGTGCCGGCAAGTCCAAGTCGGGCGGCGGCTGGCAACAGCTTACCAACCCGTGGGGCCGGCTCGCGAAGGGCTACCGCACCCGGCGCAAGAAGAAAATCTCCAACCGCTTCATCGTTGTCCGCCGCGACGGCCGGCCCATGAAACTGAGATAACCGGAAACCCGAAACACCGACCCCGAAACCCGACCGCCATGGGACGCTCCATCAAAAAAGGCCCGTTCATCGACCAACACCTTCTGGACAAGGTCGTGAAAGCCAAGGCCGCCAACACCCGCACCCCGATCAAGACATGGTCCCGGCGCTCCATGATCACGCCGGACTTTGTCGGCCTGACCTTCGCCGTGCACAACGGCAAAATCTTCAACCCCGTGTTCGTCACCGAGAACATGGTCGGCCACCGCCTCGGCGAATTCTCGCCAACGCGCGTTTTCAAGAAACACGGCGCCCACACCGCCAAAGCGGAGGCCAAATAGCCATGGAAGTCACCTCCATCTACCGCAACTTCCGCATGTCCGCGCAAAAAGTCCGGGAAGTCGTCCGGCAAATCCAGGGCAAGAGCGCTCTCGATGCGCAGAACGTGTTGGGTTATGTGACGCGCAAGTCCGCGCGCGCCGTGGCGAAGACCCTCAAGAGCGCCATCGCCAACGCCGAGCACAACCACCAACTCCGCGCCGAGACATTGGTCGTGAAACTTGCCGTGGCCGAGACCGCCCGGAGCCTCAAACGCATGATCCCCAAGGCCCGCGGCTCCGCCGGGCCCATCATCAAGCGGTCCTGTCACATCCGCATCGTCCTCACCGACAACGCAGCCAACTAAGCACACGGATCTGAACCTTTGACTTTGAACTCTGACCCCTAGACGCCCATGGGACAAAAGTGCAATCCAATCGGCCTGCGGACCGCGGTCAACAAGGACTGGCGTTCCAAGTGGTATGCGGACAAGCGGGACTACGCGCGACTGCTGAGCGAAGACCACAAGATCCGCGGCATCCTCAAGCGCAAGCTCGAGAGCGCGTCCGTGCCGCGCATTCAGATTGAGCGTGCGGCGAGCCGCTGCCGCATCACCATACACACCGCCCGCCCCGGCGTGGTCATCGGCCGCAAAGGCGCGGAGATTGACAAGCTCAAGGAAGAGCTGAGCCGGATGACGGGCAAGGAAATCTACGTGGACATCCAGGAAGTGACACAACCCGAAGCCGACGCGCAACTCGTAGCCGAGGCGATCGCGATGCAACTGGAGCGGCGTGTGTCGTTCCGGCGTGCGATGAAAAAGGCGATCCAGACCGCGATGGGGATGGACGGCGTGGAAGGCATCAAACTGCGGGTGGCCGGCCGCCTCGGCGGGGCCGAGCTGGCGCGCGTGGAGCAATACCTGGAAGGCCGCGTGCCGCTGCACACGCTCCGGGCGAACATTGATTATGGATTCGCCGAAGCCCTCTGCACCTACGGCAAGCTTGGGGTGAAGTGCTGGATCTGCAAAGGCGACCGCAAACCCGCGAAACCCGTGACCGTGGTGACCACCGAAACCGCATCAGCGGCGACTGCCACTCCGTCGGCCTGACGCTGAACGCCAAGCACCAAAGGGAAAAAAGCCTATGCCCATGATGCCCGCCCGAGTGAAGTATCGGAAGATGCACCGAGGCAGCCGCAAGGGGCTTGCCACGCGCGGGCACACCGTGGCCTTTGGCGAATACGGCTTGCAAGCGCTCGAGCGCTGCTGGCTCGATGCGAAAGTCATCGAAGCCTGCCGCGTCGCCATCAGCCGCCACATGAAACGGCGCGGCAAGATGTGGGTTCGCATCTTCCCGCAGAAATCCTACACCAAGAAGCCGCTTGAAGTCCGGATGGGCACCGGCAAGGGCGGCGTCGAAGGTTGGGTCGCGGTCATCAAACCCGCCGCCGTGCTTTACGAGATCGACGGTGTGCCCGAGGCGCTCGCGCGCGAATCGCTGCGGCTTGCGGCGACCAAGATGCCGATCCGCACCCGGTTCATCTCACGCCACACCCACGCCTAGGACACCGACCATGAAAATGTCCGAGCTCCAAGATCTCACGCTCAAGGAACTTGCCGTCAAGGGCCGCGAATTCCGGCAGGAGTTGTTCCACCTGCGGATCCAGCAGGCGACCTCCCAGTTGGAAAACCCGTCGCGCATCCGGCAACTTCGCAAGAACATCGCCCGGGTCGAGACCCAGATGTCCGCCGTTCGCATCAAGGCGGCCAAGAAGTAACCTATGACCGAGACCCAACCCATCCGCGAAACCCGACGCAAGGAGCGCGTCGGCGACGTCGTGTCCGACAAGATGGACAAGACCATCGTCGTGCGCGTCGAGCGGCGCTTCCAGCACCCGATCTACAAGAAGGTCGTCACTTCCTCCAAGAAATACTACGCCCACGACGAGAAGGGCGAGGCGCGGACGGGCGACCGGGTCCGGATCACGGAGACGCGCCCCCTTTCCAAGACCAAGCGCTGGCGGCTCGTGGAGATTGTCGAGCGCGGCGAACGAGTCCAGGCGCCCGAACCCCCAACGTCCTGACCTGACCTATGCTTCAAGTCCGTTCCATCGTTGATGTCGCCGACAACACCGGCGCCAAGCGGGCCGCTTGTATCGGCGCCACGCACAAGCCGAGCCAGCGATACTGTTTCGTGGGCGAGACGATCAAGGTCCACATCAAGGACGCCGCGCCCGACGGCCAGGTCAAGAAGGGTGAAGTCTGCGACGCCGTGATCGTGCGGACCCGCAAGGCCATCCGCCGCGACGACGGCTCCTACCTGCGATTCGACAGCAACGCGATCGTCATCATCAATGCCGAGGGCGAACCCCGCGGCACCCGCATCTTCGGCCCCGTTGCTCGCGAGCTTCGCGACCTCAAGTTCATGAAGATCATCTCCCTCGCCCCGGAAGTCCTATGAAGAAACCCGTTCGGAACCGACGCCTCCACGTCAAGAAGGGCGACGAAGTGGTCGTGATCAGCGGCTCCAGCCGGGGCAAACGCGGCAAGATCATCCACGTCTTCATGAAGAAGATGCGCGTGTCCGTGGAGGGCTGCGCGATGATCAAGAAGCACATGCGCAAGAGCCAGCAGCACCCGCAGGGGGCGATCATCGAGCGCGAGGGCACCATCCACGCCTCCAACGTGATGCTGGCCTCCAAGTGGGACGCCCGCCGCGCCAAGCGCGCCGCCGCCCAACCCGCATTGGCCGCCGATGCGCCCGCCGCGCAGGCAGCGCCCCAACCCACAGCTTGAAATGAAAGACAATCCCGCCGAAAAACCCGCGAAGCCCGCCAAGCCCGCGAAAGCGGAGGCCGTGAAGGCCGAGCCCGCGCCAAAGGGTCCGCCTCCCGCGCCGCCGCGGCTCTACACCAGATACATGGAGGCGGTGAAGCCGGCACTCTTTACATCGAGGAAGTATACCAACGTCCATCAGATCCCGGCTCTCGAGAAAATCGTGATCAACATGGGCATCAGCGCGGAACTTGAGAAGACCGCGGTGGAGGACGCCGCGCGCGACCTCACAACCATCACCGGCCGCAAGGCGGTCATCACCAAGTCGCGCAAGAGCATCGCCAACTTCAAACTTCGCAAGGGCCAGGCGATCGGCTGCCGCGTGACCCTCCGGCGCGCGGTGATGTATGAGTTCTTCGACCGGCTGGTCGCCGCCGCGCTGCCGCGCATCCGCGACTTCCGCGGAGTCTCCAACCGCTCCTTCGACGGGCGCGGCAATTACACCCTGGGAATATCGGACCAGACGATTTTCCCGGAGATCGACCTCGACAAAGTGAAGCGGCACCAGGGCATGGACGTCACGATCGTGACCACCGCGGAGACGGATGACGAAGCCCGCGAACTGCTCAAGCTGATGGGAATGCCGTTTTCCGAAAACCGGTAGAACCGCGACCGAGAAACCCGACAAGAGCTATGGCAAAGAAAGCGTGGATCGAACGGAACAAGCGCAAGCTGGCCACGGTGAAGAAATACGCGGCGGTGCGCGCCGAACTCAAGGCCAAGGGCGACTACGCCGGCCTTGCCAAACTGCCGAAGGACGCGAGCCCCATCCGGCTCACGAACCGCTGCTCCGTGACCGGCCGCCGCCGGTCATTCATGCGCAAGTTCGGCGTGTCGCGGCTGACCTTTCGCGAACTGGCCCTGAACGGGCTGCTGCCGGGCGTCACCAAGGCCAGTTGGTAACTCGCGAGATCCAAACCTCGAACCCGAAACGCAGAATCCGACTCCCAGAACCCGAAACGACGTATGATGAGCGACCCCATTGCAGACATGCTCACGAGGATCCGGAATGGAAGCATGGCCTTGTTGCCGGCGGTGACAATGCCGCACTCGCGAATCAAGGAGGGCATCGCGCGGTTGCTCTGCGCAGAGGGCTACGTGGGCGAGGTGGCCGTGGAGGGCGAGGTCAAGCGCAAGCTCACGGTGAAGCTGAAATACGAGGGGCGCAAAGGCATCATCGGCGGCCTGCGCCGGGCGAGCCGTCCCGGGCGCCGGGTTTACGTGGCGTCGGGCGAAATCCCGAGAGTGTTGAACGGGATGGGCGTCTCGATCGTGTCCACGTCGCGCGGGGTCATGACCGGGTCGGAGGCGCGCCGACAAGGTGTGGGCGGCGAGCTGCTTTGCACCGTCTGGTAGGCCGGACCTTTGAACATTGAATTCGTAATTCTCAATCCGTAACTCGAAACTCACATGTCACGCATCGGCAAACAACCCATCGTCATCCCGGCGAAGGTCAAGGTGGAGGTCGCCGGGGACTCGGTTCAGGTGGAGGGTCCCAAGGGCCGGCTGCAGTTCAAGCTGCCGCCGCACACGCGGCTCGGCGTGGCGGAGGGACGGGTGGTCGTGTCGCGCGACGGCGATGAAGCCGAGGCGCGAGCGATGCACGGGCTTTGCCGTTCGGTCGTGAACAACATGGTCAAGGGCGTCACGGAGGGATTCGTGAAGCGACTCGAGATTCACGGGGTCGGGTTCAAGGCGGCGTTGACGGGGAACATCCTGAATCTGAGCCTTGGGTATTCGCATCCGATCAATTACACGGTGCCGCCGCAGATCAAGGTGACGGTGGAGGAGAATACGAAGATCACCGTGGAAGGGCCGGACCGGCAGGTGGTGGGCCAGGTGGCGGCGCACATCCGGAGCTTCTACCCGCCGGAGCCTTACAAGGGCAAAGGGGTGCGTTACACAGATGAGCGCATCATCCGGAAGGAAGGCAAGACGGTGCAATAAGTGACGACCCCCGGTCGGCGGTCGCTGACCGGGACTTGGAATTTGAACTTCGGATGCCATGAGAATTGAAAAGAAAAACGCGCTGCGGCAGAAACGCCGCTGGAGGATTCGCAAGCTGGTGATCGGCACGGCGGCGCGTCCCCGGATGAGCGTGCGGTTCACCGGGCAGCACATTTATGTGCAGTTCGTGGATGACGCGACAGGCACGACGCTGGCGAGCACGTCGACACGCGCGAAGTCGATGCCGGACCGCGAGACTCTGGCGGCGAATGTGAAAAGCGCGGTGCGCATCGGCAAGGCGGCTGCGGAGGCTGCGCTTGCGTCGGGCATCACAACGGTCGTGTTCGACCGGAGCGGCGCCCCGTTCCACGGCAAGGTGAAGGCGCTCGCGGATGCGGCGCGCGAGGCCGGCCTGAAATTCTAACCCCGAGGATTACGTGAGCGACACTAACGAGACTTCACCCACGCCGCCGCCTTCTCCATCGCGCGAGCCGAGAGGGCCGGGCCGCGGCCCGGGCCGCGGCGGCCGCCGGAGCCGGCCACCCGCCCAGGAGGTCAAGACGGATCCCCTGACGGGGCTGCCGACGAGCGAGCTTGTGGAGAAGGTGATTTTTATCAACCGCTCCGCCAAGGTGGTCAAGGGCGGCCGGCGGTTCAGCTTCAGCGCGCTGGTGGTGAGCGGCGACAAGCGGGGCCGCGTGGGCATCGGCATGGGCAAGGCCGGCGAGGTGGCGGATGCGATCAAGAAAGGGACGGAGGTTTCGAAGCAGAATCTGGTGAATGTGTCGCTGCTCGGGCCGACGATTCCGCATGAGGCGTTCGCGGCGTTTGACGGGGCGCGGGTGTTGTTGCGGCCCGCGTCGCCGGGCACAGGCCTGATCGCGGGCAAAACGGTCCGCGCGGTGCTGGAATCCGCGGGCGTGCGGGACGTGCTGACCAAGTCCCTCGGTTCGAAGAATGCCGCGAACGTGGCGAAGGCCACCTTGGGGGCGCTCTTGCAATTGCGGTTGCGCGAACACATCGCGCGGACACGCGGGGTGGATTTGCGTCCGCGGGACGCAGCGTCCGCGGCGCCGGCGGACAAGAAAGGCCCAGCTCAATGACCATGCGACTTCACAATCTGAAACGGATTCCCGGATCGAGGCACCGGCGGAAGAATGTCGGCCGCGGCGAGTCCAGCGGCCGTGGCAAGACATCAGGGCGCGGCGGCAAGGGACAGAGCGCGCGTTCGGGCAGTTCGATGCGTCCGGGGTTCGAGGGCGGGCAGATGCCGTTGATCCGGCGCGTGCCGAAGCGCGGATTCAACAACGCCCGGTTCAAGACGACTTGGCACCCGGTGAATCTGCGGGACTTGAACCAGTTCGCGGACGGGACGCGCGTGGATGAAAAGCTCCTGCGCGAGAAGCGCCTGGCCACGGGGAATTACGACGGGATCAAGCTGCTGGGCGACGGGAAGCTGGAGCGGCGGCTCTCGGTGGTGGTGCACGCGGCGAGCGCTTCGGCGCGCAAGGCGGTCGAGGATCTCGGCGGCGTGTGCGAGGTGCTCCCGCGCTTCAAGCGGCTGAACAAGAAGCGCGTGTATCCCGACTCCAAGCCCGCGGAGGTCGCGCCCGCTGCGCCCGAGGCACCGAAGGCGTAAGGCGATATCCCCCCGGCCCCCCTCGCCGCATGCTCAAGAACATTTTCCAGACGTTTGCCAACTGCTTCAAGGTGCCGGAGCTCAAGTCCCGGATCCTGTTCACCTTGCTGCTGCTGGGGTTGACGCGGCTGGTGTCGCTCTGCCCGATCCCGAGCCTTGACGGGCAGTTGCTGGCCGAGTTTTTTGAGTTGCAGGCGCAGAAGGGCACGGGCGGCGGGTTGCTCGGCCTCTACAGCATGTTCACGGGCGGCGCGCTTGAGCGGTGCGCGATCGGGTCGCTGGGCATCATGCCGTATATCAGCGCGACGATTATCATCCAGTTGCTGAGCGCCGTCATCCCACAGTTGAGCAAGCTCTCCCGCGAGGAGGGCGGGCGCGCCAAGATCATCCAGTATGGCCGTTACCTCACGGTGGTGCTCTGCCTCGGGCAGGGCTTGGTGATGGCACTGGCGTGGGAAAACCCGGCAAAGGTCTTCGGCGAGGACTTCAAGGGCCAGCTCGTGATGACCGAGTATCTCTGGTGGTATCGGGTGCAGACCACGCTGATCCTCACCACCGGCACGCTGCTGCTCATGTGGCTCGGCGAGCAAATCAGCGAGCGGGGCATCGGCAACGGCGTCTCGCTCGTCATCACCGTCGGCATCCTCGCGCGCCTGCCGCTCACGGTGCAGGCGGTCAAGGAGATGTTCTTCCCCGGCGCAGACATCGAGACCCGGTTCAATGTGTTCCACGCCGCGATGCTTGTCGCGATGCTCCTGGGCGTGGTGGCCGGCGTCATCGCCGTCACCCAGGCTCAGCGCAAGATTCCCGTCCAATACGCGCAGCGCCAGGTTGGGCGCAAGCTGGTGCAGGGCGGCAGCAACTTCATGCCGTTGCGCGTCAATTACGCGGGCGTGATGCCGATCATCTTCGCGCAGGCGTTGTTGATGTTTCCGGAGAAGATCCTCCAGTTCCTCGGCAAGTCGATGGACGTGCCGTTCCTCACCGACCTTTCGGTGCATTTCGGGGAGGACAAGTTCGTGCACATGGCGCTCTACGCGCTGATGGTGGTTTTCTTCACCTACTTCTGGGTGGCCACGCAATTCAACGAGTTGCAAATCGCGGACGACCTCAAGAAGTATGGCGGCTACATCCCCGGCGTGCGGCCGGGCGCGGCGACCAGCGAGTTCCTCCACAACACGATGCACCGCGTCACGCTCGCGGGCGCGGTCTTCCTCGTGGTCATCGCCATCCTGCCGATGCTCATGTCGCGTGCGTGGAACATCAATTATTACGTCGCGCAATTCTTTGGCGGCACCAGCGTGCTCATCACGGTCGGCGTCGTGCTCGACACCATGCGGATGATGGAGTCGCACCTCTTGATGCGCCACTACGACGGTTTCCTGAAGACCGGCAAGGGCGGCGCGGGCCCGCGGTTGAAAGGCCGCCTTTAGGCCATGAAACGCCGCGTCATTTTGCTTGGACCTCCGGGGTCGGGCAAGGGGACGGTGGCCGCGCAGTTGAAGAAAGAATTTGGACACCGCCACATGTCCACGGGGCAGTTGCTCCGCGACGAGGCGGAGTCCGGCTCGGCACTCGGATGCCATGCCAGGTCGTTCCTTGAACGCGGTGAATTGGTTCCGGACGAAGTCGTCCTCGAACTCGTGCAACGCTGGATGGCCGCGTCGCCGGGCGACACGGGATTCATCAGCGATGGATTCCCGCGCACGCTCAAGCAGGCCGAGTTGCTCGACGAATGGGCGGGGTCGCAGGGACTGGACATTGAGAGCGTCCTCTTCTTCGAGTGCGAAGAATCGGTCATCCTCTCGCGGATTTCCGGGCGCAGGGCCTGTCCGCGTTGCGGCTCGACGTTCCACCTCGCCCACCTGCCGCCCAAGCGCGAAGGCGTGTGCGATGACTGCGAGACCGTGCTGGTCCAGCGGCGGGACGACGATGTCGAAGTGGTCCGGCGGCGGCTCGACGTTTACAACCGGCAGACCGAGCCGCTGGTGAGCTACTACTGGCAGCTCGAGCGGCTTGCGGTCGTGGACGCGGCACTGCCTTACAATGAACTTTACGCCGCCGTGAGAGCGGCCCTGGCCGGATGACGATTACAAACCAGCGGGAACATGAAGCCCTGCGTGCCGCGGGAAACGTGGCAGCCACGGTCCTCGACGAGGTCGCGGGCTTCATCCAGCCGGGCGTCAGCACGAAGGACATCGACGATTTTGCCGCCGGGCGGATCGCGGCGCACGGCGCGCGAAGCGCGTTCCTCGGCTACAAGAAGTATCCATGCAACATCTGCATCTCGGTGAACGAGGAAGTGGTGCACGGGCTGGCCGGGCCGCGGCGGGTCCAGTTTGGCGACATTATCAGCCTGGATGTCGGCGTCCGGCTCGACGGCTACATCGGCGACACAGCCCGCACGGTGGCCGTGGGCGGATGCGACCTGCTGGCGCAAAAATTGATTGATGTGACGGAACGAGCCTTGTATGAAGGTGTTTCCCGTGCGGTCGCCGGCAACCGCGTGGTGGACATCTCGCGGGCCGTGCAGGAATTCGTGGAGAGCCACGGGTTCAACGTCGTCCGCGAGTTTGTCGGACACGGCGTCGGGCGGTCGGTGCACGAGGACCCTCAGGTGCCGAATTTTGTCGAGCACGGCAAGTCGTCGCCGAAGCTCAAGCCCGGCATGGTGATCGCCATTGAGCCGATGGTGAACGCAGGCACCGCGCAGGTGAAGATTTTGAAGGACAAGTGGACGGTGGTGACGGTCGACGGCCTGCCGTCGGCGCACATGGAACATACGGTTGTGGTCCGGGACGGCGAACCGGAAATACTGACGTGGCCAGCCAGGACGCCATCCGAGTTGAAGGCATCGTAGACGAGGTGCTGCCCAACCGGATGTGTCGCGTCCGGCTTGCCAACGGGCACCGGCTGATGGCGTTTCCATCGGGCCGGCTCCGGATGGAATTCGTCCGCATCGCCGCGGGCCAGCGAGTGACGGTGGAACTGTCGCCCTACGACTTGTCGAAGGGCGCCGTGGTGAAGACGGAACAAACGAACAACAATAATGAAAGTTCGCGCATCCATTAAGCGCCTTTGCGAAAACTGCAAGATCGTCAAACGCAAACGGGTGCTGCGTGTCATTTGCACCAACCCGCGCCACAAGCAGCGGCAAGGCTAACCCACCATCTCCTGATTTATGGCACGACTCCTCGGCGTTGACCTCCCCGGCAACAAGCGCATCGACATTGCGCTCCGCACCCTTTACGGCATCGGCCCTTCCAATGCGAAGGTGATCATCGAGCGCGCCCAAATTGACCCGGCCATCCGTGCCAAGGACCTGAGCGAGCAGCAACTCTCCCACATCCTCCACGTCATCCAGGAGGGCAAGTATGTCATCGAGGGTGACCTGCGGCGCGAAATCGGCCTGAACCTCAAGCGTCTGCAAGCCATCAAGTGCTACCGCGGCATCCGCCACCTCCGCGGTCTGCCGGTCCGCGGCCAGCGCACCCAGACCAACGCCCGCACCCGCAAGGGACCGCGCAAGACGGTCGGCGTGCAGCGCAATCCCAACGCCAAGGTGGGCATCCACTGATTCACAACATGCCAGACGAGACACCCAAACCAGCCGAAACCCCCGCCGCGCCTCCCGGCGCGGAGAAGCCTGCGACGAAGCCCGCCAAGGCCGAGAAAGCCGCCAAGGGCAAGAAGGCCGACAAGGGCGACGCGGCCGCAACCGCGGCTGACGCCGGGGCCAAGCCCGTGGATCCCGCGGCCCCGCCCGTTGTGGTCGCACCGACTGCGGCCGAACTTCTCGCCGACGAGATGGCTGGCAAAAAGATCATCAAGGCGAAGCACGCGAAGAACATTTCCGTGGGGATCGCAAACATCCTCGCCTCCTTCAACAACACGCTGGTCACCATCACCGACATGCAGGGCAACACCATCGGCTGGTCGAGTGCCGGCCGTGTCGGATTCAAGGGCTCGCGCAAGAGCACGGCCTTTGCCGCGCAACAAGTCGCGCAGGACGCCGCCCGCCAGGCGATGTCGCACGGCATGCGCGAAGTCGAGATCCGCGTCAGCGGTCCTGGCTCCGGTCGCGAGTCTGCGATCCGCGCCTTGCAGGCAATCGGTCTCGAAATCTCCACCATCAAGGACGTGACGCCCGTTCCTCACAACGGATGCCGCCCGCGCAAGAAGCGCCGCGTCTAAATTCACACAGAGCACGCACCTCGCACCCCGGAATTATGGCTCGCTACACAGGTCCCCGCGTCCGCATCAGCCGCAGGTTTAACCAGCCGATCTTCGGCCCCTCGAAGTATCTCGACCGGCGTCCCTACGGACCCGGCGTTCACGGCCCCAAGTCCCGCCGCAAGGTGACCGACTACGGCCTCGGCCTCATCGAGAAGCAGAAGCTCCGTTACTATTACGGCCTGATGGAGCGCCAGTTCCGAGGCGTTTACGAGCGCGCCCTGCGCAAGCGCGGCGTGACCGGCGTGACGATGCTGCAAATGCTCGAGACGCGCCTCGACAGTGTGGTTTACAGCCTCGGCCTTGCGATCACCCGGCCCGCGGCACGGCAACTGGTCAACCACGGTCACATCACCGTCAACGGACGCAAGGTCAGCTCACCGTCCTTCGCCGTCCGGGTAAATGACGTGGTGCAGATCAAGGATCACGTCCGCTCCAAGCAAATCGCGCTGAAGAACCTTGAGGGCACGACGAGTCGCGCCGTTCCCGAGTGGCTTGCGCTCGACCGAGAGGCGCTCAAGGGCACCATGGCTCGCGTGCCGTCGCGCGAGGACATCAATCCCATCGCCAACGAGCAGGCGGTCGTCGAATTTTATTCCCGCTGAAAACAACCGCCCCTTCACCGGGGCACAATGCAGTTATACGGGCCGGAGGCGCGGCGGGAATCAAGCGTCCGAGGTCAGGTTAAAACTGCGAGGAACCAAACAACATGCCAGTCCGACTCAGTCCGTTCGAGAAGCCGCGCCGACTCACCCCAGACGAGGCGAACACCGACACCTACGGCAAGTTCGTCGCCGAGCCGTTTGAAACCGGCTACGGCCACACCATCGGCAACTCCCTGCGCCGCGTCCTCCTCAGTTCACTCGAGGGCGCCGCCGTCACCTCCGTCAAGATCGACGGCGCGCAGCACGAGTTCACGATCGTCGAAGGCGTCGTCGAGGACGTCACCGAAATCGTCCTCAACCTCAAGAAGGTCAAGTTCAAGGCCACCACCCACGAACCGCAGACACTCTACCTGTCGGTGAACAAGGAAGGGGCCGTGACCGCCGGCGACATCCGGCTCAACCAGAACGTCGAGCTTGTCAACACCGACCAGATCATCTGCACCCTCGACAAAAAGAAGAAATTCTCGATGGAACTCCAGGTTCGCAAGGGGCGAGGCTTTTGCGCGGCGGACGACAATAAGAAACCCGACCAGCCGATCGGCGTGATCGCGATTGACTCGTTGTTCTCCCCGGTCAGCCGTGTGCGGTACGGCGTCGAGGCCGCTCGCCTCGGGCAGCGCACCGACTACGACCGGTTGGTCCTCGAAATCTGGACCGACGGCCGCATCACCCCGCACGACGCGCTCACGCAATCCGCGGCCATCCTCGGCCATCACCTCGACGTGTTTGTCGGGTTCGACAAGGACGCCGTGCAGTTCGAGGAGATCGAGGACAAGCAGGACGAGGAAGTGAACAAGCTCAAGAAGCTCCTCAACATGAGCGTCAACGAGATCGAGCTCTCCGTGCGCGCAGCGAACTGCCTCAACAACGCGAACATCACCACCGTCGGCCAGCTCGCGATGAAGACCGAGCAGGAGATGCTCAAGTATCGCAACTTCGGCAAGAAGTCCCTGAACGAAATCAAGGACAAGCTCGCCGGGCACGGCCTCACCCTCGGCATGACCTTCGAGCCTGGATTGCTCGAGTCGCCGAAGGAAGAGCCCAAGCTCTGACCACCCGCCCCTATGCGTCACCTCAAGCGCACCGCCAAGCTCGGCCGGACGGGTGAGCATCGCAACACGATGCTCGCCATCATGGTCAAGAGCCTCATCAAGCACAAACGCATCACGACGACGCTCGCCAAGGCCAAGGTCGTCCGCCCGCTCGCGGAGAAGATGCTCACGCTCGGACGGCGTGCCCAGCGGGCCATGGCGGCGGCCGCCGCCGCCACCGACCCGAAGCAGAAGGCCGTCGCGGTTGCCGAGAACATCCATTGCCGCCGGCTCCTTGCCGCGCGGCTCCGGGCCAACGCGCGCACACACTTCAAGGGCAAGCCCACGCGCCCCGGAAGGGTCCTGCGCGAGCGCTGGCGCAAATACGAGGACGTCGTCCGCATCATCTGCGACGACATCGCCCCCGCGTTCAAGGACCGCAATGGCGGCTACACGCGCATCATCAAGCTCGGCCAGCGCAAGGGTGACGCCGCAAAGCTCGCCATCCTCGAGTGGGTGGACTACACGCCGCCCTCCGACGCGCCGGCGCCTGCGAAGGTGACCGACGAAGCCAAGCCCGCCGAGGCGGCGAAGTAAGCCACGGGCATCGCGATCCATTCCACGGGCCCGTCCGGGAGGACGGGCCTTCTTTTTGGGCAGTTACGTCAGCCGAGGCGTGCGACCGTGCGGGCGCGGGCGATTTCATGCAGTCACGCGGTCATGCGCGCACGGCCATGCGGCTGCCGATGTGCGCGTAGAGTTCGCGGGACCGTGCCGTTTGCTCGATCAGATCCTCGGCGAGCTTCACGCGGCCTCGCTCGAAGATGGTGACCATGGAACTTCCGCCAAATCTGAAGTGGCCTTTCTCCGCGCCCTTCGTCACAGGCTTTCCCGGCTCGAACGTCTCGACGATCGAGCCCACGTTGGTCGCGCCGATTTCCAGGAGGAGCACGCGGCCGAGGTCGGGCGTCTCGAGTTGCGTGAGCATGCGCTTGTTCTGCCACAGGTAGGCGACGTTCCGGCGCAGGGCGATGGGGCTCACGGAATAGAGCGGCCCGTTGATAAGCCGCGGCGCGCCCGGCACGCCGGCTGCCGGGAAATGAAACCGGTGATAGTCCACCGGGCAAAGCCGCGACATCACGGCGGCGCCTTCGCGGAACCGCTCGACGAGTGGGGCGTCCCCCACGAGCGTGGCGAGGTCGAACCGCTGGCCTTTCACGAAGATGCCGTCCACGCGCGAAATGTCCTGCAGGCCGAGGTGCCGGCCGTCCGCGGGGAAGACGACCGCTCCGGGCGCGACGTCCACGGGGCGGGCACCGGGCTTGAGGGCGCGGATGAAGAAGTCGTTGAACGAGGTGAATTCCCCGGGCCGCTTCACGAACTCCGCGGGGTCCAGCCCGTATTCGGCGAGGAAGGGCGCGATGCGCTCGCAGCTTGCCGGCGTGTCCATCCGCGCACCATACCACGCGGAGAACCACGCGTGCTTGGCCACCCATTCGAGCGCAAGCCGACCGGGCGGCGTGCCGTAGATGAACCGCATCCAACCGAGCCCGTAGATTTGCTCCACCTCCACGCGGCCGGTGTGGCGGTTGAAAAACTCAATCCGGTTGGAATGGGCTGCCACGGGCGCGTCAGTGGACTTCGGCCTGCCGGCCGTTGTATTGCAAGACGCGCACGAGCGCGGCCAGTTGCTCCAGTGTGTGTTCGCTCGAGAGCGCGAAGCGAAAGTAGCCGCCTTCCGGCCCGCCCGGATAGCGGATCAAGCTCGGGAACACGCCCGCCGCGACGAGCTGCTGGGAAAGTCGCCGCGTGTGTCGTGTAGCCGTCGGCGTGATGGCGATGATGGACGCGGGTGTGTCCGGGATTTCCAGGCCGGCCGGCTTCAAGCGCGCTTTCACGAAGCGCGTAATTCCGGCGAGCCGGACGCGCCGCGAGTCGTCGGCGCGCAGGGTTTTGAGGGATGCGAGCGCGGCCGCCGCCACGGGCAGGGGCAGGGGAGTGCACCCGGTCCAAGCCCGGCTCCGCGCGACGATTTGCGCGCAAACATCGCGGGAGGCCAGCACCGCGCCGCCAAACACGCCGAACGCCTTGCTGAACGTGATCGTTTGGATCACCCGCTCGCGGCTGACCTTCTCAAGCTCCGGCGTGCCGCGCCCGCGCCTGCCGACCACGCCCGCGCCGTGCGCGTCGTCCACGAGGATGCACCCGTCGCGCGGCAAGAGCGCCAGATACGAGGCGAGCGGCGCGACGGAGCCGTCGTGCCCGAACACGCCGTCGGTCAAGACCACGGGCTTCGCAGCTCGCCCGAGTCTCTTGAGCGCGTGGCCAAGCCCGGCCGGGTTGCGATGTGGGAAGCCGGCCACTCGCGCGCTGAACGCGGGCGCGGCATCCAGCAGGCTTGCGTGGGCGCGCGCGTCGAGCAGCACGTGCGTGAAGCGTCCCGCGAGCGCCTGGGCCACGGCGAGGTTTGTGAGGTAGCCGTTGGGCAGCAGCACGGCTCGTTCTGCGCCGAAGAACCGAGCGCATTCGCGCTCAAGCAATTCGTAGAGGCCGTGGTTGCCGGTGGTCTTCCGCGACGCCGCGACGTTCAGTCCGCCTGCCTTCGCCCCGTCCTGAAGCGCCCGCAGCACAGAGGGATGGCCGGACATCCGGAGATAGTCACAGCCGCCGAAATAGGCGAATTCCCGTCCGCGCCACCGCACGACGGTGCGTCCGGCCTGGTCGAGGGGGTCAGGTAGGTCGCGCATGGTTGGCGCGGCAGATTGTGCGACAGGTCTCAATCCTGTCCAGACGGACGTGACTGCAGGGGCAGGCCCGGCAGCAGACGGTGGAGGGTCGGGCCGGTCCCGCTACGACCGGACCAGCACGGCCTTGTTTTGGATGAGATAGCGCTGGAGCGCCGCCTTGTTGGCGAGCGACACGGTGCCGCGCGGGGCGGCGCCCTTGTAGTGCTTGTAATGCACGAGCGTCTTCCCGATCAGCCCGATGCGGAGGTTGGAGGCCGCCATCACCCAGACCTGCCCGGTCTGGAACTCGATGGTGGCGGTTCGACTTGTCCGGCTCTTCTGCTGCGTTGCCATGGGAGAACCACCCTATCAGGTGCCGGGCCAGTTCAAAAGCAGTTTCGCAACATTTTTTGCCGTTCGTTTAAACCGGGTTTGCCTGCCTTGTTTCGGCCATGGCCCGGTGGGTCGGCTTGCGGGCGCCCGAGCCATGACGATCCGACTGACGCTCAAGCCCACCCGCGATTGACCCCGCCCCGCGGATCGTGTTCCCTGCTCGCATGCAATTCCCCGAACGGCTCGCCTTTGTCCGCGTGCTCGTCGCGGCTCTCATCGGGTCAGCCGTGAACTCGCTCCCTGCGCAGCTCCCGCTCCCGAACGCCAGGCCCGTCCCGCGTTTCCAAGCCGTCCCACTGCCCTACGACCAGGTCTCCTTCACCCGCGACGGCGCGGAAATCTCGCGCCTGCACTTCGGCCCGACGCTCAACCGTCCATTTGTCTTTCCCGTCATCGGGCCCGGTGGCCGCCCCGTCACGCGCATGGGGCATCCACACGACCCTGTCGGGCACAGCCACCACAACTCCATCTGGGTCGCGCACCACGACGTCAACGGTGTCACCTTTTGGGGCGACCGCGCCACGAACGCCGGCCGCATCATCGGCCAGCGCTGCGAACTGCTCGAGGATGGCGCCGCGTCCACCGCCGCCACCATCATCACCCATTGGACCGACAAGGACGGACGTGTGCTTGTGCAGGAACGCCGCCGCACGGCCGTCGAGGCGCTGCCCAACAACGAATGGCTCCTCGTCGTGGACCTTCTCCTTGAACCGCGCGGCAAGGATGCCACCTTCGGCAAGACCCCGTTCGGCCTGTTTGCCGTGCGCATGGCCAAGACCATCGGCGTGAACGACGGCGGCGGCACCATCCGCAACTCCGCCGGCAACGTGGACGAGCAGGGCGAGAACGGCTGCTTCTGGAAATCTGCGCGCTGGTGCGACTATTCCGGCCCCATCGCACCCGGCGCGAACGAGGGCGCAACGCTGCTGGACCATCCGTCCAACCCGAACCACCCGACCGTCTTCCACGTGCGCGTGGACGGCTGGATGGGCAGTTCGCTCACGTTCGACGCGCCGCGCGTGGTGCCGCTCGGCAAGCCGCTGCAACTGCGCTACGCCGTTTACATCCACGCCGGTGTGCCGACCGTGGCGGCACTCAACCAGCGGTGGGAGATCTTCGCCGCGACCCAACCGCATGATTTCACGTTGAAGAAGAAGTGAGAGAGTGGGTCCAAAAGACGTCAGCGAGTTGCATGCGGATGGCCGGCAGCATCCGACGCAACCCTTTTCAGACATGAACATCCCGCTCTCCCGTCGCGACGCCATCGCCCGATTCGGCGGTGGCTTGGGCACGCTCGGTTTGATGGCCGCGCTGCCCGGTGTAGCAACGGCGTTGCCGAATGCCGTTGCGTCCACGAAG
>Ga0194128_10000589_pt1 | contig 65684 bp, 66 predicted proteins | sample TA2KigCa65mmetaG_FD_148650 | JGI IMG/M metagenome (GOLD analysis project Ga0194128, IMG submission 148650) | Freshwater microbial communities from Lake Tanganyika, Tanzania - TA2015037 Kigoma Deep Cast 65m | ecosystem: Environmental > Aquatic > Freshwater > Lake | place: Tanzania: Lake...
CCGCCGCCGCGTTGCGTGCGGCCGGGCGGCGTGGCTAGAGTCCCCGAACCAGCCATGGACGTTCCCCGATTCGCCGTCGATCGCATGCTCGGCCGGCTCGCACGCTGGCTGCGCGTGCTGGGATTCGATGCGGCCTACCGCAAGGAGCTGCCCGGGCAGCGCCTGCTGACGCTCGCGGCACGCGAGGAGCGGATCGTCGTGACCCGCGACGCGCGGCTGCGCGATCCGCGCGGGCGCGCGCGCGTCGTCCGGATCGCGAGTGCGAGCTTCCGCGACCAGCTGCGCGAGCTCGACCGCGTGCTGCCGCTCGGTGGTGTCGACGGCCGCCCGGCGCGCTGCGTGGAGTGCAACGAGGAGATGGTGGCGATGGCGCTCGCCGACGTACCCGAGCGGGTACCCGAATTCGTGCGGGCGACGCAGACGGACTTCCGGTGCTGCCCGCGCTGCCGGCGGATCTTCTGGCCGGCGACGCACCGCAGGCGCATGGAGACCGAGATCGCGGCGCTGAACCTGACGCCGCCGGGAGGTGCGGGTGCTTGACGGAGCGCACGAGTCGCTGCTGTCGGACGCGGCCGGTCTACCGGCCGGGCCCTGCGCGGCGTGCGGTCGCGAGGTGCTCGCGTACCGGGTGCCCGACGCGGGAGACGACCGCCACGCGTGCGTGCACTGTGACGGGCCGGTCCGCGGCGTCTATCTCATCGCCGAGCACGAGATCGAAGAGCTGGGATACGCGCTGAGCGACCCGCTGCTTCCGCGGAGCGGCTGCGCCACCGGCTGCGCCGCGGGCGGCTGCGCCACCAGAGGTCCGGGCTGACCCGGGCGTCCCGGCGTCACACGCGGCCGCGCTGACGCAGCGCCTCGTACAGGACGATCGATACCGCGTTGGCGAGGTTCAGGCTGCGCACCCCGGTGCCCGGCATGGGGATGCTCCACAGCGGCGCGAGCTCGCCGCGGAGCGCGTCGGGCAGGCCGCGGCTCTCGCCGCCGAACACCAGCAGGTCGTCCTCGCGGAAGCCGATGCGCGTGTACGACTGGGCGCCGTGCGAGCTGAACGCGAGCAGTCGCCCGGCCGGGCGCGTCAGACGGAATCCGTCCCACGTGGGGTGGACCGCCAGCTCGACGAACGGCCAGTAGTCGAGCCCGGCCCGCTTGAGATAGCGGTCGGCGAGCGAGAAGCCGAGCTTTCCGACCAGGTCGAGCGGCGTGCCGGTGGCAGCACAGAGCCGGGCGACCGAGCCGGTGTTCTGCGGGATCTCCGGCTCGACGAGAACGACGCGCATCAGTCGCAGTTGCGCGCGATCGGCTGCACCCCGCCGGGCACGGGCAGGACGAAGCGCTCGCCGTCGTGGGTCACGTGCCCGAGCAGCTCGCTCTGCGCGGCGCGCAGGAAGCGCGCCCGGTACGCTCCCCCCTTGACGTCGCAGTAGAGGACCTCACCCTCGCCGAGGGCGAGGCTCGCCGGCGCCAGATCCTCGCTCGAGCCGTCGTTGAGCGTGATGCAAAAGCCCCGCTCGGGGCCACCGTCGACGCGCGTGACGACGAACGGGGTGTCGTCGACCACGATGCGCGCCCGCTCGTCGCCGATGCGCAGCCACCACGAGCCGTCCTCGGCGCGCGTCACGTGGCGCGCGAACAGGGCGGAGATCCGCGGGTTCGCGATCGGCTCGTCGTCGGCGTACCAGCGCCCGTCGCGCCCGAAGCGGATGGTGTGGGACTCGATCGCCCAGAAACCGGCCTTCGGCATGAGTCCATTCATTCCAGCCCGATCGATGCGTCGCAACGCATGGCGGCTCCGGACGCGATCGGGTATGTCTCAACGCTCGATGGTCCCGGTCCTGTTCCAGGTCGGGCCGCTCGCGCTCTACAGCTTCGGCGCGATGATGGCCCTCGCGTTCCTCGTCGCGGGCTACGTCACCGGCAATGGTCTCGAGGCACGCGGACTCGACCGCGGACACGCATCGTCGATCGTCTGGTGGGGTGCCATCGGCGGCATCGTCGGCTCGCGCATCCTGGCGATCCTCAACGACTGGACGCAGTTCGTCACGGAGCCGTTGAGCTCGATCCTGACCGGCTCGGGCTTCGTCTGGTACGGCGGCCTCGTCGGGGGGTTCGTCTCGGTCTCGGCCTACATCCGGTACGCCGGCCTGCCCTGGCTGGTCGTCGTCGACGTGATCGCTCCGGGGCTGGCCATCGGCCAGGCGATCGGCCGCGTCGGCTGTCAGCTCGCCGGCGACGGCGACTGGGGCACGCCGTCGACGCTGCCGTGGGCGATGGCCTATCCGCGCGCGATCTCGGGCTGGACCGAGCCTGCCGGCGTCCGCGTGCACCCGGCGCCGGTGTACGAGAGCCTCCTCTACAGCGGCGCGTTCGTCGTCCTGTACCGGCTCGCGCAGCAGCCCAACCGTCTTGCCGACGGCTCGGTGCTGTGCGCGTACCTCATCCTGTCGGGCATCGCGCGCTCCCTCGTCGAGATCGTGCGCATCGAGCCGCGCTACGCGCTCGGCCTTTCGGAGGCGCAGTGGTTCGGCATCGCGAGCGTCGCGCTGGGCGCGTTCGGCCTGTCGTGGGCGCGGCGCCGCCGGGCGGCCCTGGCGTCGCTGGTCGCGATCGCGATGCTCGTGTCGAGCAGCGGCTGCCGCAGCGGCGGCAAGACCGCGCCGGACTTCGTCGCGCAGGACCTGCAGGGGCAGGCGGTGCGGCTGGCGGCGCACCGCGGCAAGGTCGTGTTCCTCAACTTCTGGGCGACGTGGTGTCCGCCGTGCCGGGCCGAGATGCCATCGATGGAAGCGCTGTCGAAGAAGTTCGCGGCCGACGATTTCGTCATGCTGGCGATCGCCGAGGACGACGGCGGCGCGCCCGTGGTGCAGAAGTTCGTCGACGAGATGAAGCTCTCGTTCCCGATCCTGGTCAGCCCGACGGGGGAGATCGGCCGCAGCTACGGCGTCTACGGTTACCCGGAGACGTTCCTGATCGACCGTGAGGGCCGGCAGGTTGCGCGCTACATCGGACCTCGCGACTGGCGCGACCCGAGCTTCGAGCGTGATCTGCGTACGCTGATCACCGAAGGGCGCTGGGTCCGCGGACCCGACGGGAATTGATTCCGGCAGGCGGGCCGCGCCCTCTCGGCCGACTTGCGGCAACGCTCGCGCGCTCAGAAGGCCGCGGTGCGGCGGGAGAGGTCGAGCGCGACGTGCTAGCCCCCTCCACGGTGGAGAGGTCGCGTCCGGACCAGGAGCTCGCCTGCCAGCTACCCCTCGACGGCTGGCCGGAGGCCGTGTTCGAGGGGTCGTTCACCTTCGACGGCGGGACGCTCGTCGTGGACGGGCACCCGGTGCTGCGCGCTGGCTCCCGGGCGGATCTCGAGCGCGGTGTCGAGACCATCCTGGTCCCTGGTGGGCATCGGCTCGCGATGCGGCTCGTGCCGGAGGGGCAGGGCGTCGGCGTCGCCGTCGCCGTGACCGTCGACGGCGAGGCTGCGCTGCGTCGCGACCGCCTGCGCGCGCGGCCGACGCGCTCGGCATGGATCCACGCGCTGCTGGCGCTCGGAGGCTCGTTCGCGGGCTTCGCGGCGAGCTGGCTCTACCTGCAGCGCTCCGAGCTGCTGCACGACGCGTGGGCGCTCAAGATGGGCAACCACATGGCGGGCTGGCACCTCCTGCTCACGTTCTCGCTGTTTCCGGCGTCCATCCGGGGCGGGCGCACCGGGATTCGCGTCGTGCAGTGGGTGTCGGGGCTGTTCTTCGCGATCCACGTCGGCATCGCGATCGCGAACGTCGGCGCGAGCGACCCGGTCGACGCGCTCGAGGGAGCGATCGCGTTCCTGAACGCCCTCAGCGGTGCGCTGTTCCTCGCGACGGTCGTGTACGGCAACCGCGCGTGGCGTGACATGGACCCGGTGCTCGCGCTCCGCGAGGGGCGCGCGCGGCGGCGCAGGGCGCTGACCACCGCGTGCGCGGCGGCGCGGTGGCTGGCTACCGCGTGCGCTTGAGCGCGTCGAGCGCCCGCTTGGGGTTGTTGACGCGCAGGTAGATCGTGGCCTTCCCGCGGTCGGGCGTGCTGCCGTACATGTAGTCGATGTTCACGCGCGCGGTGCCGAGGCGCCGGGCGAGAGCGACCAGCGAGCCGGGCTTGTTGTCGACCGATATCGCGAGCACCTCGTTCTCGAACACGAGAACGCCGGCGGCGCCGAGCAGGTGGGTCGCCTTGTCGGGGTCGTCGACGATCACCCGCACCGCCGAGTGGTCGACCAGGTTCTCCACGTTGATCGCCCGGATGTCGATCTTCGCCTGCGCGAGATCGCCGCACACCTTGGCGAGAACGCCGGGGCGATTGTCGATGATCAACGATAGCTGCCGCTCCACCCGCATGTCCCGACCTCCATCGAGCGAAATAGCAGCGCGCGGCGCGCCAAGTCAAAATCACCGTCGCTCGCTCTCGTTCTTGCGGTCCCGTGCCGTTCCCGGTTAAAGACAACTCTCAAACGACGCGCGAGAGTGGGGGGCGCGGTCGATGGTTCGGTTCATTCACGTTGCCCGGGCTTGGCCGGACCGCGAGGTCCTGGTCGACGTGAGCCTGTGCGTCGACAGTGGCGATGCGCTGGTGATCAGCGGCCCCGGGGCCGCCGGCAAATCCACGCTCGTGCGCCTGCTGCTCGGTCTGGACACGCCCACGCACGGCTGGATCGTCGTCGACGACCTGGTCCTCGGTGGCAGCACGCCGGAGGTCCTCGCCGCGCATCGTCGGCGCATCGGTTGCATCGCGCAGCACCCCCTCCTCGTCGGCGACCTCACCGTCGAGCAGAACGTCGCGCTCGCGCTCGACGTGAGCGGAGCGCCGACGCGCCCGGCGCAGAGTGCCGCGAACGAGGCGCTCGAGCGCGCCGGCATCGACGCTCTGCGCGGACGTCGGGCCGGCACGCTGTCGGCCGTCGAGCGTCGCTGGGTTGCCGTCGCGCGGGCGCTCGCCCGTCCGGAAGCCTCGCTGCTGCTCGCCGACGAGCCGACCGCCGACCTCGATGCTCGTGACGCCCGCCGCCTGGGCGCTCTGCTCGCCGAGGAGCGGGCGGCGGGCAAGACCATCGTCGTCACCAGCCGCGAGCCGTCCCTCGCCGGACTCGGTGCGCACCGGCTCGCGCTGCTCGATGCCGGCCGCATCACGCTCGAGACCGCGACCCAGGGGCGCGTTCGCAGCCTCGCCGGGCGGATCCCGTGACCGTGGCATCGGCGACCTGGCGCCGCTCTCGTGGCACGCTGCTGCTGGCCTTCGCGGTGGCGCTCGCATCGGGCGTGCTGGTCACCTCCGGCGCGACGGTCATCGCCCGTGCTCGCTTTCAGGGCGCGGCCCCCCTGCAGAGCCACTACTACGTGGTGTCGCGGGGGCCGCTCGCCGAGGCGACACGCGGCGGCCTCACCGCGCACCCGGAGGCGTCGATCGTCGCCGAGTACGGGATCGACGACCTGCTCGGTGAGACCGCGGTGCTTCGCACCGGCGGCGAGACGCTGCGCGTCCTCGAGGTGCGGATGGCGCGGCGCGAAGCCGTGGGCGCCGCGGCCGACGTCGCACCGTCCCAGGGTCGCGACGCTGCGGCCGAGGTTGCAACTCTTCAGAGCCTCGAGGGTGTGGTCGACGTCATCGCCCTCGCACCGCCGACCGCGCCAGTGCCGCAGACCGGACCGGGCGTCGTCGGCGGCGGGCTGATCGGGGTCGGCTGTCTGCTGTTCGCGAGCGGGCTCGTCCTCACGGCGTCGATGGCGGTACGGGAGTCGCGCGACGAGCTGGCGGTGCGGTACCTGCTGGGGGCGGAGCCGGGGAGCCTGTGGCGTCCGCTCGGCAACCAGCTCGGGATGTTCGTGCTCGCGGGCACGCTCGGTGCCGTCCTCGCGACGTGGCTCGGAGCGTCGCTCGTGCTCGGGCGAGGCGAGCCCTCGGTGGCCACGGCGGGGCCGCTGCTGTCACCCGCGAGCCGCGCTGTTCTGCTGGCGGCTGCGTGCGCGTTCGTGGTCGGTGCGGTGGCGTCGGCGGTGCTGGCAGCGCGCCGCGCCGTGCTGCGAATCACCGACGCCCCGGTCGAGCTGATCGGCCTTCTCGCCGCCTGCCTGCTGTGCGCCGGTTCGCCTGTGCAGGCGAGCGAAGCCGTACCGCCGTCGGACTTCCAGCTGCTGCGTGGCGTTGGCCGCGAGCTCGCGGCCTGCAACCGGAACCGCATCGACGCCGAGCGCACGCTCGCCGCGACCGAGATCGCTGCGGTGCATGCGCACGCGCGACAGAACGCGATCCGGTTCCGACTCGCGAACCTCCAGCGCGACGAGAGCGTGCGCATCGTCGAGAACTGGCGCGACACCTGCGCGGCGCTCGAGATGCGGCGCGCGGAGCTCCGCCTGCTGCACGGCGCCAGCTTGTTCCCGGGTCCGCCGATCGCGCCGCGCCGACCGCCGGTCACGGGGGGGATGGCGATCGCATGGGGCGAGGCCGGGCTGCCTGGCCGACCGCGCGCCTTCCGCAATGGCGTCGGCCTGCGCGTTCGCCCGGGGGAGCCGGTCCGGGCGACCGCGGCGGGGAACGTCGTCTACGCGGGGGACCTGGCGGGTGCCGGCAAGGTCGTCGTCGTGAGCCACGGGCGCCGGACGTTCAGTGTCTACGGGCGAGTTGCCGAAACTCTCGTCGTGCGCGGCATGCAGGTCGAAGCGGGCGAGCCGGTCGCGGACGGGGGCGACGACCCGGCCGTGATCTACTTCTCGGTGCGCCAGCGCGGCAAGCCGGTCGACCCGGTCGTCTGGCTGGCGGACGACCCCTCCCTGGCCGGGGAAGGCTGAAAACCACCTTCCGACGGGCGTTTCGGGAGCGTATGAGATAGGCTGCAGGCAGATACCCGGAAAGCGATCTCCACACGAGGAATGGAATGAGGCAGTTTTCGAAGGCCGGGCGCAGGCGCGCCACTCTGACGGCGCTCGCCTTCGGCCTGTGCATGGCTGTGCTGTTCTCCGGCGGCCGTGCCGTGGAGCGCGTCTCGGCGGTCCCGCAGGAGACCTACGACGAGCTCGAGACGTTCACCAACATCCTGTCGATCGTCCAGAAGAACTACGTCGACCAGGTCGACACGAGGCAGCTGCTCGAGGGCGCCGTCAACGGCATGCTGACCTCCCTCGATCCGCACAGCGCGTACTTGACGCCGGAGCTCTACAAGGAGCTGCAGGTCGACACCAAGGGCAGCTTCGGCGGGCTCGGCATCGAGATCACCAACCGGGGAGGCGTCCTGACGGTCGTCTCGCCGATCGAGGACACGCCGGCGGCACGTGCCGGGATTCATCCGGGCGACCAGATCGTCAAGATCGACGGTGAGTTCACCAAGGATCTGTCGCTGGCGGACGCGGTCAAGAAGATGCGTGGCCCGCGCGGCTCGAAGGTGGTCATCTCGGTCAAGCGCGAGGGCGTGGCGCAGCTCCTCGATTTCACCCTGACGCGTGAGAACATCCAGATCCAGAGCGTCAAGTACAAGGACCTCGGCGACGGTTACGGCTACGTCCGCATCACGCAGTTCCAGGAGCGCACGGCAACCGCGCTCGAGGAGGCCCTCGCCGCGCTGAGTGGCGCCTCGGGCGACAAGCTGCGCGGCCTGATCCTCGACCTGCGCAACGATCCCGGCGGGCTGCTCTCGCAGGCGGTCAAGGTCGCCGACATCTTCCTCGACTCCGGCCTGATCGTCTACACGGACGGCCGCCTCGACAGCCAGAAGCAGAAGTACTTCGCGCACAAGTCAGGCAGCCACACCGAGTTCCCGATCGTGGTGCTCGTCAACGGAGGTACGGCGAGCGCCGCGGAGATCGTCGCGGGAGCGCTGCAGGACCACAAGCGTGCTCTCGTTCTCGGCACCCAGACCTTCGGCAAGGGCTCGGTGCAGACGATCCTGCCGCTCGACGATCAGTCGGCGCTGCGGCTGACGACGGCGCTCTACTACACGCCCAGCGGACGCTCGATCCAGGCCACCGGAATCGTTCCGGACATCGCGATGGAGAACAACGTCCAGCTGCAGAAGGTCGAGGCAAAGAAGTCGCCGCAGCAGCAGTTCCTTCGCGAGGAGAACCTGCCCAAGCACCTCGAGAACGGCAACAGCCGCGATCCCGACGCGGATCCGAGCCTGAAGCCGGCGCCGAAGCCGATCAAGGATGGTGGCGAGGAGCCCTCCGACGAGGAGGATGCACCCGCCGAGGACCCCGCCGTGCAAGGCACGATGGGTGAGCTGGGCAAGGATCCGCAGCTGGACCGCGCGCTCGAGCTTCTGAAGAGCTGGCAGGTCTTCAAGACGCTGGTTGCGAAGAACGACTGACGCAGGCGGCCCCTCGGGAACGCCGTTGTTTCCCTCGCTCGAGGGCGGGGCGCCGGCGCGCACGGGGTCGGGTGCGCGCCCTGCTGCGCCGCCCGAGGCTGGCGTGGCGCGAGGGCCTTCCGCCGCTGCCACCGGCGAGCCGGCGAGGGCGGGTGCTCCCCCGGAGCGCCCGCAGCGACGGTCGATCACCGTTCGCGAGCTCGTCGGTCGCCTGCAGGCGACGCTCGCCGAGCGCTTCCCGCAACGGTTCTGGGTCGAGGGCGAGCTGTCGAACGTCAAGCCCGCGCGCAACGGCCACACCTGGTGCTCCCTCAAGGACGGCGACACCCAGCTCGAGGCGGTGATCTGGCGCGACGACGTGCGCCAGCTGCCGTTCTCTCCGGCCGACGGCATGCAGGTGCTGGCGCTGGTGCGCCGCATCGACCTGTACGGCCCCACGGGCCGGCTGCGGATCACCATCGAGCGCCTCGAGCCGCAGGGCATCGGCGCCCTGTACCGGGCTCTCGAGGAGCGCAAGGCACGCTTCGCAGCGGAGGGCCTGTTCGAACAGGACCGCAAGCGGCCGCTGCCGTTCCTGCCGCGCGCGGTCGGCGTCGCGACGGCGGCGACCGGTGCCGCCGTGCGCGACGTGCTGCAGGTCCTCGCGCAGCGCTATCCCGACCGCCGCGTGGTGGTGCGTCCGTGCAAGGTCCAGGGAGAGGGGGCCGCGACCGACATCGCGGCGGCGATCGACGACCTGAACCGCGATGGTACGGTCGACGTGATCATCGTCGGCCGCGGCGGCGGCTCGATCGAGGACCTGTGGGCGTTCAACGAGGAGGCGGTGGTGCGCGCGATCGCGCGCTCGCGCATCCCCGTCGTGTCGGCCGTGGGGCACGAGACCGACACGACGCTCGCCGACTTCGTCGCCGACCTGCGCGTGCCCACGCCGAGCGCCGCCGCGGCGCGCGTCATGCCCGAGCGGCGCGAGCTCGAGGAGAACCTGGCGCAGCTCCGCAGACGCCTCGAGAACGCGCTGCAGAACCGCGTCGAGCGGGTGCGCGGACGCCTCGCGGCGGCGGACAAGGTGCTCGCGGACCCGCTGCGTCTCGTGACCGAGCGCCAGCTGCGTCTCGAGACGCTCGCACGCCGCGCGCGCGAGGCGATGCGCTCGCTGCCGCGCGAGCAGCGCCACCGCCTGGAGCGCCTGCGGACCCGGCTCGGTGCCCGCGTGCCGTCCACCGAGCCCGGGGTGCGGACGGTCGCGAGCCTCGGCGGCCGGATGCTGCACGCGTTCGAGCGGCGTCTGGGCGGCGCGCGCCACGACATCGCCGCCACGGGCGCGCGGCTCGACGCGCTGTCGCCGCTGGCCGTGCTCGGCCGCGGCTTCACGCTGGCGCGCAGGCCGGACGGTCGCGTCGTGCGCGAATCCGCCGAACTCGAGCCGGGCGATCGCCTTGCGTTGCGCTTCGCGCGCGGCGCGGCGGAAGTCGAGGTGCTAGACACGTCGCCGGACGGGGGCCCCGCGGCCGATCCGTCGAGGAGGTGACGTGAGCGAGCAGCCGCAGGGCTACGGGAAGCAGACCTTTGAGGAGGGCATGCGTGCGCTCGAGGGCATCGTGAGCCGTCTCGAGGGCGGCAACCTGCCCCTCGAGGAGTCGCTCGCCGCCTTCGAGCAGGGCGTTGCGGTGCTGCGTGCGCTGCACGAGCAGCTCGGGGAGGTCGAGCGGCGCGTCGAGGTCCTGCTGCGCGACGCGGATGGCGTGCTGCGCACGCGCGATGGAAGCGACCTGACGCGGTGAGTCCGGTCGAGCTCGAGCGCTACCTGGCCGCGCACCGCCGCACCGTGGAGCGCGCGCTGCGGGAGATCCTCAAGACACCGAAGGGGCGCCCGAGGAGGCTCGGAGAGGCGATGCGGTACGCCGTCCTGGGTGCCGGCAAGCGGCTCCGGCCCGTGCTGACCCTTGCCGCGGCAGAGCTCGTCGGCGGGGCCGGTGCGGTGGCGCGTGCGGTTCCGTTCGGCTGCGCTCTCGAGCTGATCCATGCGTACTCGCTGGTGCACGACGACCTGCCGGCGATGGACGACGACGACGAGCGGCGCGGGCGTCCCTCGCTGCACCGGGCCTACGACGAGGCGATCGCGATCCTCACCGGAGACGCCCTCCTCAGCGAGGCGTTCGCGGTGATCGCGGGCGCGGCGGGCACCCTCGGATCGGGCGCCGCCGGGCCGCGGCGCGCGGTCCGGATCGTCGCCGAGGTCGCGGCTGCTGCGGGCCCGGACGGCATGGTGGCGGGACAGGTCGTCGACCTCGCGAGCGAGCGGCTCACGGATGTCTCGCTGCGCACGGTCGAGGGCATCCACCGCCGCAAGACGGGCGCGCTGATACGTTCCGCGGTGCGTATCGGGGCGATCGCGGCGGGCGCGTCCGAGGCGCGCATCGCGAACCTCTCGACCTACGGCGAGGCGCTCGGGCTCGCCTTCCAGATTGCGGACGACGTTCTCGACGCGACGCACGCGAGCGACAAGATCGGCCGCAAGGGCGGCGGCGACGCAGCGCGCGGCAAGGCGACCTATCCCGGGTTGCTCGGCGTCGAGGCCGCGCGCCGACGTGCGCGCCGAGCGGCGGACGACGCCTGTGCGGCGCTGCGCCCGTTCGGCCCGCGGGCGACCGCGCTGTCCGCCCTCGTCCGCCATGTCGTCGAGCGAGCGGCTTGACGTGACGCTGTTCGCGCGCGGGCTCGCCGAGAGCCGCGAGCGCGCACAGCGTCTCGTCATGGCCGGCCTGGTGCTCGTCGACGGCGAGCGCGCGCGCCACGCCGGCAAGCGCGTGCGGCCCGACGCGGACATCGTCGTCACCGGCGCCGACCACGCCTACGTGTCGCGCGGCGGCGTCAAGCTGGCCGGTGCGCTCGACGGGTTCCGCATCGACCCGACCGGGCTCGTCTGCGTCGACGTCGGCGCGTCGACCGGCGGCTTCAGCGACTGCCTGCTGCAGCGCGGCGCGTCGCTCGTGCACGCCGTGGACGTCGGCTACGGCCAGCTCGCCTGGAAGATCCGCAGCGACCCGCGCGTGCGCGTGCACGAGCGGACGAACATGCGCACGCTCGCGCCGTTCGCGCTCGACCCGGCGCCGCGCCTCGCGGTGGTCGACGCGTCCTTCATCTCGCTTCGCCTGCTGCTGGCGCCGACACTGGCACAGCTCGAGCGCCCGGCGGCGATCGTCGCGCTGGTCAAGCCACAGTTCGAGGTCGGCCGGGAGTCCGTCGGCAAGGGCGGGGTCGTTCGCGACGCCGAGGCACAGCAGCGTGCGGTCGAGTCGGTGGCCCTCGCCGCCGCGGAGATCGGTCTCGAGGCGGCTGGCAGCTGCGCGTCGCCGATCACCGGCGCGAAGAAGGGGAACGTCGAGTTCTTCCTGCACCTGGTGGCGGGCGTCGAGGGCGCTCCCCGGGGTCCGGCGCCCGTCGGTTGACACGCGGCTCGCGACTCGATTCAAGAACCCGGATGTCGTTCTTTCAGAGCGAGTTCGAACGCGTCGCCGGCGAGCTGCAGACGCTGCACGGCGAGTACCGCCGCATCGCGCGGCAGCTCGAGGCGCACGTCGAGGAGGCGCCGTACCCCCACGTGGCCGACCGCCTGCGAAAGATCGTCGACCAGGAGGAGCAGAACGCGCGGCGCATCGCCGACCGGCTCGTCGGGCTGGGGCGCCACCTGCGCGACGAGGATGCGGGGCCGATCCGCGGTGGCCACAACGCCTGGGAGCGGCTGGTCGTCACGCTGGAGGACTACCGCGGATTGCTGCGCCGGCTGTCGGGACTGTGGACGCGCTGGGACGACGAGCACCCCGAGGATGCGGCGCTCGTGCACGAGCTGCGCGACTCGGCGGTGGCGCACCGTGAGGAGATCGTGGACCTCATGGCGCGCAGCGACCCCCACGCGGAGAACTGATTCCGCAGAGGCGAGCCTCGTGCCCCGGTTCGCGGCGGCGCGGAGCCGCGGTCCCGGGTCTTTCCCCGATCGCCCTGGGGCCGGCGGCCCCGCTCGCGGAGCTTCGTCGGCCGGGGCGCTGCCGGCTGTCCCGGATGGTGCCGTCGAGCCGTTCGGTGGCCCGGCCCCTCGGCTCGAGACGCCCTTTGTTTCTTGAGGGTTTTTGGTTAAGGTGTCGGTTCCGGGTAGGTTTCTCCCGGAATCTCAAGCCCACAGGGATGGAGTGATATGGCCCGCGTAACCGTCGAGGATTGCCTCGAAAACATCTCCAGCCGCTTCGAGCTCGTGCTCCTCGCGGCGCGCCGGGCGAAGCAGCTGCTGAAGGGCTCGCGTCCGCTGGTCGAGACGCACAACAAGGAAGTCGTCAGCGCCCTGCGCGAGATCGCAGCGAACAAGGTGAGTGCCCGTTATCCCGAGCAGTAGACGGGGATCTCGCCACCGGTCGTGACGGATGGCCAGACGCGATACCGACGGCAGCTCCGCCAGGGCTGCGGGCAAGGACCGCGACCTCTACGCCGTCCTCGGCGTCGCCAGGGACGCGACGGCCGACCAGATCAAGAAGGCCTACCGCAAGCTCGCGCGCAAGTTCCACCCCGACGTCAACCCGGGCGACAAGGGGGCCGAGGAGCGCTTCAAGGAGGTCTCCCGCGCGCACGACGTGCTGAGCGACGAGACGCAGCGGCAGAGCTACGACGAGTTCGGCGGGGACGCGCTGCAGTCGGGGTTCGACCCGGCCAAGGCGCGCGAGTTCAAGCGCTGGCAGCAGGCCGCGGGCCGGGGGCGGGGCGGCTTCGGCGGTCGCCGGGCCGAGGCGGCCGGGTTCGAGGACGTCCTTCGGGGCGGCGGGACGACGGGTGGCTTCCACGGCTTCGAGGACCTGTTCGGTGGTGTCTTCGGGCGCAGTGCCGCGGCACCCCGGCGCGGCTCCGACCTAGAGGTGCCGATCCGCGTCGAGTTCATGGAGGCGGTGCGCGGTACGAGCCGGGCGATCAGCCTGCGCCGGCCCGAAACCTGCCCTGCGTGTGGCGGCGCGGCCGTGGGCGCCGGTGGCCAGCCCTGCACGCGGTGCGGTGGCGACGGTATTCTCGAGGCGAGCGTCCGGCTGAACGTCAAGATCCCGGCCGGCGTCGAGACGGGCTCCCGCGTGCGCGTCGCGGGGAAGGGCGGAGCGGGCAGCCACGGTGCGCCGGCGGGTGACATCTACATCGTGGTCGAGGTGAACGAGCACCCGCTTCTCGAGCGGAAGGGACGGGATCTCGCGCTCGAGGTCCCGATCACGGTCGGCGAAGCGTTGCTCGGGGCTTCGATCAACGTGCCGACGCCCGACGGCGACGTGTCGCTCAAGATCCCGCCGGGCACGCAGAGCGGACGGCGGCTGCGTCTCCGGGGCAAGGGCGTGCCGGATCTGCACGGTGGCGCCCGCGGCGACTTCTACGTGCGCGCGATGGTTCACGTGCCCGATCGCGCCGACAAGGTGGGCGAGGCCGTGCAGCAGCTCGAGACCGCGTATCAGCGAAGCCCGCGCCACGGGCTCGCGCTGTGAAGGAGAAGCGGTCCGCGAAGCCGAAGCGCGTGCGCGCCGCCGGCCAGACCGAGCCGTCGCGGTCGATCGAGGCCGCGCCCGTGGAGGAAGAGAGCGAACCGGCGGAGGAGATCGAGCCGGAGCTGGTCGAGGACGAGCCCGAGATCCTCGAGGCGGAGACCGTCGAGCCGGACGACGTGGACGTCGAGGAGCGGTTGCCGCGCGTCGTCCAGGACGCCGGCGGGGTGGAGCCGCGCGAGGCCGGCGGCGCGCTCGTCCCGACGGATCCGCTGCAGCGCTACCTCGCGGAGGTGCGGCGTCACCCGCTGCTCGATCAGGGCGAGGAGCACGATCTCGCGGTGCGCTGGCGCGAGGAAGGAGACCGCGCGGCAGCGGCACGGCTGGTGACGGCGAACCTGCGCCTCGTGGTGATGATCGCACGGCAGTACCAGCAGGCGTTCAAGAACCTGCTGGACCTGGTGCAGGAGGGGAACATCGGCCTGCTCGAGGCCGTCAAGAACTTCGACCCGTACCGTGGCGTGCGCTTCCCGTCGTACGCGATCTGGTGGATCCGCGCGTACATCATCCGCTACGTCATGAACAACTGGCGTCTCGTCAAGCTCGGCACCACGCAGGCGCAACGCAAGCTCTTCTTCAACTTGCAGCGCGAGAAGGACCGCCTAGAGCGCGAGGGCTTCCGTCCCGACCCCGATCTGATCGCCGAGCGCCTGTCGGTGAAGAAGTCGGAAGTGGTCGAGATGGAGCAGCGCCTTTCCGGGCGCGACGTCTCGGTCGACGCACCGATCGGCGAGGACGGCGACGCGACGATGCTCGACTTCCTCTCGCGGAGTAGCGACACGGAAGCGCGCGTCGGCGAGGCCGAGGTGCGCGCCCTCATCACCGACAAGATCCACCAGTTCGGCAGAACGCTGCGCGACAAGGAGAAGGTGATCTTCGACCTGCGCATGGTCGCCGAAGAGCCGCTCACGCTGCAGGAGATCGGCGAGAAGTACGGCATCAGCCGGGAGCGCGTGCGCCAGCTCGAGGAGCGCATCAAGAAGCGGCTGCGCGCCTACCTCGTGGAGGAGATTCCGGACATCAGCGACGTCGACGTCCGGCTGACGCTGGGTGGCGGTGAGGGATAGCGCCGCAAGGGCGGCGCGCGCACCCGGCTCCCTCGCGGCGCAGCCGGACGGCTGCCGTGCGCGCGACGCTCCCCTGTTCGGTCGCGCGGTTCAGGCGCGGATGCGCTATTCCCCCGCGCCGAGGCCGGTGCGCGGCGCACCGACCAGGCACGCCATGTTCCCGTGCGGGTGCCGGTTCTCGTACATCGCCTGGTGGACCCGCGGAATGTCGTCGAAGCCGCCGACCTCGGACAGGCAGGGGTCGACCTTCTTCTGGATCACCAGGTCGTTGAGCGCCGCCGACTGCTCGTCGTTCGCGAAGTGCGAGCCCTGCAGGCGCTTCTGGCGCATCCACAGGTAGCGCAGGTCGGCGACCGCGTTGTAGCCGGTGGTGCCGGCGCAGATCACGACCATGCCGCCGGTGTCGCAGACGAGCACCGACGTCGGCACGGTGTCCTCGCCCGGGTGCTCGAAGATGATGCGCGGGCTCTTGCGCGAGCCGACGACGTCCCAGATCGCCGAGCCGAAGGCGCGTGCGCCCTTGAGCCACTTGTTGTACGCCTCGGTGTCCTTCCAGTGCGGCATCATGCCCCAGTGGTCGAACTTCTTGCGGTTGATCGTGCCCTTGGCGCCGAGCTTGACGCAGAAGTCGTGCTTCTCCTCGCCGGAGATCACCGCGACAGGGATCGCGCCGCGCGCCGCCGCGATCTGGATCGCCTGGCAGCCGAGGCCGCCGGCGCCGCCCCAGACCAGCACGACGTCGTCCTTCTCGACCTGGTGCGGCGCCCAGCCCATCAGCATGCGGTACGCGGTCGCGCCGACGAGCATGTAGGCCGCCGCCGCCTCCCAGGTCAGGTGCTTCGGCTTCGGCAGGCACTGGTGCGCCTGCACGCGCGTGAACTGGGCGAAGCTGCCCCAGTTGGTCTCGTATCCCCAGATGCGGAACGTGGGACCGTACATCGGGTCGCCGCCGGACTTCGCGACCGGATCGTTCCGGTCCCACGAGCCGCAGTGCACGACGACGCGGTCGCCGACCTTGACGTTCGAGACATCCGATCCGACGGCGTAGACGATTCCCGACGCGTCGCTGCCGCCGATGTGGAAGCCGGTCGTGTCGCCCTCGCGCTCGCGCGCCCTGATCACGTCGATCGGCGAGCCGAGCGAGGCCCAGACGTTGTTGTAGTTGATGCCGGCCGCCATGACGTAGACCAGCACGTCGTCGGGCCGCAGGGCGGGCATCGGTACGCGCTCGATCGCGAAGCCCTTCATGGGCTCGCCGAAGCGGTCCTGACGGATGAGCTGCGCGTACATCTCCTCCGGCACGGTGCCGAGCGGAGGCATGTCGCCGAGCTCGTAGATCTTCTGCGTGGCCATCGTGATCCTCCTGTCTGCGCGGCGTTCCTATCGATGGCGCGCGCGTGTCTCAACCCCGGGGGGCGTCAGTATCCCATCACGGAGAGGAAGTCCTGCAGCCTCTCGAAGCGCATGTAGGGGTTGCGCCGACGCTCGTCGCCGATCGTCGACGTGGTCCGGTCGGAATAGTTGTGGCCGGGGTAGAGGACGGTCTCCGGCGGCAGGACCTTGAGCGTGCCGTTGAGGCTGTGGAAGAGGTCTTCCGGGCTCGAGCCGGGCAGGTCGACGCGGCCGCACGACCCGATGAACAGCGTGTCCCCCGACACGAGGTTGCCGTCGACCAGGAAGCACTGCGAGCCCGGCGTGTGCCCCGGCGTGTGCAGGAACCTGATCTCGAGGTCGCCGGCCTTCGTCACGTCGCCCGCTTCCGTCAGCACCATGTCGGAGTTGGCGAGCCCGGCGATGCGGTTCGCGAACGGAGCCTCGCTCTTGTGCAGGTGGATCTTGACCGGCAGCTTCGCGATCAGCTCCGCGGCGCCCTGGATCTCCATCCCCATCATCGCGCCACCGAGATGGTCCGGGTGAAAGTGCGTGACCAGCCCGGCGACGATCTTCATGTCGTCACGCTGCGCGTAGTCGACGATCGCGTCGATGTCCCAGGCGGCGTCGATCACGACGCACTCGCGCTTCTCGCGGTCGCCGACGAGGTAGACGAAGTTCTGCATCGGGCCCACCTCGATCTGTCGGAGGTAGAGCCGTGGCTCGGAAGACATGCGTGGCTACTCCTGGCGCGCCGGCTTCCTGCCGAGCCGGAGTCCGCGCTCCCAGAGGTATTCGGGCGTGCCGCTGTGGAGCGCGACCCAGCGCGACAGGACGAACAGGAGGTCCGACAGGCGGTTCAGGTAACGGATCGCGCCCGTGTCGATGCTCTCGACGTGGGACAGCTCGATCACGCGCCGCTCCGCGCGCCGGCAAACCGTGCGCGCCTGATGCAGAAACGCCGCGACGGTGCCGCCGCCCGGCAGGATGAACGACTCGAGCGGCTTCAGGTCCTCCTGGCGGCGGTCGATGCACTTCTCGAGCCCGGTCACCTCGGCGTCGCCGACGACGAGCATGCCCGGGTACTCGGAGCCCGGGGGTGTCGCGAGCTGGCTGCCCAGATCGAACAGCTCGTTCTGCAACCCCATCAGGATGGTCTCGATCTCGCGCGCGGCCTCGCCGGCGCGCCCGGTGGCCCCCGACGCGATCGTCTGCTCGTTGAACGTGCGTGCGAGCCCGAGAATCGCGTTCAGCTCGTCCACGGTGCCGAACGCCTCGATGCGCGGCGAGTCCTTTCGGACCTCGTCGCCGCCGACCAGATGCGTGGTTCCCTTGTCGCCGGTGCGCGTGTAGACGCGGTTGATGCGGATCGCCATCAGGAGGCCTCGAGCCTGCAGCGCTCGCGGACCGTGGCGATCAAGCGCTCCGGATCGACCGGCTTCTTGAAGATCACCCCGGCGAGGCCGGCGACCTTGGCGCGCTTGATGATGTGGTCGCGGTCGTAGAAGAACGCCGTCATCAGCACGACCGGGATCGCGGGATAGTGCTCGCGGACGTGCATGTAGAGGTCGTATCCGTCGACGTCCGGCATGACAACGTCGCTCAGGACCAGGTCGTACCTCCCGCGGGTCAGCTCGACCTGGGCCTCGCGGCCGGACGCGACGGTCGTCACGTCCGAGCCCGCGCCACGCAGGACGTCCGCGACCGAGTGGCAGACGGCGAGATCGTCGTCGGCGACCAGCACGCGCAGCCCGCACAGCGGGCCTCTGCCCGGCGCCGCCGCACGTGGCACGATGCGTGCCGGTACCGGACCTTCCGGTCCCGGGCTGCGCAGGTCGGCCATCTGCGTGCCGGGAAGGTACTCGCGCGTGCCGTAGGTGCCGCCGTCGGCCATCTCGGCCAGACGATTGACGGCGCGCTGGATCTTGTTGACGCTGCTCTCGATCGAGTCGAGGCGCTCCGCCTGCACGTCGTACAGCGTGTCGTCCTGCATGCGGCGGATGTCCGCGCCGATCAGCGAGACGTTGTTCAGGACGGCGAACAGCGGGTTGTTGATCTCGTGCGCCACGCCGATCGCGATCTCACCGAGCGTCGCGAGCTGGTCGTGTCGCTGGATCTCGGCGAGATCCTTCGCGAATCCGATCGAGCCGATCTGGTTCCCGTGCTCGTCGTGGATCAGCGCCCCGGAGATCGCGACGTTCAGCCGATCACCGGAGCGCGTGACGAACGTCGTCTGGAAGTTGCGGACCTTCCCCGGGGAGTCCACGGTGTCGTCGCGCATCGCCCGCATGACGGCCTTGGCGTCCTCTTCGGTCGGGTAGAAGATCTGGACGTGCTTGCCGAGAACTTCGTCGGGCAGATATCCCAGCGCGGTCCGCGCGCCGTCGTTGAAGAAGACGATGACGCCATGCTTGTCGACCGCGACGATGATATCCGGCGAATCCTCGAGCAGACGCTCGAAGTAGATCGGGGGCAGTGCCGACATGATTCCGCAGACGTCGCGTTCATGCTAAGGGCCGGGGTGCGGACGGTCAAGGTAGCTCCGGCGATGCGCGTGGCCCTCGTGCTGGTCGCGGCGCTCGCTGCGACGGGTTGCTTCGGGCGCCGCTACCCGGGGCTGATGGAGAAGCACCTCGAGGTGCTGGGTCTCTACGCAGCCAAGCTCGAGGCGCTGGCGCAGGACGAACGCACGATCCCCGCGCAGGACTGGGGCGAGTTCACCTACCCGCTGGAGCGGGCCCGTGAGTTCGCCCGTGTCGCCCAGGCCCGATATCCGGACCGTGCGTCGCTGCGAGCCTTCTCCGCGGCTCTCGACGCCTACGGCGCCCTGGTCGCAGACCCCGACGTCCTGTCGAGCGGGCAAGCGGGCGCCGTGATCGCGGCCCGCGTCACCGCGTTTCGGACCGCCGCTGCGACGGCGCGCGCGGCGCTCGAGCAGGGCAGCTAGCAGGGGAACCCGAGTCGCCCCCATGCAAACCCGCAGGCGGCACCGCGCCCGTTGCAAACGCGGGGGTGCGGGCCCGCGGGTCGAAGCCTAGCTCGGGTTCCGTGCGCTCCGCGCACGGCCGACCGAAGGGAGCGCGGGGAGTGGGCCCCTGCGCGGCTTTGCCGCGTAGGGCGAGGGGGCGCGTGCCCCTCGTCGAAACAAATTCGGTGCGTACCCGCGGGCGAGAGCCCGGCCCGGGTTCCGTGCGCCTTGCGCACGGCCGACCGAAGGGAGCGCCGGGAGTGGGCCCCTGCGCGGCTTCGCCGCGCAGGGCGAGGGGGCGCGTGCCTCCTCGTTTCAACGCCCGGGGGGCGTGCCCCCTCGTTGAAACTAATTCGGCGGCAGCAGCACCACCCGCTTCGTGTCCTTCGAGGCCGCGAGGGTCTGCGAGACCGTCTGCCCGAGCTCGGGGTGCATCACCTGCGGTGCCACCTCGGCCAGGGGCAGCAGAACGAAGCGCCGCTTCGCCAGCTCGGGATGCGGGATCTTCAGGGTCTTCGACGACACCACCTCGCTGTCGAAGAACAGGATGTCCAGGTCGATGATGCGCGAGCCCCACTTCTTGCCCTTCACGCGCTTGCGGCCCATCACTTCCTCGATGGCCTTGAGCTTCTTGAGCAGCTGGGCGGGGCTGAAGTCGGTCTCGAGCTCGAACGCCGCGTTGACGAACCAGGTCTTGGCGTTGCCGTGCGGCTCGCTCTCGTAGAGCGAGGAGGTCCGGACGATACGGGAACCCGCGAGCTTGCCGACCCGATCGAGGGACTCGGCAATGTTCGCCTTGCGGTCACCCAGATTCGACCCGACGCCAATGAAGGCGCGGTGCGGCATCTCGTCGCTCCCCCCCCCCGCCTGCCATGCCACCCCGACCTCCGATCGGAGGCCTCGTCGGGCCCGGGGCAATTGTCCTTACCGAAATTGGGTCGACCCTACAACCTGCCGCGAGAGCCCTTCTTCTTCGCCCGGGCCAACGCAAGCATCGCTTGTCGACAGCATGCATCGGGACTAATGTCCGCCGCGACGCGCCGCTTGGAACGACGGCGGGTCGCGGAGCGCGACGATGCGGCTTCGCGGCGGGCGTGGGCATCCCCCACGCGCGGATCAGGAGCGACACGGTGCGGCTTTTCATCGGAAATCTGCCCTACAACGTCACCAGCGACGACCTCGAGAGGGTATTCGGGGAGGTCGGCACGGTCACGTCGGCGCGCGTCATCACCGATCGTGAGACCGGGCAGTCGCGCGGCTTCGGCTTCGTCGAGATGGGCTCTGCGGCCGAAGGCCAGAAGGCCATCACCGTGTGGAACGGCCAGGAGCTCAACGGCCGCGCACTGACGGTGAACGAGGCCCGTCCCGTGCCCGAGGGGCGCGGCGGCGGCGCTCGCAGCCAGCGCTACTGAGGCCGGGCGAGCCCGAGCACGTCGCGCATCGTGTACAGGCCCGGTGCGCGGCCGCCGAGCCACGCGGCGGCACGCAGGGCGCCCGCCGCGAAGCACTCGCGGCTCTGCGCCCGGTGCGAGATCTCCACCCGCTCTCCGGTTCCGTAGAAGTGGACGGTGTGGTCACCGACCACGTCGCCGCCGCGGAGCGCCATGATCCCGATCTGCTCGGTGGGGCGTTCGCCGATCATGCCCTCGCGTCCGTAGACCGCCCAGTCCTCGAGCTTCGCATCCCGGCCGCTGGCGGCCGCGCGAGCAAGCGCAAGCGCGGTTCCCGAAGGAGAGTCCTTCTTGCGGCGGTGGTGGGTCTCGCTGATCTCGATGTCGAAGCCGGCGCCGAGGAGCTGCGCGGCCTGCTCGACGAGCCCGAGCAGGACGGTCACCCCGAGGCTCATGTTGGGCGCCTGCATGCAGGCGGCCCGCGTGGCGAGCCGCTCGACCTCCGCTTGCTGCTCGGCGGTCAAGCCCGTGGTTCCGAGGACGACGCCGAAGCCGCGCTCCGCCGCGGTGCGCAGGTGGGCGATCGACGCCGCCGGCGCCGTGAAGTCGATCAGCACCGCTCTCTCGAGGGGTTCCGGCGGGAGGTCCGATGCCAGCGCGACGCCGACGTCCGGGATGCCGGCTATGCGCCCGATGTCGGCGCCGAGGTCGCGGTGGCCTGCCATCTCGAACCCGCCTCGCAGCTCGAGCGCCGGATCGCTCGCCGCGAGCGCCACCAGCGTGCGCCCCATGCGCCCTGCGGCGCCCGCGATCACCACCGGAACCCGCGTGGCGCTCATCGGAGGACGCCCGCTGCGACCAGCGTCGTGCTCATCGGAGGACGCCCGCTGCGACCAGCGTCGTGCTCATCGGAGGACGCCCGCTGCGACCAGCGTCGTGCTCATCGGAGGACGCCCGCTGCGACCAGCGTCGTCCGGAGCTGCTCGCGCGGACCGGCGGTCATCGGCAGCAGCGGCAGGCGCAGCTCGTCGCGGCAGCGGCCCAGCATCGACAGCGCGGCCTTCACCGGGATCGGGTTGGTCTCGAGGAAGCATGCGCGGATCACCGGGAGAGCCTGGTACGACACCCGGCGCGCCTCGTCGTGGCGACCGGCGAGGGCGGCTTCGGTGAGCTGCGCCATCTCCTTCGGGATCACGTTCGCGGCCGCGGAGATGACGCCGCGGGCGCCCATCGCGATCATGGGCACGGTCAGCGAGTCCTCACCGGAGAGCACGACGAAGCGGTCGCCGCAGGCGGCGATGGTGTCGATCACCCGGTCGAGTGAGCCGGTCGCTTCCTTCACGCCGGCGACGCGGTCGATGTCGGACAGGCGCTTCAGGGTCTGGGGCTCGATCGTCGACCCGGTGCGCCCCGGGATGTTGTAGACGATCAGCGGCAACCCGCTCGCGTTCGCGACCGCACGGTAGTGCTCGACGATGCCGTCCTGCGTGGGCTTGTTGTAGTAGGGCGAGATCAGCAGTGCGGCCTGTGCGCCGGCACGCTCTGCCGCGCGCGTGAGCTCGATCGCCTCGGTGGTTGCGTTCGACCCGGTGCCGGCGATCACCGGGACGCGGCCGGCCGCGGTCCTGATCACCGCCGAGACGACTTCGGAGTGCTCCGCGTGGCTCATCGTCGCCGACTCGCCGGTCGAGCCGCACGGTACCAGGGCCGTCTGCCCGCTCGCGATCTGCCACTCCACGAGCTCCTCGAGCGCGGCGTAGTCCACCTTGCCGTCGGCGAAGGGCGTCGCGAGCGCGACCATCGAGCCGCGCATCCAGGAAGAATCGCCGCTCATACCTCGATCTCCCCCGAGAACACCTCGGTCGCGGGGCCCGTCATCATCACGTGCCCGTCGCTCTCGCGCCATTCGATCTGCAGGTTGCCGCCGAGCAGCTCGATCTCGACGCGGCGCCGGCCTCGACCGGTGAGCGCCGCGGCGACCGCTGCCGCGCAGGCGCCGGTGCCGCACGCCGACGTCTCCCCCGACCCGCGCTCCCACACGCGCATGCGCAGCCGGCTCGACGGAGCGTTCTCGAGCAGCTGAATGAACTCGACGTTGACCTTCCTCGGGAAGAACGGATCGGTCTCGATGCGCGGCCCCAGCGTGTGAACCGGTGCCGTTGCGGTGTCGTCGACGAACAGGATTACGTGCGGGTTGCCCATCGAGACGCAGGTGACGGTGTGCGAGGTGCCGTCGATCGCGAGCGGCGCCTCGATCACGCGCCCGTCGGCGCGGACCGGGATCCGCGGGCCGTCGAGGATCGGCTCACCCATGTCGACGGTGACGCTCTCGACCTCGCCTTCGCGCACGGTCAAGTCGACGATCTTGATGCCGGCGTCGGTCTCGATGGCCATGCGCTCCTTCGGCGCGAGTCCGTGCTCGAAGGCGTACTTCGCGACGCATCGGACGCCGTTGCCGCACATCTCGCCGCGGCTGCCGTCGGCGTTGTACATCTCCATGCGGCAGTCGGCGGAGTCCGAAGGACAGATCAGGATCAGGCCGTCGGAGCCGATCGCGGTCTTGCGCGGTGAGACGAGCCGAGCGACGCGGGCCGGATCGCCGACGCGGTGCACGAAGGCGTCGACGTAGACGTAGTCGTTGCCGATGCCGTGCATCTTCGTGAAGGGGAGGCGCACGTCGGCCTCTCTACCAGCGTCGCCCGGGGGGTGCCACAGAATGACCGTGTGCGCCGAGCCCGACCTTTCGACGGCCGTCGATGCGTCCGCGGCGCGCCTTGAACGCGATCGCCCGGGGTGGCACTCAAACGGAGATGAGCCAGTCGAGCCAGGCCCCGTCCCGTACCGACGTCGAGCGTCTCGCCAGGAAGGTGGGCACGCCGTTCTATCTCTACGAAGCCGACGCGGTCGCGCGCCGCATCGCGCTGGTGAAGGAGCAGACCGCGTCCCCGGGCCTGCAGGCGCGCTATGCGATGAAGGCGTGCTCCGCACACCTGGTCCTCGAGGAGATCGCGCGCGCCGGCATCTGGATCGACGCGGTTTCGGGCAACGAGGTGCTGCGCGCAAAGCGCGCCGGCTTCGCGATGGGTGCGAATCCGCCGGTCGTGCTGCTGACCGCGGACGTCTTCCGCGACAACGCGCTCGCCGTGGTGCGCGAGGAGGGCGTCCTGCCGAACGTCGGCTCGCCCGGGCAGATCCGTGAGCTCGCCTCGGCCGGCCATCGGGGACCGATCGGGCTGCGCATCAATCCCGGCTTCGGCCACGGCCACGTGCAGGCCTGCGACACCGGCGGGCCGAGCTCGAAGCACGGCGTGTGGATCGACGACGTCGCGCGCGTCGCCGCCGATGCGAAGGCTGCCGGGTTGCCGATCGCGCTGCTGCACGCGCACGTCGGCAGCGGACCGCAGATCGACGAGCTGTACGCCAACCTGCAGCGCCTCGCGCTGGTGATGGCAGACCTGCTGCCGAAGCTGCCCGACTGCAGCGCGGTGAACGTCGGCGGCGGCATCCCGCACTCGTACCGTGACCCGACCGCCGTCGCAGACTTAGCACCGCTCGGCCGCATCCTGCGCGAGTCGCGCACGCTCTTCTGCGAGCGCGCCGGGCGCGACGTGCGTGTCGAGATCGAGCCGGGCCGCTTCTTCGTGGCCCCGTCGGCGACACTCGTGGCGCGCGTCACCGACATCAAGGGCACGCGGACCAACGAGAAGGGCCGGGGGCAGACCTTCGTCATGGTCGACGCGGGCTTCTGCGACCTCGTGCGCCCGGCGATGTACGGTTCGTTCCACCGCATCGAGGTGGCGAGCGCCGAGCCCGGACCCGTCGCACCGCTCGCGGTGGCGGGGCCCCTGTGCGAGTCAGGCGACGTGTTCACGCGCGACGCGGGCGAGCTCATCGAGCCGCGCGAGCTGCCGACGCCGCGGATCGGCGACCTGGTGCTGCTGCGCGACGCGGGCGCCTACGGCGCGTCGATGAGCTCGAACTACAACTCGCTCGGCCGCGTGCCGCAGGTCTGGTGGAAGGACGGCCGCCCGGTGCTGATGTCGCGCCGCGAGACGCTCGACGACATCCTGCGCACCGAGTGCGAGGAGCCGCTGGACTAGTTTGGTGCACCCAGCCTCGGCGTGACAGCGCGAGTCCGGATCGCGACCCGGCCGGCGGGCTGCGAGCCCGCTGCTCAGGGCCTGCTGCCGGGGAACGGCCGGATGAAGTCCGCGCTCTCGGCGGGCGGGCTCGTGTACTCGTCGAAGGTGAACGCGAACACCTGGTAGCGACAGGTCTCGCCCGCGGGTGCGTCGGCGTCGAGCACGGAGAACGACGGCGTCTTGCGGAAGCGCTGCTGGTCCTCGACCGGTACGGTCGCGACCACGGATCGCGTGCCGTCCGGCCGGCAGATGCGATCGACGCGGAAGCCCGCCAGGTCGTCGAGTGCATCGCCCCCGACGTACTCCTTCGGGCGCTTCCAGCCGACCTTGACTCCCTCGGCGGTGTCCTCGACCGTCACCGACGGCGCCGGCAGGGGGATCACGTACTCGGGCGGGCGCGGCGAGCCGATGCGCCCGCACGCGCCGGTGAGGCCGAGCACCAGCAGCGCCGCGGACGCGACGCTGCGCCTCACCGGGCGACGACGGACCTCGTGCGGCACTCGCGGCGCGATCACCGCCGCGGCTTCCCGCGCCGCGGCACGCGCCGGGCGGCGCGCGTGCGTGCGGCCGCACCCGCGAAGCCGAGCATCACGAGCTCGTCGAGCCGACGCTCGACGTTGGCGCGCGCGGTGCCGCCGCGGAGCCTGCGGCGGGCGAGGGCGGAGTCGAGCGTCAGGCACCGTCGCGCCGCCGGGCCGAGGAGCGTCGAGAAGGTCGCGAGCTCCTTCGCCGTGAGGCTCTCGAGCTCGCGGTCCTGGTCGATGCACCAGCGCACGACGTTGCCGACCACCTCGTGCGCCTGACGGAAGGGCAGGCCGCGCTCGACGAGGTGGTCGGCGAGCTCGGTCGCGAGCGAAAAGCCGCCGGCCGCGGCGCGCATCGCCTGCGCGCCGATGCCGAGGCGCAGCAGCATGCGCGCGAGCACGTTCAGCGAAGCCTGCAGCGTTTCCGCCGCCTCGAAGACCGGCGGCTTGTCGTCCTGCAGATCGCGGTTGTAGCTCAGCGGCAGGCCCTTCAGCAGCGTGAGCAGGCTCACCAGCGCACCGTAGATCCTGCCGGTCTTGCCGCGCACCAGCTCGGCGACGTCCGGGTTCTTCTTCTGCGGCATCATCGAGCTGCCGGTCGCGAACGCGTCGGGCAGCTCGAGGAATCCGAACTCCGACGACGACCACAGGACGATCTCCTCGCCGAGTCGCGACAGGTGCATCGCGAGGATGGCGCCGGCGGCGAGGAATTCGATCGCGAAGTCGCGGTCGGAGACCGCGTCGAGCGAGTTCTCGGTGACGCCGTCGAAGCCGAGGTCGGCGGCGACGCGGCGGCGGTCGAGGCGGAAGCCCGCGCCCGAGAGCGCCCCCGCACCGAGCGGCAGGACGTTGGTCCGCTTGCGGCAGTCGCGCATGCGGTCGCGGTCGCGGAGCAGCATCTCGACGTAGGCGAGCCAGTGGTGCGACAGCAGCACGGGCTGCGCGCGCTGCAGGTGCGTGTATCCCGGCATGACGACCCCGAGATCGCGCCGCGCGCGTGCCGCCAGCGCGTCGATCATCGCATCGATGCCGGAGATCACCGTGTCGATTCCGTCGCGCAGCCAGAGCCGCAGGTCCGTCGCGACCTGGTCGTTGCGGCTGCGGCCGGTGTGCAGCTTGCCGCCGACGGGACCGACGATCTCCGTCAGCCGGCGCTCGACCGCCATGTGCACGTCCTCGTCGCCGGGCTTCGCGCGGAAGAGCCCGTCGTCGATCTCGCGCAGGACGCGGCGCAGGCCGCGCTCGATGGTCGCGGTCTCGCGCGGCGTCAGCAGGCGGGCGCGGCCGAGGGCCCGGACGTGCGCCACGGAGCCGCGAACGTCCTGCGCGGCCATCCGCAGGTCGCTCTGCAGCGAGACGGTGAAGCGCTCGACGGCGGGGTCGGTGGGCTCGCGGAAGCGGCCCGACCACGCCTTCCCGGACGTGGCGCGCTTCCCCGGCGTTCTCGCGGACTTCGCTCTGGCTCGCTTGGGCGGAACGGGCATCGTCGCTGCGCTTACCACGGCAGCCGCGGGTGCTCCACGGCCACGCACGGTGTCGGACGGAGCGCTCCGCTCGCTCGTCGGTCGTGACCGGCGAAGCCGGTGCGAAGGAGGAACGTCAGCCCTGCTTCAGCTTCCGCGTGCGCAGTCGCAGACCGTTGAGCGAGATGAAGCCGGTCGCGTCCGACTGGCGGTAGCCGCCGGCCTCCTCGAAGCTCGCGATGCCCGGGTCGAAGAGCGAGCGCTCGGCCTTGCGGCCGACGACCGTCACGTTGCCCTTGTAGAGCTTGATGCGCGCGGTGCCGGTCACGTTCTGCTGCGACTGGTCGATGGCCGTCTGCAGCATCTCGCGCTCCGGCGCGAACCAGTAGCCGTAGTAGACCATCTCGGCGTAGCGCGGGATGAGCGAATCGCGCAGGTGCATGACCTCGCGATCCAGCGTCAGCGACTCCACCGCGCGGTGCGCCGCGTGCAGGATCGTTCCACCCGGCGTCTCGTACACGCCGCGCGACTTCATGCCGACGTAGCGGTTCTCGACGATGTCGGCGCGGCCGACACCGTGCCTGCCGCCGATCTCGTTCAGCCTCGCGAGGAGATTCGCCGGCGACAGGCGCTCGCCGCCGACCGCGACCGGATCGCCCTTCTCGTAGTCGACCTCGAGGTACTGCGCCTCGTCTGGCGCCTTCTCGGGCGACACGCTGAGCAGGAACATGTCCTCGTACGGCTCCAGCCACGGGTCCTCGAGGATGCCGCCCTCGAAGCTGATGTGCAGCAGGTTCCGGTCGGAGGAGTAAGGCTTCTCCTTGCTGACCGGGATCGGGATGCGGTGCTTCTCGGCGTACGCGATGAGATCGGCGCGTCCCTGGAACTCCCAGTCGCGCCACGGCGCGATGATCTTGAGCTGCGGTGCCAGCGCTGCGAACGTGAGCTCGAAGCGCACCTGGTCGTTGCCCTTGCCGGTGGCGCCGTGCGCGACGGCGTCGGCGCCGAACTGCAGGGCGACCTCGGCCTGGCGGCGCGCGATCAGCGGACGCGCGATCGACGTGCCGAGCATGTACGTGCCCTCGTAGAGGGCGTTGGCGCGCAGGATCGGAAAGACGTAGTCGCGCGCGAAGTCCTCGCGCAGGTCCTCGATGATGACGTGCGAGGCACCGCTCGCGCGGGCCTTGCCGTCGACCGGTGCCAGCTCCTCGCCCTGGCCGACGTCGGCGCAGTACGCGATCACCTCCGCCTGATACTCCTGCTTGAGCCAGCCGAGGATCACCGACGTGTCGAGGCCGCCCGAGTACGCGAGGACGATCTTCTGCACCTTCTGCTTCGCCACCTGCTTCTCTCCTGCGACGTCGGCGCCCTTCAGGCGCCGGGCTGCGATCGTGCGCTGAGCCAGACCATGACGGCCTTCTGCGCGTGCAGGCGGTTCTCGGCCTGGTCGAGGACCACCGAGCGCGGACCGTCGAGCACGTCCGCGGTGATCTCCTCGCCGCGGTGCGCGGGCAGGCAGTGCATGACCAGCACGTCCTTGCTCGCAACGTCGACCAGCCGCGCGTTGATCTGGTAGCCGGCGAAGGCTGCGCGGCGGGCCTGCGACTCGGCCTCCTGGCCCATGCTGGTCCAGACGTCGGTGTAGAGCACGTCCGCACCCTGCGCGGCCGCCGACGGGTCGGTGACGATCTCGATGCGGCCCGGCGCGAGCGACTGGGCACGAGCGAGGATCTTCGCGTCCGGCTCGTAGCCCTGCGGGCAGGCGAGCCGGAAGTTCAGCTGGAAGAGGGCGGCCGCGTTGAGCCACGAGTTCACGACGTTGTTGCCGTCGCCGATGAACGCGACCGTGGCGCCCTCGAGCGAGCCGCGGCGCTCGCGCATGGTCTGCAGGTCGGCCAGCACCTGTGCCGGGTGCAGCAGGTCGGTGAGGCCGTTGATCACCGGAATCGTCGCGTGCTGCGCCAGCTCGAGCAGCGAGCGGTGCGAGAACGTGCGCGCGACCACGAGGTCGACCCAGCGCGACAGGTTGCGCGCGATGTCGCCGACGGTCTCGCGCGCGCCGAGCCGGATGTCCTCGGGTGCCAGGTAGACCGACGCGCCGCCGAGCTGCTTGATGCCGGTCTCGAACGTGACCCGCGTGCGCAGGCTCGGCTTCTCGAAGATCATCGCGAGCGTGCGTCCGACCAGCGGGCGCTGGCTCTTGCCGGCCTTGAGATCGGACTTGAGACGATCGGCGTCGTCGAGCATCGACTCGACGTCGGCGCGCGTGAAGTCCGCGAGCGAGATGAAGTCGACCTTCACGACGGAAGACCTCGCTTCCCTTCGAGCCTCACGACGCGAACACCCGTGCGAGAATCGCGAGGCCCTCGTCGATCTCGGCGTCGGTCACGACCAGCGGCGGCGCGATGCGCAGCACGCGATCGGCCGTGAGGTTGATCAGCAGCCCCTGATCGAGCGCGGCGGCGGCAACGGCCTTCGCGCGCTCGGGGTCCTTCAGCGCCACACCGAGCAGGAGGCCGAGGCCACGCACCTCATCGATCTGCTCCGGGTGCTTCGTCTGCAACGCTTCGAGCCCGGCGCGCAGCCGCGACGCTGCCGCGCGGGCACGGGGCAGCGTCTTGCCGTCGCTCAGCACCTCCAGCGTCGCGACCGCGGCCGCGTTGGTGAGGCAGTTGCCGCCGAAGGTGGAGCCGTGCGCGCCGAGGTCGAGCCCGGACGCCGCGCGCGCGTTGCACACCATCGCGCCGACCGGGATGCCGTTGCCGAGCGACTTCGCGAGCGTCATCACGTCCGGTACCGCTCCCATCTGCTCGTACGCCCACAGCGTGCCGGTCCGACCGCAGCCGGTCTGGATCTCGTCGGACATCAGCAGCAGGTCGTGCCGGTCGCAGATCGCGCGGAGCTCGGCGAGGTAGCCCGGCGGCGGTACGTTCACGCCGCCCTCGCCCTGTACGGGCTCGACGAGGATCGCGACCGTCTTCGGCCCGATCGCAGCTTCCATCGCCGCCGCGTCGCCGAACGGCACGTAGCGGAAGCCCGGCAGCGATGGCTCGAATCCACGGCGGACCTTCTCCTGCCCGGTCGCGGCGATGGTCGCGAACGTGCGGCCGTGGAACGAGCCGAGGGCCGTGAGGACCTCGAAGCGTCCGCCGTGCGCGTGCCCGTAGCGGCGTGCCGCCTTCAGGGCGGCCTCGTTGGCCTCGGCGCCCGAGTTGCAGAGGAACACGCGCTCGCCGAACGAGAGCGCCGTCAGCAGCTCGGCGAGCCGTGCCTGTGGCGCGCTGTAGTGCAGGTTCGAGACGTGGACGAGCGTCGCCGCCTGGCGAGTGATGGCCTCGGTGACCGCCGGGTGAGCGTGGCCGAGGTTGGTGCAGAGGATGCTCGAGAAGAAGTCGAGCACGCGGCGTTCGCCGGTGTCCCAGAGGATCGCGCCCTCGCCACGCACGAAGGCGATCTCGGTGCGGCCGTAGACCTGCACCATGCGGCTCTTCGCGCTCGCGATGATGTCGTCGGCGCCCGGCGGCGGGCTGGCTCCAGCGGGGGCCGTGGCGGCGGTCATGGCTGGCTCCTTCCGTCGGGGGCGCGCTTCGTACCGTCGTCCTCCAGGGTGACGTCGCGGCGAAACTCCGTTCCGACCCCCTCGTCGGTGAACAGCTCGAGCAGCACCGCGTGCCTGACGCGGCCATCGATGACGTGCACCTTCTGCACGCCGCCGCGTAGCGCGTCGAGCGAGCACTCGATCTTCGGGATCATGCCCGTCATCGCGACGCCGTCGTCGATCAGCTTCTGCGCATGGGTGGACGAGAGAGTGCGGATCAGCCGGCCGTTCGCGTCCTTGACGCCCTCGACGTCGGTGAGGAGCAGCAGCTTCTCGGCGCGCAGCGCCTCGGCGATCTCGCCCGCCGCGATGTCCGCGTTGATGTTGAGGCTCTCGCCCTCGGGACCGGCGGCGACCGGCGCGATCACCGGGATGAAGTCCTGCTGCTGCAGCGCGCGGACGAGCTCGGGATTGACCCCGACCACCTCGCCGACCTGTCCGAGGTCGCCGTTGTCGGTCGCGGCGCGGCGCGCGACGATGAGGCTGCCGTCCTTGCCGGAGAAGCCGACCGCCTTCCCGCCGGCCAGGGTGATCATCGCGACGATCTCGCCGTTGATCTGGCCGGCGAGGACCATCTCCACGACCTTCATCGTCGCGGGGTCCGTCACGCGCATGCCGCGGACGAACGTCGAGCTGATGTTCAGCTCCGACAGCATGCGATCGATCTGCGGTCCGCCGCCGTGCACCACCACCGGGTGAATCCCGACGTACTTCAGGAGCACGATGTCGCGCGCGAACGCCTGCTTGAGCGCATCGTCGGTCATCGCGTGGCCGCCGTACTTGATGACGACGGTCTTGCCTGCGAAGCGCCTGATGTAGGGCAGGGCCTCGAGGAGCACTTCGGCCTGATCGATCCGCTTCGCGGGCGCCACGACGCGCGGATACGGAACCGTGCGCCGGAACGCAACTTTCTGGGTGCCGGTACCCACGTGCGTCGAAAGCGCCGCGTCCCTCGCCGGTGCCTCCGGGCGCGGCGCGGGTGGTTGCCGCCCGTCCACGATCGGAGGATGATCCGCCGATGACGCCGCCGATGCTCGAGCTGCTCGAGGAAGCCCGCCAGCACCTGCCCACGGCGACCGCGCTCCGTCGTCGGCTGCACCAGCACCCCGAGCTCGGTCTCGAGCTGCCGCGCACGCAGCAGGCGATCCTCGAGGCGCTCGACGGGTTGGGGCTCGCGATCGAAGTCGGACGGCAGACGACGTCGGTGCTCGCGACGCTCGAAGGCGGGCGCCCCGGACCGACGATCCTGCTGCGTGGCGACATGGACGCGCTGCCGCTCAACGAGGACACTGGCCTCGACTACGCGTCGCGCGAGGCGGGCAAGATGCACGCCTGCGGGCACGATGCGCACGTCGCCATGCTCGCCGGCGCGGCACGCCTGCTCTGCGCGAAGCGCGCCGAGCTGCCGGGCCGCGTGCTGTTCATGTTCCAGCCGGGCGAGGAGGGCCACTTCGGTGCGCGCGTGATGCTCGACGAGGGGCTGCTCGACGGCGAGCATCCGCCCACCGCGGCGTTCGCGATTCACGCAGCACCGAACCTCCCGGCAGGGGCGATCGCTACCCGACCGAGCGCGCTGCTGGCGTCGAACGACGACTTCCAGATCCACGTTCGGGGCCGCGGCGGACACGCGTCGATGCCGCACGACGCGCTCGACCCGATCCCGGTCGCGTGCGAGATCGTGCAGGCGCTGCAGACGTACGTCACGCGCCGCGTGAACGCGTTCGAGCCGGCGGTGATCACCGTTGCCTACATCCGCGGCGGCACGACCTTCAACGTGATCCCCGAGGTGGCGACGATGCGCGGCACCATCCGCACCGTGTCCGAGCGCACGCGCAAGCAGGTGGTCGGCGACATGCGCGGCCTGGTCGAGGGCATCGCGCGCGCCCACGGCGCCGAGGCCGAGATCGAGCTCTGGAAAGGCTACCCGGTGACGGCGAACGACGGCGACTTCGCGCGCTTCACGCTCGGCGTCGCGCGCGACCTGCTCGGCGAGCGGCGTGCGCTCGAGATGCCCAACGCGTTCATGGGCGCCGAGGACTTCTCCTACGTGCTCGAGCGGCTGCCCGGCGCGATGGTGTTTCTCGGCGTGCGTCCCGACGGCGTCCGGCACCCCGCCCCGAATCACTCGAACCGGATGATGCTCAACGAGGACGCCATGGCCACGGGGATCGCGATGCACGCGGCCATCGCGACCACGTGGCTCGAGCGGGCCGTGGCGCAGGCCCCGGCCGGCTTGCGCTGATCCGCGCTCAGGACCTGCGTTCGCCGAAGAGGATCAGGCCGAGTCCGAACACGACGATGATGCCGGCGGCGCCGGCGAGCCGCGGAACCAGCGCCCGCGGGTTCCGGTCCGGTGCCACGTACGCGACGATCCAGGACCCGGCGAACCCCAGCACCAGCAGCAGGAGTGCCGCGATCAGAAGCGTGCTGCCCTCGGGCGTCGACGACCTCGTCACGGGCTACGTGGAAGATGACGGCTCGGGGATGTCAACCGCCGGAGTGCCTTGCGGCACCGCGGCCGGCGAAGGCGATCGCGTTCGGCGAGCGCCGCGTGCGGTTCCCCGCGGGCACCGTCCGGCCGGGCCGTCGGGCGGCGCCTCCCGGGTCAGAGGATGAAGCGGGCGAGATCTTCGCTCGCGAGGATCGGCTCCAGCTCGGCGCGCACGTGCTCGGCGGTCACCGTGACGCTCTGCCCACCCATGTCGGGCGCATCGAACATCAGCTTGTCCAGCAGCCGCTCGAGCACCGTGTGCAGGCGTCGTGCGCCGATGTTCTCGGTGCGCTCGTTCACCAGTGCGGCGATGCGCGCGATCTCGGAGACCGCGTCGGGTGCGAAGTCCAGCGAGACCTCCTCGGTCGCGAGCAGTGCGGCGTACTGCCGGATCAGCGCGGTCTTCGGCTCGGTCAGGATGCGCACGAAGTCGGCCTGCGTCAGCGCCTCGAGCTCGACGCGGATCGGGAAGCGGCCCTGGAACTCCGGGATCAGATCGGAGGGCTTCGCGATGTGGAAGGCACCCGAGGCGACGAAGAGGATGTGGTCGGTTCGCACCGGGCCGTGCTTGGTATTGACGGTGGACCCCTCGACGATCGGCAGCAGGTCGCGCTGTACGCCTTCGCGCGACACGTCGGGGCCTCCGGTGTGCGAGCGTCCGGCGATCTTGTCGATCTCGTCGAGGAAGACGATGCCCGAGCTCTCCACGCGGCGTACCGCCTCGCGGACGACGTTGTCCATCTCGACGAGCCTTGCCGCCTCCTCCTGCGTGAGAGCCGCGAGCGCGTCGGGCATGCTCATCTTCCGCTTGCGGGTCTTCTTCGGCAGGAGGTTCGAGAACATTTCCTTCAGGTTGAAGCCGACCTCTTCCATGCCCTGCGGCGTCATCACCTCGATGTTCGGCACCGGGTTGTCCGCGACGTCGACCTCGACATCGCGCGTGTCGAGCTCGCCCGCGCGCAGCTTGCGACGCAGCTTCTCGCGCGTGCCGGTCGCCGCCTCGTCGTCGACCGCCGGCCCCATGCCGATGGAGCGCACCGGCGGCAGCAGCAGGTCGAGCAGCCGGTCCTCGGCGGCCTCTCGCGCGCGCACGGCGACGCGCTCGCGCTCTTCCTGCTTGACCATGTTGATGCAGAGCTCGACCAGGTCGCGGATGATCGACTCGACGTCGCGGCCGACGTAGCCGACCTCGGTGAACTTCGAGGCCTCGACCTTGATGAAGGGGGCGCTGGTGAGGCGGGCGAGGCGGCGCGAGATCTCCGTCTTCCCGACGCCGGTCGGGCCGATCATGATGATGTTCTTCGGGATGATCTCGTCGCGCAGGTCGGCGTCGACCTGCTGGCGGCGCCAGCGGTTGCGCAGCGCGATCGCGACGGCGCGCTTCGCCGCCCGTTGTCCGACGATGTAGCGATCGAGCTCGGACACGACCTCGCGCGGCGTCATCGGGCTGGCTGTGGCCTCGTGTGCCGCAGAAACGCCGGCGTCGGCGGGGACCGGCGTCTGCTCCTCGTGCTCGATCACGCGTTTCTCTCCGGAGCTCCGATCTCCTCGATCACGAGCTGGTCGTTCGTGTAGATGCAGATGTCGGCGGCGATGCGCATCGCCGCCTCGGCCACGGCGCGTGCGTCGAGCGTGGTGTGCGCGAGCAGCGCCCGCGCCGCGGCGAGTGCGAAGTTGCCCCCCGAGCCGATGGCGATGGTCGCGTCGCCGTTGGGCAGGGGGTCGGGCTCGATGACGTCGCCGGTGCCGGACAGAACCAGGACGTGCTCCGCGTCCACCGCCAGGAGCATCGCCTCCAGGCGGCGCAGCGCGCGGTCCGTGCGCCAGTCCTTGGCGAGCTCGACCGCCGCGCGCCGCAGCTGGCCGCGGTACTCCTCGAGCTTCTGCTCGAAGCGCTCGAAGAGCGTGAAGGCGTCGGCCGAGGCGCCGGCGAAGCCGGCCACCACCTGGTCACGGTGCAGGCGGCGGACCTTCCGCGCACCGTGCTTCATGACCGTCGAGCCCACGCTCACCTGGCCGTCGCCCACGATGCAGACGTGCCCGCTGCGCTTCACGGCGAGGATGGTGGTGGCGTGGATGGCGGGTCGCGTCGGCCTCTCCTCCACGATCCCGTCTCTACGGTTCGGCGCGAGCAATGTCGATGGCCGCCGGCGAGCGCGCCCCCCCCCGCACCGCGGGCGCTCACGCCCTCGGGTGGAACCTCCGGTACTCCCGATGCAGCTGCTTGAGGCTCACGTGCGTGTAGCGCTGCGTGGTAGATAGGCTCGCGTGACCGAGCAGCTCCTGGATCGACCTCAGGTCGGCGCCGTCGTCGAGCAGGTGCGTGGCGCAGCTGTGGCGCAGTGCGTGCGGGTTCACCTCGGCCACGCCGGCGTCGCGCATCGCGCGCGCGACGATGCGCCCGACGCTGCGCACGTCGAGCCGCGTCCCGCGGGAGCCGAGGAAGACCGCCGACCGGCCGGCCGCCGCGGCGCCGCTCAGGCTCGCGAGCACCTGCAGCGCCGAGCGGGCGGCGCTGGTGAGCGGGACGATGCGATCCTTGCCGCCCTTTCCGGATCGTACGTGCAGCTGCCGCTGGCCGGAGGAGACGTCCCGCCAGTCGAGCCCCACCACCTCGCTCGCGCGGAGCCCGCTGCCGTAGAGGACCTCGAGCAGCGCCGCGTCACGCGCGGCCCGCCGATCGGGGATCGAGCGCTCGCTCAGCACGCGCTGCAGCTCGCCCTCGGCGACGTAGCGGGGCAGGGTGCGGCGGAAGCGCGGCGTCCGCAGCGCGGCGGCGGGGTTCGCGGCGATGGTGCCGGCTCGCTTGAGCTGCGCGAAGAACGATCGCAGCACCGCGATGGTCCGCCCCAGCGAGCGCCGGCGGACGTCGGCGCCGCGCTCGGCGAGGAAGCGCCGCAGCCGGTCGATGTCGACGTGATCCCACCCGACCGGTGCGCCCCCGAGAAAGACCACGAGACGGTCGAGCTCGGTCCCGTAGGCGCGCAGCGTGTGTCGCGATGCGCGCCGCTCGACGCGCAGGTGCTCGAGGTAGGCGAGCACTCCCGGGTCTTCGCCGGGCCGCAGCCCTCCGGGATCCACCTCCGCACCTTCCCGCACGCACCGCTCCTGACCCCGGCCGTCGCCGGTGGGTCGCCTGTATCGACCGGACGCCCTGTGCTACCACCGGACGCCATGGTGACGCCAACGGTCGCGCCGCGCTGCCACCGCTGCGGAGCGCCGCTCGCCCCGAAGAGCCCGTCCCGGCGCGCCGCGTGCGCGGGCTGCGGTGCCGACGTCCGGGTGTGCCTGAACTGCCGCTTCCACGCCCCGGGTATGCACCACGACTGCCGCGAGCCCGCGGCGGAACGGGTGGCGGACAAGGAGCGGGCGAACTTCTGCGAGTTCTTCGCGTTGGCGCCGGGCAGCACGTCGCTGCGCGGCGGAGAGGAAGGTGCCGGTGCCCGTGCCCAGCTCGAAGCGCTGTTCCGCAGGCCCTGAGCGCCGTGCGGTCGTGGCGGCGCTCGCGCTGCTCGCGGTGGTCTCGGGCTGCACGTCCGACGATCCGGCGCGCGCCGCGGCCGAGCGCTTCGTCGACCGATACTACGTGGAGATCGACCTCACCGGCGCACGCGACGAGGCCGCCGGCCTTGCGCGTGCCAAGGTCGAGCGCGAGATGAAGCTGCTGGAGGGCATCACCCCGCCCGAGGATTCGGCGCGCCCGCGGGTCCACTACCGGTTTCTCGAGCAGCAGGAGCCGGGTCGTGACCGGCGCGGCTTCGTCTACGAGCTGACGATCAGCTTCGAGCGCGGCGACCAGCTGCAGCGCCGTGCGCTGGTCACCGTCGGCCAGGACGACGGTGCCTGGCGTGCGGTCAACTTCCAGGAGCTGGATTGACGTCCGGCTCGGCGCCACCGACCGGGAAGCACGAACCGGAAGAGGTGTTTCGCCCGACGTCCGCAGCGACGTCGCCGGCCCGGAACGACGAAACTCCGGGACGGTCCCGTCTGACCCTGCGCGCACGGCGCGGGTTGCGCGGTCTCGCGCTCGGCTGCGCGGTGCTCGGCGTGGGGCTGCTCGTGGTCGGGACGGTCGTTCTGGTGCGCGTACGCGGCGTGCTCTCGGGGCGCAGCGAGGAGCTCGTCGCGGCCGTCGGCCGGGCGGTGGGCCTGCCCATCGCCGCGGATCGCGCGGAGGTGTCCTGGTGGCCGCCTGGCGTCACGGCACACGACGTCGAGATCCCCGATCGATCGCCGTACGGTCCGGGCGACCTCGCGCGCGTCGACGAGGCACGCATCCGGGTCGCGCTGATGCCCTTGATGCGCGGAGAGATCGTCGTCACCGAGGTTCGCCTCGTGGCGCCCGTGCTGTTCGTGGTCCGCGGCGTCGACGGCGGCTGGAACCTCGGTACGACGCCGGCACGCGAAGCCGCCGCGCGCTCGGGCGACGCCAGCCCTGCCGGCGCGACGCCGGCGATCGTCATCGACTCCGTTCGCGTTCGCAACGCGCGGCTGGTCTACCGCGATCGCGCGATCCCCGGGCTGGGCGAGCTCGAGATCAAGTCCGGCGACGCGCTGCTGCGGCGTCGCGGCGACCTGTACCGGGCGACGTTCAACGCGCAAGCGCTGGGTGGCGACGACGACAACGTGGAGGGTACGATGGTCGTCCCGAGCGGCGACGCGCCCGGCGACGTCAAGCTGCACCTGCGCGCCACCGGGCTCGGCGGCGCGCGGCTGCCCGAGGTGGCGGCTCTCCTGCGCGGTGCGATGCCCTTCGGCATCGCGCTAGACGGCCCGGTCGACGCGACGCTGGATGCGACGCTGCCGCGCAACTGGCCACCGGGGAGCGCGACGGGACGCATGGTGCTCGACGCCGGCGCGGCGGGCTTGCGTGCAGCGGGCGGCTGGGTCGCGAAGCCCGCGGGCCGGCCGCTGAACGCCGATCTCGAGCTCCGTGCCGGCACCTTCGGCCTGGCGGTCGATCGCGCCTCGCTCGCGAGTGGGGATCTGCACGTGGTCGCCAGCCCGGCCGAGCCGAGGGACGCCGCGCCCGATGCGGGGCAGGGGCCGCTGCTGCTCTCGCTCGACGGGATCGATGCCGAGCGTCTCGCTGCGTGGGTGCCCGCGCTGGCGAATCTTCGTCCGCGCGGCGCGCTCTCCCTCGAGGGAAGGGTGACGCCGACCGGCGACGGGGTCGCGACGGACCTGCACGCCGCGACGAGCCAGCTTGCGCTCGACCAGCCCGGGCGTGCGGTGACCGTGGCGAGTGCCAGCGTCGATCTCTCGATCGCGCCGGGAACGAAGGGTGTCCTCGGTGCTCTGCGCATGGCCGAGCTGAAGAGTACCGAGGGCAGCATCGCGACCCTGTCGGCGAGCGTCGGTGGCGGCATGGCGCAGCCGCTCGACGTGGCCATGAACGGGGCGCGTCTCGCGCGCAACGGCGTCGTGCTCGACAGCGTCGGGATCGATCTGGTGGTGCGCGACGGCGACACCGAGATCCGGGGCTTGCGGCTCGGCGGCCTCGGCGGGAGCATGACCGCCCGGGGCCGCGTCCTGCGGGACCGGGACGGGGTGTACGCCGCCGCGCTGCAACCCGAGTGGAGCGGCGTCGACCTGTCGCGTCTGCTCGCGCTCGTCGGCGGCACGGAAGGGGCGCAGGGCATCTTCTCGGGCCAGGCCAGCCTGGAGACCAGCGCCCCGTCGATGGATGCCGCGCTCGACAACCTGAACGGCACCTTCGCGGCACAGCTCGGCGACGGCGTGCTACCCGGGGTGAACGTCGCGCGCCTCACGCTCGCGAACCTCGACGGCATCCCGAAGCTCGAGGAGGTGGCCCTCGGGCGCGCACGCGAGCGCTTGCCGGAGCTGCTCGCGCCGACGAGCACCATCAGCCTTCTCCGCGTGGGGGGCACGGTGAACGAGGGCCGCATCCAGATCGGCGAGCTGCGTCTCGACGCGGGAATCTACGCGCTCGAGGCCCGCGGCCGTCTCGCGTTCGACGGCGAGACCGACCTCGAGGGGACGTTGAGCCTCACCGAGGATGCGAGCCGGAAGCTGCTTTCCGGCTCCAGCGGTGGCGTCCTGCAGGCGCTCGCCGGCAGTGACGAGCAGGTGCGCATCCCGATCGCGGTGCGCGGCCGCTATCCGGATCTGCACAGCGCGCCGTCGAGCGAGTTCCTCGCCGACGCGGCGGCGCGCGCGATCCGGCTGCCCGGGAAGGAGCGGGCGGTGGGTTTTCTGCGCCGGCTGCTGGGCGGCGGTGAAGACTGACTCTCGGCCGGGCCCGGCCCCGGTCGCGGGCGAGTGGCACCTGCTGCGCGACGCGGAGCTGTGGGCGCGCGTGATCCGCGTCGCGCGCGAAGACATCGCCTACTTCAAGTGCCTCTTCGAGTCCTACGAAGGGGTCGCGCTGATCCGCTCCGTGGAGTCGCAGGACGATGGCACGGTCGTCATCGCGATTCTCGCCACCGGCGACTTCCGCGACGAGACGGACGCCATCCTCGCCGACGTCGCGGAGCGTGGTGCGCCGGCCTTCACCGGGGCGCCCTTGCCCGCGGCCTGCACCGAGGACTGGTTTCTCGCGACCTGGGCGCGTGAAGCCGGCGACGCGTGACCGTCGGCCGGGCTCACTCCGTGGTGTCGTCGACGGTCGCATCGTCGCCGGACGAGCCCGTGTCGCGCGCGCGCGTCGAGGCGAAGTACGCGATCACGATGCTGACGCCGTAGAGCACGACCAGGGGTGCGACGAGCAACAGCTGGGACGCGACGTCGGGACCCGGCGTCAACACGGCGGCGACGACGAAGATCCCCATCACGGCGTAGCGCCACGGTCGCAGCAACGTCTGGTGGTCGATCATGCCGATGCGCGACAGGAAGTACGCCAGCACCGGCATCTCGAAGGTCACGCCGAACGCGAGCAGCATGCGCGCGCTGAACGACAGGTACTCGCTGATGCGCAGCGTCGGCTCGATGCCGATCGTCGCATACTGCTCGAGAAAGAACGCGTATCCGACCTGGAACACGAATGCGTAGCAGAACCACGCTCCGGCGACGAAGAAGAAGGTGCCGAAGAACACGAACGGCACGACGTAGATCTTCTCCTCCTCGTAGAGCCCGGGCGCGACGAACTGCCAGACCTGGTAGAGGATCGCCGGCGAAGCGAGGAAGATGCCGGCGATGAATGCGACCTTCAGCTTGGTGAAGAACGCTTCGGTGACGCCGGTGCCGATGAGCTTGACGGTCGCGTCCCCTGCGGCGAGGTTGATCGGTCGAATCAGGATTGCGAACAGCGTGTCGGCGTAGACGTACGACACGAGGAAGCCCGCGAGGATGGCGAGCAGCCCCTTCGCCAGGCGCCAGCGCAACTCCTCGAGGTGCGCCGTCAGCGGCATCTCGGCGTCGGCCATCGGGCTCTCGCTGCGCTCCGGACCGGGCCGGAAGCTCAGACCTTGGATCCGGGCTCGTCGGCCGATGGTGCGCTCGGCATCGAGCCCACCGGCACGGCTCCCTCCGCGGGGACGAGCGTGGGCGTGGCGGGAGCCGCCGTGGATGCCATTGCGGTGAGGGGAGTCGTCGGCGCGGTCTCCGGAGCGGAGGCGTCGCCCGTGCCGGCTGCCTCGGCCGCCGGAGCCAACCCGCCGCCCTCGGCTGCAACCAGTGCTGCAGCGGCGGCCTTCTCCGCGGCCTCCTTCTGCGCAGCGGCCTTCGCGCGTGCCTGCTCCGCCTTGCGCCGTGCGAGATCGTGGTCGCGCGCTTCCTGCTCGATCATGCTGCGCGCGCTCTCGAGCTCCTTGTTGACCTCGCCGGTGACGCGGCGGAACTCCGCGAGCCCCTTGCCCAGCGCGCGTGCGACTTCGGGAAGCCGCTTCGGACCGAGCACGAGCAACCCGACGACCAGGATGACCGCCAGCTCGGGCATGCCGATGCCGAACATCGCCCGGACGCTACCCGACCGGCCAACGTGCGGCAAACGCGCTCGCCCGCGCGGCCGGGTCGCAGCGCGCGGTTTGCCTCGCGCCGACCGACCGAATATCGAGGCGGCGGAGGGCGCCGACATGTCGCTCGCGATGAGCACGGCGGAGAGAGAGGCGTTCCTCGCGGACGTCCACGTCGCGGTGATCAGCATTCCCGAACCCGAACGCGGCGGGCTCGTCATCCCGATCTGGTACGACTACGCGCCCGGCGGGCCGCTGTGGTTCGTGACCGACGCGGCGTCGCGCAAGGCGCGCCTGCTCGAGCGCGCGGGGTGCCTCGGCATCTGTGTGCAGACCGAGCAGCCCCCCTACAAGTACGTCAGCGTCGAGGGCTCGGTGCGCTCGATCGAGCCCGCCGACATCGAGCGCGACACGCGTCCCCTCGCGCACCGCTATCTCGGCCGCGAGATGGGCGACCGCTACATCGAGGCGACGCGCGGCGGGGGCGGGGACGTCGGGAGCATCGTCGTGCGCGTCGATCTGCGTCGCTGGCTCTCGGTCGACTACGACAAGCAGTTCGGCGGCGGCTGACGTCCGCACCGCCTTCGCCCGCCACGAGGCGTCGAGCCCGCAGCGTGCCTCCGGTCGACGTCCGACCGGATCGGCCGCCCCCCGCGGCCGAGCTCACGCGAGGAAGCTCGGCCGGCGGACGTCACCCGGCTCCGGCGGCGCTCAGAGCCGCCAGTGCGGGGCGAGCACCTGGCGCAGGCGGTCGAACGCATGCGTGCGGTGGGTCCCCGGCGCGTGAACACGCGCGCCGTGCGTCAGCTCGTCGAGCACGGCCTCGGTCCCGCCGCGCATGGCGTCGAGGTCGTAGCCACCTTCCAGCACCGCGACGAGGCGTCCGTCGGCGACGTCGTCGGCGACCTGAAGCAGCACGCGCGACATGCCGACGAAGCCCTGCTCGGTGACCTGCATGCCGCCCAGCGGATCGCGCCAGTGGCAGTCGAAGCCGGCGGAGACCAGCAGGAACTGCGGCGCGAACTGGCGCAACACCGGTGCCACGACCTCCTCGAGCGCGAGCACGTAGCCCTCGTCGCCGACGCCCGCACCGAACGGGACGTTCACGTTGAAGCCGAGGCCCGAGCCGCGGCCGGTGTCGGTCACCGCGCCGGTCCCCGGGTAGAAGGGATACTGGTGCAGGGACACGTAGAGCACGGACGGGTCGTCGTAGAAGATCGCTTCCGTTCCGTTGCCGTGATGGAGGTCCCAGTCGATGATCGCGATGCGCTCGTAGCCGTGCCGGCGCTGCAGGTGGCGCGCCGCGATCGCGACGTTGTTGAACAGGCAGAATCCCATCGCCTGCCCGGACGTCGCGTGGTGCCCCGGCGGTCGCACGAACGCGAAGCCATTGCGGCAAGACCCCGTGGCGACCGCGTCACTGAGCTCGAGCACGCCGCCGGCGGCGAGCAACGCGATCTCGAACGAGCGATCGCACGTCGTGGTGTCGGCGTCGATGCGCGCGTGCGTCATGTGCTGCGTCCGGGAGATGCGCTCGTAGAGGTCGTCGGTGTGTGCGAGGCGGATCTCGTCCTCCTCGGCGAGGCGTGCGGAGATGCGCTCGAGCGGTGAGCCGCGCCACTCGTGCAGCGCACGGTCGACCGACAGCAGGCGCTCGGGACGCTCGGGATGCCCGGCTCCGGTGTCGTGCTCCTGGTAACGAGTGTCGACGACGATGGCGGTTCTCATGAGATCAGTATAGCCCGCCGCGCCTGCCCGCGATGTCGGAAGGCACGTTGCCGCGACCGGCCTGGCGGGCGTTCGTGCCCGGTGCCGCGGCGCCCCGCGGCGCCCGGCGGCGCGCCATGCCGTCGATGGTCCCGTCCGGCATCGCGTAGGCCGAGCGGCGAACCGGCATCGCCGCCCCGGCGGCGGGTTCCAGCGCCCGGACGTCGTTCGCGGCGACGGTCGCCGGAGCCGGCGCGGGGGCTGACCCGACCGCGAACTCTTCCGGCGCGGGCTCGTCGGTGGTATCCGACGGCCCGGACGGCGCGACCGGGAACGCGGGCTCGGTGCCGCGCTTGAACGCCTGGAACACCGCGCCCGCCGTGCCCGGCGTCGTGCGCTGCCCGGAGCGATCGACCGCGACCAGCGTGACCTCGTTCGGCACCGCGAAGTCGAGCACCGGCTGATCGGCGAGCGCCTTGACCATGAAGTCGTGCCAGATCGGCGCTGCCGCCTTGCCACCGGTCTCCTTGCCGCCGAGCGACTTGTCCTGGTCGTATCCGACCCAGACCCCGGTCAAGAGCTGCGGCGTGTAGCCGACGAACCAGACGTCACGCTGGTCGTTGGTCGTTCCGGTCTTGCCCGCGGCCGGCCGTCCGATCTGCGCCTTCGTGCCGGTCCCGGTCTCGATCACGTTCCGCAGCATGCTGGTCATCACGTAGGCCGTGTCGGGTGAGATCGCGGGGCGCTTGAGGAGCGGCGCCTCCTCGATCAGCTCACCGCGGACGTCGGTGATCTTCGTGATGAAGCGCGGCTCGACGCGCATGCCGAGGTTCGCGAACACGCCGAACGCCTCGGTCAGCTCGAGCAGCGTGACCTCCGACGAGCCGAGCGCGATCGACAGGTTCTTCGCGAACGGTCGCGTGAAGCCGAACCGGGGCAGGTAGGCGAGGAGGTACTTGAGGCCCATGGAGCTCACCAGCTTGACGGTCACCACGTTGCGCGACTTGGTGAGCGCCTGCCGGACGGTCGTGGGGCCGAAGAAGCGGTTCTCGAAGTTCCGCGGCGACCAGACCTGTCCGCCGCCCACGTTGAAGGAGATCGGCGCGTCGTTGATCACGCTCGCGGGCGTGAAGCCGCGATCCATCGCCGCCGCGTAGATCACCGGCTTGAAGGACGAGCCCGGCTGCCGGTAGGCCTGCGTGACCCGATTGAACTGGCTGCGGGTCCAGTCGGTGCCGCCGACCATCGCCTTGACGTCGCCGGTCACGGGCACCATCGAGACCAGCGCGCCCTGCGTGCCGTTGCCGTGCACCAGCTCGAGCGAGCGCTTGTCGCCGCGCTGCACGACCTTCGCATCGAGCACCTCGCCGGCCACCGGCCGCCAGCCTTCCTTGGCCGCCCAGGTGAGGCCCGCCGCCGGGAACACGGCGTGCCCGCCGGCCCAGCGCACGTCGACGCTGCCGTCGCGTCGCCCCGCACGCCCGTCCTTGCCGGGCAGCACGACGACCTCGAGCGTCGTTCCGGCCTCGGGAAGCGGCGGGTCGTTCGGCCCGATCGGCTCCTTCAGCAGCGCCCTCAGCTCGTGCTCGCTGATCTTGCGCGGTGCGCCCCGGAATCCCTGCCGCTCGTCGACGGCCGCGATCCCGTCGCGCAGCGCCTGGTCCGCTGCCCGCTGCATCGCGAGGTCGAGGGTCGTGTGGACGTCGAGTCCGAGCTGATACGGTGCGCTCGCTCCGTAGCGCTGCTCGAGCAGGCGCCGGACGTGCTCGACGAAGTAGGGCGCGACGCCGTTGACGGCCGCATCGCCGCGCTGAAAGACCAGCTTCTCGTCGAACGCCCGCTCGGCCTCGTCGTGGGTGACGAAGCCCTCGTCCACCATACGGTCGAGGACGTAGCGCTGGCGCGCCCTGGCGCGCTCGAAGTGCTTGACCGGAGAGTAGCGGCTGGGCGCCTGCGGCAATCCGGCGAGCATCGCCGCCTGGGCCAGCGAGAGCTCGGCGACGTCGCGGCCGAAGTACTCGAGGGCGGCCGCCTGGACGCCGTACGCACCGTTCCCGAGGTAGATCTGGTTCAGGTAGAGGTAGAGGATCTCGTCCTTGGTGAGCTGGCGCTCGAGGCGGTACGAGAGAACGATCTCCTTGACCTTGCGCTCGTAGCTGCGCTCGGGCGTGAGCAGCAGCGACTTCACCACCTGCTGCGTGATCGTGCTGGCGCCCTGCCGCGTCGAGCCCGCCTGGTAGTTGGTGATCGCCGCGCGCAGGATGCTCGTGTAGTCGATGCCCGTGTGCTCGAAGAAGTTCTGATCCTCGGCGGCGACGAAGGCGAGCTGGACGGTCTGCGGGATCTTGTAGATCGGTACGAGGTAGCGCTTCTCGAAGAAGAACTCGCCGATCTGCGTACCGTCGGCGGCGAACACCCTCGTCGCGACCGGCGGCCGGTAGTCGAGCAGCTTGCCGACTGGCGGCAGGCTGGTCGTGAACTCCCGGTAGAGGATCGCCGCGGCGCTGCCGGCGGCGGCGAGCAGGATCGCCGCGAATCCGAGGAGGAACGTCCGGAACGGCCGTCGTGCCCTCGCGGCCTGCTTCTTCCCCACCTGCTTCTTCCCGACCTGCCCCAAGATGACCCCGGCCTGCCGCCCTCTCGGGCGCTGTCTACACCATCCTCCCCGTCGCGGCCACCTCGTTGGCCGGTCGATGGACACGACTGGCCCGGGTCGTGCTAGTGTGCGGGGTATGTCGCTCGGGGAGCACCGCACGCGCAACGGGGAGGTACGCGAGGGTTCGCAGGGGCCGGTGCGCTCGCGCCACGGGCTGCGCCTCCTCGAGCACGTGAGCACGCTGATCGGCGAGTCGGAGAACCTGCAGGAGACGCTCGACAGCGTCGTGCAGGTGGTTGCCGAACGCATGCGGACCGAGGCGTGCTCGGTCTACCTGCTGGACGAGAGCGCGACGACGCTCACGTTGTGGGCGACGACAGGCCTCGAGCGCAGCTCGGTCGGGCGCGTGCGCATGAAGACCAGCGAAGGTCTGACCGGGCTCGTGATCGAGACCATGCAGCCGGTCGCGGTGCCGGATGCTCCCGTGCACCCGCGCTTCAAGTTCTTCCCCGAGACCCACGAGGAGCGCTACCACTCGTTCCTCGGCGTCCCGGTGCTCGAGCGCCGCGCCCCGCTGGGCGTGCTGGTCGTGCAGACGCTCCGACGCCGCCAGTTCACGGCGGACGAGATCAGCCTGCTGCGGACCATCGCAGGGCAGCTCGCCGGTGTGCTCGTCCAGGCACGCCTGCTCGACAGCCTGAAGATCAAGGAGCAGGAGCAGGCCGACTTCCGGCGACGCATGCTCGACGCGATTCGCCGCCTGCAGGCCTTCGAGCGCCAGGTCGAGCGGCGCTCGACGCAGGCGATCGACCGCGACCCCGGTGAGCGTCTGCGCGGCATCGCGGCGTCGCCGGGCTTCGGCATCGGGCGCGTCCACATCCTGCACCCGCGGGTCGAGCTCTCGGAGATCGACGACCGCGCGTGCGACGACCCGGTCACCGAGACCGAGCGCTTCGAGAACGCGCTCGCCATCGCCACGCGCGACATCGAACGGCAGCGCGACAAGATGAACGAGATCCTGCCGGAGGCGACGAACCAGATCTTCGAGGCCCACCTCCTGATGATGCGCGACGATGCGCTCGCAGCGCGCGTGCGCTCGCTGATCGGTGAGGGCACGTCCGCGGAATACGCGTTGCGCCGGGTCATCGAGGACTACCTGGTCGCGTTCGAGCGCATCGAGGACCCGTACCTGCAGGAGCGTGCGCTCGACGTCAAGGACATCGGGCAGCGCCTGTTCCGCATCCTGCTCGGGATCGAGAGCAGCAGCGAGTCACCCGACGACGGCAGCGTGCTGGTCGCGCACGAGCTGACGCTCACCGATCTCTCCGAGATCGACCCGAAGGCGTTGCGCGGCATCGCGCTCGCGACCGGCGGCGTGACCTCGCACGCGACGATCCTGGCGAAGTCCTTCGAGATCCCGACCGTCGTCGGCATCGAGCACCTGCTCGAGATCGCGCACGAGGGCGACGAGATCATCGTCGACGGCAATGCCGGCGTGGTCTACCGCTCGCCGGGTCCCGAGGTCATCCGCGAGTACGAGCGCATGGAGCGCGACTACCGCGCGTTCAACGAGAAGCTGGAGTCGTTGCACGACCTGCCGGCGGTGACGACCGACGGGCGCCGGGTCGCGCTGAACGCGAACGTCGGCCTGCTCGGCGACGTCGTGCTCGCGAGCCGCCACGGCGCGGAGGGCGTCGGCCTCTACCGTACCGAGTTCCCGTTCATCTCGTTTCGCGAGTTTCCGACCGAGCACGAGCAGTTCGAGATCTACCGGAAGGTCATCGGAGCCATGGGTGGCAAGCCGGTCACGCTGCGCACGCTCGACCTCGGTGCCGACAAGTACCCCGCCTACCTCCACGTGGCCCGAGAGGAGAACCCGTTTCTCGGCTGGCGCTCGATCCGCGTGTCGCTGGCGATGCCGGAGTTCTTCCGCCAGCAGCTGCGGGCGGTGCTCAGGGCGGCGACCGTCGGCCCGACGCGGCTGCTGCTGCCGATGATCTCGTCGCTCGACGAGCTCCTGCAGACCAAGGAGATGCTCGCCGAGACCGTGCGCGATCTCGAGCGCGAGGGCATCGAGCACGTCGCCGACATTCCCCTCGGGATCATGATCGAGGTGCCGTCGGCGGTTTATCTCGCCCCGCAGCTCGCCGAGGAGAGCGACTTCCTCTCGATCGGCACCAACGATCTGATCCAGTACCTGCTGGCGGTCGATCGCAACAACCGCAAGGTCTCGCCGCTCTACCAGCCGCTGCACCCCGCCGTGCTCGGCAGCATCGCGCAGTGCGTGCAGGCGGCGCGTGCCGCGGGCAAGCCGATCTCGATGTGCGGCGAGATGGCGGCCGATCCGATGGCGACGCTCGTGCTGCTCGGCCTGGGGCTCGACGAGCTCAGCATGGAGCCGTTCTTCATTCCGGTCATCAAGCAGCTGATCCGCTCGGTGTCCTACGCGTCGGCCGTCGACCTCGCGCAGCACGTCCTGCAGCTGGCGACCGTGCGCGACATCAAGAGCACGATCTTCGACACCATGCGCGAGCGCGGGGTGATCGAGCTCCTCGACATGTACCAGTAGCGATCTCGAAGCGGCCCGGACGGTGGCGGTGTGAGCCGGCGTCCGCCGCGTCGGGCGGGGTGCCGCGCGTCGCCGCTGCCTCGCGCGTGCGAGGCGATGCGCTCGGCTCGCGGAGCGCGGTCGTCGGACGCGCGACCGTCAGAGGCTCAGCACGACCACCGACGCGTTGGCGCCGCGGCCGACGGTATGACCGAGCGCGCAGCGCGCGTCCGCGACCTGCCGCTTCTCGGCAGTGCCGCGCAGTTGCCACACCAGCTCGACGATCTGCCCCAGCGCCGACGCGCCGAGAGGCTCGCCCTTCGACAGCAGGCCGCCGCTCGGATTGACCGGCAGGCGCCCGGTCATCTCGCCGACGCCATCGGCGACGAAGGCGCCGCCGCCCCCGCGGGGACAGAGGCCGAGCTCCTCGACGGACAGGATCTCGCGGCCGGAGTCGGTGTCCTGCAGCTCGACGACGTCGAGATCCTCGGGCCCGAGCCCGGCGGCCTCGTACGCCGCGCGCGCCGCCGTCTCGGTCGGGCTCGGAGGTTCGTTCCCGGGCAGTCCCGACATCGGCGTGTGCTCGCCCAGCACGCTGCCGGGAAGGTGCGAGCGGAGCACCGCGGCGCGGATGCGTACGGGCGGTCCGACGGGCCCGGGCGACGCCCCGAGCACGACGGCTGCAGCCCCTTCGTTGGGCGAGCACAGCATGAACAGCGTGAGCGGATCGCAGACCATCTGCGCACCGAGCACCATCTCCGTCGTGAAGGGTTTCCGGTACATCGCGTACGGGTTGTGTACGCCGTGCGCGTGGTTCTTGACCGACACGCGCGCCAGGTGCTCGCGGGTCACGCCGGACTCCGCCATGAGACGCCGCGCGCGAAGCGCGAAGTACGCGGGCGCCGGCGAGAATCCGGCCTCCTCGCACCACGGTGGAAAGAAGCTCGAGCGGATGATGCCGCGAGGCATCTTTTCCATGCCGAAGACGAGCACGCGGTCGTGCTGCCCCGATGCGATCGCGCTCGCGCCCAGGGCGAGTGCGGCGCCGCCGCTCGCGCAGCCCGCCTCCACGTTCACGATGCCGATGCCGGAGAGCCCGAGCCCGCCGAGCACCTTGTGCCCCGCCGCGACGCCCGTGTACACCGTGCCGCAGAACGCCGCCTGGAATCCGCCCCGCCCGACGCCGGCCTCGCCGAGCGCCGCGCGCACCGCCGACTGTCCGAGCTGCGTCACGTCGCGATCGGCGAAGCGTCCGAAGGGGTGGATCCCGACGCCGGCGACGTAGACCAGGCGGCCGCTCACGAGCTGCTCCCGCGTGCGGGCCGGTAGGCGAAGCTCAGCACCTCGTCTCCCGCGTCGTTGGTGAACAGCGGCGCGATCTCGAGGGTGACCGGCAGGCCCGGCCGCAGCTCTGCGAGCCGCGACTCGGCGAGCCGGGTCACCACGCGCAGGCCCTCGGGGAGATCGACGACGCCGAAGCCGTAGGGCAGCGGCCCCAGATATCCCGGCGGGCGGGCGTTCACCACCGTGTGCAGCCAGAGCGTTCCGCGCGCGCCGATCGCCTCGACCGAGCACTCGGTGCCGCTGCAGTACGGGCACGTCGTGCCGGCGGGAAAATGGTACTTGTCGCAGGAGGCGCAGTGGCCGGCGAGCAGCCTCGCGCCACGCGGGTCGCCGGGCAGCGTGAACAGGCCGGCGTGAATCGGCACCTGCGCCATGGCGGCGTTCATATCATCGCGCCGTTCGCGGCCACAATCGCGGTGCAGCGGCAGCGAAGGTGCTCGCCGTGCGTTCGGCGTTCGTGTAACCCCCTGGAGATGACCGCATCCCCCGCCACCTCCGCACGGGAGGCGACGCCCTCCGGGGCGCCGGCCCGGCGTGCGGCGCGGCCCTGTCTCGTCTGCGGCGCGCGGGGCGCGCGGCCGCTGCACGGCCCACGCAGCCCTCTCGTGCGGTGCTCGTGCGGCCTGGTCTACGTCGATCCGCTGCCTACGCCCGAGGAGGTGGCGGCGCGCGAGAACGAGGCGTTCCACGGGGGCCTCGTCGACGAGACTGCAGAGATGTTCAGCGCGTACTACCGGAACTTCCCGGACGACCCCGTCGTGCGCGGCTTTCGAGCGACGGTCGCTCGCCTGAAGGAGATGACCGGTGGCGGCAAGCTGATCGACGTCGGCATCGGCACGGGGCTCCTGCTGCACCTGGCGCGCGAGGCCGAATTCACCCCGCTCGGCTGCGAGATCTCCCCGGGCGCCGCGGAGAAGGCGCGCGAGGAGTTCGGTGTCGAGGTCGAGGTCGGCGACTTCCTCGTCGCCGATGTGGGCGAGGCGCCGGCCGCAATCACCATGGCGGACGTCGTCGAGCACACGGCAGACCCGCGCCGGTTCCTGATGCGTGCGGCCGAGCTGCTGCGCCCAGGCGGCGCGCTGTTCGTCGCGGTGCCGAACCACCGCTCGACGCTGTTCCGCACCGCGGACGTGCTGGCCCGCATACCGGGACTCTCGTCGTTGGCGGGCCGCCTCTACGTGCCCAACCACTACTGGTACTTCACGCCGGCGACACTGGTGCGGCTGATCGAGAGCGTCGGGCTGCGCGTGGTCCTGGTGCGCGGCGAGAGCCCGTACCTCGGCCGCTACGCGTTCTCCTTCCCGGTTCGCGCGGGTCTAGAGGCACTGATCGCGCTGGGCAAGGTCGCGGGCCTCGAGGCGCGGGTCGAAGTCTACGCGGTGAAGCCGGCTTGAGGACGAGTGTGCCGCGCGGAGTCTGCTGCGGAGGTGACGCGCGCGCGACGCCCGCATGCCCGTCGGCACGACCTGAATTGACTGCACTTCGTCGGCGGTGGTACGGAAAACCTCGTCCTTTCCATACGTTGGCCCGTGAGTCCCGCCGGGTGCGGGCGGGCGCCGGCCCTCTATGAATCTCCGTCTCGCACGCTACATCGACCGCTGGGTCGGTTTCACGATCTGCTTCGCCCTGTGGCTTGCAGCGCGCGTGTACGGTGTCCTCACCGGACGGCAGACGGTGCCCCCCCTGCTCGCGACGACGCCGGCGGACCCCGCCGACCGCGCGGTCGCGCCGCGCCGCGTGCTGGCGATCAAGTTCTACGGACTCGGCAACATCGCCATGATCCTGCCGACCCTGCACGCGCTGCGGCAGGGCGACCCGGACACGCGCATCGACTTCCTCACGTTGCCGGGCAACGTTTCCCTGCTGCGCCGGAGCGGCCTGGTCTCGGACGTGCTGACCGTCGAGGTGTCGAGCTTCGCTTCGTTCGTGCGTTCGGCGATGGCGCTCGCGCACCGGCTGCGTCGCACGGGCTACGACAGCGTGCTCGACTTCGAGCAGTTCATGAAGCTGTCGGGCATCCTCGCGTTCTGGACCGGTGCGCGGTCGCGTGTCGGCTTCAACACCGAGGGACAGGCGCGCGGCTGGCTCTACACGCATCGGGTCGCCTACGCCGACACCGACCACATGGCCGACATCTTCATGCGCACGGCCCTGCCTTCGTCGCGGGCGATTCTGCCGGCGCCGCGCGTGCGGCTCGACGTCGAGGCGGAGGCGCGCGCTCAGGTTCTCGCGAAGCTCGGGATCGGTACGGACGAGCTCGTGGTCACGATGCACGTCGGTACCGGCCCGAACTACGACAAGATCGCGCTCAAGCGCTGGGACGTGGAGCGCTTCGCGGCGGTCGCCGACGAGCTCGCGTCGCGGCACGGGGCGCGGATCGTCTTCACGGGGGTGGGTGCCGAGGAGGCGTCGCTCGTCGACGAGGCGCTGCGGGGGATGCGCCTTCGCGAGCGCGCGCTGTCGGCGTGCGATCGCATTTCGGTCCTCGAGCTGGTCGCGTTGCTCGCCGTCTCGCGCTTCGTGGTGTCGAACGACACGTCGGTGATGCATCTGACGGGGCTGGTCGGCACGCCGGTCGTGGCGTTCTTCGGGCCCACCGAGCCGCGCATCTACGGCCCGCGGGGCGACGACGACCTCGTGTTCTACAAGAGCCTGTTCTGCAGCCCGTGTCTTTCCAACTACAACCTCAAGATGAGCCGCTGCGTGAATCCCGTCTGCATGCGGGCGATCACGGTCGACGAGGTGCTGCGTGGGATCGCCTCGCGCTTCCCGGAGACCGCGAACGCCGATGTGTCGCGCGCCGCGAGCCTGTAGGCTGAAACGCATCCATGGAAGCCTTCGTCACTGGATCATCCGGAGTGCTCGGCCAGAGCCTCCTCCCTCTGCTCGCCGAGTGCGGCGACCGCATGCACCTCTTCGACATGGTGCCGCTCGCCGACGACGTGCGGAGCGACCTTCGCGCGAGCGCGCGCGGCGGGGGGAGCGTCGCCGCGGAGCACCTCGCGGACATGCGCGACCCCGCGGCGCTCGCGAAGGCGATGGCCGGGGCGGAGGTGGTCTACCATCTCGCGGCCGGACAGCGCATGAAGCCGCAGTTCTCGGGTCTCTCGGAAGAGGAGATCTACACGATGAACCTCGCCGGCGTGCAGAACGTCCTCGCCGCGGCGAGGACGACCGGCGTGCGCAAGGTCGTGTTCATCTCGAGCTCCGGCGTCTACGGGCTGCCGCAGACGCCGCTCGTCGACGAGGACACGCACCCGAAGGTCCCGCTCGGTGCGTACGGACGCTCGAAGCTCGAGGCGGAGGGCCTCTGCCTGCGCGCCGTCGAGAAGGGCCTCGACGTGACCATGCTGCGCCCGATGAGCCTGTTCGGCGACGGCATGACCGGCGTGTTCGTGCTGCTCTTCGACTGGGTGCGGCGCGGACGGCGCGTCTTTCTGCTCGGCTCCGGACAGAACCGCGTGCAGATGGTCGCGGCAGACGACGTCGCGCGCGCGGCGGTGCTCGCGGCGTCCGCGAAGGACACGGCCGGCCTCATCGTGAACATCGGCTCGGACCCCGCGACCGTGCCCACGGTGCGCGCCCAGGTCGAGGCGCTGATCCGCTACGCCGGCTCGGGGTCGCAGGTGACGGCGATCCCGGCCGGGCTGCTGCGCAACGCGGCGCGCGTGCTGAACGTCTTCGGGTTGTCGCCGATCGTCCCCGAGCATTACAAGCTCGCGGATCGGAACTTCGTGCTCGACATCACCCGCGCCCGCACGCGCCTCGGCTGGGAGCCTGCCGGCGACAACGTGCAGATCACCTGCGAGGCCTTCGACTGGTACCGGGAGAACTGGCAGAAGGTCGCCCCGAAGCCCAACCTGCCGCTGCGCGTCCTCGAGGCGATCACATGAGGCTGCGCACGTATGCCGCATTGGCCGCGAAGGCGACCGAGGCGAACTTCCGCCGCCTCGACCATCCTTTCAAGCTGACTTTCTGCATCACGTACTGGTGCAACTACAAGTGCCAGACCTGCAACATCTGGCAGATGAAGCCGCGCGACGAGCTGAAGCTCGACGAGATCCAGGCGTTCTTCCGGAACTCGCCGGAGTTCCTCTGGGTCGATCTGACCGGCGGCGAGGTGACGCTGCGCAAGGATTTCGTCGACGTCGCCTACGCGGTGCTCGACAACTGTCCCGACCTGCTACTGTTGCACTTCCCGACCAACGGGTACCTGTCCGACAAGATCGTCGAGAACACGCGCGCGATCATGGCGCGCAAGCCCGAGAAGCTCATCATCACCGTCTCGACCGACGGCGACGAGCAGATGAACGACGAGATCCGCGGCATCGAGGGCGGTTGGCAGCGACAGGTCGAGACGTTTCGCCGCCTGCGCGAGATTCCGGGCGTCGAGGTCGTGCTAGGCATGACGCTCTCGCAGAAGAACGTGGACCACTTCCCGGTCGCGTTCGCGGCCGCGCAGAAGGCGATCCCCGGGCTCGCGTATCGCGACTTCCACGTCAACATCGTACACGAGTCGGCGCACTACCTCGGCAACACCAACCTGTCGCTGAGGCGCAACGTGACGCCCGACGCGATGCTGCACGCGGTCCGGCAGGTGGCGAAGCTGCGCGGTACGCCGCGCGGTCCGGTCGGCTATCTCGAGCGTGCGTACCTCGGTCAGGTCGAGCGCTACCTCAAGACCGGCGTCACCCCGATGCGCTGCCACGCGCTGTCGGCGTCGTGCTTCGTCGACTCGTGGGGCAACGTCTTCCCGTGCACGATCTACGATCGGAAGCTCGGCAGCCTGCGCGACGTCGGCCACGACCTGCGGCGCATCTGGAGCAGCGAGCTCGCGGTCCGCACGCAGAAGGAGATCTGGGAGTACGACTGCCCGCAGTGCTGGACGCCCTGCGAGGCGTACCAGTCGATCATGGGCAACTTCCTCGTTCCGGGGCGGCTCACCGATCGGACACCCGCACCCGGCGCTGCCGCGACCTCGGGCACTTCGCCCGCGGTGCCGGAGGCGGGCAAGCCCTGACGCCCGCCGTGGGCGCGAAGCGCTTCACCGCGACGCCGGTCAGGGACAAGCGCAGCCGCGCAGCCACGCCGGTCAGGGGGCGACGCAGCCGCGCAGCCACGCCGCGTACGTGGCGGACACCGCCGCGGCTTCGAGCGCCACGATCTCCGGGACCTCGTACGGGTGGAGCTCGGCAAGGGCGGCGGTGACGTCGTCGAGCCGCGCGGCGGTGGTCTTCGCGAGCAGCAGGAGCTCGCGGTCGTCCTGCACGGCTCCCTGCCAGCGGTAGATCGAGCGAACGGCGGGAACGACGTTCACGCAGGCGACCAGCCGGCGCTCGACCAGTGCGCGCGCGAGGCTCACGGCGGCGTCCTCGCTGCCCACGGTGGTGAGCACGACCAGCACGCGATCCGCGTCGCCCGTGAGGCTCATGTCCAGCGGCTAGCCGACCGGTGGGAGCCGATCAATGGGCCGGCGTGCTGCCGGCGCTCGCCGTGGGCCTGATCGTCACCCGGTGGGTCGTTCCGGACCCGCGGTAGACGAGGACGCGCTGAGTGTGCGCATCGAACGTCCAGCGGTCGCCGTCGGTCACCTCCACCGAGAAGCCGCGCGGGTAGCGTCGTCGTGCCGGCACGAAGATCTCGGTCGGATCGGGCGGCCTGATCGTCGTGTCGTCGACGAAGCGCAGGCTGAACTCGTCCGCCGTGGCGTCGAAGCGCATCTCCTGCGGGATGCCGGCGATGCGCCGAGCGAACGGCCGCGCGAGGATCGCCGCGTCGGCCGCGTTGCCGATCCCGACCCCGCCGGACGGCGGGGTCTCGCCGGCCGGCACGAACGCCCGGATGGCACCGCTGGCGAGCCGGCGGTCGAGCTCGTCGAGCGAAGCCGCGAGGAACTCCGGCGTGGTGCCGCGGTAGGTGCCTTCGGGCGGCGCGTTGCCGCCGATCTCGCCCACCACGAGCGGCCCGCCGACGGCGCGAGCCAGCTCCCCGGCACGCGCGTAGCTCGCTTCGAGGGACGGGGCCGCTCCGGACGGGTCGGTCGGCTGGCCGAACGACTGGCCGAACAAGTGCGGCGCGAAGATCGACGCCGGCGCCGTGTCGACAGGGGCCGCGACGAGCGGATCGCCGCGCACGACCGCCGGCTGGTAGACGATCGCCTGCGGCGCGCCGGCGCTGCGCACGACGTTGCGCAGCTCGACGTAGAGGGGCGTGAGCGCGCGCTCGACGAACTCCGGCGCTGCGAAGCAGGTACCCGGGCTGGGCTCGTTCAGCAGGTCGAAGCCGAAGATGCGCCTGTCCTGATCGTAGTAATACGCGATCGCACTCCAGGTCGCCGCGTAGTGCTCGCGCAGCAGCGCTCCGTCGGGCGCCTTCGCGTCACGATAGAAGTCGCACTGTGCGCGCCTCGCGCGCACCTCGGCGACGGCGTCGAGCGCCCCCCAGCCCTGCCGGTGCTCGCGGATCCCTTCGGCTCCGGCACAGGTCCACGGCGGCGCTCCGCTGCCGCCCAGGATGCAGCTCGACCGCCGCACCTGGTACAGCGCGAGCATCACCTGCATGCCGTGATCGCTCGCGGCGCGCAGCAGCGGATCGACGCGGTCGCGGAGAAATGCGAGCTCGTGCTCACCGGGACGTGGCTCGACCGAAGCCCACGCGACCGGCAGGCGCACGAAGTTGAAACCGAGCTCGGCGAGGAACGCGAACTCGTCGTCTCGCAGAACGCGCTCCTGCTCGGGGGGCGTGCCCTCGGGGCTCGTGATGTTCACGCCGCGCAGCAGCACCACGCGACCCTTCGCGTCGCGAAGCCACGGGCCGTCCACCTGCACGAGCAGCGGCTCGAGCGTCGGCGGCGACAGCGCGCCGCGGTCGCTGCAGGCCACGAGCAGGATCGCCAGCAGCAGCGAGAGCGTGCGCGCCGGGCAGCGTACGGGCAGGAGACGGAGGGCGAGGGGGCGCACGGCAAGGGGATATCGGTCCGGGCGGCGCACTCAAGTGGCGGCTTCAGGCGGACGGGCGATCGAGCATCCGGTACTGCAGGGCCTCCGCGACCTCGGTCGCACCGATGTGGTCGCGGCCCGTGAGATCGGCGACCGTGCGCGCGACCTTCAGCACGCGCGCATACGCGCGCGCCGAGAGTCGCAGCCGGTCGACCGCGGACTCGAGGAGGCGCGTGCCGGCCGGATCCGGACGGCAGTGCTGCTCGAGAAGGCGGCTCCCCAGCTCGGCGTTCGCCGCGATGCCTTGCGACGCATAGCGTGCGCGTTGTCGTGCCCGCGCCGCACGCACGCGCGCGCGGATCGCCGCCGACGGCTCCGCCGCTGCGGCGGATGTCATGTCGTGCCACGGCAGGGCGGGGACCTCGATCTGGATGTCGAGGCGGTCGAGCAACGGGCCCGAAACGCGTCCGCGATAGCGTTGCACGGCGCCAGGCGTGCAGCCGCACGCGTGCCTCGGGTCGCCGGCATGTCCGCACGGGCAGGGATTCATCGCGCACACGACCTGCGCGTGGGCCGGGAAGGAGTAGGTCCCGCTCGCGCGTGCGACCACGATGACGCGCTCCTCCAGCGGCTGCCTGAGGGCCTCGAGGCAGGCGAGCGGAAACTCGGGCAGCTCGTCGAGGAACAGGACGCCGTGGTGCGCCAGCGCGATCTCGCCCGGGCGCACCGGACGTCCCCCGCCGATGAGGGCCACCTCCGAGGCGGTGTGGTGCGGTGCGCGGAGCGGGCGCGCCGTCACCATGGACTGCGTCCCGAGGAGGCCTGCGATGCTGTGCATCGTCGTGCAGGCGAGCGCTTCGTCGAGCGACAGCTCCGGCAGGATGGTGGGCAGGCGGCGCGCGAGCATCGTCTTGCCGGCCCCGGGCGGCCCGACCATCAGGACGTTGTGCGCGCCGGCCGCGGCGACCTCGAGCGCGCGCTTCGCGGCCGCCTGCCCGCGGACGTCGGCGTAGTCGAGATCGCAGGAAATCCCGCCGTCGAGCAACGCCGCGGCGTCGACCCGGGTCGGGTCGAGCGCCGTCCGTCCGCGCAGCAGCGCCACGGCTTCGTCGAGGCTCGCCACGCCGAACACGTCGAGACCGCCGCCGAGCGCGGCCTCGCGCGCGTTGGCCGCAGGCACGAGGAGTCGGCGGTTTCCGGCGTGAGCCGCGGCGCGGGCGATCGGCAGCGCGCCCTGCACCGGCTTCACACGCCCGTCGAGCGCGAGCTCGCCTACGGCGACGACCCCTGAGAGCGCTCGCTGATCGAGCTGCTCGTTCGCGGCGAGCAGCGCCAGCGCGATCGCGAGGTCGAAGGTCGCGCCGTCTTTGCGGAGGTGCGCCGGCGCGAGGTTGATCGTCACCCGTCGCTCGGCGATGGCGAGGGCGCAGTTGCGCAGCGCCGCGCGCACGCGGTCCTTGCTCTCGCGCACCGCGCTGCCCGGCAGGCCGACGATCGCGAAGTTGGGCAGCCCTCCGGCGACGTCCACCTCGACCTCGACGAGGTGGGCGACGATGCCCGAGAGCACCGCGGAATTGGTTGTCGACGTCACGTGCCCCGGTACGAGGGGGTCGGGGTGTCGCCGGTCTAGCCGGTCACGCGCCGGCGCGCGACTGCACGGCGCGCATCGTTTCGCGTCGCTCAGCGGCGCCGCATCAGCAGGCGGTAGCGCTGCAGGTGCCGGCGGGCAGCATGGCGGTCGCCGAGCGTCTGGTACAGCGCGCTCAGGCGCTGATGCGCATCGGCGAGGCCTGGCGAGACGTTCAGGACGTGCTGGTAGCGGCGCACGGCGAGGCGTGGGTCGCCGAGGTCCTCGGCGAGCAGCGCCAGGTTGAAGAGGGTGGTGGGCTCGTCCGGCGACAGAGCCAGCGCGGCCGCGTAGTGTCGCTCGGCCTCGGTGAAGTTTCCGCTCTCGTGCTCGAGTCGCCCGAGGTTGATGTGCGCGGGCCCCACCGACGGGTCGTGCGCGAGAACGGTGCGGTACGCGGCCATCGCGTCGCGGGGCGAGCGGTCCTCGAGCGCGAGCGCGCGATCGAAGGCGCGCTGCGCCTCGCGTTCGTCGGGTGAACCCGTATCGTCGATCGAGCGGACGCGGCGTGTCGGCTCGCGCGGTGGCTCGAAGCGCAGCAGCATCTGTCCCGAGTCTGCGTGCCAGCGCTGCCTGCCGTCGGTGACCATCACCCGGCCCCGGTCGATGGTGAACGTGAGGCTCGACAGCTCACGCCCGTCGATCTGCGGCTGCAGGTTCGCCAGAACGGTCGCGACCCGCCGCGGCGAGAACTTCGCGTCGAGCATCACGCGGGCTGCGCGCAGGGTCATGAGATCGCGCAGGCTGTACTCGAAGCGACGGCGCGGACCACGCGCGGGGGCGAGGAAGCCGGCGTGGACGCAGCGCCGCACCCGTGACGGACTCAGCTTCGCCAGGCGCGCGACCTGGCGCGTGGTGAACGTCTGCCCGGGCAGCTCGTCGCTCGACCCGCGGCGCGTCGACCGTTCAGCGCTCAAGCTCGATCCGCCAGCCGTCGCCGAGGTCGGCGACGTCGAGCACGGCGTAGCCGTGCGCCTCCGCGGCGCGCGGGATGTCGCGGACCGCACGCGCGTCGTCCACGACCAGCGCGAGGCGTGCCCCGACCGGGAGCTCCTCGAGCCGGACCTTGGCGCGCGCCCAGTTCACCGGGCAGCGCACGCCGCGCAGCACCATCTGCTCGCACTCGATCGTGGGATCCGGACGCCCACGGCCGGCGCGCTCGAGCGCGTCGCGGTTAATCGAGCGTCTCCTCGTGGATCGGCTGCTTGGGGGCCGCCGGAGCCGGGTCGGCCGCCAGGTCGGCCGCCGGCTCGGTGGCGGGCGCGGGCTCGCCCGAGATCGCACGTCCCGCGCGCTGGATGCCGTTGCCGGTGGACTCGAGCGCCCGGCTGACGCCGTGGCCAGTGGTCGAGATCGCGGTGTCGAGCGCCCGCCCGACCGCTTCGCCTGCGCGGGTCACGCCGCGTCTGGTGGAGTCGGCCGCCGTGTCGATCCCGCTGCGGACCGCCCCTGACGCGCCGTCCTCCTCCGCGGGCGCGGAGCCCGTCGTGGCCGCGAGCAGCAGTGCGGTGCCGGCGAGCAGCCGAACACCGCGCTTCACGTGATCGCCGATGCTCATCATGCGCGAACCCTACCGCGTCCTCGTCCGGCGTGCGAGAGGACTCACTGCAGGACCGACGGCAGATCGGTCGCCTCCTGAATGGTTCCGAACGCGGCCTCGTAGCGGCGCACGTTCTCCTCGAGTGCCCGGAGCACGCGCTTGGTGTGCTCCGGTGTCGTCACGACGCGCGAGCGGAGAGAGGCGACCGCTTCGCCACCCGGTCCGCGCTGTGGCTGGACGAAGAGGAAATCCAGCACGAACTCCTCGCGGCGGTGCGAGATCATCATGAGGTTCGAGTACACGCCCGGAGCCACGTTCGCGTCGGCCTGGATGGCGATCGGCTGCGTCGTCGGGGCGGGTGGCGGATCGTCGGGCTTCACCATGCCGGCGACCATGACATGCACGGCTCCGTGTGTCATCCCTCGCGAGGGTGCTAGGCTACCGCGCCGCGCATGGCGACTTACACCATCAAGCGTGCGCTCGGGGCCGAGCGGACGTACCGCATCGACTATCGCGCCGAGCTGAACGACGCGCAGTACGAGGCGGCGACCACGCTGCACGGACCCCTGCTGGTCGTCGCGGGCGCGGGCAGTGGCAAGACGCGGACACTGGTCTTTCGCGTCGCGCGGCTGGTGGAGAGCGGTGTCGATCCGCAGTCCATCCTGCTCTTGACGTTCACGCGCCGCGCGGCCCTCGAGATGCTGCGCCGGGCGGAGGGACTGCTCGCCGACGGCGGGCTCGACGCCGTGACCGGCGGTACGTTCCACTCCTTCGCCAACACGGTGCTGCGTCGCTACGGCAGGATGTTCGGCTGGCCGGAGCGCTTCTCCATCCTCGACCGGGGGGATGCCGAGGACACCATCAACCTGGTGCGTGCGAGGCTCGGCCTGGACCGGACCGAGCGCCGCTTCCCGAGGAAGCAGACGCTCGCGACCATCTTCTCGACGGCGGCGAACAGGAATCTGCGGGTGGCCGAGCTCGTCGAGCGCGAGCACCTGCACCTGATCGACGACGTCGAGGACATTCTCGGGTGTCAGGCGGCATACGAGAGCTACAAGCGCGAGCGCGCGCTGCTCGACTACGACGATCTCCTGATCCACCTGCGCGACCGGCTGCGGCAGCACGATGAATTTCGCGAGCGGCTCCGCTCGGTCTACCGGCACGTGATGGTCGACGAGTATCAGGACACGAACCATCTGCAGGCCGACATCGTCGCGGCGCTCGGTGCGCCCGACGGGAACGTGATGGCCGTCGGAGACGACGCCCAGTCGATCTACGGCTTCCGCGGCGCCGACTTCCGCAACATCATGGAGTTCCCGCAGCGGTTCCCGGGGGCCCGCCTCGTCACGCTCGAAGAGAACTACCGGTCGTCGCAGGCGATTCTCGACGTGACGAACGCGGTCATCGGACAGGCGAAGGAGCGCTTCGCGAAGACGCTCTTCACGCGCCGGAGTGGAGGCGCCCGGCCGCAGCTCGTGCCCGCGCCGGATGAGCGCTGGCAGAGCCTCTTCGTCCGGCAGCGGCTGCTCGAGCTGCACGAGGAGGGCGTTCCGTTGTCGGAGATCGCGGTGCTCTTCCGCTCGTCGTTCCACTCGTTCGACCTGGAGCTCGAGCTCGCGCGCTCGGGCGTGCCGTTCGTGAAGCGTGGCGGCTTCCGCTTCGTCGAGACCGCGCACGTGAAGGACGTGGTGGCGCACCTGCGCGTGATCGAGAATCCGCGCGACGCGGTATCCTGGCACCGCATCCTGCTGCTGCTCGAGGGTGTCGGGCCGAAGCTCGCATCGGCGGTCGTCGAGTGGCTCGCGGACGGCGACCGCGGCGGCGCGGCCCTGGGCGAGTTCCCCGGGGCACCGGGTTCGCGCGGCCGGGGCATCGGCACGGTGCGGCAGCTGGGAGCTTTTCTCGCCACGCTGGACCCCGGACGCGCACCCACGGCACTCGTGCAGCAGGTCGTCGACTGGTACCGACCGGTGCTCGAGCGCATCCACCGCGACGATGCTCCCAAGCGACTGCGCGACCTCGAGCAGTTCGCGGCGCTGGCCGAGCGCTACCGTGAGCTCGCTGCGATGCTCGCCGACATGGCGCTCGAGCCGCCGGCCGACTCGGTGGGGGACGTGATGGCGGTCGACGTGGAGGAGGGCGAGATGCTGACGCTCTCCACCGTGCACTCGGCGAAGGGACTCGAGTGGCACAGCGTCTTCGTGCTCGCGGTCGCCGACGGCCGCTTCCCGTCGGCGTACTCCGTCGACGAGGACGAGATCGAGGAAGAAAGGCGGCTCCTCTACGTCGCCTGCACGCGCGCCCGCGAGAACCTGATCCTGACGTACCCGTCGCTGGTTCACGAGCGCGGGGTCGGGCCGGTGGTTGCGCGCGCTTCGCGATTCCTCTCGGAGCTGCCGGACGGCCTCCTCGAGCACGTGACGCTCGTGGATGAGGTCTGATCCCCGTCACTCGCCCTTCGGGCTGCGTGCCGCGATTGCAGCCGCTGCCGCACGCAGCAGCTCGATCCCGTTCCCGGAGTCGCCGGGAGCTCCGCGTCGGTCGTGCGGTGCGAGGTCTCGTATTTCCGCGTCCTGCCGCGTCGGTCGTGCGAGCGCCGTGCCGCGGACGACCACGCGCAGCAGGCTCGACTCTCGCTGGTAGAAGCCGCGACTGTGGAACGAGTTCGGCAGCGAGAAGAGGACGAAGTCGAGGTGGTGGCACACCTCGTGCAACAGGGTGCGGAGGAACGTCTTCGTCCGTACGACGTCCCCGCGCTTCGCGGTGCGCATCCACACGAGGATGCGGTCCCCGGTCGTACCGTGCCCCGGCGTGTAGAGCCCGTGCAGCTCGCCGCGCTGATCGTGGGGCCGTACGCCTGCGACGCGAACCTGCACGCCTGGAACCTTCAGCCCGTGGCAGATTCGTGCCGCGAGGAGCTGGGAAGCGTGCTCGGTGCCGTGCAGGTCGTCGCCGTGCAGCGCCGCGTCGAGCTCGATCACCGCTGCCGCAAGCAACGCGCTCGACGGCAGCGGCACGCGCGTGATCGTGTCGCTACGCTCGTACTCCCGTCGCAGCCCGTCCGGCAGGCGGCGCCACCAGTCGCTCGCCATGGTCGTCGCTCGCGCCCGGCGGCGCCGGCCGCGAGCCCGGATCGGCTTCTCGCACGGCGGGCCCGACACTGCAATCGGGGGCGTCGCTGCGACGTCGTCGGTTGACATCGAGGGGCCCGCGACACTTAAAGGAGGTCATGCTGCGCCGCATCCATCACGTCGGCATCGTCGTGCGAAGCCTCGACGAGGGCTACCGATTCTACCGCGACACGCTCGGGCTCCCGCTCATCAAGGAGGCAACCGTGCCGGATCAAGGCGTCCGGGCGGCGCTCCTGCTCGCGGGAGAGAGCGAGATCGAGCTGCTCGAGCCGATCGATCCGCAGGGCGGGGTGGCGAAGTTCCTCGAGAAGCGCGGCGAGGGACTGCACCATGTGTGCTTCGCGACCGACGACGTCGCGGCCGAGCTGGAGGCGACGAAGGCCAAGGGAATCCCGCTGATCGACCAGGCTCCCCGCAAGGGGCTCGCTGGAATGATCTGCTTCCTGCACCCGAAGGCCCAGCATGGGGTCCTGATCGAGTACGCCGAGCCGTTTCCAGACGACGCAGGACACTGAAGGACGCCGCGTGTGGGGAACGCGATGACCGCTCGTGGGGGCGCGAGGCATTGACCGGGAGCCTCGCACCGTGAAGAACCCGCCTTCGACGAGCGTCCAACGCTCGTCCTCGGGCTTCTGGCGCTGCGATGTACGAAAAATTCTTTGGGATTGATGAACCGCCGTTCCGGCTCACTCCCGACCCACGCTACCTCTATCTGTCGGCCAGGCACCGCGAGGCGCTCGGCCACCTGGTGTACGGCATTCACGAGGGCGCGGGATTCGTCGCGATCACCGGGGAGATCGGCGCCGGCAAGACGACGCTGCTGCGCTCGCTGCTGAGCCGCGCCGACGACTCCACCCAGTACGCCTACATCCTGAATCCGGTGCTCACCGGGCTCGAGCTGATGCAGGAGATCAACCACGAGCTGGGGATCCCGTCGACGGGGACGCGCCGCGACATGCTCTCGGCGCTGAACCACTTCCTGCTCGACCAGAAGCGCCGCGGACGTCGCGTGGTGGTGGTGATCGACGAGGCGCAGGCGCTCGACGGCGCGACCCTCGAGCAGCTCCGCATGCTGTCCAATTTCGAGACCGAGACGGCGAAGCTCCTGCAGATCGTGCTCGTCGGGCAGCCGGAGTTGCGCGAGGTCCTCGCCCGTCCCGAGCTCGAGCAGCTGAACCAGCGCATCACCGTGCGCTGGCACCTCGGCCCGCTCGACCGGACGGAAACCGGGAGATATGTCGCGCACCGTGTGACCACCGCGGCCGGTGGTCGGCTGCGCGCGATCTTCACCCGCGGTGCGATCGGGCAGGTGTACCGGTTCTCGGGCGGCGTGCCGCGCCTGATCAACATCATCTGCCACCGCTCGCTGCTCGTCGCCTTCGCGCACGACAGAACGCGCGTCACGCGCGCGACCGTGCGGCGTGCGATTCGCGAGCTGCAGGAGCCGCGGCGCGTCCGGCCGGACCGCTGGCGCCGAGCCTGGACCGGGGCGACGGCCGCCGTGGCGGTGCTGGCCGTGCTCGCGACCGGTGGCGCGATCGCGTGGCAGCGCTACGGGGACCAGTGGCGCGCACGTCTGGCGGCGGCTGCATCGGCGGAGGCTGAGCCGGTGGCGGACCGCGTCGAGGCGATCGCGCGTCCTGCCGACGCACCGGTCGATGAGCCGATGGCGGTCGCGGCAGTCGCCGCGGTGGAGACCGAGGAACCGCCCGCGGACGGGCAGGGGAGTGCCGAGCCGCCGAGCGACACCCCGGCGACCCCAGCCACCGTCGCTTCGGAGGAGGCGCAGGCGCTCGAGCGATCGACGCTCGTCGAGGCCATCCGTCAGATCTCGCCCGGCAACAGCGCGTACGCCGCCACCGAAGCGCTGCTTCGTGCCTGGGACGCGCCCAAGCTGGCGCCCGCCGAGGCCTCGAGCCCGACGATCGACCTCACCCGGATCGCGCGGTCGCGCGGGCTCGAGTACCTGCCGATCCAGGGCAATCTGAACTTGCTGCGGGTGCTCGACCTGCCGGCGATACTCGAGCTCTCGCTGGACGACGGCTCGGCGCCGCGGTTCGTCACCGTGGAGCGCCTCCACGACGCCACCGCGACGGTTTCCGTGGGGCGCACGCCGATCGAGCTCTCCGCCGACGTGCTCGGCGAAGCGTGGTTCGGCAAGGCGCACCTCTTCTGGCAGGATCTCGACCGGCTGGGCCCGATGCTGACGATGGGTTCGTCGAGCCCCGCGGTCGGTCGGCTCCACGAGCTGCTCCGGTCCGCCGACGTTTACAGCGGCAAGGCGACGTCCACCTTTGCGAACGCGACGCAGGAGGCCGTGCTACGGTTCCAGCGGGGCAAGCGACTGGAGGCCGACGGCAAGGTTGGACCGATGACGATGATCGCGCTCTACCAGAGCGTCTCGGGAGATCGGCTGCCGCACCTGGGCGCAGCGCCGGAGGGAAGTGGGGAAGGCGCGGCTGAGGACAGGTTCAGCGCGCTGCGGGGAGGTCGGAATTGAGCACGATCCTTGATGCGCTGCGCAAAGCGCAGGAGGACACGGGGGGCAAGCAGACGCCCGTGGGCGAGCATCCTGCGGCGAACGCGGCGGTGACCCCGGCGCGGCGCGCGCGTCGCCGGTTCGGATGGCCGGTCGTGGTCGCAGGGATCCTCGCGGTCGCGTTCGCGGGCGGTCTCGCCCTCGGGGATCGTATCGTGGCGCTGTTCGGTGGCTCCGCGGAAGCCCCGCAGGAAGAGCTGCAGCTGGCCTCGCGCGCGGAGGACGTCGCCGTTGCCGGCGACACGACGGCTGCTCCGCCGCCGGTCGCAGAGGCGCCCGCGCCCACCCCGGTGGTCCGTCGTGGTAGGCGTCCGGCACAGGCAGCGGACATGCCACCTCCGGGCGGGTTCGCGCAGACGTCAGAGACGTTGCTCGATCGAAGCAAGTCCGCACCGGAGACCGCGCCGACGCCGTACGGCCAGCTGCACGTGTTCGGTGCCGGCGAGGTCCCGTCGGGGGCCAAGCGGCCCCCCGAGGATCGGCTGGAGCGCCTGCGTCAGCTGCGCGAGAAGATGCAGAAAGCGCGTCGGGGGGCGGTGCCTGCGGACGGACAGGGGGACTCCGCGCCGAAGCAGATCTTCGTTCCACCGCCGCGCGAATCGACGCCTGCCGAGGTCGATCGTGGCAACGCCGGCACCACCGTAGCCTCGGGGGCGAGCGATCCCTCTCGATCGACGCTGGACCGGGGTGAAGCGCCGTCCGAGCCGGTGGCTGCGGCGCCGGTGGAGGTCGCGCCGGCCGATGCGGACCGATCCGGTGGTGGGGCGGTTGGGGGCCCGGAAACGGACGCCCGAGCGGAGAGCGAGGTCGCCCAGCCCGAGGACGGGCCCACGGCGGCCCCCGAGGAGCCGACCGCGGTCGCCGCGGTCCGGGCACCCGAGCCGCCGGCGCCGGTGCTC